>Ga0316603_10000832_pt1 | contig 15839 bp, 13 predicted proteins | sample OWC_soil_day10_n_FD_207649 | JGI IMG/M metagenome (GOLD analysis project Ga0316603, IMG submission 207649) | Wetland soil microbial communities from Old Woman Creek delta, Ohio, United States - OWC_soil_day10_noCT | ecosystem: Environmental > Terrestrial > Soil > Wetlands | place: USA: Ohio... | reverse complement strand
CGGCGGGCACGGCCTGGAAGAACGCCCCCGACACCGGAAGGGTGCCGAGGAATGCGACGGCAGAGGCCCGCAACGCCATGGTGCCCCATCTCGCGGCCTTCCTCCTCCATCCTGCGGTCTCTCCCCCTGTATCTCCATTCATGGGGATGGCGCCGTTGGCGATCAGGTGGAAGGTGGCCCCGTAGGACAGGAGAAAGGAAGCGGAGAACAGCTCCAGCGGCGAGGCTGCCAGGGTGATGCAGAACATGACGGACCATGCGAATCCCGGCGCCCGTGTCCCCAGGCGGTTCCACGCGACGACGGACAGGGTGATCATCCCGGCCGACCGCACCGCGGGCGTCGGCGCCCCCGCCAGGAGGACGTAAGCCCAGCATGCCGGGAGGGACAACAAGGGAGGAAGGCGGTTCAGGTCGGGCGTGCCGTGCCGCCTGCGGAGGATCCAGATGCCCAGTCGGATACAACAGACCGCGAGAACATGGAACACCGCGACGTTGATCCCGGATATGGCAAGGAGGTGGGCCAGTCCGGTCTTCCTCAGGAGCTCAACCATCGGGTGGGAGTACGGAGGAACCTCCCCGGTGGCGAGTGAGAGCAGGTAGAGAGCGCCGGTCGACTCCCCGGCGTGCCGCCTCACCCACGCTCCCGTTTCCCTCCGCGCTCGTGCAAATCCGTCGAGGATCCGGCGCTCCCCCCGCGCCGGCCGGAGAAAGACCGCCTTCGCCGCGTCCGCGGCGAAGAGGTATTGTGCGCCCGCAGCCATCGCCGTGAGTTCCCTGGGGATCTCCCCGGGATTCCCGGATCCGCGAACGGCGTGGAGACGCCCCATCGCCCTCATCCGGGACGGGAACGAAACCGCAGTCTCCGGGTTCCGGACGTGCAGGAGGAGGTTCCCCGGACGCAACGAGGCGCCCGTTCCCGGCAGTGATACCACCGCCTCCTCCACCACGCCGGACCAGCCGCCGTCGGCGGCACGGACCTCCGGCACCCTCCCCTCCACCACGATATCCACCCCGATGTACGGGAGTACCGTCTCCGGTGCGAGCAGGGGGATCCTCCGGGCGGTGAGAACCCCGCACAGGGCCACGACCGCACACGCCACGGGGAGCGCTCGCGCGCGGAGGAAGAGGAGGAGTGTGGAGGCAAGGAGGAGGAATCCCCCCGCAGCACCGGCCGCCGCGCCGCACAGGAGGCCCAGAAACACCCCGGCGAGGAACGAAACCAGAAGGAGGTAGAGGCCGCCCAGCCCACGGAACGGGTGATCCATGGGGAAAACACTGGCAATAGCCGTACCCGACGGCGCGCTATGTCTTTGCGGGGTTTGTTCCGAAGGCCTTACGTGTACGGCGGGCGCGGTGGAACGTCACGGCGAACCGGTGCGCCTCGTCCCGGACCCGCATCAGGAGGTGGAGCACCGGGTCGTTTCCCGGAAGGTGGAGCGGGTTCTTGCGGCCCGGCACGAAGATCCGTTCGCGGAACACCTTCTCCCCGCCGCGTACCCGTTCCTTGGCGAGGGACACCGCCGGGACCGCTTCCCGCCCGGCGGCGCGCAGGGCCGCCAGGGCGGATGACAGCTGCCCCTTGCCGCCGTCGACCAGAACGAGGTCGGGGGGGCCCCCGAAATCCTCGTCGTGACCGAACCGGCGCCGCACCACCTCCTCCATCATGGCGAAGTCGTCCTGCCCCGGGACGCCGCGCACGGAAAATTTCCGGTACCACTTCTTCGCCGGCCTCCCCTCGAGGAACACCACCATGGAGCCCGCGGGCTCCTCCCCCGAGATGCTGGAGATGTCGAAACCCTCGACCCGCACCGGCGGCCGCGGAAGGGAGAACAGGGCCGCCATCCGCTCCGAGAGCCTCCCGTAGGCCTCCTCCCTCTCCCGGTGCATCCTCGCGCCTTCCGCCGCGTTCTTCCGTGCCAGCTCCGCCAGGCGGGCCCGCTCTCCTTTCTCCGGCGCGCGGAGAATCACTCTCCGTCCCGCCCGCTCGGAGAGCGCCGCGGCGAGGGCCGGGCGGTCGGCGAGAGGGAACGGCAGCAGGATCTCCCGGGGGAAGAACGCTCCCTCCGCGTAGTGCTGCAGGAGGAACGACGCCAGCGCCTCCCCGTCGTCCCCGTCCCACCGGAAGTGGCGATGATGCGCGTCGGTGAGGCGTCCGCTCCGCACGTACAGCAATGACGCCGTGACCCGGGCACCCTCCGCGTGCCACCCGACCGCATCCACGTCCCCCCCCACCGCCTTCACCACACGCTGGCGTACGAGGGTCTTCGAGACCACGGCAATCCGGTCCCTGACCCTGGCCGCATCCTCGTACCGCGTCGCCGCGGAGAGTGCGGCCATCTCCGCCTTCCACCGTCTCACCAGGTCCCGGTACTCCCCTCGGAGGAACCGAACGGCATTGTCCACCACGGGAAGGTACTCCTCCCGGGTCACGAGTCCCGAGCAGGCGCCGAGGCAGCGGCCCATCTGGTAGTTGAGGCAGGGGCGCCGCCGGGAGGCGAACTTCTTCCGGCTGCAGGAGCACATCGGGAACAGGCGCAACAGCTCCCGCAACGTTTCCCGGATGCCCCGCGCCGAGGAGTACGGGCCGAAGTACGCCGCCCCGTCCCGCGTCGCGCGCCGGACGAGCTCCGGGCGCGGGAACTCCTCGTTGCGGTCGATGCGCAGCAGCAGGTACTCCTTGTCGTCGCGGAAGAAGATGTTGAAGGGGGGGCGGTGCCTCTTGATGAGCGTGTTCTCGAGGAGGAGAGCCTCCTTCTCGGTGGCGGTGACGATGCACCGCACCTCCCGGACCTGCGCGACGAGGAGGGGGATGCGGGGCCGGCCGTCCCCGCCGGGAACCGCGTAGTTGCCGACGCGGGAGCGGAGGTCCTTCGCCTTTCCCACGTACAGGACCTTCCCCCGCGCGTCGCTCATGATATAGACGCCGGGGGATCGCGGGAAGGTCCTCCAGTCGGAGAGGGTCGCCATCGGTCAGCCCGCCGCCAGCTCCGCCTTCTCGATCGCGAGAATCCGGTCGCGGATCTCCGCCGCACGCTCGAAGTCGAGCTTCCTCGCCGCCCTCTCCATCTCCTTCCGGAGACGCGCAAGGGTCTTCGCGAGCTCCTCCCGCGACGCGAAAACCGCCGGGTCCCCCGCGGGGACGGGAACGTAGTCCGCATCGCACACCTGTCCGATCGGGCCGGCGATTGCCTTCCGCACCGTTTCGGGCGTGATCCCGTGCTCCCCGTTGTAGGCAAGCTGCCGCTCGCGGCGCCGCCGGGTCTCGGCGATCGCCGCACGCATCGACCCGGTCTCCGCATCGGCGTAGAGGAGCACCTTCCCGGAGAGGTTTCGCGCCGCCCGCCCGAACGTCTGGACGAGGGAGCGGGCGGAGCGGAGGAACCCCTCCTTGTCCGCGTCCAGTATCGCTACCAGCGAAACTTCCGGGAGGTCGAGCCCCTCCCGCAGCAGGTTGATCCCCACCAGCACGTCGAACTTCCCGATGCGAAGGTCCCGGAGGATGTTCACCCTCTCCACCGTTTCGATGTCGGAGTGGAGGTAGCGCACCCGCACTCCATGGCCCTCGTAATGTTCCGTCAGGTCCTCCGCCATCCGCTTGGTGAGGGTGGTGACCAGCACCCGCTCCCCCGCCGCCGCCCGAGCGCGGATTTCCCCCAGCAGATCGTCCACCTGGCTCCGCGCTGGCCGGATTTCCACCTCGGGGTCCACCAGGCCCGTGGGGCGGATGATCTGCTCCACCACGGCGCCGCCGGCTTCCCGGAGCTCGTAGTCGGCGGGGGTCGCGGACACGAAGATCACCGGCCCCACCCGCGCGAGGAACTCTTCGAAGCGCAGGGGGCGGTTGTCCAGCGCCGAGGGGAGGCGGAAGCCGAAGTCCACCAGCGTCTGCTTGCGGGACCGGTCGCCGTTGTACATTCCGTGAAGCTGGGGAACCGTGATGTGGGACTCGTCCAGGAAGGTGACGAAATGTTTCGGGAAGTAGTCCAGGAGCGTGTACGGCGGCTGCCCCGCGGAACGGCCGTCGAGATGACGGGAGTAGTTCTCGATTCCGGAGCAGAACCCCATCTCCCGGATCATCTCCAGGTCGTAGGCAGCCCGTTGCCGCAGCCGTTCCGCCTCCAGGACCTTCCCCTGCGCGGAGAGCTCTGCGAGCCGCGCCGCGAGCTCCTCCTCGATACCCCGTACCGCCCGTTCGAGCTGGTCCCCGGGAGTCACGTAGTGGCTCGCCGGGAAGATGACCGTTTCCCGGACCTCCGACAGCCGGGTCCCGCGGAGGGGGTCCACGTACAGGATCCGCGCGACCCGGTCCTCGTCGTACTCGATCCGGAGGACCTTCTCCTCCTCGTACGCCGGGAACAGCTCCACCGCGTCCCCGCGGACCCGGAACGTACCCCGGTGGAAATCCACGTCGTTCCGTTCGTACTGCAGGTCGACAAGCCGGCGCAGGAGAGCGTTGCGCGGGAACTCCGCGCCCACCGCCGCGCGCACCGTCATCCGCCCGTAGAACTCCGGGGACCCGAGCCCGTAGATGCAGGAGACGGAGGCCACGACGATCACGTCCGTCCGGGTCATCACCGACTTCGTCGCGCTGTGTCGCATCTTGTCGATCTGCTCGTTGACCGACGAGTCCTTCTCGATGTAGGTGTCCGTCTGCGGCACGTACGCCTCGGGCTGGTAATAGTCGTAGTAGGAAACGAAATACTCGACCGCGTTGTCGGGGAAGAGGGAGCGGAACTCGGAGTACAGCTGGGCGGCGAGGGTCTTGTTCGGCGCGATCACCAGCGCGGGCCGGCCGGTGGCGGCGATGACGGATGCCATCGTGTACGTCTTCCCCGAGCCGGTGACGCCGAGCAGGACCTGCCGGGGGAGGCCGCGGTCGAGCCCCGCGGCGAGTTCGCGGATCGCCCCGGGCTGGTCCCCCGAGGGGGAGAACGGCGCGACCAGGCGGAAATTCGGCGCCACTTCAGCGTCCCGCCTGGCAGTAACTTACCGATGTATCCCGGTGCGGCGCCACGGCTCGCGGGGGGCTTCCTCGGAAGCTACGCTCGCGACCTTCGCCCGCTCGCTGCGATTCCGCTCGACGCAATCTTTGCCTCCGCTCCATACGCCGCTTCCGAGGAACCCCCCGCATCGCCTTTGGCGCGAACAGGCACGGGTCATTCGCGGTATTTCCACGTGGTGCCGGCCTTGCCGTCCTCGAGGAGCACGCCGGCCGCCTCGAGTTCCTTCCGTATCCGGTCGGCCTCCGCGTACTCCTTCCGGGCGCGGGCCGCCTTCCTCGCCTCGATCCGCTTGAGAACATCCGCCTCGCTCGGCCGCACGGTGGCCGACAAATTCTCCCCCACTCCGACGGTATCCATCACGTGTATTTCAAGCCGGAAATAATCCCCCGCAGAAATCCTGAGCAATCCCAGAACCCCGAACAGCGGCTCAAGGAGTTCATACCCCGCGAGGAACTGGCCTGCCTTCTCTCGCTCTGCCGCCGGATCGTCCGGGGCGAGGCGGTTCAGCGCCCGGACCGCGTCGAAGAGCCGGCCCAGGGCAGCCGCGGTGTTGAAGTCGTCGTCCATCGCCCCGTCGAAACGGTTCCGGGCGTCGCGAAGGGGCGCGAACTCCTCCCCTTCCGGAAGGGCCGACGGCGCCGCGCCGGCGGCCCGGCAGATTTCGGCCTTTTCCTTCACCCGGTAGAGCCGATCCAACCCCGCCTTCGCCTCCGCGAGGCTCCGGTCGGAGTAGTCGATGGGGCTGCGGTAGTGGCTCGCGGCAAGGAAGAACCGGAGCACCTCGGGCTTCACCCGCGCGAGCACGTCCCGGAGCGTGAAGAAGTTCCCCAGGGACTTGCTCATCTTCTCGTTGTCGATGTTGACGAAACCGTTGTGGAGCCAGTACCGGGCGAACGGCTTCCCCGTGGCGGCCTCGGACTGGGCGATCTCGTTCTCGTGATGGGGGAACACGAGGTCCTTCCCCCCCCCGTGGATGTCGATCGTCTCGCCGAGATGCTTCATCGCCATGGCGGAGCACTCGATGTGCCACCCCGGCCGCCCCGGTCCCCACGGGCTGTCCCACGCCGGCTCCCCCGGTTTCGACGCCTTCCAGAGGGCGAAATCCAGCGGGTCCCGCTTCCGCTCGTCCACCTCGACGCGGGCGCCCGCGAGGAGGTCCTCCACGTTCTTCCCGGAAAGTTTCCCGTACTCGGGGAATCCCTTGACCGCGTAATAGACGTCCCCGTCCACCGCGTACGCCTTGCCGGCGCGGACCAGCCCCGAAACCAGGGCGATGATCTCCGGGACGTGCTCCGTCGCCCTCGGCTCCGCATCGGGGCGAAGCAACCCCAGCCGGTCGAAATCCTCGTGGAACGCGTCGATGTATTTCCCGGTGACGGCCTCGAAGGGAATCCCCTCCTGGCTCGCCCTCCGGATGATCTTGTCGTCGATGTCGGTGAAGTTGCGGATGTAGCGGACCTCGTACCCGGCGTGGCGAAGGTACCGCACGATGATGTCGAAGGCCACGTTGGCGCGGGCGTGGCCGACGTGACACAGGTCGTACACCGTCACGCCGCACACGTACATCCGCACCTTCCCCGGGGTCGCCGGGACGAAGGCCTCCTTCCGCCCGCCCATCGTGTTGAACACCTTCAGGCTCATCGCCCGTCTCCTCCGCGGCTCTCCGGGAGCGCGCCGCACAGCAGCGCGACCGCCCACGCGGAGATCCCCTCTCCGCTTCCCTCGAATCCCATTCCCTCCGTGGTCTTCCCCTTCACGCTGACCCGGTCCTCCGGGACGGACAGGATGCCCGCGATGGAGGAGCGGATCGCGTCCGCCAGCGGGGCGATCCGGGGCGCCTCGCACACGACCACCGCGTCCAGTCCCACGAGGCGGAAGCCCCTTGAGGCCATCCGCGCCCGGGCGTGCGCCAGGATCGAGCGGCTCGCGATCCCCCGGGTTTCCTCCTTATCCGGCGGGAAATGAAAGCCGATGTCCCGGTCCCCGAGGGCTCCGTAGATCGCGTCGGAGATGGCGTGGAGGAGCACGTCCCCGTCGGAATGGCCCAGCAGCCCGGCCGGGTGCGGAACGCGCACGCCGCCGAGCCACAGCTCGCGCCCCTCGACCAGGCGGTGGGCGTCCCCGCCCAGGCCGATCCGGAAGTCGGGGGCGTCCGCGAGAAGCCCGGCGGCCATCCGCAGGTCCTCGGGGAGCGTGATCTTGATGTTCCCCTCCTCCCCCGGGGCGGCGAACACCGGATACCCGGCCGCCTCGACGAGGGACGCGTCGTCCGTGCCGGCCCTGCCTTCCCCCGCCGCCCGTTCGTACGCGTCCCGGAGGATGGCGGCGCGGAATCCCTGCGGGGTCTGGGCGCGCAGCAACTCCGAGCGGTCCCGCGTGACGAGGGAACCCGCCGCCCGGTCCCACGTCTTCACGGTGTCCCGGACGGGGATCACCGGCACCGCCGCGCCGTGCGCGCGGGCCAGCGAAGCGCACCGCCCGAACAGCGCAGGAGAGGCGAACGGGCGCACCGCGTCGTGGACGAGGACGACCTCGGCATCCGCGGGCACGGCTTCGAGGGCGTTGCGGACCGAATCCTGGCGCTCCGCCCCGCCGTCGACCACGGCCGTCACTTTCGGAAGGTTGCGGTACGATTCCCGGGCCGCCGCCGGGGTGCCGGCGGGAAGGACGAGGACGATGGCGTCCACGCAGTCGGCGGCGGCGGTTGCGGAGAGGGTGCGGTCGAGGAGAGGACGGCCTGCCAGCGCGAGGAACTGCTTCGGCGCCTCCCCGCCCATCCGGCGCCCTGCGCCGCCCGCGACGATGATGGCCACCGTGACGCCCAACGAGCCTCCGGCATGGGAATGGTTCCAGGAAGGGACGCCGGGCAGCGCCCCGGCGCTACGCTAGAAGTTCAGGAAGCGGCGCAGATCCGCTTCGACGGCTTCCTCGGAAACGGATTTCGCGATGGAGATCTCCTTGACCAGCAGGGACCTCGCCGCGTCCAGCATCTTGCGCTCGCCGAAGGAGAGGGCCTTCTCCGCCTTCAGGAGAAGCAGGTTCCGCAGCACCTCGGCGATCTCGAAGGGGGATCCGGACTTGAGCTTTTCCATGTACTGGCGGTACCGGCGGTTCCACGGCTTCGGCTCCAGCGCCACTTCCCGCTCGCGGAGGATCTTGTAGACGGAACGGACCGCCGTGGTGTCCATGACTCGCCGCAGCCCCACCTGGCCGGCGTTGCCCATCGGGATCATGATGGTGACCCCGGTGTCGAGGATTCGGAGGACGTAGAACGATTCCCGCTTCCCGTCCTTGAAGCATTTTGTTTCGATCGCCTGGACCACGCCCACGCCGTGGGCCGGGTAGACCGCCATGTCCCCTATCTTGAAATCCACAGGGCCTGGACCTCCATCGGGAGTCTCGGGAAGCGTCACGGGATTTGCCATTTCGTTGTATTATAGTGGCTTTCGGTCACTCCGTCAACGCGAGGTTGAGATGCAGTCGCCCGTGTGGTTCACGGACCTTTCGGCCCGCCCGGGGAACAGCCTTCCCGACAAGACCGGGGCCCTCCTCCGCGCGGCGGGGAGGGATCCGTTCCGGGAGACCCACCCTTCCGTGGACTGGGCCGTCCAGCTCGAATGCGGCGAGGAGATCGGGCTCGGGACCCGATCGTACCGGCTGGAAACGCTGTGACCGGACACCCCATGCTGTACGCGGGGATCGACATCGGGTCCCTCTCCACGGACGTGGTGCTCCTCGACGCGGACCGCGCCATCCTCGGGTCGGCCATCACGGCCACCGGGGCATCGACGCGGAAGGCGGCCCGGGAGGCCCTGGACGCCGCCCTCGCCGCCGCGGGAGCGGGCCGGGAGGACATCGTCTGCACCGTGGCGACGGGATACGGACGGGACCTGGTCGAGACCGCAGACCTGCGGGTGACGGAGATCACCTGCCACGCCCGCGGCGCCCGGCACCTCTTCCCCGGCGCTCTCACCGTTCTGGATATCGGCGGGCAGGACAGCAAGGTGATCCGCCTGTCCCACGACGGGAAAGTGGCGGACTTCGCGATGAACGACAAGTGCGCGGCGGGCACCGGGCGGTTCCTCGAAGTGATGGCCAGGACGCTGGAGATGGACCTGGAGCAGATGGGCGCCCGTTCCCTCCTCGCCTCGCGGTCGCTGCCGGTCAGCTCGACGTGCACGGTGTTCGCGGAAACGGAGGTAGTCTCCCTGATCGCCTCCGGCGCCGCCCCGGACGACATCGCGTGGGGCGTGCACCTGGCCATCTCCGAGCGCATCGCCTCCCTCGCCGAGCGGATCGGGATCGCGCCCCCCGCCGTGATGACCGGGGGAGTCGCCAAGAATCCCGCCGCGCGGAAGGCGCTGGAGGACCGGTTCCGGATCCGCTTCCTCGTCCCGCAGGAGCCCCAGCTTGCAGGAGCCCTGGGGGCCGCCCTCATCGCCATGGAGCGGAGCAGATCCCCCCACTGAGACGCTCGCGCGCCACATCCACTTGGAACTGATTGATATAGCGCTCCGGGCTCACGTTACATTACCTCTTTATTGGCGCTAGGCGCGGGCGCGTTCCTCCCGGATGAGGGAAAACAGCCGGTCGATCTCTTCGTGGGTGTTGTAGAAGTGGGGCGAGACGCGGATTCCCCCCGCCCGGTGGGAGCACACCGCCCGGCGCGCCAGCAGCGCCTTCCAGAGGGCGGCGTTGTCCGTTCCCGGGACCCGGAAGGTGACGATCCCCGAGCGCTCCTCGGGGTGGTCGGGCGAGACCACCTCGTACCCCTCTCCCCTGGCCTTCTCGAGGACCCGCTCCGTGAGCCGCCGGACGCGTTCCCAGATGCGGTCCACCCCGACGGAGAGGAGGAGGTCCAGCGAAGCGTTGAAGGCGGCGAGCCCCACGGTGTTCATGCTCCCCGGTTCGAAGCGCCGTGCATCCTGGGAGAGCTGGAAATCGTAGTTCTCGAAATCGAACCGGTTCCGCACGGAATGCCACCCGAGGATCACCGGCTCGACCATCTCCATCACCTCCCGGGAGATGTAAAACCCTCCGATCCCTTCCGGGGCGAGGAGCCACTTGTGGCCGTCCGCGGAGAGCGCGTCGACGCCGAACGCCTTCACGTCCATGGGCAGCGCGCCGACGGACTGGATCCCGTCCACGCAGAAGAAGATGCCGTGGTGCTGGCAATACTCCCCGATCCCCGGAAGGTCGTTGCGGTACCCGTTTGCGAACTCCACGGAGGAGAGGGCGATCAGGCGGGTTTTCCCGTCGCAGGCCGCGAACAGGTCCTCCTTCTTCACCCTCCCGTCGCGCACCGGCACCATCCGGACCTCCACGTTCCGGGCCTGGAGCCGCATCCAGGGGTAGATGTTGGAGGGGTACTCTACGTTCGAAGTGACCAGGTTGTCCCCGTCCCGCCAGGGGAAACCCGCGGCCACGAAGGAGAGCCCCTCGGAGGTGTTCTTCACGAAGGCGATCTCCTCCGGGGAGGCGCCGACGATCCGGGCGAAGCGGCCCCGGGTCTCGTTCGCCAGGTCCTCCCACTTCCGCAGGTGGAACGCACCCTCGTCGCGGGACATCTCCAGCATGCGGATTCCCGCCGCGGCGGCGCGTGCCGGGATCGGCGAGACCCCCGCGTGGTTGAAGTACAGGTGGTTCCCCGTAACGGGAAACTCGGCGGCCCGTATCGGCCCCACATCGATCGGCAACGCGCCCTCCTTTGAACCGTTCGTGCTCCGGTGCCCGCGCCCTCCGCATCGGGCTCAAACGATCCGTCGGAGGACGACTCGCCCGCCCTTTCGGGGCCTGGCCTGGTTATACGTTATAATATTTCGGTGGTTTGGTCAGGGGAAAACGCGCTGCGGTACAGCCGGAACCTCCTCGTGGAGGAACTCGGGGAACGGGGCCAGGAGCGGCTGTTCCGTTCATCGGTCCTGGTCGTCGGGGCCGGGGGTCTCGGCTCGCCCGCCCTGCTCTACCTCGCCGCCGCAGGGATCGGCCGGATCGGCGTGATCGACGGCGACCGGGTGGACGTCACGAACCTCAACCGTCAGGTGATCCACACTTCGGGCGACGTCGGTCGGCGGAAGACCGAGTCGGCCGCGGACGCACTGAAGGCGTTCCGCCCGGACCTCGACGTCGAGGCGTACGGCGAACTCCTCACGGCCGCGAACGCGGTCGGCCTGTTCCGGAAATACGATGCCGTTGTGGACGGCAGCGACAACTTCCCGACCAAATACCTCTGCAGCGACGCGGCTGTCGTCGCCCGCCGGCCTCTTGTCCATGCCGGGGTCCTGCGGTTCGGCGGGCAACTGCTCACCGTCGTCCCCGGCGAGGGCCCCTGCCTGCGGTGCCTGATCCCGGAGATCCCCCCCCGGAAAGACGCCCCGACCTGCTCGGAATCGGGGATCGTCGGGGCTGCGGCGGGGGTCGTCGGGGCGTGGCAGGCCATGGAGGCGATCAAGCTCCTCGCGGGCATCGCGCCATCCCCCCCGGGCAGGCTCCTGACGGTCGACACGCTCACGAACGAGGTGACCTGCGTGGCGGTCCGGCGGGACCCCGCGTGCCCGGCTTGCGGGGAGCGCCCCCGGATCGCGGACCCCCTCTCCCCGGAGGAATACCGGAACGGAGGCCGGTGCGTCGCATGAGGCCCGCCCCCCGCGTCGCCCCCCGGAAGGCGGTGATCCTCCTCTCCGGCGGACTGGACAGCACCCTCGCCGCGCGGATGCTCCAGGAGCAGGGGATCGGGCTGCACGCCATCCACTTCACCTCCCCCTTCTGCACCTGTTCCGGGAACGGGGGGTGCCGCTCGCAGGCCCACGTCGTCGCCGGGCGGATGGGGATCCCGATCCGGACCGTGTCCAAGGGGGAGGAGTACCTCGAGATCGTCAAATCCCCCCGGCACGGCCGGGGGTCCGCGATGAATCCGTGCATCGACTGCCGGATCTTCACCCTCCGGAAGGCCCGCTCGTTCATGGACGAGATCGGCGCCTCCTTCCTCGTCACCGGGGAGGTGGTCGGCCAGCGTCCCATGTCCCAGCGGGACGACGCCCTGCGCAGCATCGAGCGGCACAGCGGGTGTTCCGGGCTGGTTCTGCGCCCCCTCTCGGCGCGGCACCTGCCCCCCACGCTGCCGGAGCGGGAGGGATGGGTGGACCGGGACCGTTTCCTCGCCATCACCGGCCGGTCCCGGAAGGAGCAGATCCGGCTCGCGGCCTCCTTCGGCATCGGCGATTACCCCTGCCCCGCGGGAGGATGTCTCCTCACCGAACGGGGATTCTCCGCGAAGGTGCGCGACCTCATCGAGAACGAGCCCGACTTCCGCATGCACGACGTCCACCTCCTCAAGGCGGGCCGCCACTTCCGCGCCCGGGGGATCCGGGCGATCGTGGCGAAGAGCGAGGAGGAGAACCGGCGCCTGGAGGCCCTCTGCCGGGGGAAGGAGGCCGTCTACGTCTCCGACAGCCACCCGGGGCCGTCGGTGGCGATGTTCGGCGGATGCGATGCGGACCGCCTCGACCTGCTCTCCCGGATCCTCACCCGGTACAGCAAGGCGGGCGTGCCGGGCCCATACGTCGTGCGGGAAGTGTCGCCCCACGGCGTGCGGATTCTCACCGTGCCGGAGAACCGGGATTTCCGGGAGGTGGAGCGTGGTCTCCTCAGCTGACCGCGGAAACGGCGCCGCGACTCCGGACGACCTGCGGCGATACGAGGCCCTCCTCGCCGGGATGCGGGGGATGGGGTCCGTGGTGATCGCCTTCAGCGGCGGCGTGGACAGCACCTTCCTGCTCCACGCCGCACGGGAGGCGCTGGGGGCATCCGTCCTCGCCGTCACCGCCACCTCGCCGACCTACCCGGCATCGGAGCGCGAGGAGGCGCGGCGGATCGCGACGGAGTGGGGGGTCCGTCACCGGCTGGTCGAGTCCAACGAACTCGAGATCCCGGGTTTTTCCGCGAACCCGCCCGACCGGTGCTACCACTGCAAGAAGGAGCTGTTCGGCATCCTCTCGGGGATCGCCCGGGAGGAAGGATACGCCGCGGTGTGCGACGGATCCAACGCTGACGACGTGGGCGACTTCCGCCCCGGCCGGCGCGCGGCGCGGGAGCACTCCGTGCGCAGCCCCCTGCAGGATTGCGGACTGGCCAAGGACGCCATCCGGCGCCTCAGCCGAATGTTCGGGCTGCCCACCGCGGACCGGGGATCCTTCGCCTGCCTCTCGTCGCGTTTCCCCTACGGGACGACGATAGACGGGGAGTCGTTGCGCCGGGTAGAGGCGTGCGAGGAGGTGTTGCGGGGGTTCGGGTTCCGCCAGTTCCGCGTGCGCGTGCACGACGCGGTGGCGCGGATCGAGGTGGGGCCGGACGAGATCCCGCGCCTGTTCGATCCGGATGTCGCCGACGCGGTCCACACCCGGTTCCGGGAGAACGGCTTCCTCTACGTTTCCGTGGACCTGAAGGGGTACCGGACCGGCTCGATGAACGAGGGGCTGCCGGCGTCGGTCCGCGGGCTCGTCGACGGTCCCTCCGACATTTCATAACAGAAAGCATTTATCTTTTTCGCTCGAAAACACCATCCGGATTGATCTGCTCCATGCAACCTGTTATTTTCATACAACGAACGGGAAACTGGAGAGCGCATTGGAGAGTCTTTCGATCGTAATTCCTGTATTTAATGAAGTAAATACAATCAAGGGGATTTTGGAGCGCATACAAGAAGTTCATCTGCCCCAGATCGCAAACAGGGAAATTGTCGTTGTCGACGATTACTCCACGGATGGTACAAGGGATGTCCTGGATACGTATAAGGATCAAACCACCATCAAGATCATCCATCACGACAGGAACCGCGGGAAGGGAGCCGCGCTCAGGACCGGAATAGCGCATACGACGGGCAGCCTCGTGATCATTCAGGATGCCGACCTGGAGTATGACCCACAGGAGTACCCCAAACTCCTGGCGCCTATCATGGCGGGAAAAGCCGACGTCGTGTACGGATCCCGATTCGCGGGCGGCGAGTCAAAGCGGGTGCTTTATTACTGGCACTTCCTGGGGAACAAATTCCTCACCACGCTCTCCAACATGTTCACCAACATCAACCTGACGGATATGGAAACGTGCTACAAGGTGTTTCGGGGGGAGATCATCCGAAGCATACGGATCGAGGAGGACCGATTCGGTTTCGAGCCGGAGGTGACATCCAAAGTGGCACGCATGGGGTGCCGGATCTACGAGGTCGGCATCAGTTATTCCGGGCGAACCTACGCCGAAGGGAAGAAGATCAACTGGAAGGACGGGGTTCGAGCCGTATGGTGCATCGTCAAATACCGCTGATTTGCCCACGGCCTCGCGCACATGGTCGCTGAGAAATCTCCCGCGAGGGTACGGCTCCACCATCACGTACGTCGCATTTGACGTGCGGACCATCTCGGCCAGTTTCTCCGGACGGATCCGGAACTTTCCCTCCGGCTCGTAAAACGTTGCCATATCCGCGATTGCAGCCATCGAGACGGCCTTGCGACCCGTGTAGAGGGAGCAGTTCGGGTCGACCACGCAGGCGATCACATCGCCGGGCGCGGTGTTGCTGCGGATCCATTCGACGCGGTTCAGGGCCGGCTGGACGTGCGCGTTGGTCAACCGGACATGCCCGCCATGGACGGCCGCCACAACGATAGCCGCCCCGATGATCGTTGCGGTGACCCGAAGCGCCCGGGCCGATGGCTGCATGCGCTGAAACCCCTCCCACATCGCCAACAGGATCAGGGGCAACACGGGCACGATAAACCTCGGAGGGGGCGGGAACGGCCACGGCGAAGCGCCAGCCCAGGTCGTGGACGATGCGCGAGAACCATCCGCCGTAGTTCATGTAGTATTCGTAAACGGGGGGCACCTCGCTTGCCGGCCCCTGCCACAACCGGCACAACCCCACGGCGAGTCCCACACCCAGGATACCGCCCGCCAGAACCCGCCACCTGCGGTGCCCGGCCATCACCAGGATCATCGCCAGAACCAGGGCCAGCCCCACGGTCCGCGTCTGGTATGCCAGGTTGGCCACCCAACCCGCGGCAAGTCCCAGGCCCGGAGAGGGGTCCTCGCGGACAGACCGCTCCAGCAGCCACAGCACCCCCGTCGAGATGCCCCATACGCCAACTGGGACATCACGTCGTTCGCCAGCGTGCCCGTGGCCGGCAGAGCCGCGCACACTCCGGCAATCACCGCCGCCACCCAACCGCTCGCACCGACGGTGCGCAACAGGCCGTTTGTCAGGCAGAGAACCACGGCGCCCGACAGAAGCGAGACCGCCTTCAGCCAGACGATGGTGCCCGGGAAGTCGCCCGCGATCCACCAGACAACGGCGAGCATGGCGGGGAAGACGACGGAGTACTTCCGGTGGAAAGGTTCCCCGGGAAGACTGGTGATGCGGTACTCGCCGGTTGCGGCAAGCGATCGGCCCGTGACGGCATTAATCCCGTCGTCGTGGTTGGCTCCGAAGTCCGCTGTGGAAAGCGACATGGCGTCCACGACCAAGGAAGAGACCGACGGTCCCGGCAAGCACGATCTGGGGCAAACGGGATTTCAGCATGCCCATGCCGTATATGCATCTGATACGTAGAGCCTGTGCCTGCGCAAATAGCCCCAAAGGAACGCGCATGCCATCGGATATGTTGAAAACGTTCCTTCCATCGGAAGGGGATGCCGTATCAGGAACCCGGGGCGCAATCTCCACCCTCTCCCCGGATCTTCCCGATCGCGTGGAGCAGCACGGGGAGAAGGACCGCCAGATTCTCCCGGGCGCCCCCGGGGCTCCCCGGCAGGTTGACGATCAGCGACTTCCCGCGGATCCCGGCTAACC
>Ga0316603_10000828_pt1 | contig 15882 bp, 12 predicted proteins | sample OWC_soil_day10_n_FD_207649 | JGI IMG/M metagenome (GOLD analysis project Ga0316603, IMG submission 207649) | Wetland soil microbial communities from Old Woman Creek delta, Ohio, United States - OWC_soil_day10_noCT | ecosystem: Environmental > Terrestrial > Soil > Wetlands | place: USA: Ohio... | reverse complement strand
TGTCCCTGGAACGCCTGTTCGGCCTGATGGCCGAAAAGGCGGCGTCGGACCTGTTCCTGTCGGTCGGCTCACCGATCACGATCAAGATCAACGGCGTCTGCGTGCCGATCAACCAGGAACGCCTGGCGCCGCAGTCGATCGTCTCGCTGCTGGCCGAGCGCCTGACCGATGCGCACTTCCGCGAACTTGAGGATGCACGCGAACTCAACATCGGGCTGCCGGTGCAGGGCATCGGCAGCTTCCGGTTGTCGGCCTTCCTGCAGCGCGGTTCGATCTCGGCGGTGGTGCGCTTCATTCCGCACGACATCCCCAAACTCGACGAACTGCACCTGCCGGAAGTGCTGAAGGACCTGATCATGGAGCGGCGCGGACTGATCCTCGTCGTCGGTGCAGCCGGCTCGGGCAAGTCCACGACGATCGCGTCGATGATCGATCACCGCAACGAACTCGTGACCGGTCATGTGCTGACGTTCGAGGACCCGATCGAGTTCCTGTTCCGCAACAAGAAGTCGATCATTAACCAGCGCGAGATCGGTTCCGACGCACGCACGCTGCAGGCCGCGCTGCGCAGCGCGATGCGGCAGGCGCCGGACGTCATCTTCATCGGCGAGATCCGCGACCGCGACACGATGAGCGCGGCGCTGGCCTATGCGATGTCGGGCCACCTCGTCGTCGCGACTCTGCACGCGACCAACAGCGCCCACGCGCTGAACCGCGTGATCAGCTTCTATCCGCCGGAAACCCGGCAGGCCCTGTTCCAGGACATGTCGGTGGCGATGAAGGCCATCGTTTCCCAACGGCTGGTGCGCTCCAAACGCGGCGGCCGCGTGCCTTCGGTCGAAGTGCTGGTGAACACGCGGCACATCGCCGACCTGATCGAGCGTGGCGACGTACAGGCGATCAAGGAGGCGATGGAGCAGAGCCTGGCGCCCGAGAGCATCTCGTTCGAGCAGAGCCTGTATTCGCTGATCCAGGCCGACCAGATCACGCGTGAGGACGCGCTGGCGGCGGCCGACTCGCAGAACAACCTGCTGTGGTTCATCAACAACGCCGGCAAGGCGCGCGCGCAGCTGCATTCCGATCGCAAGGAAGAGAGCACCGACGCGTCGTTCTCCGAGTTCACGCTGAACATCTAGGGCGGCGAGTCCTGCCGTTACAATCGGCGCGCCTTGCACGCCGGTCCATGCGTGCGCTGGCGCGCGCATGAGCCCTACCCTTCAACTCGTCCACGACCTGATCGCCCGCCGCTCGGTGACCCCGGACGATGGCGGCTGCCAGTCCATGCTCGCCGCGCGGCTTGCAGCGTCGGGATTCAAGACCGAAACGATCGCGAGCAACGGCGTGACCAACGCCTGGATGCGTCGCGGCACCAGCGCGCCCGTCTTTGTTTTCGCCGGCCACACCGATGTCGTTCCAACCGGCCCGCTCGAACAATGGCACTCTGATCCATTCACGCCGACGCTGCGTGACGCCCATCTGGTGGGCCGCGGCGCCTCGGACATGAAGAGTTCCATTGCCGCGTTTGTCGTAGCCGCCGAGGAATTCATCCGCGCGCACCCGCGACACACTGGCTCGATCGCGCTGCTGCTGACGTCCGACGAGGAAGGGCCGGCGACCGATGGCACGACGACCGTCATCGAGGCCCTACGCGCCCGCGACGAGAAGATCGACTACTGCATCGTCGGCGAACCGACCTCAGTCGATCGCCTCGGCGACACGATCAAGAACGGCCGTCGCGGTTCATTGTCCGGTCGCCTGACCGTCAAGGGCCAGCAAGGTCACGTCGCGTATCCGCACCTCGCGCGCAACCCTGTGCACATGGTGGCGCCGGCGCTGGCGGAACTGGCCACCACCGACTGGGACCGCGGCGACGAATTCTTTCCGCCGACGACCTTCCAGGTCTCGAACATCCAAGCCGGAACCGGTGCAGGCAACGTGATCCCCGGCGCCTGCACGGTCGACTTCAACTTCCGCTTTGCGCCCGCGTCGACGGCCGCGTCGCTGCAGCAGCGCTGCGAGGCGGTCCTCCGGCAGCATCGCGTTGATTTCGAGATCGAATGGACGCTGGGCGCTGCGCCCTTCCTGACGGCACGTGGCACACTGTCATCGGCAATCAGCGCGGCGATCGAAGCCGTCACCGGTGCGCCCCCCGAGCTTTCGACCACTGGCGGCACCTCGGACGGCCGCTTCATCGCGACCTTCTGCCCGCAGGTGATCGAGTTCGGGCCGCCCAATGCGACGATCCACAAGATCAACGAGCAGATCGCCATCACCGACCTGGAACCCCTCAAGGACATCTATCGCGGCACGCTCGAGCGCCTGCTCGGCTCCGCCTCCACGCCATGACGACGCTGATCGACGCCCAGGCGAACCTGCGCACGCTTCGCGACGTGCTGCGCTACGCCGTCACGCGCTTCAACGAAGCCCATCTGTTCTATGGCCACGGCCAGGGCGACGCCTTCGAGGAAGCAGCCTTCATCGTCATGCGCACCCTGAAGCTGCCGCTCGAGCGGCTCGACTTCTTCGCCGACGCCTACCTGACGCACGCCGAGATCCACGAGCTGCTGCAGGTCATCGACCGGCGCGTCAAGAAACGCCTGCCGGCCGCCTACCTGCTGAACGAGGCGTGGCTGCGCGGCTACAAATTCTACGTGGACGAGCGCGTCATCATCCCGCGCTCGTACATCGGCGAACTGCTGGACGAGGGCCTGACGCCGTGGGTGAGCGACCGCGACGCCGTCAGTGACGTGCTCGACATGTGCACCGGCTCGGGCTGTCTCGCGATCATGGCGTCGGACGTCTTTCCGCGCGCGTCGATCGATGCTGCTGACGTTTCCGCCGATGCGCTGCAGGTCGCACGCCGCAATGTGGCGGACTACCAGCTCGAGAAGCGCGTCAACCTCGTGAAGTCGGATCTTTTCGCCGCTCTGGGGACCAAGCGCTACGACGTCATCCTGTGCAATCCGCCATATGTCACCGACAGCGCGATGGCCAAGCTGCCGGCGGAGTACCAGCACGAGCCGCAGCTGGCGCTGTCCGGAGGCCGCGACGGCATGAACTTCGTCAAGACGCTGGTGCGCCAGGCACGTGGCCACCTGAAGCGCGGTGGTCTGCTGATCGTCGAGGTCGGCGACGGACGTGCCGCGGCGGAAAAAGTGTTCAACGATCTTCCGCTTACCTGGCTCACGACCAGCGCCGGCGACGACATGGTGTTCCTGGCGCGACAGGAAGAACTGCCCTAGCCGCTCCACCGATTCACCATCAAACCCGCTGGTGGCTGACCGGCTGAAGCACATCGGATTCCGACTGCATGCTGCGGCTCATTGACATTGCACTCGCGCGCGGCGCCCGCACCCTGTACCGCGGCGTGTCGCTGATCGCGCGTCCCGGCGAGCGCATCGGCCTCGTCGGCGCCAATGGCTGCGGCAAGTCGACGCTGTTCGCGGCGATCCTGGGTGAGCTCGGCGTTGAGGCCGGCACGCTGGAGACGCCAGCACAGGCGCGCATCGCGCACGTGGCGCAGGATATCGAGGCCGGCACCGAGCGCGCCCTCGACTATGTCGTGGCCGGTCATGCGCCGCTCGCGGCCGCGCGTGCCGAGCTGACAGCCGCCGAAGCGAGTCACGACGAGATGCGACTCGCGCTGGCGCACGCGACCCTCGCGGAACTCAACGAAGGTGCGATCCTGGCCGAAGCGCAAGCCGTCATGCACGGCCTCGGCTTCGCGACGGCGGATGGCGAGCGCCCGGTGTCCGCGTTCTCGGGCGGCTGGCGCAATCGCCTGGCACTGGCGCGCGCGCTGCTGCGACCGGCGGACCTGTTGCTGCTCGATGAGCCGACCAACCACCTGGATCTGGACTCGGTGGTCTGGCTCGAGTCCTGGCTGCGGCGGCAGCCGGCCACGGTGCTGGTGATCTCTCATGATCGGGAGTTCCTCGACCGTATCGCCGAGACGATCTGGCACGTCGACCAAGGGGCGATCCGGCGCTACTCCGGTGACTTCACGGCCTTCGAGCTGGCCTGGCTCGAGCAACAGAAACAGCAGGATTCTGCCGCGAAGGCGTACGCGCGCACCGCGGCGCACCTGCAGAGCTTCGTCGACCGGTTCCGCGCCAAGGCCACCAAGGCCCGCCAGGCGCAGAGCCGACTCAAGATGCTCGAGCGCCTGACCGTCATCGAACCGGCGCGCGCGCGGCGCGAATGGCGTTTCGAGTTTCCCGAGCCGGTGCGCGTACCGGAACGACTGCTCGATGCGGAGGACATGGCCCTCGGATACGGTGAGCGCACTGTGCTCGCCAATGTCACGCTGACGGTGCGGGCCGGCGATCGCATTGGCATCCTCGGCGTCAACGGCGCAGGCAAGTCGACCCTCGTCAAGGCGGTCGCCCGCGAGCTGGCGCCTCTGTCCGGGGAGCTGCGGCGCGGTCAGGGGCTGGCCATCGGCTACTTCGCCCAACATCAGCTCGACCAGCTGCGGCTCGACGAAACACCGCTGGCGCACCTGCGCCGACTCGCACCCGATGCGCGTGAGCAGGAGTTGCGCGACTTCCTCGGCAACTACCGTTTCCCTGGCGAGATGGCCACTTCGCCGCTCGGTCCGATGTCGGGCGGCGAGAAGGCGCGCTGCGCACTCGCGCTGATCGCCTGGCAACGACCCAATCTGCTCCTGCTGGATGAGCCGACGAATCATCTCGACATGGAAACCCGCGAGGCGCTGACGATGGCACTGTCGTCGTACGAGGGCGCGCTGCTGCTCGTCTCGCACGACCGCCACCTGCTGCGCGCGACCTGCGACCAGCTATGGCTGGTGCACGACGGACGCGTCGCGCCGTTCGACGGGGACCTCGACGACTACGCGGCATTGGTGCTCGCGAGCCGGCGCGACCGCAATGACACGGGCGGTGGCGACGCGTCCAACCGGCGCGCACAACGACAGCAGGAGGCGGCGGCCCGCCAGCGCCTGGCCGACTCGCGACGCCCATTGCAGTCGAAGTTGAAGCGCCTTGAAGAGGAACTGGCTCGTGTTTCAGACGAACTGCGCGAGCTCGACGCACGGCTGGCCGATCCCGAGTTCTATCACGCGGGGCATGCCGACGAGGTCGCAGTGACGCTGAAGCGCCGGGGCGAACTCGCCGGCCGCGTGGACGAGCTGGAAGCCAGCTGGATCGCCGTGACCACGCAACTCGAGGCGATCGCATGACGGCCGACGCCCCGCTCGCCGGGCTGCGCATCCTCGACCTGACGCGGTTGCTGCCAGGCCCGGCCGCAACGCTGCATCTCGCCGACTTCGGCGCCGATGTCATCAAGGTCGAGGACACCGGCGCCGGCGACTACATGCGCGACTTTGCGCCGCATATCCCGAATGGCGACGGGGAGCGGGTTAATCCGGCCTTTGAAGCGACCAACCGCGGCAAGCGATCGCTGGCGATCGATCTCAAGCATCCGCGCGGACGTGAACTGCTGCTGGAACTGTGCGGGTCTGCGGATGCGCTGATCGAAAGCTTCCGGCCCGGCGTGCTGGCGCGCCTGGGGCTGGGGTGGGACGTGCTGCATGCGCGCCATCCACGCCTGGTGCTGTGCTCGATCTCGGGTTACGGCCAGACCGGTCCCTGGTCGCAGCGCGCGGGCCATGACATCAACTACATCGCCACAGCCGGCGTGCTCGATCAGATCCGCGCCAACGGACAGCCGGCGATTCCCAATCTGCAACTCGGCGACCTGCTCGGCGGGGCACTGGCGGCCCTCTCGTCGCTGCTGATCGCACTGCTGGCCGCGCAACGCACCGGCCAGGGCCGCTGGATCGATGTGGCGATGACCGAAGCGCTGCTCGTCCATCACTTTTTCCCGCACGCCGAACTTGATGCCGGCCAGGCCCCGGTGGCGGGCGCCACGTTGCTGACGGGCGGTGCGGCCTGCTATCGCACCTACGAGACCGCCGACGGCCGCCATCTTGCCGTCGGTGCGCTGGAACTCAAGTTCTGGGAGACGTTCTGCAACGCGGCCGGCTTGACGGAACTGCGCACGCGCCATTGGGCGCATGGCGAAATGCCCGGCTCAGCGGCTGCGCTGCAGACGATCGAACGGGTCGCCGACTGCATTCGCAGGCGCGCGCTGGCCGAGTGGATCGTCGAGTTCGCTGCAGTCGACGCCTGCGTCACTCCGGTGCTTACCCCTGCGGAAGCGCTCGCGCATCCGCAAGCCGTCGCCCGCGGCGTCGTGCACTACAGCGGGCGCATCACTGAGGTGGGGCCGCTGGCGCGGATGGCTGACCATGCGTTGCGGCCGACCGCGGCGCCGCGTGCCGGCCAGCACACGCGCGCACTGCTCGCTGAACTCGGCCTTGCAACCAGCGAGATCGAGCGCCTGCTCAATGACGGCATCGTGAAGGAGCCGGCATGATCGAGCGGCGGCGCCTGCTGCTGATGCGTCACGGCGCGGTCGACTATTTCGATACCGACGGGCGACCCTACCCGCCCGACGCCGTACCGCTGACCCCGGACGGCATCGAGCAGGCGCGGGCGATGGGTGCCGCCCTCGCGGCAGCCGGCGTGCGGATCGATCGCGCAATCACAAGCGGCCTGACGCGCACACGCCAGACCGCGGCACATGTCCTCGAAGCCTCCGGCATGTCGCCACCGATCGAGCACTGGTCCGATCTGCAGGAAATCCGGGCCGGCCACCTCCCGAGCATCCCCGACGCCGAGTTGCGTGCCGCATTCATCGGTGCCTTCGAAGGTCCGGTGGCGCGCGAGACCCCTTTTCTCCACGGCGAAACCATTGGCGAACTGCTCGATCGCACACTGCCCGCGCTCCAGCGCCTGCTCGCCGCGGAAGACTGGGACACCGCCCTGATGGTCCTGCACGGCGGGGTCAACCGCGGCCTGCTGTCGTGGTTCCTGACCGGCCAGGCGATATTCCTCGGCGGACTCGCCCAGGACACCGGTTGCCTGAATATCATTGACGTCGGCACCGGCCCGGCCACCAGTGTCGTGCGCGTGATCAACTTCTGCCCGATCGACACCCTTCAGACCACGACGCGCCTGTCGACGATGGAGCACCTGCTCCAGAAGTACCTGAAGCTGCGCGAACGGCGCAGCGACCTCGGAGATCCAGGATGAGCCAACTCGGCGAAGTGACCGGACGCCATGCCTTCGATACGGAGCGCCTGCAGGAGCACCTCGAACGCCACTTGCCCGAGTTCCGCGGGCCCTTGGAGGTGCAGCAGTTCCAGGGCGGTCAGTCGAATCCCACCTACCTGTTGACGACATCGACCGCGAAGTACGTGCTGCGCAGCAAGCCGGGCCCGGCCGAGAAACTGCTGCCGTCGGCGCATGCGATCGAACGCGAGTTTCACGTCATGCGCGCCCTCGCCGCGCACGGCATACCGGTGCCGTGGACACTGCTGCTCGTCACCGACGAGAGCATCATCGGCCGCGCGTTCTACGTGATGGAGCACGTTGAAGGTCGCATCTTCTGGGACCAGTCGCTGCCCGGCACATCGAGTGTGGAGCGGTCGGCCATCTATGACGAGATGAACCGCGTGATTGCGCGGCTGCACACGGTGGACATCGAGCGCGCGGGCCTGTCGGACTACGGCAAGGCCGGAAACTACTTCGAGCGGCAGATCGGGCGCTGGAGCAAGCAGTACCGCGCCTCGGAAACCGAGACCGTGGAGGCGATGAACCGGCTGATCGACTGGCTGCCGGCGCACATCCCGCCCGGCGACGAGACGACCGTCGTGCACGGCGATTATCGGATGGACAACCTGATCTTCCATCCGAGCGAGCCGCGCATCATCGCGATCCTCGACTGGGAGCTGTCCACGCTCGGTCACCCGCTGGCGGACTTTTCCTATCACTGCATGAGCTGGCACATCCCGCCCGGCGCGTTCCGCGGAATTGCGGGGCTGGACCACGCGGCGCTCGGCATCCCGTCCGAGGCCGATTACATCCGGCGCTATGCCGAGCGCACCGGCCGCGGTGCGATCGAAAACTGGAATTTCTACCTTGCCTACAACCTGTTCCGCATAGCCGCGATCCTCCAAGGCGTGTACAAACGGTCCACCGAGGGGCTCGCTTCGTCCAACAACGCTGTGCAGGCGGGCCGCAACGCACAGGCGCTGGCCGAGATCGGCTGGCGTTACGCCGAACGCTCCTGACAACGAACATCACTGCACCATGGCTCTTCTCGACAGTCGCCTGACTCCCAGCGCGATCGTCCGGCACCTCGACCAGTACGTGGTCGGCCAGGAGGACGCGAAGCGCATCCTCGCGGTCGCCGTGTACGCGCACTACAAGAAGATCGCGCGGTCGCAGGCCGATGGCCTCGAAATCACGAAGAGCAACGTGCTGCTGGTCGGACCCACCGGGACTGGCAAGACGCTGGTCTGCGAGTCACTGGCTCGGCTGCTGAAAGTGCCGTTCGTCACGGCCGACGCGACCTCGCTGGCGCAGTCGCGCTATGTGAACGACGAGATCGAGGCGATCCTCGAGCGGCTGCACGACAAGGCCGAAGGCGATGTCTCGCGCACCCAGCAGGGCATCGTCTTCATCGACGAGATCGACAAACTGCGCTCGGCAGCGGACGCGGCGCGCGGCCAGTCGGGGGAAAGCGTGCAGCACGCCCTGCTGAAGATCATGGAGGGTGCGCCGGTCCGGCTGCGCAGCGGCCAGTACCTCGACACGACCAACGTGCTATTCATCTGCGGCGGCGCCTTCGTGGGGCTCGACGTGATCATGTCGCAGAGCCATGGCTTCGGCTTCGTCGCGACCTCGGACGATGACAACCAACGCATCCTCACGCGCCTCAACGCGCGCGTGAAGCCGACCGACCTGGTCGAATTCGGCTTGATTCCCGAGTTCACGGGGCGGCTTGCGATCGTCGCCCGCTTCCAGGACCTGACGCGCGACATGCTGGTGCGCATAATGACGGAGCCCCGCAACTGCATTTACCGACAGTTCCAGGCCATCCTCCAGGCTGAGGGCGTCGAACTCGTCGTGGCGCCGCGCGCCTTCGAGGAGATCGCCGACCTCGCGATCGAGTACAAGTCCGGCGCGCGCAGCCTGCGCGGGCTGTTCGAGGAACTGATCACGCCGGTGCTGTACGCGATTCCGGACCATCCCGAAGTCAAGCGCGTCGAGCTGAGCTCGCTGTTCGTCGAGCCACGCTACTTTCGCGCTCCGCCCGCGCACTGAACCAGCCCGCGGAGCCGCATTGTCGTCGCTCGCTGCCGCGCGTCGCGTCGTCTTCGGGCTGGCGCTGGCCAGCTTCGTGCTGTCGTTCTTCCATCGCACCGCGCCCGCGGCGATTGCCGGCGAACTGACCCGCGCCTTCGATATCAGCAGCACGGTGCTCGGAACGCTCGCCGCGACGTACTTCTACGTCTACACCCTGCTGCAGATCCCGGTGGGCGTGCTGGCCGACACACTCGGCCCGCGCAAGATCCTGGCGGCTGGATCGGCGATCGCGGCGGCAGGTTCGCTTCTGTTTGCACTGGCACCGGTGTGGGAGGTCGCCGCCATCGGTCGCACGCTGGTCGGCATCGGCGTATCGGTGGCGTTCATCTCGATCCTGAAGCTTTCGGCCGTCTGGTTCACGCCGCAGCGCTTTGCGACGCTCGCTGGCGTGACGATGTTCGCCGGCAATCTCGGCGCTGTCGTTGCCGGCGCGCCGCTCGCCTGGATCGTCACGCTGACGTCCTGGCGTACGGTGTTCGTGGCACTCGCAGTCCTGTCAGGACTGCTGGCGTTGGCGACCTGGCTGCGCGTGCGGGACCGGCCCGAGGAACTGGGGTTTGCGCCAGTGAACGCCGCGGCGCCCGCCGTGGGCCAGGTGCCCTGGCTCATGGCGGTCATGCGCGTCCTCGCCAATCCGGCCACCTGGCCGCCATTCATCGTGAATCTCGGCGTCGGCGGCAGTTTCCTTGCCTTTGCGGGCCTCTGGGCGGTGCCCTATCTGCAGCAGGTGCACGGCATGTCGCGGGTCCTGGCCGCGCAGCATTCGAGCCTGCTGCTGCTCGGTGTCGCCTTCGGATCGATGGCGATCGGCATGATCTCCGATCGCCTCGGCAGCCGGCTTGGCGTCATGCGTGCCGCGGTCGTGCTCTACACGCTCTCGTGGCTGCCGTGGATACTGCACGTGCAATGGCCCGTATGGGCGTCCCTGGCGTGGTTTCTACTGATGGGCCTTTTGATACCGGGCTTCACCCTGTCGTGGACCATCGCCAAGGAAGCCAATCCGCCGCAGTACTCCGGCATCGCCACCTCGGTCGTGAACACCGGCATCTTTCTCGGCGCCGGCATCCTGCAGCCCTTGGTGGGATGGGTGCTGGATCTCGGCAAGGCGAGCGGCGACAGCGCAGCCGCCTGGGATCGTGCACTTTTCGTGCTGTCGGGGGCGGCGCTGCTTGCGCTACTCGCGACATTGGTGCCGGCGCACACCAGCGGGCGCCGCTGACTTCCGCGCTTCGCGCTTTAGCGCTGTGTAGGTTCTCAAAATGCCTGCAAACTCTCCTCGTGCCGTGCAGGGGTGAGCTTGCAACTTTCAACGAGAACCGCCCCGACGCCGTTCTCAAAGAATCTGCAAATTCCCGACTTCTTGCGACCGCGTTCTGTCAGGTTTAAGAACTCAGCTCGACCCTGAGCCGCCATTGAGAACACCCGGTAGCGGACACGCTGATTCCCCTTGTAGCGGACAGGCGTCGCGCATGTCCCGACTGATCGAGTGAGGAGTCGAGAGCGGGCCGTGGCGGCCGCGGACCTAATGCCTGTGCCAGTTGGGCAATCCTAGCGGCCCGGCAGTTTCCGCTTTGCAGGTCGCAGGCCGCCTTCGCCGGGCGTCGAGCTGCGCACTCGAAAGGATGCGGTGATTCGCGCTGCGCAAAGAGATGCCCACCACACTCTGAGGGGCGTCGATTCCAAACGCCTCATTTAGGTGATGCGTCTTGTTCAACGACATTGCGCCGAGGTCGTCGCGCGAGTTTGGTAAGCCGTCAGGACAACGTGATACGCCTCAAGCTCGTCCCGTATCCGGCTGGACACCCGCCGTGCCGCTCCAGTAGAAGTGTTCCCACGTTCCACCGAGCGATCGATGGCCGCGTTACGGCTGTACCGAACACCCACGACAGCGGAGACTCCATGACGGGACTTCATCAAATCGCGCGCAGCGTCGCGACCTGCGCACTCGCACTCGCCGCGATGGGTGCCATCGGACAGGCGACACCACCTGAGGGGCGGCTGCTCGCCTCCAACTGCTTCCAGTGCCACGGCACCACCGGTCGTGGCGGTTTCGAAGAAATCGCCGGGAAGTCGCCGAGCGAGATCTACAGCAAGCTGAAGGAAATGCAGCGCGTACAGCCCGGGTCCGGTGACCACAACATCATGATCCCGCACGCCAAGGGCTTCACCGACGCTCAACTGCGGAAGATCTCCGAGTACTTTGCTGGGCTTCGGTAAGGAGGCGGACAATGAACTACACGCGCAGAACCTGGCTAACGACAGCTGGAGCATTGAGCTTCGGCACGCTGCTGACGCGGTGCGGCGGCAGCAGCGAATCGCCTTATTCCGAGACACCTGCGACAGATCTCGCGCAGTCCCAGGCCTCCACCCGAACCGCCAGCAAAGCGACGACGGCGGCCGATGGTCGTGTGGTGGTCGTCGGCGGCGGGATGGCCGGATTGGCCGCCGCGAAGTACCTGAAGCTGTGGGGCGGAACAGGCGTACAGGTCACCCTGATCGAGCGCAATCCGTCGTACACATCCAACATCCTCAGCAACCTCGTGTTGACGGGCCAGCGCACGCTGGCGAGCCTCGTCTACAGCTACATCGCAGTGAAGCAGAACTACGGAGTCGACGTCCGCCAGGGCGACGTCGTCGGCATCGATCCAGTGCTCAGGCGAGTGACGCTGGCCGACCGGAGCTCGCTGCCCTACGACCGCCTGATCGTGGCACCGGGCGTGGCGTTCGACGTACTTCCCGGACTGGAATCTACGGCGGCGCAGGGCCGCGTGGTGCATGCGTGGCAGGCGGGTCCCCAGACGACCACGCTGCGGAACCAGCTCGTCGCCATGCCGGGGGGCGGCACCTTCGTGATGACGATTCCGGCGTCGCCGTATCGTTGTCCGCCCGGTCCGTACGAACGCGCATGCGTGGTCGCGGACTGGCTCAAGCGCAACAAGCCAGGCTCGAAGGTCATTGTCCTCGATGCCAATCCGTCCATCCAGGCCGAGCGGCATACTTTCGAGACGGCGTTCGCCGGGCTATTCGCCGGCATCGTGAGCTACGTGCCGAACGCAGCGGTGACATGGATCGACGCAACACAGACGCGCATCACGGTCCACACGGAAATGGGCGACTTTATCGGCGATGTGGTCAACGCGATCCCCCCGCATCGCGCGGGCAAGGTCGTGCTCGACAACGGGCTTGCCAATGCGGCGGGCGGCCGATGGGCCGGCGTCGACGTCGCGAGCTTCGAGTCGACTGCCGCAAGGGGCGTGCATGTGATCGGGGACTCCTGTGCAGCGGGTGTGCCGAAAGCGGGTCACATCGGCAATCAGGAGGGCAAGACCGCCGCTGACGCGATCCTGCGCGCCTTCCGTGGACTCGGTCCCGATACGGACCTTGTCGTCAACTCGGCGTGCTACTCACCGATCACGGCGTCGCTTGCGTCGTGGTTGACGGCCTTGTACCAGTACGACGTCGCCACGCGATCGTTCAAATTGGTTGGAACGACGCCGTCCGAGGCCTACGCCCCGACGTCGGACAACTATAGCCAGATGCACCGATGGTTCACCACGCTGATGCAGGAGACGTTTGCCTGAGACTGATAGTGGGCGGCGTCAAGCGGCATCGCCCAGCTCGAAGCCTTCCAACTTCCCGACTGTCTCGACAAGCGAGCAAATGAACTCTCGCACCTCCGTGTCGTAGTTCGGCGGGCGATGTCTGCCGATTCGTCGGGGGCGGCACGCTTCTGCTGTTCAACTTCCTCCTTGCCGAATTGACTCAAGGACGGCACCGCATACTTCGTTCGCCATGCGTTCCATCGACTAACAAAACGGGGTCTGCCGACGGGTTCACGCCGCGCCTGAGCCAAGCTTCGCCGTTCGAGAATTTTTCCGCACGAGTCAGGCAAGAAGTTGGGACTCTCGTCGGCTGCGGCGCAGGTGAGATCTGCGTCGATCTGGCGGATCGAGTCGGTTCCGGGGGTCGCATTGCCGGCGTCGACGTCTCGGAAGCGATGATCGAGGCAGCGAGACGAGCAGCCGCCGCAGCCGGTCGCGACATCGACCTGCGCGTGGCAAGCGCCTATCAGTTGCCGTTTCCGGACCAGAGCTTCGATGTCGTGCGCGCCGAGCGGGTGTTCCAGCATCTTGCCGAACCGGATGCTGCACTGACGGAGATGCTGCGCGTCACGCGCATCGGGGGCCAGGTCATGCTGGTCGATCCGGACCACGGCCAGGCCAGCGTCGCGGTCGATGATCCCGGCGAGCGCAAGGTGTTCGAAGCGGCGCGTCGGTCACTGCTCGGGATGATCGTCAATCCGCACAGCGGGATTCGACTGCGGCCGATGCTTCAGCGCGCCGGACTGGGCGAGATCAGGCACCTGACAAGGATTCTCGACATCGCCTATGCCGATTTCGCGCGGGCCTATTTTCTGCATGATCTGCTGGCCGCCGCGATAGCCGCCAACGAGATCAGCCAGGTCGACGCCGAGCTATTCGTCGCGGCGCTGGAGAGCCGCGACCGCACCGGCACGTTCCTCTCGAATGCCGTTGGCTACACGGTCGTCGGTACGCGGATACGCTAAGCGGAGCTTCGCTGGACGGCCACGTGCGGCTCGCCCCGGGAAAGCTCAGGACTTCGCAGAGCGCGATCGGATCAGGCCCGCGAAATAGCCGGCAACGCGCGCCGGCTGCAGCAGCAGGCTGTAGCCGAACATGTAGACCAGCAGCCCCCCGACGTTGCGGCGGATTCTGAGCCCGTGGTCATGGAACATCGAGCGCATCACGAAGAAGATCGCCAGGTTCAGCAGCAGTACCGCAGGCAGCAGCGTCAGCACCATCGGACCCATCAGCAGGTGGCTGCTGTAGATCACCGAGAGGATGACGCCGGGGACGAAACCCAGCGTGAATGCCAGGTCGGTCCACGGAAACAGCAGGTGCCAGATGACGAACAGCATCGACCGGCGCTGCTTGAGCAGCGGGGCCGGAAGCTCGCGCAGCGCCCGCAGCGTCACGCGGGCATGGCGCATGCGCTGCCGGGCAAACGACTTCACGTCGGCCGGCACGATGACGAAGCAGCAGGCATCTTCCGCGAAGCCCACACGCCAGCCGCGCTGCAGCAGGTCCCACGTAAGCAACACGTCTTCCGCCACGTCGGCGCGCCAGCCGCCGACTTCCTTCAGCGCCTCGCGATCGTAGATCGTGAATGCCGCTTCGGCGACGACGGTGCCCTGGTATAGCGACTGCATCCGCTTCATCGAGGCCAGGCCGTGGAAGTAGTCCCATTCCTGGGCACGCGTCAGCCAGTTCTGGCGCGAGTTCCGCACCAGCACGCAGCCAGAGACTGCACGCACGTCGCTCTCGGCGGCGACGTAGCGCTCGACCATGCTCCAAAGCGCATCGCCGAACAGGATGGCATCGGCGTCCAGCGTCACGATGAGGTCATGCTGCGCCGATTCGAGTGCCCGGTTCAGCGCAGCGGCCTTGCCGCGGTTACGGCTCTGGCGCAGCACCTTGATCCAGCGGTAGCCCATGTCGCGCACGATCTGCGCGGTGCGATCACTCGACGCATCGTCGATCAGGATCACCTCGAACGGGCCGGGATACTCCTGCCGGCGGATGCTTTCGATCGTCTGCGCGATCGACTGCGCCTGATCACGGACGTACATCAGCACCGACAACGCCGGGTACCGGGCCAGGGCTCGGCGTGGGGGGCGGCCGTCCAGCAGGAGGCTGGCCACGACGAACATGTTCATCGCGCTGGGCACCAGCGCCAGACCACCGATGAAGAAGATCGCGGCGATCAGCCCCACCGCATCGGCCAGTGCGTTGAACCAGAATGACGACGCCCAGACGGTGAAGGCAAACCACAGCACGGTCACGGCGCTCACGATGATCAGTTGCCGGCGCTGCGACGGCTCGGCGTTGCGCAGTCGCGGCAAATTGATCAGCGGCGCGCGCGCGCTGACGGCGGGGACCTCAGCCTCCGGCGAGGAGGCCTTTGACGTTCTGCGAGCAGGACTGTTCATCCGGCGTTTCTACCGGTGGCGTGCGATTGCGCACAGAACGAAAAGCGGCAAAGAATGCGACCACTCCTGCGCGATGGGATGCAGGTTTCCGCACTCTTACTCGCCATTTGTGGCCGGCCGGTCATCGAGGCTTCGCCCGCTCGCTCGCCTGGCGGACTTCAAACTCCCGCTTGGCCTTGATGTACTCGTTGACGCACTCCACCGTCGCGCTGGCCGCTGCATCCCGACAAGTTGCCGACGGTTTGTAGAATCGCTTCCAGGCCTCCTCGGCGTCGATTGCGGCACTGTGTGCCTCGTCCACGGCAGCGCGCCGGCTCGCCAGTTCCTCTCGTTCGGCCCGCGCCTTGGCCTCGGTGGCGCCGTCCGCGAGCATCGCGCGACGAGCCTTTTCTGCCGCCGCCTTCTCGATCTCCAACCGCTCCAGTTCGGCAGCCGCCTTTGCCTTGCCCTCGGCCGCGGCCTTGCGGGCCGCAGCTTCCTCGGCGGCCGCCTTTCGGGCCGCGGTTTGTTGGGCAAGCTGCGACGCCGACACGGAGGCGGCATGGCTCGGCGAACTGAACGCGAAGGCCTGGCCCGCCTCGAGCCAGTGGAGAAATACGCCGGCAGTGATCAGGACGGTCCCACAGCCGATGCACA
>Ga0316603_10000825_pt1 | contig 15901 bp, 11 predicted proteins | sample OWC_soil_day10_n_FD_207649 | JGI IMG/M metagenome (GOLD analysis project Ga0316603, IMG submission 207649) | Wetland soil microbial communities from Old Woman Creek delta, Ohio, United States - OWC_soil_day10_noCT | ecosystem: Environmental > Terrestrial > Soil > Wetlands | place: USA: Ohio... | reverse complement strand
GGCTCTCTTGCCAACATAGTAGGGATCACGGCAGTCGCCTCCGAAGACCTTGTCCAGAAGCAGGAGCCCCCTGGCATCACACGGACGGATACCGAACAACACTCGGCCCTGTTCTTTATCTCGAGGAATATCCACCTCCGCCTTACCTTTCTCCGCCCGGTACCAAAAAAGCGTCTCCCTCTGCGGGAAGAGAACGGACTTTGGAGATTCCTTGGCGTTCGGGTACTCCAGAACCACTTGAGAGGGAGATTCTATCTCTCTGATCAGGATGACCTCTCCTTCTCTAACAGGAGCAAAAACCTGACGCTCCTGAATAAGGCGTTCAAGAAAGCTCGCGAGCCGAACTTTTCTGAGAATCTTGGATGGAGAGGACAAACCACACCGCCTTACATTAGGGATTCACGATAAAGTGTTCAGGGTCATCAGGCCGAAAAGTCGCCAGAGGACTGGTCTCGTCCAGACTGAGCCCTGCTTCATAGCCAAAGAGAGCCTTCACGTCTTTCTGCAGTTTCCTGTTCAGTTTTCGGATGTCCACCCCGACCGGGCAGGCCCGCTCACAGGCCCCACACGACACGCATCGGCCGGCAAGATGATAGGCTCGCATGAGGTGAAAGATCGTGGTATCCGATGCATCGGTTGACTTCCCGATCCATCGAGGCAGAGAGGCGTCCACGAAACATTCCGGGCAGTAGCAAAGAGGACAGGCATTTCTGCAGGCATAGCACCGGATGCACTTGTCAACCTCCTTGCTCACGTAGGCCCACCTCTCTTCAGAGGTCATCGCGTCAAAAGCTTCAATGTCCGAAAAAGAATCTCCATCCTTTTCAACCAAAGGCTGTCCTGCCAGAACGTCGTGAAGCACAGGATTGGGATGGGTGCAGGTCTTGCAGGAATCATGGAGCAAGTCGGAACGGCTCAGAGCCTGTTCAAAATCAGAGCCATTGAGAATCAGGACATCCTCTCGCTCCTCCGCTTGCAGGATTCGCTTGGGAGCGACATTGGCCTCGACCCGAGTCCGGTCGATCATGCCCCGGCACGGCACACCGATGAGGATGACCTGCTCTCTTTGCGCCTGCTTCTCCTTGATGAGCTCCACCACGGCCCGACTGTCACAGCCCTTCGCCACAATAGCCACCTTTTCTTTTCTTTTCGGCAGATAGGCCGCCAGGGTATTCTCGCAGAATCCGTCCCACACCAGGCGCTCCACATCTTCCTCTTTCCTGACAAAGCAGGGTCTGCTCCGAAGAGGCATGCTTCCCCGCTCAAAGCCGATGACCACCTGCACTTTCTTTTCCTGCAGAAGCTTTCGAGCTATGGATCTGATGTCAGTCGTTAACTGCCGCATGGAACGGACCTCGATCCGGAGTTTTCACCAATCTCTTTGAGGGACCCAGAGTTTTGATCCGGGTGGTCACTCTCTCAATGAGCTTTGCAAAGCGCACGCCTTCGGATGCCGACACCCAGCTGAACTGCACACGACCTTCTTCGATGCCGGCGAATTCGAGAAGATTCTTCAGCAGGGCGAACCTTCTTCTCGCGCTGTAATTACCTGTCAGGTAGTGGCACTCTCCAGGGTGGCACCCGCTCACCAACACGCCGTCAACCCCTTTCTGAAGGCTGGACAGTATGAAAAAGGCGTTTACCCTTCCGGAGCAAGGCACACGGATAATACGCACATTGGGCGGATACTGGATCCTGCTGGTGCCTGCAAGATCCGCTCCGGCATAGCTGCACCAGTTGCAGAGAAAAGCCACGATCTTAGGTTCCCATTTACCGCTTTCTACCATTGCTCTTACCTCAATGAAAACTTCTTGCCGCAGCCAAATCCCGGTTAAGCTCAGGATGAGCTAAAACTTTACTGCGCTCCCTGCAAAAAAACCTTTCTTCAACTGTCTAGCATTATGCTTTAAAAGACCCTGTCCCGCAGGTTGTTCAAAAACGCTCAGATACCAGGCGCCCGAAACCCCGAGGAGTGAGACGTACATTCTAGTACGTCGCAACGACGAGGGGCGAGGGCAACGCCGTAGATGGGCGTTTTTCAACAACCTGCTAAAGAGCTTGAATCGCCGACCAAGTCTGCATGTCACTTACGCCGCCCAGGTCCAGCGCGCCGCTTCTGCAGGAAGAGACGCACACACCGCACCCTTTGCACAGGGCTTGGTTGACCGCTGCAATACCCTCTTCTCCGAGAGCGATGGCCTGAAATGGGCAAACCTGCTCACAGAGCCCGCACCCGCTGCACCGCTTCGCCGTCACACTACAAACCAGACCACCTGCTTTCAATTCCTCTTGAGCCAGCACCGTGAGAGCGCGAGAAGCTGCGGCCTGGGCCTGGGCAATGCTTTCATCCATGAACTTGGGACTGTGTGCCGTGCCGCACATGAAGATTCCATCTGTCGCAAAGTCCACGGGTCGAAGCTTCATGTGAGCTTCCATGAAAAAGCCGTCTTCGTTGAGCGGAACCTTGAGGAGCCGGGAAAGAGGCCTGTTCTCGGCAGCAGGCAAAGCGGCCACTGCCAGGGCGACCCGGTCTGCGTTGATCATAAGCCTGCCGCCCAGGGTAGGCTCTGTCACGGTGACCCTCAGGACAGAGCGACCTTCCTCCTCGGCAACGGTCACATCCGGCTGATCCTCTTTCTCGTAGCGAATAAAGACCACTCCCTTTTCCGCAGCCTGCCGGTAGTAATCTTCCTTGAACGCATAGGTCCTCATGTCTCTGTAAAGGACATAGATGTCCATGCTGGGGTTCTGCTCTTTGAGCTTCAGGGCGTTCTTGACTGCCTGGCTGCAGCATATCCTGCTGCAATAGGGTCTTTCCTCGTCCCGCGAACCCACGCACTGGATCATGACCATGGTTCCGCACTGTTTCAGGAGTTCGCCGCCCGCATGGATTTCCTGTTCCAGTTCGAGCTGGGTGACCACGCGCGGATCCTGGCCATAAAAATATGTCCCGGGTTTGAATTCCTCGGTTCCCGTTGCGACAATGGTGACTCCGTGGTCGATGTCCTTGACCACTCCTCGATCGCCCAAAGCGATTCGGGAGCGGAAATTTCCCACATAGCCTGAAAAATCAAGGAGCCGAGATTCCGTGTACACCTGGATGAGAAGATTCTTGTAAACTTGTCGAACAAGACTTTGCACATGGTCCTGAATGTCGTTTCTCTCCAGGGTGTAGTGGATTCTCCTGGCTATGCCGCCGAGTTCCTTCTCCTTTTCCACCAGATGAACCGGGATGCCTTGCTCGGCAAGGCTCAAGGCCGCTGCCATACCGGAGAGGCCTCCTCCGATCACCAGGGCCGAGCGCTTGACCTTGTAGGAGACCTGCGCGAGGGGCTCCAGGAGCATTGCCCTGGCCACGGCCATTCGGATCAGATCTTTCGCCTTGTCCGACGCGCTCCTTTTGTCCCCCATGTGCACGAGGGAACACTGCTCCCGGATGTTGGCAAACTCGAAGAGGTAAGGGTTCAATCCTGCTTCGCGAAGGGCGTCCTGAAACACAGGCTCGTGAGTCCTGGGGGTGCAGGCTGCAACCACGACGCGATTAAGGCCCTTTTCCCTGATCACCTTGGCGATGTGGGTCACGGAGTCGATGGAGCAACTGAAGGTGCTCTCCTCAGCGTGCACGACCCCCATGAGTCTGCGCGAATACTCGACGACCTTCTTCACGTCCACGGTCTTGACGATGTTGGTGCCGCAATCACATGCAAAGACACCCACCCTGGGAGGCTCTCCCCTCACGTCCCGCTCCACAGGGTATTCCTTTTTCTCCACCAGGGTTCCGCGGCGGTCGCTCAAAAGCTGCGAGGCAAGGGACGCAGCGCCGCTGGCCATGGTCACGGAATCGGGGATGTCCATGGGTGCGTGAAACACACCGCAGTGATAGATCCCGGGCCGAGAGGTCTCTATGGATGAGAAGGGGGAGCCTTCGCAGAACCCATACTCATTGACGGTGATGCCCAATTTTTCCGCCAGCTTCTTGTTTGTTTCCGGGGAGACGAGACCGACGGAAAGCACTACAAGGTCAAAGGTGTCATCTTGAACAGAGGTCCCGCTCAACCGGTACCTGAGCCTGACCGCGCCGGTCTCTTTGTCTTCCCCGATTACGGAGACTTTGCTCCAGGTGAACCGGACGCCCGGCGTGCTTTTCGCTCTTTCATAGTACCGTTCGAAACCCTTGCCGTAGGCGCGAATGTCATTGTGAAAGACATGCGCTTCCAACTCAGGGTCATGTTCCTTGCTCAGGAGCACATGCTTGATCGCGTACATGCAGCAGACGGACGAGCAGTAAGGATGGCCGGCTGTCTTGTCCCGGGAACCGACGCATTGAATCCAGGCGATCTTCTTGGGGTGACGGCCGTCCCAGGGCCGGCGGAGCTCACCGCGGTTCGGCCCTGAAGCGCTCAGCATGCGCTCGAATTCGAGGCTGGTGACCACGTTTCGAAATCTTCCGTAGCCGTACTGGCTTTGGACCTGGGGAGTAAAAGCCTCGTACCCCGGAGCCAGGATTAGGCTCCCCACCCTGATTTCATGCACCTTTTGCTGCTGGTGGAAATCAATAGCCTTGTTCTTACACGTGGGCACGCAGATCTGGCAGATTCGTCGCTTTAGAAAGAGACAATGCTCCGGATCCACAAAGGAGACCGCCGGCACCGCCTGGGGAAAGCTCAGGTGAATACACTTCAAAGTCGCCAGGTCTTCATTGTAGGTGTCAGGGACACGCACAGGACAGTATTCGGCACAGGTTCCGCACCCGGTGCACTTCTCCGCGTCCACGTATCGGGGACGCTGGATCAAGGTGACCCGGAAGTCCCCTGCTTCCCCGTCTACCCGTTCGACATCGGCGTCTGTGAGGATGTCAATGTTGGGGTCTGTAGCGCACTCGATGAACTTGGGAGAAAGGATACACATGGAACAGTCATTGGTGGGAAAGGTCTTGTCCAGCTGGGACATCTTGCCTCCGATGGCAGGCCCTTTGTCCACCAGATAGACCTTGAAGCCGCTTTTGGCAGCATCCAGTGCGGCTTGGATTCCGCTGACGCCGGCTCCAACCACCATGATTGTTCCGATGCGATCAATCTCTGTCTTCATGGTACGTGCATCACCCGTCATGGATCTACCCAAAGAGACACGAGCAGAAGTCTACCGCTGCCAGCTGAAGCCGATGGCTTGAGGGACAAAGGGACAAAGTGGCAAAGGCACAAAGCAGAAAAACCAAACTCTTGCATCCCCTTATCCCTCTGTTCCTTTGTGCCTTTGTGCCTCCTTGGTAAATTATTCTTCTCCCATGGCCTCCAGGACCACCTCGGAGACGTCCTTCACTTCCAGCACATCCGCCTTGTCCGACGTGACCACGCTGTCCTTGAAGTTGAGCAAGCAGTAGGGACATGCCGTGGCCAGGATGTCGGCTCCCATTGCAGCTGCCTGCTCCACCAGGATATCGGAGAAGCGCTGTCCTTTCAGCGTTTCCATCCAGATCCTTCCGCCGCCGCCGCCGCAGCAGAGACTGTTTTCACGGCACTCCATTTCATCCATCAGGGTGACTCCCGGGATGCTTCCCAGCACCCTTCGCGGTTCCTCATAGATGCCGTTGTGCCGTCCCAGGTAACAGGGGTCGTGGTACACAATCTTCTTGCTGAGGGGTTTTTTGTAGGAAAGCTTGCCCTTGTCCAGAAGCGCCGAAAGGTATTGCGTCAGATGAAGAACTTTCACCGCGCCGTTCAGTCGAGGGTATTCGTCTTTGAATGTCATATAGCAGTGGGGTGAGCTGACAATAATCTCCTTGACCCCCTTTTCACGAAAGGCAGCGATGTTGTTTTTTGCTAAGGATTCGAAGAGCGATTCGTGCCCTGCCTTCCGAACGCTTTCGCCGCAACAACTCTCCTTTTCCCCGAGTATGCCGAAACGTGCGCCGGTCGACCGAAGCAAGGTTGCAGTTGCTCGGGCTACACTCCCGAGCTTCGGGTCATAGGCGAGAACGCAGCAGGGGGAGTAGAGCACCTCGTGCTCCTCCGAGGAATAGGGCTGAATCCCCAGGCTCTCCGCCCAGACGGCTCGTTTGCTCTTTTCACCACCCCAGGGGTTGCCCTCACTGCCGAGACTTCCCATGGCACTGCGGAGGCTTGCAGGCGCCTTTTCATACTGGAACTCGAGCATGATTTTCCGCGCCGCCCGGATGACATCGGTGATAGCCACCCCCCGAGGGCAACGGCTCACGCACTGGTTGCATGTGGAGCAGAGCCACCAGTCCTCGTCCTCCAGGTCCACGAGCCCGTACCTGGATTGACAGATCATCCTGTGGGTCATGAAGGAGCGCACCGTGTTCCAGGGGCAGCTCGCAGAGCAGAGGCCGCACTGCCAGCAGAGCTTGAAGGCGTCTCCTCCGGACTCCCTGATGAGATCAATTCCTTCTTTGAACGGTGCCAGGTATTCCAAACACTGTTCTCCTTTGTCCGTTCACGGCAAGCCGTGCGCTGTATGCCTTTTTCAGTTTGTCTTTGGCCGTTGACGGCAAACCGTTAACCGTGAACGGTGAACCTTTTTCAGTGCATCACTCTTCTGCCATCTACCAACAACGTCTGATCTGTGATGAAATCGCTATCAGGAGGTACCAGTAAAAGAGCTGCGCCTGTGAGATGTTCCCGCTGTGACTATTTGATCGTATTTCCTCCTAAATCTGTTGACTTGTCAAAACAATAAGTTTTATATATCTATAAGCTTCATTTATAGATGCCAAATGCAAATCAATCTCAATCATCTTCGAATTTTCTACTATGCGGCCAAGGAGAGAAACCTAACCAAGGCGGCAGAGGCTCTTTTTGTGACCCAGCCGGCCGTAACCATGCAGATCAAAGCCCTGGAGCAGTACCTTGAGACGGCCCTGTTCAGGAAAAGGGGAAAGTTTCTCGAACTAACTGACCAGGGAAGCATGCTTTTCAATTACGCTGAAAAAATATTCCGTGTTGTTGATGAAATGGAGCACACCTTGAAAGGATTCGCCTCCCTCACCGATGGTTCTCTTATCATCGGCACCACCCGCAGCTTTGCAAGACACCTCATGCCCGGACTCCTTTCACGCTACCAGGAAAAATTTCCGGGCATCAAAGTATCCCTTGAGGTGGGGAGTTCGAGCGAAATCGCCGAGGGTGTAGCGGCTTTCAAATATGACCTGGCGATCATCGGGAGGATCCCGCTTCCCGGCAAAGTGAAGGCGATTCCCTACAAACCAGAAGAGTTCTGCGTGGTCGCATCACCGGATCACCGCCTTGCCAGAAAGGGCACAGTCTCGTGCCGGGATCTGCAGAACGAACCGATCATCATCCGTGAGCCGGGCTCAGGATCTCGGCATTTCATGCTTTCCTTCCTGGCCTCCCACGGTGTGGAACCCTCTGTGCTCGTTGAAGCCGGCAGTGTAGAGTTTATCAAGGAATACGTCATTCAGGGTCGCGGCATCTCTTTCCTGTACAAACCCGAAATCCAGCTGGAAGTAAAAATGGGTCGCCTCAAGCCCCTGGAGCTTGTCGATGGGCCCATTCATATCGAGACGATCATTGTTGTTCCTGACGGTGTGACTCTTTCCCCGCCGTCCAGGGCTTTTCTGGAACAGGTCGACAACCTCAAGTCTTGATGGGGATTTAAACATGGAGACTGAGCAATTTCTTAGGGCCACGGCCTATATTGACTGCGATGCCGAACCTGTGAAGAGGAAGTCACAGGAGATTGTCCAAGGTATCAGTGCACAACGCGACAAGGCTGTTAGAATTTTCTATGCGGTGAGGGACGGCATCAAGTACACCATCTCTGGCCAGAGAACTCGACCAGAACACTTCCGGGCAAGCACTATCCTGTCAGCAGGCGAAGGGTACTGCGTTCAAAAGGCAATTCTTCTAGTCGCTTTTGCGCGGGCAGCATCGATTCCCGCACGACTCCGGTTTGCAGCAATCAGAAGTCATCTCATGTCCAAAGAAATGCTGGAGAAGAGAGGCACCGATTTATTCCCTTATCACGGGTACACAGACCTGTACGTGGAGGGATCGTGGGTCAAGGCTGCGCCGACCTTTGACATCGTTTCCAGCGTGAACGCCGGGCTGCGCCCCGTTGATTTCGACGGCCGACACGACGCGCTCTTGCCTCCTACGGCGCTGGATGGCAGACTCCACATTGAATATGTTGAAGACCGGGGCTTCTTCGAAGACGTCCCCTTTGACGCCATCATGAAAGCTTCGCTCCGGCACAAGTATGTCCACATCTGAGAGACAAAGGGACAATGGCCTCTGAATCTAAAGGCATTCTTATCCTGGCAACCATGGACACGAAGGGGCCGGAAGCCCTGTACCTCCGACACAAAATCGAGGAGCGGGGTGGAAAGCCCCTGCTTATGGATTTCTCCACAAAGGGTAGGCGACAGAAAAGCGGGGCGGATATCCCGGCTTCCGAAGTGGCCAAGGCCGGCGGCGCAACCCTGAAGCAATTGGCCTCGTGCCGGGATAGAGATCTCAACATGGAGGCCATGGTCTCAGGCGCGCTCAAGATCGCGCACCGACTCCTGCGGGAAAACAGAATCCAAGGCATTCTCGGCGTGGGCGGCTACACCGGTTCCCTCATGGCGGCAGAGGTGATGCGGTCCCTGCCCTTCAGCTTTCCCAAGATCCTGGTTTCATCGGCTGCAGCCTTTCCCGGGCTTTCCACCCGACTCATTCAAACGAGCGACATTGTCCTGTTCAACTCGGTGGTCGAAATTGCCGGATTGACCGGTTTTCTTAAGAATGTTCTGGACCGGGCTGTTGTTGCCATGGTGGGGATATTCAAAGGTCAAGTGACCGAACCCTCCGCCGACAGAAGGAAAGCGATCGCCATGACCATGTTAAGCCCCTGCGAAGGATGCGCACGGGCGGTGCGAGCGGCCCTGGAGAAAAACTCCTATCCAGTCGTCGGGTTTCATGCAACCGGCATGGGCGACCGGGCCATGGAAGCCATGATCTCAGAAGGCCTTTTCAGAGGCGTGATTGACCTGGCACCCGGCGGAGTTGGAGAGCACCTGTACGGGTTCATGAGAGATGCAGGGCCCCACCGCTTGGAATCTGCGGGAAGGATGGGCATTCCGCAGATCATTTCCACCTGTGGCGTGAATCACATCACTCCCCGAAAATCACAGTACACGGCCGAGCACGACTTGCGGCGGAGACACGACATAGACAGGCTTAGAACATGGCTCAGGATTTCTCCCAAGGAGCTGAGGGAGGTGGCCGCCCTTTTCGCTGCAAAACTGAATCTGTCCCGAGGCCCGGTCAAAGTGGTCATTCCTCTCAGGGGGTGGTCTTCTGTGGATTCACCCGGCAACCCGACGTATGATCCCGAAGAGGATCGGCTCTTCACCACTGAGCTCAGAAAGACTCTCAAGAAAGAGATCGAGATCGTGGAAGTCCACGCCAACATGGAAGACCCAGAGTTTGCAAAGACGCTGATTCGGGTCGCATTGGAGATGTTTAAGGAGGTTCCATCCTATGCCTAAGCACATCGTCATCCTCAGCAGTCTGGACACCAAAGGCGAAGAGGCCAAGGTCCTCAAAGACCTCATTGAGTCCCAGGGGTTCAAGACCATCCTTATGGACACCTCCATCGGAGGGGAACCGACCGTTCAACCTGACATTTCCTCAGAAGAGGTCGCTCGTCTGGGAGGCGGGAACATCAGGGACATGAGGACCTCAAGGAACACGGGGCAAATCACTCCCATCATGATCAAAGGAGCGAGCATCAAGGTTCAGGAATTGCTCGCTAACGGTCTTCTGGACGGGATCATCGCATTCGGCGGCGCGTCCAACACGACGTCTGCCACCAGCGTCATGAAAGCCCTTCCCTTCGGCGTCCCCAAGCTCATGGTTTCCAGCACTGCCTCTATGCCCGCCTATGCTGCGAAGTATATCGGCACAAAAGACATCACCATGATGCACTCCGTGGTGGATATCTCGGGGATCAATGAACTGACCAAGGCCGTGCTGGAGAGCGCGGCAGGAGGAATCTGCGGAATGGCCGCAGCGAGTGGAGGCCCGGTCAAACCAGTCAGCACCTCCTCTCTCATCGCACTGTCCACCTTCAAGTTCGCTGAAGAATGCGGACAGCATGCCATGGGCCTTCTCGAAAAAAAGGGATACAAAGTGATCCCCTTTCATGCCCAGGGCATCGGCGACAGTGCCATGGAAGACCTTATCGAGCAGGGTCTGTTTCAGGGGGTCCTTGATCTGGTTCCCGCAGGGGTAATGGAAGAGCTCTTGGGCGGAAACAGGGCTGCCGGTCCTCACCGGCTCGAAGCAGCCGGCCGAGTGGGAATCCCTCAGGTCGTGGCGCCCTGTGGTCTCGACATGCTCAGTTGCGGTCCCCTGGGTCGAAAAGAAGCAGGGGATCCCCTCTGGACAAACCTGCGGCTTGCTGAGCGCAAAATCTTCATTCCCGATGAATTCAGGGTTCAGGTCCGCACAACCGGCGACGAAGTGTGCAAGGTGGCGGAAGTGGTCGCCCGGAAACTCAACGCATCCAATGGGCCGGTGAAATTTTTCGTTCCCACCCGGGGTTGGTCCTCCCTCAGCACAGAGGGAGGGGACCTGTACGAGCCTCTCACGGACGCGCTCTTCGCGCCTGCCTTGAGAAAGCACCTGCGGCCGGACATTGAGGTAGCCGAGCTCCCCATGGAGCTCAATTCTCCTGAGTTCGCGGAAGCCCTCGCCAACGCTCTGGACTGGATGATCAAGGAATCGTCAGGTGGCTGCTAAAGCTTTGTTTCCTGCCAGCGAGTGACATACTCCGCCATGACCTTCTCCATTCCTCCTGTTTGGGGGCCCTTGGTTGCCATCTTCTTGAGCATCTCTACAAAGGCCCTTGCAGGATGGGAAAGATGCTGATTTTTGAGATAGGCGATGCTCACATCGAGGAAAGGCTTTTCTCCGGCCATAGGAACGGTCGTTAACCTTTTCTCACGGATTTCAGTAGCCACCGCTTCCTCGACCAAAAAGGATATCCCCTCCCCTCGCTGAACCAACTGCTTGATGAATTCCGTATTGCTTGTTTCCATCAGCACATTGGGGGCGAGCCCTTTTCTGCTGAACAGCTCGTTGACCTGTTTGCGCGTTCCCGACCCCGTTTCCTTCATGATCATGGGCTCGTTGACCAGCTCTTCCACAGCCACGCGCTTTTTCCCGGCCAACCCGTGAGCGGGAGCAAGGATGAGAATCAGCTGATCCCGCTTGAAGGGCAGAAAGGTGATATTGGGGTTCTCTTCCACTCTGGCAATTACAGCCACCTCGTTCTTCAAATCCAGCAGACTGCGCAGGATGTCCATAGAGCTCCCTTCGTCAAGGTGGACCTTGATTTGGGGAAAGGCTTCGTGAAAACTGGAGATGAGGAACGGCATGAAGTAGCGAGCGTAGGCTTTGCTCGTCCCCAAACGGAGAGTCCCACGCTTCAATTTTCTCATCTCTTCGATCACGTCTTCCACTTCTTTTTCATACTCAAAAATTCTTCGTGTGTACTCATAAAGCGCGCTTCCTTCGTCACTTAGATAGAGGCTGCGGCCTTTTCTCTTGAAAAGCTTGAGATTGCATTGATCCTCAAAGCTCTTTATCTGCGCCGTCACAGCCGGCTGGGTAATGCAGAGCTTTCTTGCGGCACTAGTGAAACTCCCGGTTCGTGCAGCTTCGTAGAAGACCCGCAGCTGATTAAGGTTGACCACAGCTCAATCTCCCTAGGCTAATGCAAATTGTTTTTTATACACCATTCTAAACCATAAAGTGAACTTATATATATCATAAGAAAAAAGTAATTGACATAATTCACCATATCCTCAATATGATAAGTTTATTGTCCCCTCGTACACGTTTTCCAACCTATCATCAAAACCCTCTTTCCGGCAGACGGTTCCAATATGGCTCGGTTCAATTCTGTTCCAGGCACCTTTGACTCTTTTTTTTTAGAGCCAGCCTCTTTTCGGCTCGAGCCGGGGAGACCCCGACGATGTTGGCAAACTCGGAATACCCTGGCGGGTATTGCGAGAACCCGTACCGGGTTTTCAATAACGTAAACCTTTAAGAGGAGGGTGAAAATGGCTACCAAGAGTGTAGGACGGTTTCCTGATCCCCATGACTTCAAAGTCCCCAAGGAGCTTGAAGGCTGGGAAGAGATGTATCCACCCCAGAGGCTGTTTAGCCAGGACAGAGCGGAATGGGAAAAGAGGCATTTCTGGTTCCAGGACAAAATCCATGCACCGGAGCCGCTATACCCTCTTGATGATATCTTCCAGGAGGCATGGCAGATATCTCTTTCCGGATACACGACAAGAGTTTTTTGCATTCCTCCGGCCCAGGGAATCGCTCAAAGGATCGTGGGCTGCTACATGTACATCACCCCGGTGGAGCCACCGCCGCCGGAAGTGATAGCGAAGAAGGCGGAACTTTTCGGCAAGAGGGTCCCCTACGTCTTTCAGAATTACAACAAGCTCTGGGACACGTGGTATGACAAATTCCAGGAACTTGGCAAGGAGATGGAAGCGCTCAAGATACCCTCGGAGTTGAGTGATTTCGTGCCCGAAGATCAGGTTTTCCCCGTGCCCAAGGGCTATACGGAAGCCTACGAGATGATCGAGTCTTTCAACACGATCATCAGCCTGATTTTCAAAGCATGGCAGTTTCATTTCCAGTACCTGAATTTGGCCTACCTTGCCTATCTCATGTTTGTTGACACGGCCAGAAAACTCTTCCCCGGTATCAAGGAGAGCACCATCGGCAAAATGGTTGCCGGCGCCGACGTCTCCATGTTCCGACCCGAGGAGGAACTCTGCCGGTTGAGTCGCCTGGCCATTAGCCAATCGCCCGTGACCAAGGTCCTTAAGAAAGATACCTCTGCTGCAGAAAAGATTAAAGAACTTCAGGATTCAGAGGCCGGCCGGGTGTGGCTTGAGGAGTTGGAAAGGGTCAAAAATCCATGGTTCTACGTTTCCTGTGGAAGCGGATGGTTTCACTACGAGGGAAGCTGGGTGAACAAAATGGATGTGCCCTTCAGCTACCTCAAAAGCTACGTTGAAAGGCTTGAGAAAGGCGAGAAGATCGAAAGGTCTCTCACCTCGATTTCCGAGGAAAGAGATCGAATCCTCAAAGAGTACAGGGCGCTTATCAAGTCGGACGACGACAAGAAATCATTTGAAGATGCCTACAACGTGGTCAGGGCCATTTACCGGTATGCTGAGGATCACCTGTTCTGGGTCGAGCACTGGCTCCACACCATATGGTTTCGGAAAATTAGAGACTTCGGCAACCTACTTGCGAAGTACAGCGTGCTGAAAAAGCCTGACGACATTTACCTGTTTAACCGATTCGAGGTGCCTATGTTGATCGAAGACTTGGCCACCGCGTGGGCGCTGGGGATCGGAGCGCCCACCCGGGGCAAGTACTGGCAGGAAAAGGCTGCAAAACGGCAAAAGATCCTCGATGCCGCCAAAAAGTGGCAGGCCATCCCTGCTCTCGGGGTTCCCCCTGCAGAGATTTCTGAACCCTTCACGGTCATGCTTTGGGGTGTCACTTCAGACACCGTGGGCGAATGGCTAAGAGCCGGGGAAGTTGAAGCGAAAGACCTGAATCAACTGAAAGGATTTGCTTCATCCGCCGGTATTGCGGAAGGGCCTGCAAGAGTGCTCAAACTCCTCGAAGACATTGTGAAATTGCAGCCGGGCGAAATCCTTGTGGCCCCCTGCACCAACCCTTCATGGGCGCCCGTGTTCACAAAGATCAAAGGCGCAGTGACGGACATTGGAGGGCTCACGTCACACGCAGCCATTGTTTCAAGGGAGTATGGCCTCCCTGCGGTGACCGGCACCGGGCTGGCAACTTCGGTCATCAAGACGGGAGATATCATTAAACTGGACGGAAGCACAGGAATGGTGACTATCGTGAAAAGGGCGAAAGCCTAGGCTATGCGCCGGGGGCACTGTAAAGTGTGTCCCCGGCATTACAAAAACCAAGAGGAGAACGACCATGGCGGAGAAATGGATCTACTGGCTTGGAGAACTTGGGACAGAGCACAACAACATTGTAGGGAAAAAGTGCGCTAATCTCGGGGAAATGACTAAAGCCGGATTTCATGTGCCGCCTGGTTTCGCCCTCGGTGTGGGGGCCTACGATCGATTCATGAAGGAGACGGAAGCCACGGACCGGCTGATGGCCTTCCTGAAAACCTTCAAAGCAGATGCTCATAAAGTGGAAGATACCCTGAAATTCGAGGCAGCCGGCACGGAGATGAGAAAAATTGTTGAATCTATCAAAATGCCGCCGGATATGGAAGAGACGATTAGAAGCTACTACGCCCAGCTCTGCAAGGAGACGGGTAAGAAGGATTTGTTCGTCGCCACGCGGTCAGCGGGTCCGGCAAGCCATCCCGGTCAATACGAAACCTATCTGAATGTAAGCGGCACGGATGAAGTGCTAAGAAACGTGCGACGGGTGTGGTCAAGCACCTTCAACACGCGCTCCATCATTGCGAGGGCAAGACTCGACCTCCCTCTCCATTATGATCCCATAGGGGTGGCGGTGCTCACCATGGTGGACGCCAAGGCGGCCGGTGTGATCTTCACGGTGAATCCGGTAAACGGGGATGAGTCCAAGGTTGCTCTGGAGGCAAGCTTCGGTTTTGGTGAAGCTGTGGTTTCCGGGAACGTGACTCCGGATCGCTACCTCGTGGACAAGATCACTTATGAAATCGATGAGGCAGTCATCTCCGACAAGGGCGCCGAGTTTGCCTACAACCCGGTGACCAAAGAAATGGAGTACAAGGAACTTTCTCCTGACAGGAGAAAGCTGCCCTGCCTCGAAGACCGCGAAGTCATCGAGCTCACGAAAATCGCCAAGAAAGTCGAGGCCCATTTCGGGTGTCCGCAAGACATTGAGTATTCCATTTCCATGAGCCTGGAGTTTCCTGAAAGCATCTTTCTTGTCCAGGCCCGGCCCGAGTCCGTGTGGGGCAAGAAGAAAAAAGAGTCGGTGCTGGGGAAGAAGACCGGATGGCAGCTCCTCTTTGAAAAGGCGACCACCCCCGTAAAATTGAAGATCGACTAATCTTTTTTCTCCGAGCCGTGATTTCCGCCCCCTTCCTCGGGCGCAGTTTCGACGGGTGAAACTCTAAATTTTTCTCATGGGTGTCTGGAATGATAAAACAGGCTTATGGCTATCATAAGAAAAGACGAATTGACACATCACCCTGCTTAGTCAATGTTGTTTTTGGTCTTAGCCGACCTGGAACTCAATCAACCTATTCACACAACAGCCTTTCCACATATCAAACTTTTTGATTCCCGCAGGAGCCTATCACGGGAACAGCATAAGAGAGGAGGATCAGAACGCCATGAAAGATCTGAGAGACTTCATTGCGACGTGCGAGAAAGAGGGCGAACTGCGCAGGGTGAAGGCAGAGGTCGACTGGGATCTCGAGCTTTCCCACATCTGCAAAGTCGTTGAGGAGAAATCAGGACCTGCGCTGCTGTTCGAGAACGTCAAGGGATACAAGAGCCCGGTTCTGACCGGTGCCTTTGCCACCACCAAGAGGCTGGCCATCATCCTCGGAAAGAGCACGGACCTCTCCATGGTTGAGCTGACAAAGGCGTGGGTGGACGTCGCTACGAAGAACGTGGTCCCGGCAAAGGAAGTGAAAGACGGCCCTATCTTCGAAAACATTGTGGACGGCGACAAAATCGACACCTTTGCTTTCCCTTCGCCCAAGTTTTACGAACTGGATGGCGGTCGGTACTTCGGAACCGCCGTGTTCATGACCATACAGGACCCTGATACAGGGGACATCAATCTCGGCACTTACCGGATGGGCGTCCTGGACAGCAAGACCGTGGGGGTGCAGCTCCTCAAAGGGAAGAAAG
>Ga0316603_10000823_pt1 | contig 15910 bp, 13 predicted proteins | sample OWC_soil_day10_n_FD_207649 | JGI IMG/M metagenome (GOLD analysis project Ga0316603, IMG submission 207649) | Wetland soil microbial communities from Old Woman Creek delta, Ohio, United States - OWC_soil_day10_noCT | ecosystem: Environmental > Terrestrial > Soil > Wetlands | place: USA: Ohio... | reverse complement strand
GCCGGTAGCCGGCGAACTTGACCCGGTCGCAGCGCTCGAGGAACGAGGTCAGGAGGCCGCGGTGCTCGGCGGTCAGCTCGGGCCGCGCGGTCGCGACGAGCAGGAACTCCTCGGTCGTCAGCTCGGGTGCGCGGATCTCGTAGCGCAGCTCGAGGTAACGCCGGACGATTCCCGACAGCTCGACGAACCACGCGTCCGCCCCGGTGTCGTCGGGCGCGCCGCGATCCTCGAGCGCGCGCAGGTGCGCCACGGCCTCGTCGTACGCCGAGCGCTGCTTCTCGATCCGCCGCCGCGCGCGCAGCGCCCGGACGCCGAGGATCGAGCCCGAGATCACGACGAGCGCGATGCTCGCGATCCCGAGGATCAGGATCCAGCTGGTCTTGCCGACATCGGGATCGAGCTCGCCGAGCGCCGGCCTCAGCTGGGCGGTCGCCTGCTCGGCGGGGACCGGCGTGACCTCGAGCGGGACCTCGTCGGTCAGGATCTCCTGCGGCTTCTTCGCATCCGCGCCGGCGGTCGCGCGTGCGTCGATCATCTCGAGGCGCAGCGGCGGGATCCGGTGGCGCCCGCTCGACGGCGCCTCGAGCGTGTAGGTCTGCTCCTGGAGCTGACCGCCGTCGGGCTTGCGCTGGGTGTCGCGCACGAAGCCGACGACGCGGAACCGCCCGAGCCGCTGATCACCGGCTTCCTGGTAGGGCGCGTCGATGCGGATGCCGGCAGGGGCGTCGACCTCGAGCCGCACGTAGATCGAATCGCCGAGCGCCGGCTTCGCGGGCCACACGCGCACGGTCGCCTTGACGGGGCCGTTCTCGACTGTCTTGGTGACGGCGTCCTTCGATGGCGTGATCGCGACGGGTTCGTCCGTGGTCAAGTCCTCGCGGCCGCCGCAGGCTGCACTCGACAGGAGCAGCGACAGAAGGAGCGAGAGAAGGAGGACTGAGCCACGAAGACAGCAAGGCCACGAAGCAGAGGGGGGATGGAGGAACGACGCGCGATCGGTGCGTCGAGCACGAGCGCTCGGCGGCGACAGCCGCCCAGATCGCTTCTGCTTCGTGGCCTTCGTGTCTTCGTGGCTCCCTTCCGAGGAGTGGCTCCATTCCGAGGCACGGGTCCCCTCCGTGGCGTGGCTGTCCTCCGGCGAGACGCAGCCCTCCGGTGTGCGAAGCCTCGATGGTGCGGCGCTCATCGCCGCAGCCTCCGCTCGCGCTCGCGGAAGAACTTGAGCAACGGGTCGACCATCGACTCCGACGCATCGAACACGATCAGATCCATCCCCGTCGAGCGCAGCTGATCGCGCAGCTCGGTCTGCCGGGTCGATGACTTCTGCGCGAGCTCGGTGCGGAACTCCTTGCTGCGGGTGTCGACGAGCCGCGTGTGCCCGGACTCCGCATCCTCGAGCGTGACCAGGCCCGCCGGCGGCATGGAGGCCTCGCGCGGGTCGGTGATCAGCGAGGCGACGATGTCGTGCTTGCGGTTCGCGTGGCGCAGCACCTGGAGGTAGCCGTCGTCGAGGAAGTCCGAGATCAGGAACAGCACCGAGCGGCGCGGCAGCACCTGGCGGCAGAACTCGAGCGCGGCGCTGATGCTCGTCGCACGCCGGGGCTCGCCACGCGTCTTGTCCTGCAGCTTCTTCCACCACCGGCGCACGGCGGCCGGGATCTCGAGGAACGACGGGCGGGCGGTCGGGCCGGCCGGGGTCTCCTGGCCGCGCGCGAGCACCTCGCGGACGACGCGCAGCGCGTGCTTGCCGCCCTTGCGCGGCGGGATGTAGAGGTCCGCGCCGCCGTGGAACAGCAGGAGTCCGACCTTGTCGCCGTTCTCGACCGCGCTCATCGCGAGCAGCGCGGACAGCTCGACCGCGGCCTCGAGCTTGCTGCGGCGGCCCGAGCCGAAATCCTGCGACGCGCTGACGTCGACGAGCAGCATCACGGTCAGCTCGCGCTCCTCGACGAACCGCTTGATGTGCGGCTCGCCGGTGCGCGCGGTCACGTTCCAGTCGATCGTGCGGATGTCGTCACCGGGGACGTACGGGCGCACCTCGTCGAACTCCATGCCGCGGCCCTTGAACACGGACAGGTAGGCACCGGCCATCACGTCCGAGACGTGGCGACCGGTGACGAACTGGATGCGCTTGACCGCCTGCGCAATTTCCGCGGGTAGCATGACGGACCTCAGGGAACCGGGACGTTCTCCAGGATCTGGGCGATCACGTGATCGGTGTGCTTGCCCTGCGCCTCGGCCTCGTAGCTGACGAGGATGCGGTGGCGGAGCACGTCGTGCGCGATCGTCTTCACGTCATGCGGCGAGATGTAGCTGCGGCCCGACAGCAGCGCCTGGGCCTTCGCGACCTTGATCAGCGCGATCGACGCGCGCGGCGAGGCACCGTTGTCGATCAGCGGTGCGAGCTGCGGCATGCCCGCGGCCTTGGGGTCGCGCGTCGCGGCGACGAGGTCGACCGCGTAGCGCTTGACCTTGTCATCGACGAAGATCTGGCGCACGACGTCGCGCGCCTCGAGGATCTCGTCGGTGGACATCACCTTGCTCGCCGTCGGCTCGGCGCCCGAGCCCGCCATCCGATCGATGATCCGGACCTCGTCGTCCTTGGTCGGGTAGCCGACCTTGATCTTCAGCATGAAGCGATCGAGCTGCGCCTCGGGCAGCGGGTACGTCCCTTCCTGTTCGATCGGGTTCTGGGTCGCGAGCACCAGGAACGGATCGGCGAGCTTGAACGTCTGATCACCGAGCGTGACCTGGCGCTCCTGCATCGCCTCGAGCAGCGCGGACTGGACCTTCGCCGGCGCGCGGTTGATCTCGTCGGCCAGGATGAAGTTGCCGAACACCGGCCCCTTCTTGGCGGTGTAGGAGCCCTCGCGCGGGTTGTAGATCTGCGTGCCGACGATGTCGCCGGGCAGCATGTCGGGCGTGAACTGGATCCGCGAGAACGTGCCGTGCAGCGCGTCCGCGAGCGTCTTGATCACGAGCGTCTTGGCGAGGCCGGGGACGCCCTCGAGCAGGACGTGCCCCCCGGCGAGCAGGCCGAGCAGGAGCCGGTGGAGCATCTCGTCCTGGCCGACCAGGACCTTGCCGACCTCGGCCTTGAGCGAGTTGAAGCGACCCTGGAGCTTGGTGACGTCTTCGGTGAGGCGATCAGACATATGGATGGTCCGGAGGCGTGGAGGAAACCGCCCGGCGGCCGGCCTGTCAACCGGTCCAGCCGACTCGCCATTCCCTGTCGCGCGACAGCTTGCGACCTGCCGCATGGGATGTCGCGCCCGGCGCCGCGGTCCAGTGATTCCAGGGCGTTGGTGGGCGCGCGGGGCAGGGCGCGCTGGCACGCGGCGTGGACTGCGAGCTCTCCAACGGGAGAGCCCATCACATGAAGACCAGCCTTCTGTCCTCGGTCCTGCTGTCCAGCCTCGGCGCCTGCGCCACCACCTCCACCCTCGGACTCGCTGGCGAGGACGCGTCGTCCTCGTCGGTGCACCTCGATCTCGTGCCCCACGCGGACGCGACCCGAACCTTCCCGGCCGTGATCACCGCCCGCCTGCCGAGCGCGGATCGGCTCGCCGGTCAGATCCGGTACGAGCTCGGGGACGCGGCCTCGGTCGAGGTCACGCTGTGCGTCGCGGCCCGCGGCCAGGTCGAGTCGATCGCGATCACCCGGAGCTCGAACCTCGCGGCGTTCGATGACTCGGTCCTCGCGGATGCGAAGAGCTGGCAGTTCGAGGCGATGCCGGGCCCCGCAACCCTGCGAACCTGCGAGCAGGCGACCGTCACGTATCGCCCGCGCGCGTAGCGACTCGCACTGTTTTGTCGCGCCGCGATTACGATGCTTGATCTCCGCGAACGCGCGCGCGTAGAGTGGAAATCAAGGATCGATCCATGAAGCAGCCCACCGCCATCATGTGCTCGCCGTCGACGGTGTTCGTCGACCGTGCCATGGCCCGCGGTGCGCGAGGCTCGGACTAGTCCCCGAGACCACTCCCTCCGACCCGCGGGCTCCAGTGAATCTGGGGCCTTTCTTCGTTTTCGGCGTCTCGACCACCCGAAGGCCCCTCCCGGAGCATCTGTTGTCTAGCTGCGACGCCGCGCGCGTCGCGAGGGCCGCGTCATGTCTGCTGTCGTCGATTCTGCACCATCACCTCTGAGCTGGACCGAGCGTCCCGGTCGCGAGCTGCTTCGGCTCGCCTGGCCGATCACGATCTCGATGCTCTCGTTCTCCGCGATGACCCTGGTGTCGACCGCGTTCGTCGCGTCGGTCGGCGCGGACGAGCTCGCGGGCGTCGGCCTCGCTGGCGTCGTCGGGTTCGCGCTCGTGTGCTTTGGCATTGGCCTCCTCCGCGGCGCCAAGACGCTGGTCTCGCAGGCGGTCGGCGCCGGGCGCCGCGATCGGCTCCCCGAGCTCGTCGGTGCCGCGCTCGGCACCGCGCTCGCCCTCGGTGCGCTGGCGACGCTCGTCGGTCAGCTGCTCGCGCCATGGCTCGCGTCGCTGTCCGCGTCGCCCCGGGCCGGCGGGTTTGCCGCGGAGTACCTGGCGATCCGATCGCTCGGTGCACCGCTCGTGCTCCTGTATGCGGCGCTGCGCGAGGCGAGCTACGGCGTCGGCGACTCCCGGACCCCGATGCGCGCGTCGCTCGCGGGCAACGCCGTCAACATCGCGCTCGACTGCGTGCTGATCCTCGGCCTCGACTACGGCGTCCAGGGCGCGGCGGTCGCGACGATCTTCGGCAACGTGACCGAGGTCGCCGTGCTCGCGTGGCCGATGCGCGCGCAGCTGCGCCGCGTGACGTGGCGGCCGGCCGCCGTGCGCGAGGTGTGGCGACAGGGCGTACCGAACGGCCTGCAGTTCATCATGGAGGTCGGCTCGTTCCTGATCCTGACGGTCCTCGTCGCGCGGATGTCCGCGGTCGACGGCGCGGCTCACCAGATGGTGCTCCACCTGGTCAACGTGTCGTTCTTGCCGGCGCATGCGCTCGGAGAGGCCGCGGCGGTCCTCGTCGGGCAGGCGGTCGGCGCGAACCTGGACCGGCTCGTGCCGCTCGTCGCGCGTCGCGCGTTCACGCTCGGTGCGGCGTACGCCACGGCATGCTGCGTGATCTACGCGGTGCTCGGCGGGACGATCGCGCACGCGATGGCCGCGGGGGATCCGGCGCTCGGGGCACGCGCGACGACGCTGGTCCACGTCAGCCTGCTGTTCCTCGTCGCCGACGCGTCGAACGTGATCGCCCGCGGCATCCTCCGCGGCGCGAGTGACGTGCGCTACGCCGCGGTCGTCGGGATCGCGACGTCGTGGCTGACCACGCCTCCGCTCGCCTGGTTGCTCGGGGTCGAGGCAGGGCTCGGCGCGGTCGGCGGCTGGCTCGGGCTGGCGCTCGAGATCGTGGTCGGCGCGGTGCTGTTCTGGCTCCGGGTCCAGCGGGGTGGCTGGCGCCCGGCGGCGGCAGCGGCGCGGCGCCAGATCGCCGGAACCTGCGTGTGATCCGGGCCGCGCCCCCCCAGTTCGCCATTGATCTGGGGGAGCCCTCGCACGACTATCCGCCCCATGCAGCGAGCCCTGGCCCTGATCGTCACCGCCGCCGGCTGTGCGTCGGGGACGAGTAACGCGCAACAGGACGCCGCGGTGATCGATGCGGCGAAGATCGATGCGCCGATGATCGATGGGTCGATGATCGACGCACCGATGATCGACGCGCCGATGATCGACGCGCCGATGATCGACGCGCCGATGATCGACGCGCCGCCGGATGCGTGCGTCCCGATCTACGTCGAGCTGCTCGCGAACCCGGCGCTCGATCTGTCGCCCGTGGGGACCGGCTGGGGGCAGGTCGTGATCGATCCGGCCTTCCCGCTGATCACCGGAGACGGCAACATCGTCGAGCACTCCGCGCCGTACAAGGCGTGGCTCGGCGGCATCGAGTCCAGCGGCTTCCCCGCCACCGTGACCGATGTCCTCTACCAGGACGTCGTGGTCCCCGCGAACACGACCCAGCTCGTCCTGACGGCGCAGTACGACGTCCGCAGCGGTGAGGATCCGGCCGAGACCACGGTCTATGACTCGGCCGCGATCGACGTGACGCAGACCAATGGCACGCCGATCGTGACCGTGCGCGCCCTGTCGAACCTGACGCCGACCACGACGTGGACCGCGGTCAGCCACACGTTCACGCCGAACCTCGCCGGCCAGACGATCCGCGTGCGGATGACGTCGACCAACGACTTCTTCCGCGCGACGTCGTTCTACTTCGACACGCTCTCGCTACGCGCCTTGCGCTGCCCGTGAGCTCGATCAGTTCGGCTTGTCGGCGGGCTTCTCGATCGACGCGGGCAGCGGCGGAAGCTCGCTGATCGCCGGCAACAGCGCGATCTCGATCCGTCGGTTCTTCGCGCGATCCTTGCCGAGCGGATCGTGCTCGCCGACGCCCGCCGGCACGAGGTTCTTCGGATCCATCCCGGCCTTGACCAGCGTGCGCGTGACGTTGAGGGCGCGCGCCGTGGACAGCTCCCAGTTGTCGCGCAGCGTGCTGCCCTTGAGCGGCTGATCGTCGGTGTGGCCGACGACGAGGAACCGCCGGTCGGCCAGCTTCTTGAGCGTGATGCCGATCTCGAGCACTGCGAGCTGACCTTTCTCCGAGACCTCCGCGCTGCCCGAGGCGAACAGCACCTCCGACGGCAGCGACAGCACGAGGCTGCCGCGCCGCGCACTGACCTTGAGCTGCCCGGCGTCGATCATCTTGGCGAACTGCTTCTGGATGTCTTCCATCGCCGCGAGGCGCTTGTCCGCCTCGGCGCGCTGGGCGCGAAGGGTGGTGAGCTCCTCCTTCGAGGCGTCGAGGTTGGTCGACAGCTGCGCGAGCTGCGCCTCGAGCTCCTTGGCCTTCTTGCCGGTGGCCTCGATCGAGGCCCGACAGTCGCCCTCCGCCTTGGTCCGATCCCCGAGCGTGGCCTTCGTCGTGACCAGCTCCTTCAAGCAGCTGTCACGGCCCGCGACGGCCGCCTTCGTGATGTCCGCGGCGGTCTGCCCGCTGGCGCGGTACGTCCACGCCAGGTAGCCACCCGCGCCCGCGACGCCCGTCATCACGATCGCGTACAGCCATAACCGCCACGGAAACCGTCGCGGCGGCTTCTGCGCCTTCGAGATCACCTCGCCGGTCTCCGCTCGCTTCGCCATCGGGCCTCCTGGCAGCGACGATACCGCCGATGCGCTTCGAGCGGGTCCCGAGTTAGGGCGGGGGCGCCGCCGCGAACAGCGTCCGCGCCGCGCTGATCGCGTCGTCGGATCCCGCCATCGCGAGGATGTCACCGGGACGCAGCGGCTCGATCGGCGAGGGGGTCGCCATGCCGCCGTCGCCGCGCGAGATCGCGAGCACGGTCGCGCCCGTCTTCGCGCGCAGATCGAGCTCGGCGAGCGAGCGACCGACGGCGGGAGAGCCGGCGTCGAGCGTGATCGACGCGACGCCGCCGAACCCGGGGAGCACGTTCTCGACCTGGCCGAGCTCCTCGGTGCGCTGGTGCTGCGGGTGGGACAACAGCTCGAGGAGCAGCTCGCTGCCGGCGCGGACGTGACCGTCGAAGTCACGCAGCGAGCGCTGCGCGACGACGATCAGGCCGAGCACGACGAGGAGCACGACGAGCCAGCCGCCCGGCACGAACGGCTGCGTCACGGCGACGAGCGGCACGCCGACGACGAGCCCGAGGCCGAGCTCGAACGCGACCATCAGCACGCGGCGCGGGGCACGTCCCAGGTCGAGATCCTTGTCGCCGGCGGGGATCACCTCGAGGGCGAGCAGGCGCGAGATCACGACGACGCGACGGACGAGGCTGACGATGAACGGCGTCGCGACCGCGGCCGCGATCCCGACGATCGTGACCTGCGCGGCGGTGCCGGCGAGGCCGAGCTCGAGGGCGATCGCAGGGGAGAACGTCGCCGCGCCGATCACGATCGCGATCAGGATCGCCGTGTCGACGAGCAAGACGAAGATCGGCCGGCGTAGGCCGCGCCATGGCGCCTTGACCGAGCGGCCGCGCAGGCGACCGAGCCAGGACTCGTAGAAGCTGACGAACAGGCCGATGCGCTTCGGCAGCCGTCCGGCGACCCAGCCGGCGAGCTCGTCGGACTTCGTGATCAGCACGCCGGAGGTCACGGTCGTGATGCAGCAGATCCCGACGGCGATCGCGAGGAGGTCGGGGCGCGCGACGCCCGTGGTCACGCCGATGCCGGCGATCACGAACGACAGCTCGCCGATCTGCGACAGGCTGAGGCCGGCGCGCACGGCAGGGCGCACGCCATGCCCACCGAGGAACACGCCGATCACGACGCCGAGCGGCTTGGTCAGGACGACCACGAGCGTGAGCACGCCGATCGTCGGGGCAGCGGACAGCAGGACCGCCGGATCGATCGTCATCCCGACCGACACGAAGAACACCATCGCGAACACGTCGCGGATCGGCATCACCAGATGGAACACGGTCTCGCCGTGCGTCGACTCGGCGATCAGCACGCCGGCGATGAACGCTCCGAGCGCGACCGAGTACCCGGCGTGAGACGCGAGCGCGGAGGCCCCGAAGCAGATCGCGAGCGAGACGATCAGCAGCGTCTCGCGGCGCGCCCGGTCCGCGACCCAGCGCACGAACCGCGGCACGACCAGCAAGCCACCGACGAGTAGCAGCAAGAGGAAGCCGCCCAGGCGCGCGATCAGGCGCACGACGTCGGGAGCGTCGAGGCCGGTGCCCGAGGACACACCGGCGAGGATCGCGAGCAGGACGATCGCGATCAGGTCCTCGAACACGAGGATGCCGAACACGATCTCGGTGAACCCGCCCTTCCATCCGTGATCCTCGAACGCCTTGGCGACGAGCATCGTGCTCGAGATGCCGAGGCAGGCGCCGGCGAACAGCGCCTCGACGGGCTCCCAGCCGAGCGCGGTGGCGACCAGGGTCCCGGCGACGATCGCGAGAGCGACCTCGAACACGGCGGTCAGCGCGGCGGGGAGGCCGACGCGCGCGATCGCCGACAGTCGGAGCTCGGTCCCGACCGTGAACATCAGCAGGATCACGCCGAGCTCGGACAGGATGTGGATCAGCTTCGGGTTCGCGACCAGCGGGACGGGAACGTGGGGGCCGATCAGGAGGCCGGCGAGGACGTAGCCGAGGACGACCGGGAGGCGCAGCGCCTGGAACACGACGGTGACGACCGCGGCCGTGCCGAGGACGATGACCAGCTCGAGCAGGACGTGAGAACCCGTCATTTCTTGCGACGAGCCTTCGGCGTCAACGGGTCGGGGAAGTGCTTCTTGCAGCGCGGGCACACGCGGTGATGCGCGGCCTCACGAGCGACGACCTTCTTGCGGCCACAGTGGGGGCACACGATGGTTGCGGTGCCACGGCGCAGGGCCGCGGCGATCGCGAATGGATTTGCCATGAGACAGGTCCTGACCTCGCGCGGTGCGAGGAAACGGGTCACGCGTGGAGTGGGTTCGAGATCGTCGACCGCCCGGCCGGAGGACCGCGCGCGGCGCGAGCGAACCACGTGCGCGCAGGGACGCGCGTGGGGGGCACGACCGAGGTCGCGAGCACGGTGTGTGTGACGTCCGGGGCCGCACGGATCGCCGGGGCTGCGTGGAGATCGATCCGGCGATCGGAGCGCTTGTCGGGCGCGAACACGGTCGGCCGTCGTGGCACCAGGGTCGCGAGCGCCGACGCATCCTCGACCGTGGCATCGGGGCGGTCGAGCGTTCGCGGCGCGGGGGGACGCGCGACGCCGGCTGCCATCAGGCAGAGCGCGACGAGCCACACGAACCAGCGCATGGCTCGAGCGTAACACCAGCGCGTCACCGAGGCGGTTCGACTACACCTTGATCGGCCAGGCGAGGTTCCGCAGATCGGGAGCGATCGCGGCGAACCCGGCGCGCAGGCGAGCCGCGCTCGGGCGGCGCTTCGCTTCGCGCGCGAGGGCCGCGCGCAACAGCTCTGCGAGCGGACCGAGCCGAGGCGTTCGCTCGAGCGCCCCCAGCATGCCTGCCGCGGGCTGCTTCGCGAAGTGCGCGTCGATCACTTCCTTGATCGTGTCTCCGCGCACGAGCACGGTGTCGGTCAACACCTCGAACGCGACGCACGCGGCGGCATAAACGTCGGTGCCGAACGGCTCCTCGGTCGAGTCCTCGGTCCACACCTCGGCCGCAGCGGAGTGGACGCTGCCGCAGCCCGCGCGCAGCCGGCGGCCGGCGAGCCCGAAATCGACGAGCACCGCATCGCCGGTGCCCTCGCGGAGTACGACGTTCGCCGGCTTGACGTCGAGGTGCGCGATCTGGACCTTGTGCATCGCCTCGAGCCCCGCGAGGAGGTCGTCGATGATCCGCAGCGCGCGGGCCATCTCGAGGTCCGTCTGCAGCAGCGTTTGCTCGAGGTTGGTACCGCGGACGAACTCCATCGCGAGGAGCGGCTTGGGCTGCGCGCTCGCATCGAAGGTGATGAAGCCGGCGAGGTTCTTGTGCGCGGGCAGCGCGAGCAAGGCGCCGGCTTCCTCGCGGAACAGCTGCTCGAACTCCTGCTCGGACAGGTTGCGCGCGGCGCCGCCGGAGTAGTCGGGCACCTTGAGCGCGACCAGCTCGCGATCGGTGCGGTTGCGCTCCTCGGCGCGGACCGCGAGCAGCACGGAGCCACCGGCGCCGCGGCCGATCGGGCGAACGACGTGGAAGCCGCCGAGCATCCGTGACAGCGGGACCCAGCTCGGGAGCATCACCTCGAGCTGGCTGGTGGCAGTGGCCCGGTCGGTGTGCGGGCGGTGTGCGAGCCACAGCAGCACACGCTCGATGGCACCGGCGAGGGCCGGAGGCAGCGCGCTACGCCCGGCGTCGATCGCGACCGCGATCGCCTCGTCGAGCACACGGGCCTCGCGCCCGAACCCGGCGGCGAGGCCGACGAACGCGTGCTCGACGGCGTGGCCGTGATCCTCGGCGGCGACGCCGAGCCGCTGGTGCGCACCGAACACGCGGCGGGCGAGGGCGGCGAGCTCGAGGCCGAGCGCATCGATCGCGGCGGAGGGCAATGACGCGTGGCTCGCCGCCGCGGTGATCCGTCGCAGCTGGTTGCCGATCCGCGCGATCGCGAGCCGGACCGACTCGACGCGAGGGGACTGCTCCGGGGGCATCGCATCCGCGAGCTCGCCGACCCGCTCGGCGACCGTGTGGATCGCCTCCTCGTCGTCGGGGTCGGCAGCGGCCCACGTCGCCTGCTGCAGGTGCGCATACGCCTCGAACACCGCGCCGACCTCGGGGATCATCGACGCCTCGCGCACGATCGCGAAGTCGTCGTCGGGGAACGCCATCGTCCACACCAGCAACAGGTCGGTGACCTCCGCGTGGTCGTCGCGCAGCAGCGCGTCTCCGGCGCGGGTCAGCGCGGCCCACACCGCGCGGCGCAGCGACGAGTGATCGCTCCCGGCGCGCGCCATCAGCAGGCCGACGGCCGCGAGTCGCGGGCCGAGGTCCGCGTCGCCACTGCCGTCGCTGACGCGCCGGACGCCATCGAGGAGCCGGACCAGCGCGCGCAGGCGGGCGACGCGGAGCCCGCCGTGCGGGACCGTGCCCGCCTCGGGGCGCGCCTCGCTCGCGAGCAGCGCGTTCTCGATCCGGGCGAGCGCGCGCGAGTACGACGCGCGCGCAGGATCGCGATCCGGCGCGAGCGCGAGCACCGCGGTCAGCGCGTTGTCTGCGAGCAGCTCGCGATCGAGCTCGCGGAGCAGGCGCATCGAGTGCCGGCGATCGATCGGGTCGTCGTCGGTCGCCCGCTCGAGCCAGTCCGCCGCCTCGACGACCTCGTCGACCGCGAGCCGGGCCGCCCGCAACGCGGTGGTCACGTCGCCGGCGTCGAGCGCGGTCCTCGCCTCGCGCAGCGAGCTCGCGAGCGCATCGGTGCTCGCCGCCCCCCGGAGCTCGGCATCGAGGGCGTGGAGCAGGGCCCAGCGCCCGTCGTCGGTGGCCTCGGGCGCGGACATCTGCTGCTTGATCCACGCGAGGGCGGACGCGGTCGCCTCGGGCAACAGCGCGGCTCCTTCCTCGCGGCGGAGGTCGGTCAGCGCCTCGACGCTGTCGAGCGGTGCGCGGAGGACGAGGCGGTTCGCGAGCTGGTCCGCCTGCTCGGGGGCGCTGATCGCGAGGCCCGCGAGGCCGAGGATCGTGCCGCGCGCGACGCCGGGATCCTTCGCCGCACGCTCGACGAGCACGGCCTCCCAGCGCGTGGCCGCGCCGCCGCGCTCGAGGGCCGCGGCCGCCGATGCGGCCCCGCGCCGCAGCTCCGTCGAGGTCGCGGTGGGCCGCAGCTCGCGATCGATCGCCGCGGCGAGATCATGATCGACGTGGGCCAGGATCCCGCGCGCGATGCAGGCGAACCGCCACACCAGCGCCTCGCGGTCACCGAGCAGCCGATCGAGAGCGGCGCGGACCCCACTGCGCGCGAGGACGCCCACGCCGCCGCGATCACCGGCGTCGAAGCGACGGACCGCCTCGCGGGCACCGTGCGCGAGGATCCGCGCGGCGAGCCGGCGCGCCGGCAACGAGCCCATCGCGGGCACCTCGATCCAGCTCGTCGCGAGGACCGGCTGGGCAAGCAAGCCGAGCGCGAGCTCTCCGATCACGCCGGGCGCGGTCAGCGGCGACGACAGCACGACCTCGGCGCGCGCGCGCAGCCCCTCGCTCGCGAGCAGCTTCGGCGACGAGCGGGCGAGGGCGATCAGCAGGCGAACGAACGTGTCGCGATCCGCGTCGCGCAGGCGGGTGAGCACGCGGCGCCCGAGCTCGCGACGCTCCGGCCCCGCCGGCAGCGCCTGCGCGAGCTCGAAGATCGCGATCGCGCCCGCCGCGGGGGACAGCCAGTCGAGGTCCGAGAGCAGGCCGTCGCCGAGCGCGGTCCGCACGGCGAGCAGGAGGTCGGCGGCCGGCAGACCCTCGAGGGGCGCCGGCTCGCGCTCGGCGATCTGCGCGAGCATCGCGAGCCCCTGGCGCGTGACGCGCCTGCGCTCGTCGGCGTCGTCGATCTGGTGCAGACCGGCGAACGCGGCGAGGTAGGTCCTGCCGGCGCCCATCGGGTGATCTTATCAGTGCTACCGAGGAGTCAAGAGCTCGACGGTCAGCTCCTCCTCGAAGAAGCGCGCCCCGTCGGCGCCGAGCCCGGAGATCACGAGGCGGTCCGAGGAGACGTCGATCAGGCCGGCGTTGTACTGGTGGCTGCGGAACAGGACCCCGGGCGCGACCGGACCGGGCGAGAACACGCCGCGCGCGAGTGGGCCGACCTGGAACTCGCGGATCCCGTGCGCGTGGCGGTGGGAGGCGAAGTAGTGCTGGTCCGCGCACACGAACACGACCCCCGTGACACCGACCATCGCGTCGAGCAGGCGCGCTCGCTCGTGGGTGAACCCGGCCCAGTGATCGAGGCCCTCCCCGAAGTCGAGCGGCACGCTGGTCAGCACGAGCTTGAACGTCGCGGTGCTGCGGCGCACGGCATCGATCACCCACGCCAGCTGGGTGGGCCCGAGCATCGTCTTCGCTGGATCGTCGGGTGCCGAGTTCGAGCTGCGAAACCGGCGGCAGTCGAGCAGGAAGCACTCGAGGTGCTTGCCCCAGCGCCAGCTCCGGTAGCGGACGTCGTCGACGGCACCGCGCACCGGGAAGAACTCGTCCCAGACCTGCATCGCCGCGGCGTAGCGCTCCGCCTCGGCCTGGGCGCGCGCCGTGTCCCAGTCGTTGCGGAACTCGTGGTCGTCGTAGATCGCGCGGATGCCGACGCCCTCGAGCAGGCGTCGCGCGGCCGGCGCAGTTCGCAGGTCGGCGTGGCGTGCGCGGTACTCGCTGACGGTCTGCGCGATCGGCCCGTTGTCGGTGTACGGGAAGTCGCCGAGCGAGATGTACAGCTGCGGTTCGGCGGCCAGCACGTGATCGATCAGCGGGCTGTCGAACATCGGGTCCGGGTCGAAGTCCGCGGACACGGCGATCCGGACCGGCCCGGTCGCATCGTCGGCCGGCGCCGTGCGCGCGTGACACGGACCGAACGACGTCCCGCCACTCGTGAGCGTGATCTCGTACGCGCGATCCGGGACGAGCCCGTCGACATCGAGCATCCCGCACCCGCCCGGACCGAGCACGACGGTGTCCGCGGCGACGATCTCCTCCCCCGTGGTGACCTCGACGTCGACCTCGTGGGCGTCGCGGCTCCAGATCGCGACGAGCAGCGCCGTCGGGGTCGTGTCGAACACCGCTCCGACGAGCGCGGAGGCGCCCCGGTTGTCTCCGCACCCGAGCGCGGCGCCGGCGCTCGTCGCGCAGATCCAGCGCGCCCACTCGCGGCGCGTCAGCTCGGCAGGGTGCCCGGATCGCCGCGACATCGGCACCAGCCTAGCAGCTACGAGCTTCGACTACGGAACCGGCGCCGTGACCATCGGCACGGAGTGTGCTCCACATCGACCCATGCGCACTCACCTTGTCCCGAACGATGCGGCCGACCCGGGCGATCCCGTGCAGGGCATGACCGAGGTCACCCCGCTCCATCTCGAGGACCTCGCCGTCGATGCGATGAGCAGGCTCGACAGCGAGGCGGACGTCGACAGCGCCTCGCTCGAGTCGGCGATCGACCAGGACGTGACGGTGGTCGATGCGCCGGAGGTCCGCATGCAAGCCGATGACGACCTCGCGACGGGCGAGGGTCGGAGCTGGACCGAGGCCCTCGAGATGAGCGCCGCCGAGAACGGTCCGACGCCCGAGCAGCCGATCGAGATCGACGACGAGGATCGCGACGCTGCGCCGGCGGCGTCCAGCGCCGACGACCTGCCGATCGCCGATCGCGGCTCGGCCGGCCCCGCAGGACGCTAGCCTCGCGGATGGCGTAGGCTCCGCGCGTGACCCCGCATCGCCTCGATCTCGCCGGCCTCACCACGCGCATCGTCGGCCCCGCCGATGCCAGGACCACCGTCGTCCTGTTCCACGGGTTCGGCGCGCCAGGCGACGACCTCGTCTCGCTCGCGAGCTACCTCCGGACGCCCACGCGGTTCGTGTTCCCCGCGGCGCCGATCGAGCTCGGTGGCCTGTATGGCGACTCGCGCGCGTGGTGGCGGCTCGACCTCGCGAAGCTCGAGGCGGACCTGCGCAGCGGCGCCATGCGCGACCGGCGCGACGAGGTCCCCGAGGGACTCCCCGAGGTCCGCGCGCAGGTGTCGCGGTTCCTCGACGAGCTCCAGGCCAAGCTCGCGATCGGCGACGACGAGCTCGTGCTCGGCGGGTTCTCGCAAGGCGCGATGGTGGCGCTCGACGTGGCGCTCCATCGCGCCGCGCCCCCCGCCGGGTTGATCCTGATGTCGGGCACGTTGCTCGCCGAGGGGGAGTGGGGGCCGCGGATGGCGACCCTCAAGGGGGTGCCGGTGATGCAGTCGCACGGCAAGCACGACATGCTGCTGCCGTTCTCGATCGCCGAGCTGCTGCACGATCGGCTACGCGCCGCCGGTGCCGAGGTCGACTGGCAGCCGTTCGCCGGTGGGCACGAGATCCCACCGCCCGTGCTCGACGCCGTCGCGACGCTGCTCCGCGCGCGCGGCTAGAACATGTTCGAGAGCAGGTCGCAGATCGTCGGATCACCGGGGCAGCAGACGTTGAGCCCGTTGACGCCGCCGTACTGCTCGGTGTGGACGCAGACCTTCGAGCCCTGCGACGGGTAGTAGTACGCCCAGAAGAAGCACATCTCGTCGCCCGCGGACTCCCCGAAGCCGACCTGCTGCGTGCCGGTGTTCGTGTACGAGCACTCGAAGTCGAAGCCGCCGCCGGTCGGCACGCTGAACTCGGGGACGTGCGTCGTGGTCTCGGGCTCGCTCCACGAGAACGGCTGCGGCGCGTAGACCGTGCGCATCGGGCCCGTCTTGCTCGGGCCGGTG
>Ga0316603_10000817_pt1 | contig 15948 bp, 11 predicted proteins | sample OWC_soil_day10_n_FD_207649 | JGI IMG/M metagenome (GOLD analysis project Ga0316603, IMG submission 207649) | Wetland soil microbial communities from Old Woman Creek delta, Ohio, United States - OWC_soil_day10_noCT | ecosystem: Environmental > Terrestrial > Soil > Wetlands | place: USA: Ohio... | reverse complement strand
CGGTGCATCGTCCGGCACCATGAAGTCGAACGTCCTCGCGCTCCCACTCCTCCTCGCACTCGTCGGTTGCGACAAGCCAGCGCCCCGCGCCGAACCGATCTCGGCGGCACCGAAGCGCGCGGCACCGGAGTGGTCTGCGAGCGAAAACGATCCGATGTGATCGACGTGCGAGACAACGGCCTCAGCAGGTTCAGCTTCGGCTTAGCTAGATGGTGGAGCGGGAGAAGGGATTCGAACCCTCGACGTCAACCTTGGCAACGTGATCTCGGGCTCGGGATTCCAGAGGCCTCGCGCAGTTGAAAGTGCAGCTCGGTGCAGCTCGGAGCACCTTAGTGGTGTGAAGTGGTGGGGAGTGATCACGCGACGTTGCGACCCAGCACAGGATGAGCGCTGGCGCTCACGCTGACGGCAGTCCACGAAGGCTGAGCGCTACCACCCTGCGACTCTTGTGATAGACGAGTGCGGTGGCGAAACGCGACGTGTTCTTCGCGACGTTGCGCGCCGAGCTGGAGCCTCTGCTGCACGCGGCGGGGTTCGAGGGCAAGGGCCGCGCTTGGCGCCGTTGCGTTGGCGACGCCATCCAGATTATGGACGTCGCCGACAACAAGTACCGAGACGCCTGCTTCGTCGATCTCGGGATCCACTATTGGTGGCTGCCGACCCAGACCAGGCAGCCCGTCAGTGATGCGATCGACTGGCACGCGTGCGAGTTCCAAACCCGCCTGGTATCGGGGACCTCATCGTGGTCGTATGGCCTGACCGCAGAGATCGCGAGGAACAACGCCCGCGCGTTGATCGCGGCGGTGACGGAAAGCGGGCTGCCCTACTTCGCGACATGGAGCGCGCTTCCAGGTCCGTTCGCGGCGATCGAGCCCGACGATCTTCGCACGCGACAGACCGACCTCGAGGAGATTCGTCGCAACCAACGGGTCCGGCCGTTTACCCGCGAGCTCGCATACCCCGGGCACCTCGAACCCGTTCGCGCAGCTCGCGCGCTCGCGCACATCCATGCGCACCTAGGTCACGCGGACCGCGCGCACGCGTTCGCGTCCCTCGCACGCGAGCTCGCCGGACTTAGCGGTCGATGGCGGTACGACGAGCGCGGAAGCGAGGTCGAGCTCTACCGTACGAACGAAGGTGCGTGGGCCGCTCGGACGGTCGCGAGCCCCCGAGTTGTGGAGATCGGCATGTGGGCGCTACGCGGGGTCGAGCCCGACGTCGAGGCGGGCACGTGGCGTGGCGAGATCATGACGACCCAGGTCGGCGCTGCCCATTGCACGTTGCGCCTCGTCGACGAGCGCACGCTTGAGGTCGTGGCAACGAAGGGGGACAGGACTGTTCGCATGAGCTGGATCCGCGTCGCGTCGCCCGCGGACACCGACGTTGGTGTGTGACAGCGCAGAGCCGCCGCCTTTTTTGAGAAGAGCCGAAAAGCCCCGAAAACGCGAAGCGCCCAGGGTTGTCCGGGCGCTTATCGAGCGGGAGAAGGGATTCGAACCCTCGACGTCAACCTTGGCAAGGTTGCACTCTACCACTGAGTTACTCCCGCGTGGCAGACCGTGTTTCTAGCGGGCGTCGTGTTGGGTGTCAAGTGGTGCTGCGCGCTCGTCGCATCCTCGTCGAGGGCTTCGACGAGTCGAAGTCAGTCGCGCGTTCCCGCAGGAAACGGTCTCGGTCAGGCCGATGGCGGGAGCGCAGGATCCAATCAATGCACGCGGGATAGTCGACGGGCGTCCCGTCCCAACAGTGGATCGTGCCGGCAGAGATGCCGAGGCGTGCATTGCGGTGCGCGATGTTCGGCCAGCCGAGGTCGGATGGGGCGATCGCCGATGGTGATGCGAGCTCGGGGATGGCGCGTCCGCGATCGTCGTAGGCGGTGACGGTGTTCGAATGCGCGTCGAGCTCGAGCGTGAAGCCGTACTCGTGCACGAACCGGTGGTGGTAGCTGCAGACGGCGAGCACGTTGGAGAGGTCGGTCGCGCCACCGTCCGCCCAGTGTTCGATGTGGTGGCCCTCGAGGAACGCGCGCGCGTGGCAGCCGGGGAACCGGCACGTGCGATCGCGGCGCAGGAGGGCGCGCTTCATCGAGCCCGAGATCGTGCGGCGCTTGCGGCCGAGCGTGACCGCGATGCCGTTTGCATCTTCGAGCATCGGCACGACGCCGGCGTCGCACGCGAGTCGACGCGCGGCGTGCGCGGAGAGTGCGGTGCCGTCGGCGCAGCACGCGATGTTCGTCGGATCGCTACAACCCGCGTCGCGCAGCGTGTCGATCGGAATCGAGATCACGAGCTCGGTCGGCGAACGATCGGGTGAGTCGCCGCGCACCACGCCCCGTGCCATGTGCACGAGTGCATCCGCGCGGTCGAACGCCGGGCGTTCGCGGCGCGGCGTTCCCGCGGGAACGTCCACGGCGTCCACGGCGTCCACGGCGTCCACGGCGTCCACGGCGTCCACGGCGTCCACGGCGTCCACGGCGTCCACGGCGTCCACGGGCGCCGTGTCGCGGCAACGGTCGGCTGCGATCCGCTGGAGTGCGGCCCAGACGATCGCGGCCTCGTCGGGGTGGAGCGCGGCCTCGATGATGACCATCCCGTCGTCGGTGTCGCGGCGCGAGACGTAGCGTCGATCGACGTCGTCGCGCGGGCGTGCGTCGCGATCGTGGTCGCGAACGGAGGCGTACTTGCGGCAGATCTGCTCGAGCTGGTGGCCGGTGGTGAGGCGCGCCTGCTCGAGCAGGACGTGCTCGTTGTCGGGCGTGGCGACCCGCGTGAGCGCGCGGACCTTGGAGTAGGAGAGCTCGCCGTGGGCGAGGGCAGCGTCGATGGCGGGGAGGACGCCGAGCGCGTTCGCGACGCGCACGTGCTCGCGCGCGGTGCCCGGTGTCCAGCCGACCCGCCACGAGAGCCATTGCGCGCACGAGCGGAACCCTTGTGCGTACCAGCCGCTGCCCGTATCGAAGATGCGGATCTTGGTGAGCACGCGATGGAGCGCGGCATCGATGTGCGCCGCGTCCTCCGCGATCTGCTCGCCAAGCAGATCGAGATTGGAGTCCATTCGCGCAATCTAGATCACGAGTATGACAATCATGATCTTGTGATCCTCTCTGTCGCAGCATGATCTCGCGTGCTGTCCCTTCGAGCAGCACGTCGCGCGCTGGGATGTCGAGCGTGGAGATGCGGCGACCGCCGATGGATCAGCGTGCGTGACTCGCGAGCCAGCTATCGACGCCGCGAACGTCATCCGCGCGGAGCGGGTGGCCGGCGACGGGCTCAGACGATCGTGATCCGGCCGGCGAGCAAGCCGTCGCACAGCTCGGGAAGGCGCGCGAGCTCGTCGGTGACCACGGCGTGCACCGCCGCGCGCACGTCGTCGACGCGTCGTCCCCGTTCGAGCACGAGTCCGACGTCGGCGAGCTGCGGATCATCGATCGGATGCCCGATGCGGCTGACCAGCACGCAGGTGGCGTCGAGCACGTCAGGCACGCGCTCGACGATCTCGGCTGCCATCCGGGCCGCGGCGACGTTGTAGAGCTTGCCCACGTGGTTGACCGGGTTCTTGCCGGCAGCGGCCTCGAGCGTCATCGGCCGGTACGGCGTGATCAGTCCCGACACGCGATTGCCGCGCCCGACCTCGCCGTCGTCGCCCGCCTCGGCGGATGTTCCGGTGACGGTGAGATAGATGTCGCCGCGCGCGAGGTCGTCGGCGGCGTTGACCACCGCGCCGACCTCGAGCCCGGTGGTTTGGCGCGCGGCCTCCAGCGCAACGTCACGCGCCGCGGCGGTGGCGCGTACGTAGTCGTCGAGGCTCGGCACGAACCGATCGATCATCGCGCACGCGATCGAGAGCTCGATGTGCGCGCAGCGCCGGACGCCCATGACTTTCACGTCCGTGCCGATCGCCGGGTAGCGCGCCTTGGTGTCGGCGTGGTTCAGTGCGCGCTCCACCGCGAGCACGACGCGCTCGAGATCGGTCGGCGGCGCGAAGCCCGCACCGCACGACGTGTCGTTCGCGCGTGCGACGCCACGCTCGCCGCGACCGAGCAGTCCCGCGAGCTCACGGGAGCCCGGTCGGATCCGCGGCACGATCTGCACGCCGCGCTCGACGTCGAGCGTTCGCAGGTTCGCGCGCAGCCAGTCCTGGCAGGCCTCGATCGCGAGCTCGGCCACCGGGATGACCTCGCCGCGGTACTCGCTCGTGGCTCGCCCGCCCAGGTAGAGCTCGATCGGGGCCGTGACCTCGCCGCCGCCGAACCCCGGCCGCGCGGCGCCCGCGCACAAGAGGAGCTTGTCGACGTTGTGGTGGAGGATCGTGCCGAACCGCTCGCGGTAGTGGCGGCACAGGCGCACGCAGATCTGCTCCGCCAGCGCGTCGCAGATCGTGTCGGGGTGGCCCAGGCCCTTGCGCTCGACGACCTCGATCTCCTGCGCGCCCGGTGGCGTCGCGGCGACGCGCACGACGAGGTCCATCACGCGCTCCGATCCGACAGACCCGCGAGCCGCCGGACTGGCGCGAGCAGCGCGTCGGCGCCGACGGGCTTCACGAGGTACTCGGCCACCGCGAGCGCGGGCGCTTGGTCGGCGAGGCCGTGCTCGCGCGATCGTCGGCGGCGTCGCCGACGAGCATGACACCTACGTGCGATGCACATGCGACTCGTCCTGGCGTGCGATGGGGATCGTGAACGTGAACGTGCTGCCCATCCCGACCTGGCTGTCCACCCAGATCCGCCCGTTGTGGGCGCCGACGATCCCCTTGGCGATGTACAGCCCCAGGCCGGTGCCCCGCCGGCTCTCCGCCGCGCCCTTCCAGTAGCGCTCGAACAGGCGCGAGATCTCTTCGGCTGGAATCCCGGGGCCGTTGTCGGTGACGGAGAACCGGACCTCGCTGCCCTCCGCCCGGGCGCGAATCTGCACGAGCCCGCCCTGAGGGGCGAACTTGAGCGCGTTGGACACCAAATTGGACAGCACCTGGACGAGGCGGGATCCGTCGCACCGGATCGCGGGCAGGCCGCTGGGAATCTCGCGGACGAGGCGGATCGATCGCTGGGCGGCGCCCGCCTCGAACATCTCGAACACCGGCTCGACGATCGACGCCACCTCGTGCGGTTCCAGAACAACCGCAAACGTGCCGGCCTCGATCGTCGCCGCCTGCAACAGATCGTCGATGAGCCTCGTCATCCGATTCGCAGAGCGCAGGATCGTATCGAGCGGGCGGCGGAGCTCCGCGCGCTCGACGGTGCGCTCGACCAGCTCGGCGCTGAGCTGGATCGCCGAGAGCGGGCCTCTCAGATCGTGCGACACGATGGCGAGCAGGCTGTCGCGCGCCGCGACCGAAGCGCGCACCTCTCGCGCGAGCCGGGCGAGCTCGATCGCCACGCCCGCCCGCTCGGCGAGCATCTCGATCGCGATCTGATCGTCGGCGGTGAACTCGTCGCCCGAGTGCTTGTTGGTCAGGTACAGATGGCCGATCACCCGATCGCCGAAGCGCACCGGTACGCCGAGGAAGCTGCGCATCTCGGGGTGGTGCGAGGGGAACCCGGCGAACGCGGGGTGCTGGCGAAGGTCGCGCACGCGGAGCGAACGCCGGATCCGCATGACCTCGCCGAGCAGGCCCCGGGCGCGGGGCATGCGACCGATCACGGACGCGATCGCGGCATCGATGCCGGCGAACACCCACGGCTCGAACGGACGGTCCGCTTCGCCATCGAAGCCGATCGCCGCGTAGTCCGCGCCCGCGATGTCTCGTGCCTCCTCGACGATTCTCCGGAGCACGTCGACAATCACCGTCTCGTGACCGTCGACACGCGCGAGCAGCTGATTGAGCTCCAGCCCGGCGCGATCGAGCTGCTGGAACTGCTTGTGCAGCCGTGCCTCTTCGGTCCTGGCGCGCTCGAGCTCGGTCTCGATCCGCTTGAGCTGCGTGATGTCGTTGAACGACGTCCGGAACGCCACCGGCCGCCCGGTCGGGTCGAACACCGGGACGCTGACGGCCTGGACGTCGCGCTCCTCGCCACGTCCGACCGTGAACCGCATCTCCGTGGCGACCGGCCGCCGCTCGTGCTCGCAGCGCCGCAGGTGGTTCCAGAACGTCGCACGGTCCGGCATGTCGACCAGCGCAGCGAATGGCTGCTGGATAATCTGCGTGCGATCTCGCCCGACCAGCGTCGCGGCGGTCAGGTTCGCTTCGAGCACCACGCCGAGCGAGTCGAACGTGAAGTACGCGACCGGCGCGAAGTCGTAGAGCTCCTCGAACCGGCTCTTCGCCGCCTCGAGCGCGCTCTGGGTGTCGCGCAGCTCGCGGTTCTGCAGCTCGAGCTCGACCTGGTGCACGCGCAGGTCGTGGACGATCTTGTCCTGAGCTTCGTTCCGGCCGTCCTGGCTCGCGAGCAGCTTCTTCAGCTCCGCGATCAGCTCCTCGCGCGGCATCTCCTCGAGGTTCACGGCGACGCGCTCCCGCCAGCGTTCTCCATCACGACCAGCGCGAGCGTGGCGCGCTCGCCTTCGCCGCCGATCCTCCGCGCCGAGAACATCATCGGCCGGTCGCTGGCGCGTCCGAACGGGTGCGAGACCCACACCCCGGTGAACGGCTTGCCCGAGGCGATGTTCTCTTCGAGCGCGTTCCATAGCTCCGGGTGTGTGGCGCGGCCCGCCCACACCTCGTCGAGCGACTTGCCGAGAATCTCTGCGCCGGTCTGGAACTCGTCGAAGAAGGTCTTGTTCACCCAGACGATGCGAAGCTGGTCGTCGAGCAGCAGGACCACGTTCGGGAGCGTCGACAGCACCTTCGTGGCCAGCTCGTGGATCTCCGGGACCTCGCCGACCTTGCGCGACGGCGCCGCGCGCAAGAACTCGATGAGCGCCCCGCGGATCGCGTGATCGGAGGTCCGGTACGGGATCATCCGTGCCGTGTACCAGTGGCCGTCGGAGCAGCGCACGCGCAGGCTGCGCTCGCGCACCATGTTGATCGTGTCGGACACCAGCGACCCGATCTGTGGTGCGTTGAGCGACGCTCCGAGCTGGGCGATCGGGCGGCCGACATCGCCCGCGATCAGGTTGAGCAACCGCTCGGCCTCGATCGAGAACACGCGGATCCGCAGGTCCATGCCGACGATCACGAACGAGGTAGTCACGCTGCTGATCACGTTGTTGAGATCATCGCTGGCGATGTTGAGCTGGACCATCCGGTTCTGGAGCTCCTCGTTGACCGTGGCCAGCTCCTCGTTCGTGCTCTGAAGCTCCTCCTTGGAGGTCTCGAGCTCCTCGTTCGTGCTCTGCAGCTCTTCGTTGCTGCTCTGGAGCTCCTCGTTGCTACTCTGCAGCTCCTCGTTCGCTGCCTCGAGCTCTTGGACCGTGGTCTGGAGGTATTCCTTGGTGACCAGGATCTCGCGCTCCAACTCCTGGATGCGCGCCTGGGTCGCGACGTCCACCGTCTCGGCAGGCTGCTGGGGCGGTGCCACCGGCGGCGCGGTGGGCTGCTCGCGGAACACGACCAGGTAGCATCGCTTCTGCGTGCGATCGACCAACAGCATGATGTCGAGCACGACGAGCCGCTCCGAGGGTTCGCTCTTGAGACGGATGACATCGGAGACCTGAGGCAGGCCCGTGTTCTCGACGCGCTGGAGCGTGGAGCGCAGCTCGAGCATCAGCTCGGGACGCACGAGCTTGAGCACGTTCAGCGTCGCCATGCCCGGTGCCGGCGCGAGGTACGGCCCGGTGTCGCCGCGGAACTGGATCACGTCCTGGTTCTCGTCGAGCAAGAGGCCTGGCGGAGCGAACTTCTCGAGCACCTTGCGATCGGCGAGCGCCTGGATGCTGATCGGCGCGCGGCGCTCGATCACCGGCATGCTAGGAGCTTGGACCTCGGCGCTCATCTGCGCGCCAGCCGCGAAGTCGAAGACCGCCGCCGACGGGACGTTCTTCTTGAGATAGATCTTGAGCTTGCGATCGATCAGCGTGAACTGATCGGACGCCTCGCCCACCGACTCCGATGCGCCGAGCAGCAGGAAGGCGTCGGGGTTGAGCGCGTAGTGGAACACGCGCAGCACCTTGCGCTGTAGCGGCGCGGTCATGTAGATGAGCACGTTGCGGCAGCTAACGAGGTCCAGCCGCGAGAACGGGGGATCCTTGCCGAGGTTGTGACGCGCGAACACGACCATGTCGCGGATCGGGCGCGCCACCTCGTAGCCCTTGTCGTGGCGGGTGAAGAACCGCTGCAGCCGCTCGGGCGAGACGTCGACCTCGATGCTCCTGGGATACGTGGCCTGGCGCGCGCGAGCGAGCGCGTGATCGTCGATGTCGGTCGCGAAGATCTGGATTCTGTGCGCGCCGGGCAAGTGATCGAGGTACTCGACCAGACAGATGGCGATCGAGTAGGCCTCCTCGCCCGAGGCGCACCCCGGGACCCAGATCCGGATCGGGGTCCCGGTGCTGCGCTTCTCGAACAGGCGCGGGAACACCACGCTCTTGAGCGCGTCGAACGGCTCGCGGTCGCGGAAGAAGTTGGTCACGCCGATCAGGAGGTCGGCGTAGAGCACCGCGAGCTCGGCGGCGTTCGAGTCGAGGAACCGGAGGTAATCGTCGAGCTTCTCGACCTTCTGCAGCACCATCCGCCGCGCGATCCGCCGCTCCACCGTGGCGAGCTTGTACGCCGAGAAATCGACGCCGAACGCGCGGCGCAACATCTCGAACAGCCGGCCGAGCGAATCCTGGCTGAGGAAGTGCGCCGGGCGCTTGCGCGCGACGAACGGATGGGCGGACAGCCGCATCAGCTCATCGGCGATCTCGGCAGGGCTGAGGCAGTAGTCGGCGACACCGAGATCGATCGCGGCCTGCGGCATGCTCGGCTGGCCGGCGGTCTTCGGATCCTGCACGAACGTGATGCCGCCTTCTTCCTTGATGGCGCGCAGGCCGAGCGCGCCGTCGGTGCCGGCACCGGACAGGATCACGCCGATCGCCCACGCGCCGAGATCGGTGGCCAGGGTCCGCAGCAGGGTGTCGATCGATTGCCGTGGCAAGCGCTCGGACGGCGGCTGGAAGCGGAGGACCCCCTGCTCGAGCACGATGTCGACGTTCGGCGGCGTGACGTAGATCCTGTTCGGCGCGATGACGGTGCCATCCTCGACGGTGACGACCTTGAGCGATGTCCCGCGGGCAAGGATCTCGGTCAGGACGCTCTCGTGCGCGGGCGCGAGGTGCTGCAGCACGATGAACGCCATGCCGTCGCTGGACAGCCGCCGGGTCAGCAACTCCAGCGCCTCGAGGCCGCCCGCCGATGCGCCGATGCCGACGACCGGGAACTTCGCGCCCTCCGCGGCGACGAAGCCGGCGGACGCGTCCGTCGAGGAAGTGGCCGCCTGTGCCGGCACGAGCTCGGGTTGGGCGACGGTTTCGGGCGTGGTTGTGGGCGCGGGTTGCGGCGGCGCTTCGGGCGCCGTCGTCGACGGTTCGGGCTTCTCGGGTGGCTCCGGCGCCATGGCTCGCTCGCGGTCCGCCCCCGATCCGACTCCCTACACAGGTCGAGCAGCGCACCTGGAGGGGTACCGCGGAGCGAACGTGGGTGGCAATTCGAATCACGCGATTCACGCGCAACGGCTGCGCGAGACCGAGTGGTCAGGTTGCGACAAGCAACCTCGTCCAGTTACGAGCGAGTGATGTGATCAGTCGTTGTCTTCGGTAACGCACTTCGCGTTGCCGGCGGTGACGTCGGTCGTCGCGGCCTCGAAGCCGACGAGATCGAACGCGAGGTTGTCGGAGCGAAGGCCGGCGGGGCCGCGCAGGTCGCGGGCGGCGTCGGGCAGGGTGCCGCGCCAGAACAGCGCGTCGTCGATGAAGACCTCGAGTCGTGCGTTGTCGACGATCTCGGCGCGCAGCGCGTGCGTGTCGCCGGCGGCGAGCGCCGGCGGCGGCTTGTCCTCGAGCGGCTTGATCTTCTTGTAGCCGTCGGCGCCGCAGGCCTTGTGGTCCTTCGCGCCCGGGTTGCGCTTGATCTGCGCGTAGACCATCGGCTTGGGATCGAGGCGCCACATCACGTAGATGAGGTTGCAGCCGTTCTCCGCGCGCAGCTTGAGACCGAGTTGGCGGCGGGACGCGCCCGAGGCGAGCCTCTTCGTCGTCGGTGTCTCGCCGCGGAACGTGAACATCAGCGCGGCCGCCTCGCCGTCGGTACCCTTCGCGACCGCGCGCATCGCCGGCGTCTCGATCTTCGCGCCGATCGAAGCGGCGCCGGTCGTCACGCAGAGCGCGGACTTGATCGGTGCGATGCGCGACGGCGGCTTGCCCGAGGCGGTGCGATCGTCGCGCGTGTCGCTCGGCGGGGCGGGTGCCTCGGCGACGAGCGGGTGGCGCTGCGACTCGACCGAACCCTCGGTCCGGCAGCTCGCGAGCGCGAGGAGAGCGAGCGCGTACCTCATCGGCCGCCGACCACCTGCTCGAGGGCTGCGGCGAGCGCCTCGTGATAGGCGTGCTCCGCGCGCGCCTTGATCCAGTCGAACCACACGATCAGACGATAGCGCCGACTGTCGTCACCGCCCACGCGGTCGAGCGCATCGAGCTGGCGCTTGAGGTCTGCCTCGAGCGTGGCCGTCTCGGAGGCGCGGCGCGACGCCGCCTGCGCGAGCGCGAGGGTGTGCTCCTGCGACAGCGGGTCACGACCGCTCGCGAGCATGCGCTTGCGGCCGGACGCCGCGCGCGCGTTGCCCGAGCCCTGGAACAGGACCCCGAGGTTGACGCCGAGCGACACCACGCCGAAGAACGGGGAGCGATCACCCGTGTCGATCGCGAGGTATTGGTCGACGCCCGCGCGGACGGTGAGATCGATCGCGCTCCAGCGCCGGATGCGCGCTTCGGCGTCTTCCATGTCGGCATCGGCGCGCGCGTAGGCGGCGACCGCGCCCGCGAGCGAGGTGTTCGACGGAGCGGGGAGGGCGCTCAGCTGGGCGGCGTTCTCGGTCGCGGCTCGACGCAGATCTTCGACGCGCAGGCGGGTCGCGGTCGCCTCCTGCGCGGTCGCGCGGCGCGCTTCGAAGTCGGCGTTCGTCGTCGCGAGGATCTTTCCGGCCTCGGTCAACGCCGCTTCGTAGACCTTCGCGCGCGCTTCGAGCCCGGCGCGCAGCGTGTCGCCGCGGACTTGCTCGAAGGCTCGGTGGCGCGCGCAGTCGGCGGACGCGCGCTGCTTCGTCGCCGAGCCCTCCATGATGCCCGAGATGCGCCAGCGCAGGCCGCCGACGAACCGCGAGCCGTCCTCGACGGTGGGGGAGGCGCCCATCGAGACCGAGTTGAGCTCGATGTAGCCGAGCTCCGCGAAGGCTTGGGGGGCGAACAGCGTCGCGCTCTCCGCGGACGCGGTGCCTTCGACGAAGTCGCAATAGCCATCGTCTGCGCGAGCGGAGCTCCCGGCGACGGCAACGAGAGCGAGGGCGGCGATGCGCATCGGCTTAGAGGAAGAGCGGTTTGCCACCCGCGAACAGGACATCGTCGGACGCGGCATCGGCGTCTTCCTTGTCGAGCTTGAGCTCGACGAGCTGACCGCGCAGCTGCTTGTCGCGATGCGGATGCTTGAACTGCACCTCGCCCGGCAGCACGTCGAGGACGTCACCGACGTGATAGCAGAAGATCATGCCCACCTTGCAGGCGTAGAGGCCCGTGCCCTTGCGAACGTTGGACAGGTTTCCGTACGGAACGAACGCGACGTTCGCGCCGTCGTTGATCGCGCGGAGGTAGGCGGAGCGCTTCAGCGACTCGACGATCTTGTCCTGGCGCTCGAGCGCGGCCTTGAGCGTGTCGCGCGCCTCGACCGACTTCGCGAGGTCGAGCTTGCTGGATTCGTACTCCTGCTTGATGCGAAGGACCTCGTAGGACAGCGCGACGTCGTCTTCGGCCGTCTCGCCCTCGATCTCGATCAGCGAGTCGAGCGACTTCGTCTGCGCCTCGAGCTCGGCGGCGCGTGTCTCGAACTCGGCTTGGCGCTCGGCGAGCGACAGGTTCGAGCTCGAGATCTGAGCGAGCTGGAACTTGCCGGAGAGCATCGCGTTGCGATCGATGAGGCCGGCCGCGTACTCCTCCGCCATCCGGCGGCGCGATGCGCTCGCGTAGGCCGAGTTCTGCGACTTGATCGCGGCGCGCGTGGACGCGGCGGCGTTCGCGAGCGCGCGAATCCGGCCGAGGGCGGCCTTGCGATCCGCGAGGTCGTTCTTGATCGCCTTCGCGAACTCGCCTTGGAAGCTCTGCTGCGCCGCGATCGCGCGCTCTGCCTGGTTGAGCTCGTCGGCGATGCGGTCGCGCGCGTTCTGCTGCTCCGCGAGTTGGGCCTGCAGCGTGACGACCTTCTCGTCGGTCGCCGACACGGCGCTCGGCACGACCCACGAGTCACTGAGATAGAAGAACGCCGTCTGCGCGATGTAGCCGACGAGCACGATGACGATGATCGTCAGGATCGCGAAGCCGAGCAGGCGGTAGCCGTTGACGATCCACTTGCCGAACTTCTGCGTGAACGTGACCGCGGGCTCGACCTTCGGTGCGCCGAGGCCGAGCGACTCGTACGCGGCCCACGGTTGCTCGACGGGCTTCGGCGGCTCGAGCTTGGTCTCGACGAGCGGCGGGGCGACGGGCGTCGGCGCGAGCGGCTGCTGCATCGGCATCGGCAGCGTGGCCGCCGCCATCGACGTCGACGACGAGCTCGCAGGGAACGCCGTCGTGATCGGAGCAGGCTTCACCGGCGCAATCGCTTTCACACCGGCTGGGGGAGTCCACCCCGTCCGTCGCTGCGTCGGCGCCTTGGCAACGGCGACGTTTCGCGCGGCGGTGTCGACGAGCTTCTCTTGCGGGGGCGCGGCTTTGGTCGGCGTGATGACGACCGCGCCCGGATTCTCCGCAGCGATCTGCGAGATCGCGCGGGGCTTCACGAAGGGAATGATGTTCGGCGGCGCGGCCGACTCGTTGTTCGCTCGTCCTGACAGCGACGGGATCGGTTGGTCTCGACGAGGAGGCGGCTTTCTCACGTCGACTGCAGTGACGTCACCGACTTCATCTAACCGAGGAAGCTTGGGAATGACACGCAAGGAAGAGGACTCGTGACGTTTGAAGCGACTCATACGGCGCGAGCGCAATGTGCAAAACGTCCGCCACCGCTTTCGATGCGCCGCTGACGATAGACATCTGTTCGATCACGCTGGCTAGTCGAGGAGCCTGGGACGCAGCGCGCCACGTGGGTGGAGGTTCCCCGCGCAACGAGCGGACAACGGCTGTACCGGAGGGTCCAGTTCGCTACGTGCACCGGCACTTCGCGGTTGCGCAATTCGCGCAACTCCGACGGCATCGCTCTTGCTCGTTCTGCGCGCGCGCACGTGGACACGTTTCCGATCTACCTCTTCATCTTCATCGTCTTCCTGAACCGCTACGTGTTCGGGCTGTACCTGACGATCGTCAGACGCTCGAAGATCGACGAGACGATCGAGGGCTACGAGCCGACCGTGACCGTGGTGGTGCCGCTGTTCAACGAGGGTCGCTCGATCTACGACACGATCGTCTCGCTCGTGAAGCTCGACTACCCGCAGGACAAGCTGTCCGTGACGGTCGTCGACGACTGCTCCACCGACGACAGCTACGAGTGGGCGTGCAAGGCGGCACGCGAGTACCCGAACGTCCGCGTCCTGCGCAACCCCGTCAACATGGGCAAGCGCAAGGGCATCAACCACGCCGTGCGCGAGGCGACGGCCGAGATCATCGTCAGCGTCGACTCCGACGTGATCGTGTACCCGAGCGCGATCCGCGAGCTCGTGAAGCGCTTCGTGTCGCCCGAGATCGCGGCGGTCGGCGGCCGCGTGCACGTGTCGAACCCGAACCAGAACTGGCTCACGCGGCTCCAGACGATCAAGTACTACTTCGGCCAGGAGCACCTGAAGAACCTCGAGCGCGGCCTGCGAAGTGTCATGTGTCTGTCGGGCTGTCTCACGGCGTATCGCCGGCACGTGCTCATGGAGCTCGAGCCGATCCTCGAGAACCGCAACATCCTCGGTATCCCGATCAAGTACGGCGAGGACCGCTTCCTCACGCACCAGATCGTCAAGCACGGCTACCGCACCGTGATGACGATGAAGGCGATGTGCTTCACGAAGGCCGCGCCGACGATGAAGGGCTACTTCAACCAGCAGCTACGCTGGAAGCGATCGAACATCGTCGACTTCATCGTCGGCATCGGCCACGCGTGGACGCTGCACCCGCTGCTCTGCCTGCAGTACCTGTCGATGCTGCTGCTGCTGCTCGTCTATCCGTTCGTGATCGTCACGAACATCCAGCGCGGCGAGTTCCTCGACCTCGCGATGTTCCACGTCGCGCTCACCGGCGGGTTCGCGACCATCTATTACTTCGCACCGAGCGTGCGCTCGCTGCCGCCGTGGCTGCGCGTACATCCGATCGCGTTCTTGCCGATGGCCGTGCTGATGCCGGTCGCCTACTTGTTGTTGACGCCGCTCGGCCTGTTCACGCTCGACAGCGGTAGCTGGGAGACGCGCGGTCACGGCGCTCAGCCACAGGTGGTGCCGAAGTGATCGTCGCCGCGCACCAGCCGCACTACCTGCCGTGGCTCGGCTACCTCGACAAGCTCGCGCGCGCCGACGTGTTCGTCGTGATGGACGATCTGCAGTACGAAGCGCAGAACTTCCAGAACCGCCAGCGCCTGAAGCTCAACGACGGTCCGCATTGGCTCACCGTCCCGCTCGTCCGCCACGCACAGGCCGATCGGATCTGCGATCTGCGCATCGACAACGCCGGCCGGGGGTCGCGTCATCACTGGCAGCGGCGGACATGGCGCACGCTCGAGGTTCACTACGGCCGCGCCGCGTGGTTCGAGCGTTACGCGCCCGACCTCGAGGACGTGTTCGTGCGCCGCTGGACGCACCTCCTCGAGCTGGATCTCCACATGCTCGAGCTCGCGCGGAACTGGATGGGGATCCGCGTCCCGATCGTGCGCGCGTCGTCGCTCGGCCTCGCGGGCGCGAAGACCGATCGCATCATCGACTTCTGCGGCAAGCTCGGCGCCGGCGTCTACCTCTCCGGGCGCGGCGGTTCGACCGGGTATCTCGACGTCGACGCGCTCGCGCGCGCCGGCGTGACGCCGATGTGGCAGCGGTTTCGTCACCCGACGTATCCGCAGCGCTACGCGCAGCTCGGCTTCGTCTCGCACCTCGGATTCCTCGATCTGCTCCTCAACTGTGGCCCCGACGCGGTCGCCATCCTGGCGAACGCGGGCTCGTCGCCTCGGTCAGACGACCTCGGGACTCTCCGGTCAACCCTCGAAGGACAACAGCCATGAACCGCCTGCTCAAAGAGAACGGCCGCGTGCTCGCATTCGGTGCGCATCCCGACGACCTCGAGGTCGGCGCGGGCGGACTCCTCGCACGGCTGTCCGCGGAAGGTGCCGAGGTCCTGATGGCGGTCGTCTCGATCCCGGCGAACGTCGAGCAGCGGCGCAAGGAGGCGAACGCCGGCGCCGACGTCATCGACGCCGACCTCCGCATCCTGTTCGACGAGAAGCCGCTGCGCGTCGAGGACATCCCGATGCACGAGCTCGTGCGCCGCATGGATCAGGTCGTCGGCGACTGGCGCCCGGATCTGGTGATCACGCACTCGGCGTTCGACCTCCACTGGGACCACGGCCTCGTCAATCGCGCGACCGTCTCGGCGCTCCGCCGCACGCCGTGCGACCTACTCGCGTTCCTGTCGTCACCGGAGATGAACGCGCAGTCGCGCGGGATCGGACAATGCTTCGCGGACATCACGTCGACGATCGACGCCAAGATCCAAGCGATCCGCGCGCACGAGTCGCAGGTACCGAAGCTCGACCTCGACTCGAGCCGCGACCTCGCGCGCGCGATGGGACGCATCAGCGGCTACCAGTACGCCGAGGCGTATGAAGCGCTGCGCGTTCGGGTCTGACGCTACAATCGTGGCCATGCGC
>Ga0316603_10000816_pt1 | contig 15965 bp, 12 predicted proteins | sample OWC_soil_day10_n_FD_207649 | JGI IMG/M metagenome (GOLD analysis project Ga0316603, IMG submission 207649) | Wetland soil microbial communities from Old Woman Creek delta, Ohio, United States - OWC_soil_day10_noCT | ecosystem: Environmental > Terrestrial > Soil > Wetlands | place: USA: Ohio... | reverse complement strand
GACTCATAGAACGCAGGGGAAATCACCTTGTCATCGTCGGCCCCGGCCGCCTGTTGTTGCGGAACATTGCGATGTGCTTCGACGCCTATCTTGAACGCCTCAGCAAAGAAAAACCTATCTTCTCGCGGACGGTCTAACGGTCTACTGCTGTTCTGCCTTGCCGTTCTGATTCCCGTCCATGCCCATGCCCAGATATCGCGGCTGTATGAGACCTGGCGCTGGGTGCAATTCGGAACGGAGTCCGGCCTTCCCTCGCTGAAAGTGTTCGGCGTGTACGAGTCGGGCAAAGGTGAGGTGTGGGTGAACACCGGAGGCGGTCTGGCCCGCTTCGATGGCTTCCAGTGGTTACCGGCTGTGATCCCTGGAATGGACCTGACGGTGCAGCACGAGCTCAATATTGCCTCTGACACAGCCGGGATTCTGGTGAACTACGAGCACAAGCTCTTCTCCTTGCACGATAGCACAGTAGATGTCGTCCCGGTGGAGGATGAGCAAGGGTTCATCCCCACCATTGCGGCGTGGAGGGAGCCAGGAGGCGCGTTGATTCTTCAGCGTGATTCGGTTCTGCACCGGATGACAGCCGCCGGCATATCGTCCATACCTCTGCCACAGTCATCAGCTCACGATGTATCCTTTCCGCCGTCCATTCCGGTCAACTTCATTCTCTGCACGGATGGCGGTCTCTGGCTCAAAGCGAGACATTCACTTTACCGTTATGTGGCCGGGCAATGGGAAATAGCATTTCGTCCCCCGGCGAACTTCCTGAAAATCCACCAGATCGTGGAGAATGCCTCGGGGTCAGGGATGGCTGTTCTTGAACCTGTGGCGGGGGACATGCGGGTGTTCGAATGGTCTGCGCACGGCCGGCTGAAAGAGCTTCCCAATGAGACCGGCGATCTTATTCAGTCGATCGCCGTCAGCCCCGGAGGCCAGTCGATTGTCCTGTACACTTCCGGTGAACTCCGGCTGCGGAAGAACGGAGCCTGGTCCTGGCTGCGGCCGCTCCCGCCGCCCGTTGAAAAACCACGTTTCCTCCGCTTCCGTCGCGAGGGTGATTTGTGGGCTGGAGGGGAGAAGGGACTTTTTCTCTGCAGGATTTCACAGCAACGCTGGACGAATTGGAAGGAAGCGACATCGTCACTCTCAAAACCGTCTCTCTCCAATGTGATCAACGAGATTGTCCGGGCGCGGGACGGCACATTCTGGATCGGAACCCGGGACGGGGTTCAGGTGCGCTCGGCAGACGGCCGGGTCCGGTGGATCCGCGAGCTCTCCGGTGTTCGTCTCGGGCGTGTCACGGCGATCGGCGAGGACCAGTCAGGACGGATCTGGATCGGAAGCGGTGCTTCATTCTCCGGTGCCTTTTGCTGGGACGGACAGAAGTGGTCTCACGTTGGGGCAGAAGAAGGACTCGCTACTCCCCGTATCCACCGGATGGCGAAAGACAGGCAGGGACGACTCTGGTTTCTGGGTCTGAAGGACGGAGAAATCACAGCAGGTCTGGCCGATGAGCCGGGGGCGTTCGTCCTTGACGGAGGGCGGTTCATCCGCTGGGGGAGACAAGAAGGACTTCTGGATGGTCGCGTCTACTCGTTCGTCGAAGACTCAAAAGGGGGACGCTGGTTCGGGACGTGGTCAGGCCTCAGCCGATTCCGCAATGGCCAGTGGACGTACTGGCAGAAAGGACGCGGGCTTCAGGAATCACGGACGTGGACCTTGGCTGTTGATACAAGCGATCGGGTCTTCTTCAGCCACCAGTACTGGGGACTAGGCTACATCGACAGGCATGACAGCATCCACTACATCTCGAACGAGGAAGGGCTTGTCGGCTTTCCGGTCGAGGAGGTGGAAGTCGATCAGCGGGGATGGCTCTGGGTGGCTACCGGGAATGGATTGGTGTGCTGGAACGGAACGGACTGGACGAGGTTGGACTCCCGTTCCGGCCTGGCGAATGACCAGCTCTGGCCGATACTTCCCCTGGAACGTGAAATCCTGATCGGCACGCAGGGAGATGGAGTGTCCGTTCTTCAACTCAACTCTCTCAATCCTGTTCCTGCCATTGTCAGGATTGGTGAGCTGGCTATTGACAACGACGATGCATCGATCACCTGGCGACCCCACGCATACTGGGGAGACATACCTTCGACCTTGATCGATACCCGTTTCCGCATTTCGGGCAGCGCCTGGTCCACGTGGAGTACGCAGCACGCGATCACATTCAAGGACCTGGCACCGGGCACGTACCGGATCGATGTCCAGCCAAAGGCTCCGTTCGGTCAGAAGCATGCGATGACGGCTTCCCGGATATTCGATATTCCCCCTCCATTGTTACTCCGCCCTGCTGTGGCGATTCCGCTGGCTCTGCTGCTTCTTCTCGTGCTCGTCATGGCGCTCATTGGCTGGGTCCGGTACCGTTCGTACAACAGGGCGATTCGGGACAATGAAGTCCGGTTCAGGACGCAGTACAAAGCCTTTCCGGTCCCGACTGCCACATTCAGGAAGGCGGTTGATGGATTCGTTCTAAGCGACTGCAATGACGCTGCGGTGGCTCTCACGAAGGGTCGCGCAATCGAATGGGTGGGAAAGACAACGAAAGAGATCTTTGCCGACAGACCTCAACGGAGAGGTCTTCTTGACACGTGCTATGAGTCGCGGGCCACCGTACGGAAAGAGTATCGATTCGAACATCAAATACTTCCCGCTCCCATCGATGTAGATCTCACACTGGCATTTGTCCCGCCGGATCTTGTCCTGGTGCATGCAGAGGATATCACCGAGCGGAAGCGCAACGAGCAACACCTGCAGGAATCCCGTGAGCAGCTGCGCGCTCTTGCCAACCGCCTGCAATCGGTTCGAGAGGAGGAGCGGACGACCCTCTCGCGGGAGATTCATGATGAACTGGGGCAGCTGATCACAGGATTGAAGATGGATCTGTCGTGGCTCCGGAGACGTGCGCAGGAGCAGGGGCGGGGGATTCCGGAGGCGGTGTCCCAGCGGATCAATCAGATGAACACCATGCTCGATGACGCAATTCACACGGTTCGCAAGATTGCCGGACAACTCCGCCCAGCGGTGCTGGACGATCTTGGCCTTGTGGCGGCGATTGAATGGCAGGCCCGCGATTTCGCGGAGCGGACGGGCATCCGGTGCGACATCGCGCTTGGCGTCGATGAGCTGCAGATGGATCGGGGGCGGGCAACAGAGTTCTTCCGTATCTACCAGGAATTGCTTACCAATATCACCCGTCACGCCCATGCCTCGACAGTACAGATCACGCTGACGCTTGACGACGGCGTGCTCGCGCTTGAGGTGCGTGACAATGGGAGGGGGATTCATCCCGAAGAGATCCGGCGCCCTGCGTCTCTGGGGATCCTCGGCATGGAGGAGCGCGCACTGCGCATATGCGGGACCCTCTCCATCGCGCGTGGGGAATACAACGGAACCGTTGCTCGGGTCAAGGTTCCGCTTAACGGAGGAGACAGGGGATGAAGGTTCTCATAGCGGATGACCATCCGGTTGTGCGCCGCGGCGTACGGCAGATCCTTGTGGATGAGTTCGACGACTGCGAGGTTGGCGAAGCGCGCAGTGCCAATCAGCTGATGCAACTCGTCAGCGAACAGGAATGGGATATAGTGCTTCTGGACATTTCCCTGCCCGACCGGAATGGGCTGGATGTGCTCAAGGATCTCCGTGTCGAATATCCCGAACTTCCTGTCGTGATTCTCAGCATGCATCCGGAGGACCAGTTTGCCGTGCGGGTGCTCCGCGCGGGGGGCGTGGGATATGTCACGAAGGAGAGCGCCTCCGAAGAGCTGACGACGGCCATCCGCATGGGACTGAAAGGACAACGGTACCTGAGCCCGGTGCTGGCCCGCCGGCTTGCGCTGGAATCCCTTGCCAATCATCCGGATCTGCCGCTTCCGATCACCCTTTCCGACCGGGAAACGCAGGTCCTGTGTCTCATTGCGGAAGGAAAGACGCTCACGGAGATGGCCGAGTCGCTCTCACTCAGCGTGAAGACAGTCAGCACCTACCGGGCCCGGCTGATGGAAAAGGTGAAAGCCGAGACCAACGCGGATCTGATCCACTTTGCGATAGCGAACGGATACGTCACTCGATAGCAACGTTCTTCCCACGTTCCAAGAACATGGCAACTGCACGATTTTCCACGCCTGGAAGGGTGTGTCTCTTTGGCGAGCATCAGGACTACCTGCATCTTCCTGTTGTTCCCTGTGCTATTTCGCTGCGCATCACGGTTGATGCCGCCCACCAGCGTGAGCGAATGATCAGCATCGCACTGCCGGACATCGGATCCCGCGAGGAGTTTCCGCTCGCGGAGCCGCTTTCCTACAGGCATGAGAGGGACTATCTGCGAAGCGGATTGAATGTGCTGCGGCGGCACGGGTTCAGTTTTGACAGAGGGATCCGCGCCACGGTCTACAGCGAGATCCCCATCAACGCAGGAACCTCCAGCTCCTCGGCCCTGCTGGTGACATGGGTAGCGCTTCTGGGATGCCTGAGTGACCAGGCCAGGCGGCTTTCGCCCGAAGAGTGCGCCCGGTATGCGCACGAGGCGGAGGTTCTGGAATTCGGTGAACCCGGAGGACAGATGGATCATTACTCGACCGCGCTGGGCGGCATTCTCGCCATCGAGTTCGCCCCCGCACTCCGCCTCGAACAACTCTCCGCCTCCCCCGGCACATTCGTCCTCGGCAACTCAGGTGAGCCCAAAGACACGACCGGCATCCTCAGCCGGGTAAAGAACCGGGTGCTGCACCTCACGCGCATGCTGGAGCAGCGGCACACGGGGTTCTCGCTGCACACAGCCACGGAGAGCACCATCGCAGATCTCGGAGCGGAGCTTTCTGCAGACGATGCCTCACTGCTCGAGGGAACCATCAGGAACAGACAGTTGACGCATGAAGCGCGGCAGCTTCTCGGTTCGGCATCCGTGGACTACCGCGCACTCGGGGCTCTGCTTGATGAGCACCATGCTGTTCTGCGGGACAGGCTCCGCATTTCCACGCCCAAGATTGACCGGATGCTGGATGCGGCGCGGGCTGCGGGTGCGTACGGGGGGAAGATCAACGGATCCGGCGGCGGCGGGTGCATGTTTGTGTATGCCCCTGACGATCCGGAATCCGTCGGCCGTGCCATCGCAGGTGCGGGCGGGGAGGCGTACGTCGTCTCGATGACGGATGGTGTTCGTCTCGAGAGCTCGTGAGGCGCCGCCAGGCCACGGCATCCCGCTGCAGAATGCAGCCGGTTCCGATTGCAGCATCATGGCAGAGGTACGGCGGCTTCCGGAAGAAACAAAACAGCCCTGATGCTCTCCATTCTTACTTCTTCTTGAGCTGATCTGCAACCGCTTTTGCGGCAGCCTGTATAGCGGCTTCGTCACCCAGGTAGTAGTGCCGGATCGGTTTCAACTGATCGTCCAGCTCATACACCAGCGGGATCCCGGTCGGAATATTGAGCTCGACGATTTCCTGTTCCGGGATGTTGTCAAGATACTTCACCAGAGCACGGAGACTGTTGCCGTGTGCTGCGACGAGCACGCGCGTCCCTGACTGCACCGCCGGAGCAATGGTCTGGTGCCAGTATGGGAGAAAGCGCGCCACGGTGTCCTTGAGCGATTCTGTGAGGGGGAGATCCTCACGGGTGAGCCCGGCATACCTCGGGTCATGGCCGGGGTAGCGGGCGTCAGTAGGGGTGAGAGCCGGGGGCGGGACATCGTAACTCCTGCGCCAGATCTTCACCTGTTCGAGTCCGTGTTTCTCAGCGGTTTCCGCCTTGTTAAGTCCCTGCAGGCCGCCGTAGTGGCGTTCATTCAGACGCCAGCTGTTATGGATGGGGATGTACATCTGGTCGAGCTCTTCGAGTGCTATCCAGAGCGTTTTGATCGCGCGCGCGAGGACTGACGTATAGGCGACATCAAACACGTATCCTTCCTTCTTCAGGATCTTACCGGCTTCATGTGCTTCCAGCACCCCCTTCTCACTCAACCCGACATCTGTCCATCCGGTGAACCGGTTCTCTTTGTTCCATGTACTTTCGCCATGGCGGAGCAAAACCACTTTCTTCATGGTACGTACGTCCTCTTGTGGTAAACGGGATTGGTGTCCGCAAGGTACGGGATTTTTCCGGGTGATGCAAAGGACCCCTTTGGAATGACACAGTCGAGAGCCGACTCGAGATCATTGGTACTTTTGTGCGGAACGGCGAGAGAGAAGGAGGGACCGACCCGTTCACGGAGCGGACGCTCCGCTTGCAGGCGGGAACAGCCACTCAGGTGGGTGAAGGAGGTTCAGGTGCCCGCGCAGCGAAGGAGTCAGCAACTGCAGGCCGACCTGGTACGAGGCGTTAGTCCATCCAAAGCCTTCACGGGTGATGTACGAGAAGTCTGTTCCCACGTTGCCATATTCCGCGAAGACCTGGTGTGACCGCTGCTGAACATCGTACTTCTCGGTTACCATCCCCGCGAAGCGCGCGGCATTGATGGTGATCGTGAAGAGCCATCGATAGACCAGCCGTTGAACCGCTGCGTTAAAACCGTAGCGTTGAAGACCGCTCCAGGCTAGCATCTGATGAGGTGCCCAGCCATAGGGGTAATCCCACTGGCGAAGCGGATGCTCGGGTGTTACGGGCCCTCTGGAGAGTTCGTCAGACGATGCAATGCCCCCCGGCTCTTCCAGCAGCGGGAGAAGGATGGAGACCGTACTGCGAGCCTGTCCAGTACTTGCACACCCAGCCCAAAGCGGATAGAGAGCTGTGGCGCTGGTGTAGGGGACTCTTCGTTGTGCCGCGAAGTCGTAGTCCATGTAGATGCCGCGTTGCCGATCCCAGAGCAGCGAGTCCATGCGTGTTCTCCGGATCCGGGCACGATCCTTCCATTCTGTGGCTGTTGTTGTGCGGCCGGACGGCAGCTCGAGCGAACCGGCGAATTCGCTCTGGATCAGGCGGGCTAGGTCATCCTCGGTCTTGTAGAGAAGGGCATTCAGGTCCACCGTGACAAGGTTTGCACAACGGCCGAGCAGCCGATACCCCGTATCATGCCCTGATTCCCGCATCGCCCGATCATGCACGAAGAATGTGTCGAGTTGCGGTACGCTCAGGATATTGTCCCGGTACGCGCGTTCGATTGCCTGGGGAGTTATACCATAGCGCGATGCATACTGCTGGAAGATCGGGGCAAAATGGCCGGGTTCAACTTCAGGAGGAATGCCCCTGCCTTCGTCATGATACCGGCTCAGTCCCGTATTGGTCAGACGGAGCTTCCCCATCCAGACACTGTCATATTCAGTTATCGCGGCCGCGAGAATCCCGGCAAGCCAGGCTCTCGTGGTCGAATCGGGTTTCATGTGTCGGTACACCTCGGCTGCCATGGAAGTCAGAAACGGCGGCTGGGAGCGGCTCAGGTAGTACGTGCGGTTGGCATTAAGGACTTTGCCGTAGTGACGAATCTCATAGGCGAGATTTTCAACCATGCCGCGTGCAAGGTCAAATCGGCCGTCCGCACAAAGCCCCAAAGCGATAAAATAGCTGTCCCACCCATACATCTCGTTGAACCTGCCACCGGGAACGACAAATTGAACTCCGGTCACGCGTCCGTCCGGCTGCCGCTGCATTGCGAGCGTCAGCAAGCCGTGGTGTTGTCGGCTCTGCATTGCGAACTCCGCAATGTCGGTGGGGACGAGCGGATGTATGAGTATATCCGGATGCGGCAGGCGTCTCCCCAGCGATGTGAAATACGAGACAGCCAGGCTGTCGCTGGCGGGAACATAGAGATGATGCGGTCCCCCGTCTGCGGCCAGCTTGGAATCGCGGGCGATGATCAGGAGACCTGCTGAATCCACAGTTCTCGTCAGTCCATCCCAATAGCGTTCGCGTATCAACCGGGAAATGCGATCGGCAGGGGGCTCGTAGAGCCTCTGGAACACGAGGAACGTTGTATCGCTCCTGCATTCCTGCGCGAGTGCAAGCTCCTGGAGAAGATGCGACAGCGATTGAATGCCAAAGATGTCGAAGGATCGACCATCAACAGCCCGGATTGTGAATTTCTTGTCTCCCCGGCTGGTGCCCCAGATCGGTGCGTCGAGCACGGTGAGCCGGGAATCATGGTCCGTATCTTCTTCGGCGAGAAGCGCGGAGAGGACTTGTGCGGTGGCAACCGGTATGCCGGTACTGTCCCTGTTGCCGGCTGAGGCGGCACAGGCGATGCACAGCGTCAGGCCCGCGATGCCAACGGAGATCTGCGTTCCAAATCGACCAATCCCCGTTCCGCGGATGTCGGGGATTGTCATGCTGGGGCGCTCATGCGGAGAGTGAGCTAAGTAGCTTGAGCACTTCATGGTGATCCTTGAGGTTGAACCGTGCCCGGGTATTGGTGATGCCGATGCGCACCGTGTAGGCATCGTCGGGAAGCGCGGCAAACAGGTCTTCGTCTGTCCAGTCATCACCTGCCGCGAACACGAAGTCATAGGCGGCGTTCATCATCCACCTGCGCGCGGCAATGCCCTTATTCACTCCGGCATTGCGAATCTCGACGACCTTTGCTCCCCGGAGAACCTGAACATCGATGTTTGCCGTGAAGGTCATGATATGGTCTGCCAGTTCCGATTCAATGACTCGGGCCTGGTCGGGGTCTGATGCGCGGCAGTGCCAGACGAGGGAGTGCTCCTTCTCTTCAACAAACGCTCCGGGAAGCCTGTCCGCATAGAGCTGGAGAATCGGCTGGAGTTCTGATTTCCAGGTGCTCGTCAGGTGCTGTACTTCGGACCATTCGTGATGTGCTTCGCGGATCCAGAAGCCATGTTCGGCAACCAGTCCGATGGGCAGTTCCCCGAACCATGCATCAAGCACGGCGCGCTGACGTCCGCTGATGATGACAAGGTCCGTGCTTGGATGTGCAGCCAGGCGTGACAGCAGCGTGATAAGAGCCTGCCCCGGGCGGGCTTGCTGCGGCCTGCGTGCAAAGGGGACCAGCGTCCCGTCGTAATCCAGGAGCAGAAGGCGCGATTGAGCGTCGTGATATGCGAATCGGAGTTTCTCCATGGCTGCCGCCGGAATAACTTTCGCGTAATAACGCTGTTGGACATCGCGCATGCCTTCGAGCTCAGTGAGGAAATCATGTGCCCAGCGATGGACGTCATATCTGCGGAGCCGCTCCTGCATGATCTGATTTCTGCGCAGTTGTTCATCGTTCGGCATGTCCAGAGCTTCGCGCATCGCATCCGCGAGCTCGATCCGGTCGTTCGGGTTTATAATGATGGACTCACCGAGCTCCTTCGCTGCACCGGCCATCTCGCTCAGGATGAGGACGCCGTTGCCACCGGAGCGCGCGGCAATGTACTCCTTGGCGATGAGATTCATGCCATCCCGGAGGGGCGTCACCAGCGTTACATCGCTCTCACGATAGAGGGCAACCAGCGGCGCGAAGGAGAGATACCGGTACTGGTAAATGACCGGAGTCCACCCGATCGTGCCAAAGTGGCCGTTGATGCGGCCGACAGTCTCTTCGATCTGTTTCTTCATAACTTCGTACTGGTCGACGCCGATTCTGGAGGGTACGACAACAAGGATGAGCACGATGGTGTTGCGGTACGCCGGTGCAGTCTCCAGCAGATGTTCAAATGCATGGAGGCGATTCAGGATGCCCTTCGTATAATCCAACCGGTCGACTGAAAGGATCAATCGGCGGTCGCCGATCTCCTTGCGCAGCCTCCGGCATTCTGTCTCCACTTCCGGATCAGCGGCTCCGGTCGAGAATCGGGCATAATCTATCCCCATGGGAAACGTCTTGCAGTGGACGACGTGGCTGGGAAGCACCAGGCGGCCCATCTGGTGCTCGTGGCCCAGGATGCGGAGAACGGATTGGAGAAAATGCTGACAGTACTCGTAGGTATGAAAACCGATGAGATCTGCCCCGAGAAGCCCTTCGAGGATCGCCTTTCGCCATCGCCCGGGTATCAGGCGGAACATCTCAAACGAGGGAAACGGGATGTGCAGGAAGAACCCGATGGAGACATCGGGAAGACGATCGCGGAGAAGTGCGGGGAGAAGCATCAGGTGATAGTCATGCACCCAGATGACATCTCCGGCTCGTGCGGTCTCAGCGAGCACGTCGCAGAACTGCTGATTGACCCGGCGGTATTCTTCCCAATGCTCCTCGACATACGTCGTGTACACCGGGAAGTAGTGGAAGAGGGGCCAGATCGTCTTGTTGCAGAAGCCGTGGTAGAATTGTTCCATAGCTTCTGCCGTCAGAAAGACCGGGAGCGCCTGTGCCTCCGCGAGAGCGCGTTCCCGCGCCGCTGTCTGGATTTCCGGAGCAAGCGTGGAGCCTGGCCAACCCACCCAGAGAGACCTCATGCTCGTTTCCGCAGCGCCCTCAAGGTAAGACTTCATGCCCGTGACGAGGCCTCCGGTGGCTTCAGTGAACTGCAACTGTCCCTCGGCCTCCTTGATGGTAAACGGGAGACGGTTTGAGACAACGATGAGTCTGCGCGCACCGCTTCCGGACTGAAAACCGGTTTGTACCGGTGATGCCGGCGTTGTCTTTGCGGAGCGAAATTGCTGATCAGGCATCATGGATGCATGCGGGTCTTCCCGGTGGTCTTCCATGTGTGCTCCTTTCACAACCTACAGATGCACAATGTCATCGGCGTGATACAACGACAGGAACAGAAGCAGATAGTCTTTGATATGGCGCGTGATCAGGAAGTTGTCCCTGACATGCTGGTGCCCGTTTTTCCCCAGCCGGGCGGCGAATGCAGGCTCCTGAAGAAGCTGCTTTATCCAGTGAGCTGTTCCCTCAATGGAGTGCGTGAGTATGCCGGAGTATTTGTGCTTGATCTGCAGCGGGATGCCTCCCACGGCCCCTGCAATGGTGGGCCGACCCTTCCAGAGCGCCTCGGCCACCGTGAGTCCGAACCCTTCCCGCAACGATTTCTGCAGAATCACCGCTGAGCCCCGCTGCAAAGCGTTGATCTCTATGTCGCTCGATGGTGGGAGGAAGAGCACATGGATATCCTGATCCCGTTCGGCCTCGCTGTTTACCTGCTGCATGATAGCCGGTCCCTCCGGATCATCCGTTGCTCCTCCGCCCGCCAGAACGAGCTGGCAGTCCACGCGACGTTTCGCAAGGCGGTACGCTTTGATGACGCCGACGGGATCTTTCAGGTAATCGAACCGGGAAATCTGCGTCACGACCGGCCGCGAGCGGTCAATGCCGAAACGTGTGAAGACGGCGTCAATGGTCTCTTCCGGCAGCGTCCGGTTCTTGTCACTGAGAGGGTCGATGGATGGCGCGATCAGGATCTGGGGGATCGCGAGGGCCCGGGCGAATGCCGGGGCAGAGAACACAGCCGAATCATAGCGGTCAACAAATGATTTCAGGAACCGCCAGACATGGTCGTCCGGTCGCGAGAAATCGATGTGGCATCGCCAGACCCATCGTCCGCCGACAGTGCCGCGTTGCTCCACAAGCGCAATCGGCTGGGGGTCGTGGATGAAGACGATGTCACCGAATGTCATGCCGGAGGCGTTCTGTCTGTTGGTCTCAAGGAAATCCTCAAACTCATCACTCAGGATATCCACCTGCACCCCATGGAGGGCGTTGTGGATTTTCTTGGTCGTTGAATAGAACCGTTCATTTCCTTTGATAACGTCCCAGCGGGCATCCACGCCGAGATCCTGCAAGAGGGGGAGCATGCGCGTCAGTATCTCTGCAACGCCGCCCCCCACCGCGGTTGAATTGATATTCTGCACCGCCTTGCCCTGCAGGCGGTCGGCGAGCAGGAACAGGTCTTCGATGGTGCCCCTGCCGACGATTTCTTTGTAGTCGTTAATGTGCGTCATAGTCCCGGACCATTGTAATGATGTGTGAGCGCAAGCCTTCCAGTGTCTGCGTGTACGGATCGAGCATGCGCATCTTTGCTGCGAGCTCTTCGTGGCCAAGGTCTGCAAACCAGCGGGAGAAATCGTTATCTCCACGGCCCAACCGCAGCCGGGCATCAAAGATGTGGTAGTACAGGGCGCTGATACTGATATGTTCCAGTATTGACGAAAACGCTTCCAGGGTTTCGGCCGCATACGGTGTCGGGAGTACGAAGGTCCTGCAGGCCATGAAGTGGAACTCCTCGCCGCGCGGGCAGTCGGGAAGGCGGTCTGCATGCTGGAGGGATTCATCCAGGACGGTGATGAAGAACTTCCGGAGATCCTCGAGTGATGCAAATTGAAGAATGTCGACACTGGACAAATTTTCACCCAGCGGGTCATCATTCAGGACTTCCGTGGCCCAATAGGCAAAATCATTGGGAGGCTCCGGGGACAGGAAGTGATGTTGCAGAAGGAACCGGTGTGTATGAAAGTAGAGTGAGGATTCGGGAACGGCCCGTATGCCCGCCAGGAGCGTCTGAAGGTTCTTCGCCTTCCGCCCGAGAAGAATCGTCTGATCGTACTTTGTGTTGAACGCGAATGGTTGCATGGCGCATCACCGTTGAGATTGTGAACCTGTACGAAGGCCCTAGAACAGGCCGGCTGCTTTGAGCACCAGAATCAAAACGCCGATCACCATAACTGCGAGCAAGAGTATCAACTCCCACGAGGCTCTTGTTGGTTCCTGCTGAACCGGTGCTGGTGTTTTGGATCGTGTGGTCTTCATATGACGCCTCCTCTTGCGGGTGAAAGAAGTGTTGTGCGCCGGCACGGCGTGCCGGGGAACTCACGTTGCCTGAGAATCTGTGGCGTGGCTGCAGCTCCGTCGGGAGAACGAAGTGACGGAGATCAGGCTACGGGAGGGGATCGACCATGCCGGCTGCAAAGGGGGGGAGCCGTCGATACTGCAAACGCTTCAGGATGTGGCAGATGGAGGACATCGACATCGGGCCCGGCACAAGAGGTGACGGAAGAGACAATCGGCGAGAACGTCAGGAGTTTGACAAGCGGCACGTGGCGCCGCTGGACAAAAGAGGTACGTGCCAGATCGGGTTTCTTCCCGTTACAGGAAGAAAGCGCGGCAGTGCCTCCTCCCGTCACGAGCCGAACCAGGGAAGAAAGTGCAAGCGCAGAACTCGTTGTCCCGTAGGCGATCAACAACAAGCCAAGCGCGGTGCCTTGAAGTGCGCGTCTCATGTGATGGCTGCACACGGTTGCATACTGCATTCTACGAAACAGGGGGAGAATGTCAAGAAAAAAATCCGGAACGTTCTCTTGGTCATCGTGATGGTTTTCTGTATCTTAACATTATGTCGCTCGAACTCATCCTCATCATCGGCTCTGCACTGGTGCTCCTGAGCATCGTCATCGCAAAGATCTCGGACAACGTTGGCGTCCCTACGCTCGTTCTGTTCCTCGGGATCGGGATGCTGGCCGGTGTCGACGGGCCCGGCGGGATCGAGTTCAATGATGCCGGGTTGACCCAGTCTGTCGGAATTATATGTCTGGTGTTTATCCTCTTTTCCGGTGGATTGGAAACACGGTGGTCGGACACGCGGCCCGTCGCCATACAGGCCTTCAGCCTTGCGACCCTCGGGGTCTTTCTGACTGCGCTCGCGGTGGGCTTCTTTGCGCATATGGTGCTGGGCTTCCCGCTTCTCCATGGACTGCTTCTCGGATCTGTGATTTCCTCAACGGATGCGGCGGCAGTATTCGCGGTGCTCCGCTCACGGAGTGTAAACCTGCGCGGCACGCTGCGTCCCCTTCTCGAGCTGGAGTCCGGGAGCAATGATCCCATGGCGGTCTTCCTGACTGTCGGTATCATCCAACTCCTGCTCATGCCGGAAACGTCCGCCGGGGACCTCCTGCTTCTGTTTGTCCAGCAGATGGGCATAGGCGCTGTGGCGGGCCTGGCGTTCGGCCGGGGTATGACGCTGACACTCAACAGACTGCGTTTTCCGTATGAGGGGATGTATCCGGTGTTCGGTCTAGCGTACGCGGCCCTCGCCTACGGCGCGACTGCGTCGCTCGGAGGGAGCGGGTTCCTTGCCGTCTATGTCGCGGGAATCGTTGCGGGAAGCACGGGTTTCCTCCACCAGAAGAGCCTGGTCCGCTTCTTCGATGGTGTTGCGTGGCTGAGCCAGATTTGCATGTTCCTGGCCCTCGGCCTTCTGGTGACGCCGTCAAGTGCAGTTGACGAGCTATTGCCAGGCCTTTTCATCTCGGTCTTTCTGATGATCCTTGCGCGGCCGCTCAGCGTCCTCATTGCCCTGGGCTCCGCTCCCTCTAGCTGGCGGGAACGGCTCTTTGTCGCATGGGTCGGATTGCGGGGTGCCGTGCCGATCGTACTTGCGACGTTTCCCCTGATTGCCGGTGTCGCTTATGCCGACCGGCTGTTCAACCTCGTGTTCTTCGTCGTGCTGACGTCAGCCCTCTTTCAGGGATGGTCAATACCGTCCGTCGCACGGCTGTTCGGGGTCGACGCGCCGCTGGAGCGCCAGCGTAAATACCCGCTCGAACTGGTGACATTGGAGGGAGTGAACACAGAGCTGGTGGATGTCATCCTCCCGGCGGGTTCCTGGGCGGCCGGTCGTCCTCTGGTCGAACTCGGACTTCCGCGCGAGATGCTTGTGGTGCTGATCGGGAGAAATGACCAGTATCTCGTCCCGACCGGTGCGACCGTGCTGGAAGAAGGTGACACACTTCTTGCCCTCGCCGGGAAGGAACAACTCGGCGCACTGCGCGAAATTCTTGAACGTCCAGGTGAATACACACCATGACCTCCCGTGAACGCGTTCGTGCTGCTCTGAATCATACCGCTCCGGATCGTGCTCCCCGCGACCTGTGGGCCCTCCCGTACATTTCGCTCTTCCGGAAGAAGGAGCTGGATGACCTGCTGCGGAAATATCCGCTGGATTTTGAAAGCCCGGAATTCAGTCCGGGCTCAAGCGACAAGGACCTCCAGAAATACGCGCGGGCGGGGACATACACAGATGAATGGGGAAGCGTGTGGCATGTCGGCGAACCGGGAGTGGTCGGGGAGGTGAAAGAGCCGATTCTCGAAGACTGGAGCCGACTCGAGCGTTTCATGCCGCCCAGGAATGCAACGCGCACAGAAGAATGGGATCATGTCAACCGGATGTGCGAGGCTTCTACGAAGTTTATGATCTCCGCGACGTGCGCCCGGCCCTTCGAACGCCTGCAGTTTCTGCGCGGAACGGAAAACCTGTACATTGATCTTGCGTACGACACACCCGAGGTGCGCACGCTCATCTCCATGGTCCACGAGTACTACCTGAACGAAGTCTCCCTCTGGGCCCGGACCTCCGTCGATGCCGTCATGCTCATGGACGACTGGGGATCCAACACCTCACTGCTGATCAGTCCGGAGATGTGGCGGGCGATCTTCAAGCCGATCTATAAGGACTACTGTGAGAAGATCCACAGGGAAGGCAAGTTTGTGTTCTTCCACTCCGACGGGAATATTGAAGCAATCTATCCGGACCTCATCGAGGTGGGAGTGGACGTCCTGAACTCGCAGCTGTTTTGCATGGACATTGAACGGCTCGGCGCCATGTACAGCGGAAAGATCACGTTCTGGGGGGAGATTGACAGGCAGCGCATCCTTCCGTTTGGATCGCCGACTGATGTTGCGGCGGCGGTGCACCGCGTACGCAAGGCGCTCGATCGGGGCAACGGGGGAGTGATCGCTCAGTGCGAGTGGGGGAAAGACAATCCGCGCGAAAACATCGAGGCGGTCTTCAGAGCCTGGGAGTAGTTCTCACGGCTCTTCGTGCAACCACTTGTCCAGCGATTGAACCAGGTGTTCCAATCCGCGGACGATAGCGGGATGAAGATCTGCCGGGATATCTCTGAGGATATCCTCATGGATCTCAACGTAACGGGATTCGAGTTTCTGTGAGAGCGCTGCTCCTTTGGCGGTGAGTGAAACGCGGACACTGCGGCGGTCCTGCGGCTCTATGCTTCGAGCGAGGAGTCCTTTTGTCTCCAGGCTTCCTGCGATCTTG
>Ga0316603_10000814_pt1 | contig 15966 bp, 17 predicted proteins | sample OWC_soil_day10_n_FD_207649 | JGI IMG/M metagenome (GOLD analysis project Ga0316603, IMG submission 207649) | Wetland soil microbial communities from Old Woman Creek delta, Ohio, United States - OWC_soil_day10_noCT | ecosystem: Environmental > Terrestrial > Soil > Wetlands | place: USA: Ohio... | reverse complement strand
CCGCCGAACTAGATGTCCGTCAGCAGCAGAGAGGCGAGATTATGAAGCAAACCCCTTACCCCGTCAAGCACTTCAGCAAAAATTCTTGCTTCACCTGACTCCCCCGCTCCGCCGAAAACCCCCGGCACCGCAGAAGAGGTGCGCATTATATAGAGACTAAATAGACCGTCAACCGCTTTCTCGAAATAGTTTCCAACGAAACAGCAATCCCCTGAGAAATCAGTCGATTACCTGATAACGGACCTCGAGAATATCTATTTCTCGAACGCCAACCGGGCTCTGAAAGCGGATGGAATCACCCTCCCGAGCCTTGATAAGGGCCCGAGCCAGAGGAGATATCCAACTAATACGGCCTTTTGATACATCAGTTTCATCCACACCAACGATCGTATAGGTGTTTTCAACGCCGTTTGTACCAACAATGGTAACCGTGGCGCCAAAGAAGATTTGATCATTATCCCCCTGGCGCAAAGGATCAATTACTTCGGCAACATCCAGGCGCTTGCTCAGGAAGCGGATACGACGATCAATTTCTCGCAGTCGCCGCTTCCCATATATATAGTCGCCATTTTCAGATCGATCTCCATTGGATGCAGCCCAGGAAACGATCTCAACCACATGCGGCCGCTCCCGTTTGACGAGATGCTCCAACTCGCTCCTCAGACGATCATGCCCGGCTGGTGTGATGTAGTTTCTTGTCCCCGCCGGAAGCTTCAGTGATGGCTCAACCTCTTCGTCGCCATCGCCTTCACTCTCCCGCACAAACGCCTTATTCATCAGTAGCCGATGCTGTAATGCTCGACATCGATCCTGATTAGTTCGCGGCCAAGAAGGGCGGCTGTATATTTGGCGAATTGCTCCGCCCAAGTGCGTTGATCGCGGAAGCGGCTCTCTCCCGCATATTTCGCAACACTCAGAATCCGGTCAACTGCCAGAATTTTTCCGGTCGGTGTAGCCACATCGCACTCGAGAACCGTAAATTCATGGTCAAACCACTTGCGCGCTTCATCAGACGCAGCCCCGGCAGGAAATTTGAATTCGAATTCTTTTTCCTTGCCGAACGAGACGATTACATGGTGCTGCATTTCTCTCTCCTCCGTTGATCTGTTCAAGGTATTCTAGCAAAACAAAGGAAGCCGTCAGGAGTTGTAAATGTCCCTTCACCCACTGAGCGAACCGGAAATCAGCGACATCCGCTCCCAACTGCACGAATTGCAGGTAGAGCACCGGGACCTTGATCTGGTAATAACCCACCTGATCGACAATCCGCCACCAGATGACTTGCTGATTCGCCGCTTGAAGAAACGCAAGTTATTACTGAAAGACCGCATCCTGCAACTTGAAGAAATGCTGGTCCCGGACATTCCTGCCTAGTTTTCGCTTGGCGACGAGCGAAAGAATATCCAATAGACGCCACCGATTACGCCGGCAACAGCCAGTTCCCAAAGAAAAGGGAAAGTCCACACGAGTCCTGCCAGCATAGCCAGCAGGATCCCAAAGATGAAGACCTTGAAAGTCAGAGGATGATGGTGCCGATGTACCAGGCCATTGCGGCCATGGCTGCACTGCAAGGTATGGTCAGAATCCAAGCCCAAACAATGCCACCTGCAACCCCCCAGCGGACACGGCGGGCTCCACGCGTCGAACCGACACCGGCAATCGCGCCGGTAATGGTATGGGTCGTAGAAACGGGGATACCGAAGGCAGTTGCGAGAAACAGCGTAATCGCGCCGCCAGTATTGGCGCTGAAACCACGGGCTTGATTCAGCTTGGTGATCCGGTTACCCATAGTCTTCACAATGCGCCAGCCGCCAAACATGGTACCGAGACCCATCGCCGTGTAACACGAGAGCACGACCCAGCCGGGAATGGCGTCAGTAGTCTTGGACATACCAGCAGCAACCAGCAACATCCAGATGATGCCGACGGTTTTTTGTGCATCATTGCCGCCGTGCCCAAGGCTATAGGCGGCAGCAGACAAAAGCTGGAAACGCCGGAAGTGTTTATCGACCTTGCGTGGCGCCATATTTCGACAGATCCACGAAATAATTACCATCAAGGTACCACCGATCACAAAGCCGAGAAGCGGAGCCACAAAGATGAAGGCGATAATCTTCAAGACACCGGCGGAGACAAGCCCACCAAAGCCTGCTTTAGCCACCGCAGCACCGACTAGCCCGCCAACCAGAGCGTGCGAAGAAGACGACGGAATGCCGTAATACCAAGTAATGATGTTCCAGATAATGGCGCCGATCAACGCACCGAAGATGATGTAATGATCAACAATCGACGGATCGATGGTGCCTTTACCGATGGTCAAGGCCACCTTGAGTGGAAACAGGAAATAGGCAAGAAAATTGAATGCTGCCGCCCAGATGACAGCCTGATGTGGCTTGAGAACCCGGGTTGAGACAATGGTGGCAATTGAATTAGCCGCATCATGAAAACCGTTCATGAAATCGAACAGCAAGGCAACGATGACCAGGGTAATGACAACCCCGAGGCTGATATTAAGGGTGTCCATACCGAGCTACCCGCTCAGGAGTTTTCGAGAACAATGGCTTCGATCGTGCCGGCCACGTCCTTGCAGCGATCGGTCACTGATTCGAGCAGTTCGTAGATTTCCTTGAGCTTGATAACCTCACGCGCGTCCGGCTCTTCGCGGAAGACTTTTGACATGGCGCCGCGCAACGAACGATCAGCCTCGGATTCGAGCTCATCGATTTGATGGCAAAGTTTGAGGATGGCTGGCGCGTTATCCATGCTATGCAGCAGTTTGACGACTGACTGCACGCACACACAGCAGTTCTCGGTTACTACGGCCATGGCCTTGGCCTCCGGCGGAACCCGGCGGATATCGTAAAGCGAGATGGACTCGGCCACATCCTGCATGATATCCAGGATGTCATCCATGCCATTGATCAGCTGATGAATTTCATCGCGATCAAACGGTGTAATGAAGGAGGTGTGCAGTTGTGACAGCGTGTCATGGGTAATTGCATCCGCCTTGCGCTCAAGGCAATCAATTTCCTCGGCAAACTTGTTCGCCAGCTCCGGCTGATCGACAAGCGCTGCGATCAGGTTGGACAGAGCCTTCCCGCCTTCTGCAATCAACACGGCATGCGAGTTGAAAAGATCGAAATACTTGCCTTCTTTGGGCATCAAACGACCGAACATGACAGTCCTGTGAAGTTATTGTTACAGATTTGAATTCTACCACGTCGCACGAATGGGCTCACGCGAGTGATCCTCAATGAAGGAACCTCTTACCGCTAAAATTGTCGGATGGCGAATATTTCACTCCCCGCTGATGCCTTTGGCGACCGTTTTGATCTCAATACCTTGCCATTGCCACGCCCGGCAGTTGGCTATGCAGTACAAATGCTCGATACCGACAAGCTGCTGGATAGGCAATCCGGGGATTTTCTGTCAGTAAGGGCAACTGCCCTCCAACCGCTTTTCGAAAGCTTTGATGCGGCTTACGCGGACGCAAAACAGTGGATGGAGAAACACAGCACCGATCCTGATGAACATCGCCTCGCCATCATTCCGGCCGGTTACGATGCAATTCTGAATCGCCACATACTGATTTATGGCGTCCTCTGCGGACAACCATGATTCATCCTGGAGACTTCTCATGACCCCGTTCAAGAAAAATTTGCATGGCCGCAGTAACTTCGAGGTTCCCGAAGTCTGTCTTGGCACAATGACCTTCGGCGAGCAGACCAGCGAGAGCGATGCGCACGCGCAGCTCGACTTTGCACTGGCCAATGGCATCAATTTTATTGATACCGCCGAGATGTATGCCGTTCCGCCACGAGCGGAAACCTGTGGCGCCTCGGAAACGATCGTCGGCAACTGGCTCAAGCGCCAGGCCCGTGACAAGGTCTTGATCGCGACCAAGGTCGCCGGCCCCAGCCGCAATCTGAACTGGATTCGTAACGGCCCGCCTGCGTTGAACAGAGCAAATATCCGTGCTGCCATTGAGGGATCGCTCCAACGCCTGCAGACAGATTACGTCGACCTCTATCAACTGCACTGGCCGGAACGCAACCAACCCATGTTCGGGCAATGGCAATTCGACCCGGAGAAGGAGCGCGACAGCACGCCCATCCGTGAGCAGCTTGAAGCACTGGGCGAACTCGTTCGGGAGGGCAAGGTTCGTCATGTTGGCGTTTCCAACGAGCACCCGTGGGGCATCATGCAATTCACCCAGCTGGCAGATGAATTGGGGCTACCGCACATCGTGTCCACGCAAAACTCCTACAGCCTGTTGAACCGGACTTTTGAAACCGGACTGGCCGAAGTCTGCCACCGCGAGCGGGTCGGTCTGCTTGCTTACTCTCCCCTGGCTTTCGGACACCTGACCGGCAAGTATCTGAACAATCCGGAGGCACCGGGCCGACTGACCCAATGGCCGGGCTTTGGGCAACGCTACGGCAAACCCAACGTAATCCCGGCCGTTCAGGCCTACGCTAAACTGGCCGAAAAACATGGCCTTACACCGCTCCAGCTGGCACTTGGCTTCACGCGTTCACGGTGGTTCGTTGCCAGCACCATCATCGGTGCCTCTTCACTGGAACAGCTGAAGGAGACCCTGCCAGCCACACAGACACCCATGTCACCGGAAATACTCGCAGAAATCGATGCCATTCATCTGCGCTACACCAATCCTGCACCATGACCGAATCGCTGTTCCCACGCCTTGCCGAGGCACTGAGCACGACCGACATCGCCGAGAAGATTGCGTTAACGGAGAAAATTGCCGCTGACTGGCAAGCCGGCAAACTGGATTGGCAAGACACGGCACCAATACCCCTCACTTGCGGCCGTCCGGATAAGCCGGAACTGGTAACGCACAAGGAGGTTTTGCAGCGCAGCCCGCAAACACCGGAAGGGCGGGCCCACCTGTTGCACGCCATCGTCCATATAGAATTCACGGCGATCAACCTTGCCCTGGATCATGCGGCTCGTTTCCGCGCCATGCCTAAGCAGTATTACGCTGACTGGATCAACGTTGCAGCGGAAGAAGCAGAACATTTCCAGCTATTACGCGTCCGCCTGCAGTCGCTGGACCACGATTACGGTGACTTTCCCGCCCACGCCGGTCTCTGGGAAATGGCCGAAAAAACCGAAAACGACGTCCTGGCGCGCATGGCTCTGGTCCCTCGCCTGCTCGAAGCGCGTGGCCTCGATGCGACGCCGCCTATCCAGCGAAAGCTGGAAGCAGCAGGCGATCTTGAAAGCGCCCGTGCGCTGGACATTATTCTGCGTGACGAAATCGGCCACGTCGGGCTTGGTGACCGCTGGTTTCGTTACCTTTGCGCCGAACGTAACCTCGAACCGGAAAGCACCTACCGCGAGCTGCTGAACAGCTTCAAAGCCCCATGGCCGCAAGCGCCAATGAACGAATCAGCGCGCCTTTCTGCCGGGTTCAGCAAGGATGAACTGGCGGGGCTGGCAAAAAAAAGGTAGAATAATCAACTCAATGCGTTGATGCATCGCCCGCAGTAACTCCGAGCAGCCCCCGGTTTTGAAGGTTCTTGTGCAGGATTCACCCCATTGATTCGTTCCCCGGCATGGCTGCGTCGGGGTCACCCAGGCCGCCCGACCTTCGGGCCAATCCGTCGCCAGTTATAACAACGTCAAGGGCGGCGAGGAAAGGAAACAGCATCTATGTCGACATCTGTCGAAAGCTTTGCCGATCTCGGCTTAAGCGAAACGCTTCTGCAAACTCTTACCCAAATCGGCTACGAAACCCCATCGCCGATCCAGGCCCAATGCATCCCCGTACTACTCGAAGGTCATGACCTGATTGGCATGGCCCAGACCGGCACCGGCAAGACCGCCGCCTTCGCGCTGCCGCTGATGGAACAGATCGACGTCAAGCTGATGAAGCCGCAAGCCTTGATCCTGACGCCGACGCGCGAACTGGCCATCCAGGTTGCCGAAGCCCTGCAAACCTACGCCAAGAACCTGCCCGGCTTCCACGTCCTGCCGATCTACGGCGGCCAGAGCTACACCATCCAGCTCAAGCAATTGTCGCGCGGCGCCCACGTCATCGTCGGCACCCCGGGTCGCGTCATGGACCACCTTGAGCGCAAGACGCTCAACCTCGACAACCTGAAGACGATGGTGCTCGACGAAGCCGACGAAATGCTGCGCATGGGCTTCATCGACGACGTCGAGTGGATTCTCGAACGCACCCCGCCCAAGCACCAGACTGCGCTGTTTTCGGCCACCATGCCAGAACAGATTCGCCGCGTTGCCCAGAAATACCTGGTTGAGCCGCGCGAAATCAAGATCAAGTCGGCCACCGCCACAGTTGCCGCCATCCGTCAGGTCTACTGGCAGGTTTCCGGCATGCACAAGCTGGACGCCCTGACCCGCATCCTTGAAGTTGAAGAGGACTTCGACGCCGCCATCATCTTTGTCCGCACCAAGACGGCCACCGTCGAACTGGCTGACAAGCTGTCGGCCCGTGGTTACGCTGCCGCTGCCCTGAACGGCGACCTCAACCAGCAGATGCGCGAACGCGTCATCGAGCAGTTGAAGTCCGGCGCTCTCGACATCGTCATCGCCACCGACGTTGCCGCCCGCGGCATCGACGTGCCGCGCGTCAGCCACGTTGTGAACTACGACATTCCGTACGACACCGAAGCCTATGTGCACCGTATCGGCCGCACCGGCCGCGCTGGCCGCACCGGCAACGCCATCCTGTTCGTCGCACCGCGTGAAATCCGCATGCTGCGCACCATCGAGCGTGCTACCCGTTCGCCGATTGCACCGCTGACCCTGCCCAGCCGCGCCGATGTCACCAACAAGCGCGTCTCGGACTTCAAGCAAAAAGTCGTCGAAGTGCTCAACGCCGAAGGTCTGGATTTCTTCTCCAACATCGTCTCGCAAATTGCCGAAGAGCAGAATGTCAGCGCCGAAGAAGTTGCTGCCGCACTGGCCATGATGGCTCAGGAAGGCAAGCCGCTGCAGATCGCCGGTGAAGATCCGCGTCCGGCCCCGGCTCCCCGTCCGGGCAGCTTTGGCGAGAGCGACCGCAAGCCGCGTTTTGAAGAACGTGGTGATCGTCCGCGCTTCGAAGATCGTGGCGAACGGCCGCGTCGTGAAGACCGTCCGGCTCGTTCGGCGCCGGCCGGCGACATGGTGCGCTACCGCATCGACGTGGGTCGGGATCATGGCGTCGAAGTGCGCGACATCGTCGGTGCAATTGCCAACGAAGCCGGCATTGAGAGCCGCTTCATCGGCCGCATCGGTCTGTACGACGAATCCAGCACCGTCGAACTGCCAGCCGGCATGCCCGGTGAAGCCTCGAACGCCCTGAAGCGCACCCGCATTCGCGGCGTGCCGATCAACCTGCGTCCGGATGAAGGTCGTCCGGAAGGCGCAGGTTTCGGTGGCGGCGAACGCAAGTTCAGCGGCGAGCGCAAATTTGGTGGTGGCGATCGCAAGCCTGAAGGTGATCGCGGTGGCTTCAAGAAAAAGAAGTTCGGCGACCGCTAAACCGACGCCACTCTCCCAACAAAAAGCCACGGCATGTCCGTGGCTTTTTTGTGCCAAACGGGCTGATGCGAATTATTCCTGTTTGCGCATCACAAAAAATTTCATGGCGGACGATTTCTCCACCACGATGGAGGCTTGGAAGAAAGCTTGCACCGGATGGACGGCGCGCTGGCCGCGGCCGATCTGGTCATCTGCCAGACCGGTTGCATCAGCCACTACGCTTATTGGTGAGTGAAGGAACAATGCAAGCGCACCGGCAAGCCCTGCATCTATCTCCGGGGTAGCGGGGTATCGGCCTTCTGCCAGACACTGAACCAATTCGCCACAGCGCCAGACGCTGACAAGGTTGCCGCAGAAAGTATTGTTGACAACGATTCTCATTAACAACACAATACGAACCATTCTCGTTTGCGTTAGCCTTTCATGAATACACCACCCAATCTGCCCAGCCAGAATCCGCCACCACCCGGCAACGAACGACCGCGCGTCAACAGCAGCGACTTGCTGCAAGGTACTTCGGCCGTGGAAATCGAACATGCCGGTCAGCGCTACTTACTGCGCGTCACCCGCGAAAACAAGTTGATCCTGACCAAATAGCTTTCCCTCCGTTGTAAATCTCTCGTTCCCATAGCCAGCAAGCAGAACGCCAGCAAGCCAAGGGTTTTTTGCGGCAATTTGGGGCGACAAACGAACAAAAACTTATGAGCTACGCCCTCTCCCGACCTTCTTCTGCCCGCCGCAGCGGCCTGCTGGGTATCGTTGTCGGTGCCCACATCGCAGTCATCCTGATCGTCATGGCGGCGAAGACCGTGGCGCCACAGATCATGCAAATGCCGCTGATCGTCGACCTGATCCAGCCGGCTCAGGAAAAACCGCCCGAAGCCAAGCCGCTGCCAGTCGTCAAGCCGCAGCCGGTACAAACCCGCCCGACCCCACAGAAGCCCGTTCCGGTCATCGAGGCAACGCAGAGCACCCAGCCGGCTCCTGCCGCTCCGGTCGCCACACCACCGGAGGTCAAGCCGGCGCCACCGGCGCCGGAGCCGATGAGCCAGGCCCGTTTCGACGCCGATTACCTGAAGAACCCGGCCCCGTCTTACCCGCCGCTGTCGAAACGCATGGGCGAAGAAGGCAAGGTCGTCCTGCGCGTTTCGGTCACCCCGCTGGGCACCGCCGAGAGCGTCGAGATCAAGACATCCTCCGGCAGCCAGCGCCTTGATGAAGCGGCGCAGAAGACTGTTCGAATCTGGAAATTCATACCGGCCAAACGCGGTGACACCGCTGTTCAGAGCTTTGTACTCGTCCCGATTATTTTCAAATTGGAGCAATAAAAATGCAGGAAACCGCCCAAAACGCCTTTGGCTTCGCCCATCTGTGGGCTGCCGGCGACCTCGTTTCGCACACCGTCGCCTACGTTCTGGCCGCGATGTCGATTGCCAGCTGGTACCTGATTCTGGCCAAGGCCTGGGACTGGTACGGCACCCGCCGCGCCGCCAAGGCAGTTGCCGGCTTCTGGGCGGCAACCAGCGTTGCCGAGGGTATCGAGAAACTGCGCCAGAGTGGCGAGGATAGCCCCTACGCCCAGCTCGCCGAGCAGGCCAACTGCTGCAACCATGAGTGCGAGGCCGTCACCGGCCGCCTGGCCTCCCGCTTCGACCCGGCCGAGCAGATGGAACGTGCGCTCCGCCAGCAACTGATGGTGACCCAGGCCAGCATGGAAAACGGCCTGACCCTGCTCGCTACCACGGGCGCCACTGCCCCCTTCGTCGGCCTCTTCGGCACCGTCTGGGGCATCTACCACGCGCTGGTCGCCATCGGCCTTTCCGGTCAGGCGGCGCTGGAAAAGGTCGCCGGTCCGGTTGGCGAGGCGCTGATCATGACCGCCGCCGGCCTCGCCGTCGCGCTGCCCGCCGTCTTCGCCTACAACGCCTTCACCCGCGCCAACCGTGTAGTGCTGGCCGATCTCGACGCATTTGCCCACGACCTGCACGCCTTCTTCACTGTCGGCAAGCCCTTTGTCGCCAACAGTGCCCAGATCCACCCGATGCGCGCCCGCGCTGCGACGGAGGTTGCATAACATGGCGATGGGATCCTTCAACTCGCCGACCAGCCAGATGCCGACGGCGGAAATCAACATGACGCCGCTGGTCGATGTGATGCTGGTGCTGCTGATCATCTTCATCATCACCGCGCCGCTGATGACGCACCAGGTGCCGGTCGAACTGCCACGCGCTTCCAGCACGCCAACGCCGGAAAAACCGATGACCCTGCAGGTGTCGATCACCGGCGAGAATCTCATCTATGTCGGCAACGACACCGTCGACCGCAACGGCCTGGAACAGAAGTTCCGCGAGGCAGTAGCGCGCGACGCCAACGTCGAGATGCACCTCAAGGCCGACCGCAACACGCGCTACGAGACGGTCGCCGAAACGATGAGCGCTGCCCGCCGGGCCAGCCTGACCAAGATCGGCTTCGTTACCCAGCCGGGAGATGGTCAGCCGTAAGTCATCCGCCTTTCCAGGCCGCCCATGGGCGGCTTTTTAACGACCAAAAACATAAGAAAACGCTAACACAGGGAGCAACACCATGAACCAAGTCATCCTTCGCCCGCTGGCCGCCGCGTTGGCCCTTGCCTTTGCCCTGCCGGCCATGGCCGACAAGCAGCTTGGCGATGTCACCGTTTCCTCCGGCAAAAGCGTCGGTGCCAAACCGGTCTTGCGCGACGAAATCATCGCCACCGAATCGCTCGGCGCCCGCGAACTTGAAAAGACCGGCGCCACCATGCTCACCGAGGCCCTGGACAAGCGGCCCGGCATTTCCGTGCAGACCGAATGCTCGATCTGCAACGTACGCAACGTCGTGCTCAATAACCTGCCCGGTCGCTACACGACGCTGCTGATCGATGGCATTCCCATCTTCTCGTCGGTATCTACCGCCTACGGTCTGGACAGCGTCGCGCTCGGCGGCCTGGAGCGCATCGACATCTCGCGCGGCGCCGGCACCAGCCTGATCGCCCCCGAGGCGCTGGCCGGCTCGGTCAATATCGTCACCCGCCGGCCGACCAAGGACGAATTCCTGGCCAACCAGCAACTCGGCTCCCATGGCCAGTGGAACACTGACCTGTTCGGCGCCAAGGCCTTCACTGGCGGCGCACTGACCGCCAATTTCAACCACAACCAGCACGACACGGTCGATGCCGACGACAACAAGGTTTCGGAATACACCGGCTACAAACGCAACCTGGGCGGCATTGGCTTCTTCGTTGACGACATCGGTGGCTTCAAGCTGCGCGGCCGCCTCGACATCGTCGATGAAAAGCGCATGGGTGGCGCGATGGGCACCGGTTACAGCGGCGTCAAGGCCGATGGCTCGGGCAACCCCTTCAACTGGAGCAATGGGAAAAATGGCTCGCCCGACCCGCGTGGCTGGGTAACCCCCGATGGCTCGGGCGGCGACACCTTGTCCAATGGTCAGGCCGGCACTTTCTATAACGACGGTCTGGCCGGCATGTCGGAAATCATCTTCACCGACCGCAAGCAGTTCGTCTCCAGTGCCACCCACAAGCTCGGCGAGGGCAGCCTGCGCCTAGCCGTCGGCTACGCCAAACACAAGCAGGACTCCTTCTATGAGAAGGCGGTTTACAAGGCCGACCAGACCCAGTACTACCTCGAAACCAGCACCCAGCAACCGCTCGGCGCCACGCTGGTCACCACCGGGGTCACCTACCGCTACGAAGACCTGAGCAGTACCGGCACCGATGCCAGCGGTGCAGCCAACGACGGCATCGACAACTACAAGTACCGCACGCCCAGCGCCTTCCTGCAGGGCTACCACGCTTTCCTCGATGGCGTCGTCGAGGTCAACGGTTCGGTGCGCTACGACAAGCACAACGTCTTTGGCGGCATCACCAGCCCGCGCCTGAACGTCCTGTGGAACCACAACCACGAACTGAGCAGCCGCTTTGCCGCCGGCCGCGGCTTCCGCGCACCGACCTCCTTCTTCGAGCAGGATCACGGCATTCTCGACACGACGCGCATCGTCCGCCAGGTCGACAAGGCGGAAATCTCCGACAACGCCTCCTATGCCTTGTCGTACGCCGAAGATCGCCTGGCCTGGGTTGCCTCGCTGAACTACAACCGCGTCAAGAACATGGCGCTGCTCGACTCCGGCGCCACCGATCCGGTCAGCGGCCTGCCGATCACGCTCTTCACCTCGGCCAAGAAACCAGTCTCCGTGGTTGGTGGCGACCTCACCGTCACCTACAAGCTGACGCCGCAACTGGAAGCCACCATCGCCGGCGAGCACTTTAAGTACCGCTTCAGCGAAGCCGGCACCCTCGCCTTCGCCCGCCCGGAAACTCGCGCCTACCTGCGTCTCGACTACGAAAGCGGACCATGGACCGGCATGCTGCGTGGCACCTGGACCGGCCCGATGGACCTCGCCAAGTTCTACGACTACGCCAACAACCCGCGCTACAACTTCGACGGCACACGCAAGATGGACAAGAGCCCGTCCTTCTGGGTCGCCGATCTGCGCGGCGAATACCGCATCAACAAGCAGTGGGGCGTCTTCCTCGGCGTCGACAACATCTTCGACTTCAAGCAGTCGGACAAGGAAAGCATGTTGTGGATAGACAGCAGCGGGTCCATCGACGTTACCCAGATCTGGGGCCCGAACCGCGGCCGCTTCATCTACGGCGGCGTGAAATTCGCCCTGTGACAGCAACTCGCTCCGCCTCCCGGCTCCCTGGCCTCGCCCTCGCGATGGGGCTTTTTGCCTTGTCCGGCGGAGCGGCTTCTGCCGAAACTGCCCCTACGGCGCTCGATTTCGAGCTTTCCGACGGCAGCTCCTTTGTCCGCCTATCCACCCTGCCGCCCCGGATAACCGTCATCAACTTCTGGCGCAGCGATTGTCCACCCTGCCTGCGCGAAATGCCCATGCTCGCCCAGCTTGCCCGCCAGGACAAATCGCGCTTCGTCGCCATCGCCCTGCAACGTCCGCATGAAACGGCGGCCGCGCCGGCCGGCGTGCTCGATGCCCTGCAGCCGCCGTTGCAGGCGCTGCACGGCCCAACCGAACCGCGCGGCATCCTGGCCCGCTTTGGCAATCCCGCCGGCGCCCTGCCCTACACCGTCGTCCTTGACGCCCAGCGCCGGGCCTGCGCCCGCCAAATCGGCGAAGTCACCACCCGCTGGCTCGACGCCGCCATTCAACGCTGCAACCGGACCTGATCACCGTGACCACCGCCTCCGCCATCCTCCTCGTCGGCCATCCCAATGTCGGCAAATCTGTCCTCTTCCACCGACTGACCGGGGCCTACGTCAATGTCTCCAACTACCCCGGCACCACGGTTGAAGTGACCCGCGCCGCGGCGCGCTTCGACGTCTCGGCCAGCCTGCTCGACACCCCCGGCGTGCTCGCCCTGCCGGCCCGCAGCGACGACGAGCGGGCCACCATGCAGGCGCTGCTCAACGAGTCCTCGCGCTGTCTGGTTCAGGTGGGCGACGCCAAGAACCTGCGCCGCACCCTCACCTTGACAGCCCTGCTCGCCGAGCTGGGCGTGCCGATGGTGCTGGCCCTGAACATGCACGACGAGGCCACGGCCCGTGGGGTGACCGTCGATACCGATGAGCTGGCCAAGGAACTCGCCATGCCGGTCATCACGACTGTGGCAACCGGCGGCGAAGGCATTTCGCCGCTAACACACGCCATCAGCCAGGCCCGGGTGCCGGAAACCCTGCTTCTCTATGACGAAGAATTCGAGCGGCACATCGCCACCGTCGCCGCCGCCATCACCGAACACTGCCCGCACCCGCAGATCGCGGCGCGAGGCCTGGCGATTCTCTTCCTCGGAGGCGACAGCGTCGTCGAAGACTGGCTGCGCCACGCCGCAGGCGAACGCTACCCACTGCTCGACCAGCTGTGCCGCGCCGCCCGCGAGACCACCGAGGGCGACCTGCCGGGCCTGCTCGCCCGCGAACGGACCGAAGCGGCGGATGCCCTGTCGGCGGCCGTCATCCAGCGCGCCGTCCGGAGCAGCCCGTTGCTCTCGCAACGCCTCGGGCAATACGTCGTGCATCCGGTCTGGGGGGTGCCCATCCTGCTCGGCGTGCTCTACGCGGTTTATCAGTTCGTCGGCGTCTTTGGCGCCAGCGTGCTGGTCGGCCTGATGGAGAAAGATCTGTTCGAGGGCATCCTCAACCCGGCCTTCACCGATTTCGTGACTTCAGTCGTCACCGTGCCCTGGCTCAGCGAACTGCTGGTCGGCCAATATGGCCTGTGGACCATGGGCATGACCTACGCACTAGCCTTGATCCTGCCCATCGTCACGACCTTCTTCTTCGCCTTCGGCGTACTCGAGGATTCCGGCTATCTGCCGCGTTTGACGGTGATCGCCAACCGCCTGTTTTCTCTGATCGGCCTGAATGGCCGCGCCGTGCTGCCGATGGTGCTCGGACTGGGCTGCGTGACGATGGCGACGCTGACTACCCGCATCCTGCATAGCCCGCGCGAACGCTTGATCACGATCTTCCTGCTCGCGCTGGCCATTCCATGCTCGGCGCAACTCGGCGTCGTTCTGGGCATGCTCGGCGGAGTTTCCTTTGCTGCCGTCGTCATCTGGGCGCTAGCCATGGTCGGCATCCTGCTGCTCTCTGGCTTCCTGGCCGCCAAGCTGATTCCCGGCCGACGCATTCCGCTGGTCACCGAGCTGCCGCCGATGCGCCTGCCGATCATCGCCAATGTGCTGAAGAAGACTGGCGGTCGCCTGAAGTGGTATCTGATCGAAGTCATCCCACTGTTCCTGCTGGGCACTTTCATCATGTATGTGCTGGACAAGAGTGGTGCCCTGCCGGCCATCATCGAAGCGGGTGAGCCGCTGGTTTCCGGCTGGCTGGGCTTGCCGAAGGAGGCATCGGCCGCCTTCGTCATGGGCTTCCTGCGCCGCGACTTCGGTGCGACCGGCTTGTTCGCGATGGCGCACAGCCTGAGTCCGATCCAGGCGGTCGTCGGAATGATCACCATCACCCTGTTCATCCCCTGCTTCGCCAGCCTGATGATGATGGTCAAGGAACAAGGCGCAAAGACAGCCCTGGCCATGCTCGGCATGATCGTTCCCTTCGCCTTCCTGATCGGCGGCCTGTTCAACATCGTACTGCGAGCCGTCTGGTCATGAGCCCCACCCACGAAGCCCGCATCCCCCTCGCCTTCATTCCGCCCGGCACCGAAGTCCGCCTCGCCGCACTGGGCGAAGAGATCGACGCCTTGCAGCGCGAGCAACTGACCGCCTACGGCCTGGCCGAAAACCGCCCGATCAAGGTGCTGCAGCAACGGCCAATGACCGTCATCCTGGCCGACGAGGTGGAACTCGCGCTCGAACATGCAGTGGCCCGCCATATTTGGGTGAATAAGGACGAGGACCGGGCGTAGGGAAGTACTGACTTATTCAAAGGCGTCATTCCCCAAAAGCGGGAATGGCACTTGACTGAACCGCCTTGCGCTTGGACTGCAGGTTTTCCTGGCCGGCAAAACAATATGGGTCAGCCCCCCGTTACTATTTGGTCAGCTGCCAAAAATAGCCCAAGTAATCGGCCAGTTTCTTCCTGCCTGGTCTTGCCGCTTAGCCGGCAAAAATCACCTGCCTTGCCGGGAACGTGTTGCCTGGTTTCAGGACTGTCATTGAACATTGAAGTTCTGCCCGATACGTTCCACTGCCCTCGGGTTCCTTGTGCTGCAAGCGGGTCGACAGGAAGGTTCTGCTTTGCGCCGCTACGACCCAAGGCCGTGCGGAAGATCGGTGTGATTGTTGCTTGTAACTGGACATGAAGCAGGACGAGGGCCTTTGGCCTTCCAAACAGTTGGAGGCGTTATGTCGGTTAATGGAATTAACAGCAACAGTTTCGATTTCTCAAAGCTCCTGGGCGGCAAGGCAACGACGCCGACGGCTGGTTCATCAGGGGCGGTGGATTTCTTGTCCGCGCTGAAGTTGCAGATGGCCAGTATTGAATCGCAAACGGTCGGTTCGCTGGTTTCGTCCGCGCTGGGCTCTGGCAAGGTATCGGGTGGGGCGAGCTTCGCCGATATTCTTGGGGCCGGCAATACGGCTGGCACTTCGTCACTGGATGCCTTGCTGGGCAGCGCCGCCAGCATGAGTGGCACGAATGGTGTTTCGGCGGTGGGGCGCAACATGGCGCTGTTCGATCCGGAGTCGGCCTACCGGATGATGACAGGCATCAACGCCAAGGCCGTCGCCTACAAGGCCGAGGCGTCTGAAATGGGCGAGATGAAGTCCTACGTTTCGACGCTGCAGCAGGAAGCTATCAAGCTGGGCAGTACCGATGTATCGACCGGCGGCGAGGAAATCCGGGGCCGCGTGCAGGCATTTGCCAATGCCTACAATGGCTGGATGCAGCGCTTCGGCAGTGAGGTGCAGGATGGCGGCATGCTGGCGGGCAC
>Ga0316603_10000811_pt1 | contig 16010 bp, 20 predicted proteins | sample OWC_soil_day10_n_FD_207649 | JGI IMG/M metagenome (GOLD analysis project Ga0316603, IMG submission 207649) | Wetland soil microbial communities from Old Woman Creek delta, Ohio, United States - OWC_soil_day10_noCT | ecosystem: Environmental > Terrestrial > Soil > Wetlands | place: USA: Ohio... | reverse complement strand
CGCGCGGACCTGCTCCGGCTCCCACCACGACGCGTCATGCTTGCCGATCTTCGGCAGGCAGCTCATGCGGCCCTGCGCCCAGTTCTCGGCGATGTATCCCCGCTCCTTGGCCACGCCCAGCGCAGCCCGCAGGACCCGGCGGACTCCGTGCACGGTGGATGCCTGCCGCTGCCCGACCTGACGGCCACCCCGGCCGGGACGGCTCTTGCCCTTGGTGGCTGCGGGCTTCGGCCCGGCCGGGACGGCGTACACGCCGCGCTGGCGTCGCTCCAGCTCACCCGCCCTCGTCAGCTCGCGCAGCCACGCCTCGGCAGAGACGCCGAACTCGGCGATCACCTCGCGGGCGCGCACCCCGTCACGGTGGCGGCCGATGAACTCCACCACGAGTGCCCGACGGCTGACCTCGACAACGACCGGGGCCGCGACGGCCACCAGCATCGTCTCGACGTGGCGCCGGCGCAGATCCCGCATCCGCAGGTGCCCGAGATGGGGCCTGACGTGGGTCTCAACCGCGGACCGGTAGCCGGCCACCGTCTTGGGCTCCAACCGCTGCTCGCACTCGGTCAGCCACTCGTCGAAGAACTGGCCGACCGTCCGACCGCCGTCCTCGCTGACCGTGCCGTTCGCCGACCGCGCCAAGAAGTTCGCGAGGCCTTCATTCGCCTCGTCGCGGGTCCGGTACCCGCCCTGGGCGGGTTGCCTCCGCTTGCCCGTCACCGGGTCACGGGATGCCTCAGCACGCCACCACCAGGCCCCGTGAGCCTGCCGGCACGCGGGCTTCCCCGGCGTCCCGGACGTCCCGTGAGGGCACCGCTTGAACACGCTTCCCCGGGCCATCAGCGCCGCGCCCCGTCCACGACGAACTGACCCCACATGGCGGGGCCGCCGGCTTCCTCACATCTCGCCCAGTAGCTCGGCAGCGCGGGGGGCTCCCACCCCCGGGTCCGGAACGCCTGCCTGGTGTCGAGTAGGCGCGTCCACGCCTCTTGAGCAAGGTCGGACGTCCGGCCGATCTCGCGGTCAAGATCGGCTGTCAGCGCTACCCGGTCGCCGACCTCGTCCGCTGGTGCTGTCTCGGCCCACCGGCGGCGGGCCCGCACGTTGACGGCCGTGGCGTCGAACGTCCGCACATCCATGAGTTGCCTGCGGTGCCGGTGGAGGAGGGTCACAGGCGTCGGGTCGTCGCCGTCGCGGAAGTCGCCGCCGGCGAGGGGGCCAACACCGCAGAACCATCCGAGGGTGGCATCTGCCGGTGCAGTGAACTCCTGAAGGATGTCCACCTCGCTCGACCCTCCGAAGATCAAGCCCACAGGAGAGACCTCAAGGATCGCTGCGGCGGCGATGATCTCCGCCAAGGAGACCGTAGGTCGCCTGCCGCTCTCCAGGTTGGCTACGACCGAGCGCGTGAGCGGAACCCCTGACTCGGACATCCGCCGGGCGAATTGGTCGGCAGTGAGGCGCCTCATGCCCCGGTAGTGCTTGATCCGATCTCCGACCGTGGCAGCGAGTCCTGCCGCCCATTCGCCCTGCTGCGCCATGGCTGTAGAGAGTACGCAGAGAGCCTGTGTGTGTCTCACAGACACATTGGAACACGGATTGACACTTTAGAGCAAGCGTCGATAGCGTCCATTCCAGACACACGCGAGGGTCGCTGTGTGTTCCCCAAGCACACCGGGAGATCAGATGAACGCAGCACTCACTGACTTGCTCGCTGCTCCGCCTGTCGTCCCCCTGTGGCCGACGGCAGGGCGAGCCATCGGGGTTGGGCGCGCCAAGGTCTACGAACTGGCCCGCTCAGGGCAGCTGGCGGAGGGCGTGCCCGTGCTCCAGCTCGGGCAGCGCAAGCGGGTCCGCCGGTCGGACCTGCTGCGCTATCTCGGGATCGCGGACACCCACGCCACCAGGACCGCCTGATGGCCCGGCCCCGTCGCGGACGGCTCCTGGCCATTGAGGATCAGATCGCCCGGGGCGAGGGGACGGTGACCCGGTACCGCTGGGACTCCGGGCGGATCATGCTCGGCGATCACCGCCTCGTCACCCCGGCCGGCCACTTTCGGCATGGGGTCATCGACTCCCTCGCCGCATCGCTAGGCGTCTCCGAGCGCGAGCTCCGGCGCCGGCTCCAGTGCGCGCGGACCTACCCCACCGCCGGCGAAATCGGCCACATCTGTGGCCGGTATCGGACCTGGCGTGATCTCTGTGAAGCCGGTTTCCCGCCTGCCGCGGGGGCTGGCGGGGACGCCGGACAGCCGGCCCTCGTGACCCCGGACGGCGCTGACGTCGACCCGGACGCCGTCCCCGGCGGCGTAGTCGACCAGGACGGCACCCCGGTACAGCTGGAACTCGTCCTCGACGTGCCTGGCCTGGACCGGGCCGTCCGGGTGCCCGCTCAGCTGACGCTCCGCCACTACCGGGCGCAGATCGTCGAGTGGCGGGAGCGCCATGATCGGCATGGGGAGTCCCTCGCCCGGCACGTCCGCGTCGCAGGCCTCCTGCTCGCCGCGGTCGACGGCGACGAGGAGGTGACGGTCGCCGATGCCGCCGAGCGCCTCCGTGCCCTGCCGGGCGGCACCCGGCCTCCCCTACCGCCTGCCGCATGACCGCACACAGCCCCGCCCGCACGGCGGCACCCGGCTCGCGGCCGGGACGGGGCACCGCCACCCGCGCCGCCCGGCCGGCGGCAAGAAGAGATCGGGGGCCCGACCACGGCAGGTCGGACCCCCAGGGAGACCACATTGACGCACATTCTGCCTGACTCCAGCGCCCTGGACGAGGCCCTACAGGCGGCATCCCGCGGATGGCCCGTGTTCCCCGTCGTGTTCGCGGTCGGGGCCGGCGGCAAGGTGACCAAGCGGCCGGCGATCCGCGCCGCCCACGATCCCGGGCACCAGTGCCGCGGCGCCTGCGGACAGCTCGGCCACGGCCACCACGACGCCACCACCGACCCGGACGTGATCCGCCGGTGGGACCGCGTCTACCGCCCGGGTGGATGGGGGACGTCCCTCGGGCCGGCCGGGATCGTCGTCGTCGACCTCGACCGGGCCAAGGGGTCCCGCCCCGACAAGGTCCTGCCCGACCAGGGCGACACCCCGACCCCGGCCGGGATCGCAGACGGCGACGACGTCCTCTGCTGGGCCGCCGAACTGGACGGCGCCGACTGGCCCCCGGACACGTACACCGTGGCCACCCAGGGCAGAGGGACACACGTCTACCTCTCGGCCCCGCCCGGGCTGGTGGTCACCTCCGGGGCTGGACTCGCCTCCGCCCTCGGCTGGTGTGTCGACGTCCGCGCCCACGGCGGATGGGTCGTCACCCCCGGGTCCCGATGCCCCTCCGGGTCATGGGACGTCGCCAGCGCGTCTCCGGTCGCGCCCCTGCCCGGATGGCTGCTGGTCCGCCTCGTCCGTGCCGGCAGGGTGCCTGCCCTGGCCCCGCCGAGACCGGCCCCGCCCGTGGTCCGGGTGCCCACCACCAGCACGACCGGGCCCCGACGCGCCTACATGGAGTCGGTCCTCCGGGGGGAGCTGGACGCCGTCGCCAACGCCATCGAGGGCACCCGCAACGACACCCTCAACCGGGCGGCGTTCAACATCGGGACCCTGCTCGACGTCGCTGGGCTGGACGTGCGGACGACTGCTAACGCCCTGCTCGCCGCCGGGCTGCACTGCGGGCTGACCGAAGCGGAGGCCAAGGCTGCGATCCGCTCCGGGTTCGCAGCCGGGAGCCGTCAGCCCCGCCGACTCGCCGGAGGCGCAGCATGACCGACTTTGACACCGCCGGGAACGTCGCAGCTGTCCTCAAGGCCTCCGAAGGTAGCGAAGGTAGCAACGCTACTTCGCCGTTGCTACCTTCTGGCGAGCCTCTGACCTGCGAAGGTAGCGAAAGTAGCGAAAGTAGCGTTGCTACACCGGACGTGGACGCGTGGACTACCCGCAAGGGGCGCCTGCTGGAACGGATCCGCGACGGAGCATGGCTGGACGCCCAGGAGTTCCCCGCTCTCAGGTACGCCGTCCCGGGCATCGTCCCGGAAGGAATGACCCTCCTGTCGGCCCCGCCCAAGGCGGGAAAGTCGTGGCTCGTCCTCTCCTGGATCCTCGGCATCACCACCGGCGGGAAAGCTCTCGGTGCGTTGCAGCTCGGTTCCTCCCGGCCGGTGCTGTACCTCGCCCTCGAGGACGGGGACCGGCGCATGCAGTCCCGCTGCCGTGCCCTCATGGGCGAGAAGGCGATCCCGCGGCTGTTCTCCTACGTCACTCGGGTGCCAGTCACCGACGTCCCGGACACGATCAACGCATGGCTTGAGGACCACCCGGACGCAGCCATGATCGTGATTGACACTCTCGCCAAGGCCACCCCGGGAGCCGCGCCAGGAGAGTCCGCCTACCGGGCCGACTACCGCATCGCAGGGATGCTCAAGGAGCTAGCCGACACGCACGACGGGTTGGCGGTTGTCGTCGTCCACCATGACCGCAAGGCAGCATCGGACGACTTCGTTGACGCAGCCTCAGGCACCAAGGGCCTGACCGGTGCGGCCGACACGATCCTCGTTCTCGAACGTAAGCGTGAATCCCGGGAAGCCGTGCTCAAGGTCACCGGCCGGGACGTGGTCGAGGCGGAGTACGGCCTACGCCTGACGGGGACGTGGTCATGGGTGCTGGACGGAGACACCCTCGACGAAGCCGCCGCCGCCGCGAAAGAGCGCCGCGACCGAACCAGTGAGCGCGTCTCCGCGGTGATCGCCTACGTCGACGAAGCGGGACCTGAGGGCCGCCGACAGACAGACGTCGTCGCCAAGTTCGGGGAGGGCGCCAAGACCGAACTGCGCCGGCAAATCGACCAAGGGCGACTCGTCCAACCCGTACCCCGCGGCCCCTACTTCACCCCGAAGCACGCGGAAGGTAGCACCCGCGCTACTTTCGCTACCTCTGATACATCCGCAGGTCAGAGGCCCGGAAAAGGTAGCAACGAAGGTAGCAACGCTACCTTGCGTGCCCTGTGCGGGTGCCCGAACGGACACCACGGCATCCATAGCCCGACCTGCGCCTTTCCCCCGCGGTGAGCACCCCGGCATGAGCACGCGAACCCAAGGTCACCGGCGAGGCAACCTCACCTGCAGGGACTGCGAAGCCCCCACCAGCCGCGCACGATGCGCCCGATGCAGCCCCACCAGAAGCACCCGACCCCACGTCGACAAGTACAAGGGCCGGACCACCCCACCCACAGACGGAAGGAAACCCCGATGACCGGCAAGCCCCAACCCACCTACCCCGGCCCCGACGGACGCCGATACGCCTCCCGCAAAAACGCAGCCATCAGAGCCACGGCCACACCCCAACCCGCACCCACCGACACCCGCACCGAATGGACCCAACGCGCCCGCCAATGGCACGGACTACACCCCACCACCGCAAGACCCTGCCCCCGCCTCATCGCCGGCAAACGGTGTCTCACCACCGGCAACAACCCCGACACCTGCCTCTGCCAACACCCCGCCCTCGACCACCCCCGCAGATGGACCGACAAGGACGGCCATCCGGTCCTCACCGGAGAGCCGTACAGCCTCGACGGGACAGACCTGACCGGGTTCATCACCGCATGCCAGGCACTCGACCTCACCGTGACACTCTCCGGGCGCTCACCCTGGAACCCCGGCAGCACGGTCATGCTCCTGATCCGGCGCCGCTGACCACCCGCGTTCTTCCCGAAGGGGGCCACGGGGCCGGACACCCTCGCCCCGTGGCCTCTCTCCCCCCGAACCGCCCGGGCCGGAGAATCGCGTGTTCGGCCACGCTATTTCGACCCCCGCGCACCCGGGCCGGAGCCCGGAGCCCGTACGAGCGTGCGACATAGCCGCGCACGAGCATGCGCAGACCGACCAGGACGCCGATTGCACGTCCTCTACCCCCACAACGCGCACGCGAACCTGACCGCCAAGACCCGAAAACAGCAGCGATGCTGCTGATTTCACCGGCGGTCCGCATACGCGTGAGGCCTGCCATGCCCAACGTTCGGACGTCCGGTAGCTCCACAACGCGCACGGGGCTGACCGGCGGCAGGCACAAGATCCTGCAACGTTCCTGAGGTGCCTACGTGCGCACGAGGGCGACCCTGCCCCGTGTTACGTCCCATCACGCTGCAACGCGCACGCGACTGTAGGAACCCCACAACCGATCCGCGTGAGCTCACACCCGGAACAGCGACCCGACTGCAGGGATCCGCCAAACTGGGGGTCTGACCGCCCCACCAGGGAGGGGCATGAACGTACGGCGCCCTACATGCGTGCGCGCACGCGAGATCCGGATTGGGGAGACACATGTCCGTCACTGAAGCCGAAGACACCGCCGCGGCCGGGGAGGATGCACCCGACCTCGACGCTCAGATCAAGGATGCTGAGCGGCTGGTCTCTGCCGCTGAGGATGCCGAACGTGCCGCCGCGACGGGTCCGGACCAGGGCGCGCATCACGTCGCCGCGGATGCCGCCCGATGGGCACAGGGTCAGTTGTCCCGGCTCCGGGACCTCAAGGCCAAGCAGGATGCCGAGGAGGCCGCACGGCGACGTCAGGCGGCCACGGAGGAGGCCGAACGGATCCTCACCGAGGCGGGCGGGTCCGATGCGGTTGTGTCCGCGTACCGCGATGCCGGGCGTGCGTTAGAGGCCTTGGTTGCGGCGTGCGGCCGGCGGCAAGACGCGCTCGTCGAGGCTGGCCGGGTCCTGCGCCGCGGAGGTCACGACGTCCCGTCAACGAACGCTCCCGTCCTGATGCTGCCGTCGTCCGGGATGCACGATCACAGTGATGCCGACGCCGGACCGTTGAGCCTTGAGATCTTCATGGATGCGGCGCTGCGTCACCGCCTGCGCAGCCAGGGCCGGACATCGATCGAGAGTCTCTTGGGCGGTGTGACGTCGCGTACGGCCAGGGGCCGGATCGGCCGTCTCGCCGCTGAGCGGAGTGCACCGGGGGCCGTGGCATCCTGACCTGTGCAGAGGTGTTCTCGTCTGGTCGGGGGCCGTCCACGCGGGCGGCCCTCGACGGCGTCCGGGGGACGATGGGCGCATGGATCGAGACATCAGGACACCCACAGAGGTTGCGGAGCGCCGTCCGGAAAACGATCGTTTACCGGACGTCCCTCCCGGGTGGCGACTCGCCGATGAAGATCCGTCCAACAACCCATGTCAGGAAACTATGTCCGGATACCTAGTTCTAGAGAGGTTTCCGGACTAGAGTTGGGGGCATGGCAGACATCGGATACGCCAGGGTCTCCACCGGCGCCCAAGACCTCAGCTTGCAGCTCGACGCGCTCACCGACTGCGTGAAGGTCTTCACCGACAAGGCGAGCGGGAAGCTCGACGAGCGCCCCGGCTTGACCGCCTGCCTGGAATACCTCCGGGCGGGAGACACTCTCGTCGTGTGGCGCCTTGACCGGCTCGGTCGGTCCCTGCCCCACCTGATCGAGACCGTGACCGGCCTCCGCGAGCGAGGCATCGGGTTCCGCTCCGTCTGCGACGGCATCACCGCGGGAGCCGACGCTTCCGGAGAACTGATCTTCAACCTGTTCGCCGTCCTCGCACAGTTCGAGCGCCGGCTGATCGCCGAGCGGACCAAGGCCGGCCTTGAGTCGGCTCGCGCCCGTGGCCGTCTCGGAGGGCGCCCTGCCAAGCTGACCGCCGACAAGCTGGCCGTCGCCCGGGGCATGTACACCGAGAAGGGCGACGACGGGAAGCGCCGCTACACCGTCCAGCAGATCGCGGACGTGGTCGGCTGCTCCCGCTCCACCCTGTACAGCCGGCTCACCGAGCCGACCGGCTGACCCTCAGACACGGTGAGGCCCCGGACCACGCTGTCCGGGGCCTCATCTGTCCCCCTGGCCGGACCGAGCCATCGTCCGGCCCCGGGGAGGGGCGCTCCGCGACGGCTGGCGTCGCGGAGTGGTCTGGAGCCGGGGGCCGGCCCCCACGGTGGGAGGGGCCGGCCCCCGGAAGCCCCGCGTTGGCGGGGACGACGAGCACTCGACACGTGCTCTCGGATGACCCCCGCAGGAGCGGGGACGTGCGGTGCCGGACGGGACGGCGGCCGGTGGGCCGGGACCGGTCGGTGCGGGTGGGGGGCCGGGTCCGTGCGGGCGTGGGGCGGGCCCGCCCGGGTGGGGTCGGGCCGGTGGTGGTGGCCGTGGCTGGCAAGCGGGTCGCCCCTTTCTGGTGGGTGTGCGGGTGCCGGCGGGCGGGCGGGCGTCGGGCTGACGGGTCCTGGTCGGCGGACTGGTCGGGCATGGCCCTCGGTCTCCGCGGTCCTCCGGGCCCTGTGAGGTCCGGACCGCGCGGGACCGGTCCGCAGTTGGTCCGCGGCTTGGTCCGCGGGCCGGCGGATGATCCGTCCTTGCGGTCCGCTGTCCCGGACCGGACCGGACCGGTCCGCGGATGGTCCCTGCACGCGGTCCGTGGTCGCGGACCGGTCCGCCGCGGGTCAGTCGATCCAGTCCGGCAGGTCGTCCGTCCGTCCGCCGGTGCGGACGCCTGCCCACCAGCGGACGCCCCACCGGATCCGGTGGCCTCGTCCGTGGCAGGCCCTGCAGTCGACCTCGGTCCGGCCGATGGGCAGACGCCGGGCGCCTTGTCCGTGGCAGCGCGGGCAGGGCACGTCAGGGGCGATCAGGCAGGTCAGGGCGTAGCCGCAGGCCGCGACGGTCGCGGCGATAGGGATGGTCAGGATCCACGGCACGGCAGGCCTCCACAGCGGGTTTCAGGGGGTCTGGTGAGGGGGCGTCCCTAGCGGGCTGCCTGACGGTGTCTGGGCAGGTCAGCCCGCTAGGGGCGGGCGCTAGAGGCACCCCTAGCGCTAGGGGTTGAGGGGGCAGCGGCTACGCCGGGTCGGCGCCTTCCAGCGCCTTGCGGAGGGCGTCCAGGGTGACCCCGGCCCGGTTGACCTGTTCGCCGTCCACGCGCCGGTTCCGCCCGTCCAGGGTGGGGACCTTGGCGGACCGTAGGCGGGGTCCGAGCCATCCCGGGTCGAGGTCGCCGTACCGTCCGGGCAGCCGGTCGGCCATGGCCTCTTCGAGGCGGTGCAGCCACGCGGACGGTCCGCCCGGGACGGACGCCGTCGGGTCGTCCCCGCCGGCCGCCGTCCACGCGCTGACGGCGTCCTGGACGACCAGGAGCCGGTCGGAGTCCGTCTGGAGGGTCTGGCCGACGGCGTCCCCGGTGAGCCGTCCGGCCGCGGTCCGCAGCGCGTGGGCTCGGGCCCCGATCCGTTCGGCGTCCCGTCCGTCGATCAACGCGGCGCGGACGGTGGTCGCGGACGTCCCCCCGGTCCGCAGCAGCCCGATCCCCATGTCGTCGTCGTTGAGCAAGGTCGCGTTCATGCCCATCGCGTAGGCGCCGTTACCCAGAATGTTGTTGTTCGCTCCGGCGTCCCCGACCCTCAAGCACAGCCGGCTACCCATGTTCGTCTTGATCGAGGTCGGGATCGATCGCGCGTTGGGATTCTGCGTGGCCAAGATGAGCATCCATCCGAGGGCAGGGCCGCGCTTGATGATCCCGTTGAGGAGCTTCTCCGCCTCCTTGGCGTACTTGGACTCGAACAGCTCATGCACTTCGTCGATCACCAGCAGGCCGGGGTGCAGGCCAAGGGACCGGTCATCGGACAAGGCCCGGGTGACCTTCGCGTCGGGGCAGCGGGCGGCACCGAGCCGGGAGATCGTCTTGGCCCGATGGTCGAGTGACCCGTACACCTCACGGATGCTGGCCATGACCGACTCGATGGCCGGTTCATCCGCGGACCCTGCCCCGGTGGTGAACCGGTGCGCGATCGACCTCAGCCCGGCGAAGTCGTTGGTGCCCTTCAACTCGTGCAAGTGGAGCTCGCACGTAACGTCGAACGCCGCGGCCAGGGCGATGACCCGCACCGTCCAGGACTTGCCCTGCCGGGGGATCGCCCCGACCAACAGGTTCGTGAACATGAGGGTGAGCCGCACGGGTAGGCCCCGCTGGTCCCAGCCGAGCAGCAGCGGCTTGAACATGTCCGACTTCCCGGACCGGGACAGCGGCCACACGGGCTGCTTCATCTCGGACATGGGGGCATCCAGGACGTGGACCACCAGCCAGCCGGGGTGCTTCTTGTGGTCACCCATCGGCCACACCGCACCGATCGGCCGGCGTAGGCCTGCGGCGAGCTTCTCCCGGCGTTCGGCGACCTCCGCCGCGGTCACCCCGTGCGGCAGCTCCACCTGCACCTCAACACCGACGGCGGTCCGCGGGAAGTGGGTGGTGGTGAACCAGCCAGCCGTCTCCTTCTTCGCGAAGCCCTTGGCCAGCTCGGGGATCCCGATCCCGGCCAGGGCACGCGCCATCGAGAAGTCGGTGATCGGTGGCGGTCCGCGCCTGACCACGCTCTGGGCGACCAGGGGGTGGGCTGCCGGGGCCCCGTGACGGGCTAGGGCGACGGCGCCCGCGGCGAGCGCGGCGTACAGGATCCACGGCGGCAGCAGCCACCACGCGACCACGTAGGCGACCGCGAGGAGCATGGCCAGGACGGTCAGCCAGGCAAGGCGCCGCCCCACGATCGCGTCACGCTGCCGGACCAGCAGGGCGTGCATCTTCGGGTCGTTGGCCGCTGCGACCTTGAGGCGCATCTCCCGCCCGTCGTGATCGAACACGAACCGGCGGGTGCTCTCGGCCAGCTTGACCGCGCCGACGGGGGCCAGGACGACGACCTTGCCCAGGTACCAGGGGGCCCGGATCAGGTGGAACCCGGCCGTGTAACCGGCCGTGTCCAGGGCGCCGCGGGTCGTCGACCGCCGGCCGTCGGAGGTCTTCGCCCAGGCCGGGATGATCGGCGCCCGGTCGACCGCCCGCGCGTCGGCAACCCGCTCCGGGATGGTCTTCGGCGGTTCTGCGGGGAGGGTGACCTTGCGGACCTCGGGGTCGGCGTCCCGGTGCTCGCCCTCCAGGTTGCCGGACTGCAGGCCGCTTCCGGGCTCGTGGGCCAGGTCGGGCCGGTCGAGGCCTGCGGGTGGGGTGACGGCCCGAAGGTGACGGCGAGGTTCCCTCGGGTCTCCATCTGCGATAAACGTTCCGTGCACCATGGCGTACTCCTTCGTGTCGTGGTGCAGGGGCGCCGGCCGTGCCTGGCCGGCGCCCCACTTCTGTGGTTAGGCGGACCCGATGGCCCGTAGTTGGGCCAGCAGCTCGGAGCCGCGGGCCGTGGAGCAGGAGTGCCGGCGGTCGCGTAGCCCGTCCAGCAGTGCCGCCCGGGTGACCCGTCGCCCTCCGGCGGTGAGGTCTGCGGCGACCTGGGCGGCCGCGGTCAGCAACGGGTCGACGTCGTCCCCGCCGTCGCCTGCGGGCAGGGTGACCGTGACGCCCCGCTCGAGGCGGGCCGCGGACACCGGTCGCGGGTCGGCCCCTGGCGGGGGTCCTGACGCCATGAGCGCCAGCGCCTCAACGAGCAGCTCCCCGGTCCGGGCGTTGGCCGCGGCCAACGATTCCGGGTCGGACTCGAGGGCACCTCCCAGCTCTGGGAGATCCTGGGAAGGCTCTTGGAGCTGTTGCGCCGCAACGGGTTCCGGGTAGTGGACCGGATCCGCGCAGAACCCCTCCGGCGCCCCGTGCTCGCACCGGGGATCCGGGACGCTGCCCAGGATCGCGTCGACCCGGGCCTCCAGCTCGTCGTCCCGTGCGGGCACGGGTTCCTGTGCTGGTCCGCCGACCTCGATCAGCCCGAAGGCGCCGATGCTGGCCCACGCCGGCCACGCCGCGACCACGTACCCCCAGGCGGAGTGTTCGGCCGTCGCGAGGTTCGCCGAGACGGTGAACGCCGCGGCTGAGACACCGACCAGCCACGCCCACCCGGTGGCCTCCCCGGTGCCACGGGCCCGACGGACCTTCAGCACCGCCAGGGCGACGCTGACCTCCGGCATGGAGGCGATCGCGTAGGACAGCCACCCGCGCTGGCCATGGGCGTTCACGGTCGCCTGCACGTGGTCGAAGCTGCCCGCGAACGCGACCGCGGCCAGCGCGACCGCAGCCACTGCCAGCGGATCACGGCGCCTCACGACGCACCCCCGGGCCGGTAGAGGTCCTCGTCTTCGCACTGCTCGTCGTCGCCCAGCTCGACGCGCTCCAGCTCGTCGCCCTGGTCCTCGAACAGGTCCGGCCGCGAGTCGCGGAACTGGTCGAACGACCGGCCCGCGGGCTTGCCTGCGGGCTTCGGGCCGGAGCCCTTGCCGGTCAGCTGCCGGACACCCATGCCGAGGAACCCCGCGGCACGCCGCAGCAGACCGCCCTTGCCACGGCCACGGCCGCGCTTGCCACCCCCGCCGAAGCTGAGGTTCAGGAAGCTGCCCCCGAACAAGGTCAGCTTGGGGGCCACGCTCACCGAGGTGGCCACCCGGGCCCCGGACGACCGCCCGGACCTGCGGGCCGGTCGCTTCGTCGCCTTCCGCTTCGTCATCACGCCTCCTCGGCGATCTCGAACAGGGTGGGGGTGTTGGCGGGTCGGGCCGCGGCGCGGCGTCGGGCCCGGTCGAGGCACGGCCCGCACCACGCGGCCAAGGCCTCGACCGGGGTCCGGTAGGCGCGGTGTGCGGGCACGGCCGGGTCGGCGGGAGCCGCGACCAGCCGCCCGCCGTGGCGCAGCACGTGCCGGTGGATGCACCTGCCGGTGCTGTGGTCCCGGCCGCACGCCCCGACGCACTGGCACCGGTGACCCGATGCCGCGATCACCTGGACCAGGACCGGTGTGGGGATGTCCGGGCTCACGACGCCCACCCCGCGCCCTGGCAGCTGCCGCACCCGTGGGACTGCTCCCCGCACGGGCGTGGCTTCCCCTGGTGGCCGTAGGCGGTGATCCCGGGCCAGCAGTCATCCCGGCCGCCGTGGCAGGTGGTCTGCCCGTCGGCGTGCCGGACCAGCCGGCCCCCGCACGCCCGGTTGCTGCTGGTGGGCGGGGTGGTCTCGCCGATCACCTCGCCCTGGACGACCTGGCCGACACCGTGCCTGCCGGCGCCGACCGCCCGGGTGACGATGGCGTCGGCGCGCCCGGTCGAGTAGCGGCCGGACGTCCACCACGCCAAGGAGCCGACCCCGGTAGCCGACGCTGCCCCCGCGGCGACGACGACGACGGTCACGATCTCGATCACGACGCACCTCCCAGCAGGTCTAGGAGGTCCTGCTGGACGTCGAGCTGGACCAGGTGCGGCCAACCCCCGTACGGGTCGCGGGTCACGAAGTCCAACCGCTCGGAGCTGATCTGCTTCACGTTGCTGCCTGACCCGCGGTACAGCGGATGTGCGCAGGCCCTGCGGGCACATAGCCGCACGTCGTCCGAGACCGAGACGATGCCGTATGAGCCGCAGCAGCAGCAGGCCTGGTGCTGCGCCGCCGCCGCGACGGCATACACCGGCCTCACGACGGGCACCCCCCGTCGAGCACCAGGACGGTACGGGCCCGGGACGACGGACCCGCCGACGCCAGGGCGACCAGGGCCACCTCAGCCCACCCGGACGCGACGGCCCGCAACTGCCGATCCACGGCCGCGTGACGGGCCCTCAGCCGGGACACCAGCCGGGCGGTCACGACAGGCACCCCGGCCACGAGGCACCGGGAGCGCACGAGTAGTAGTCGGGAGACGGCACGGACTCCGTGGTCTCGCCCCCGCCCGCGTGCCGGACCTTCACCCAGTAGTGCTGCGTCCCGCCGACGGTGGTCATCCACCGGCCGGTGACGACCCCGGGACTGCGGTCACTGCACCCGGCGATGACCGCCGTGGCGATGACCACGACCACGGCCACGGCCGTCCCACGCACCCGGTTCACGACGCACCGCCGGTGGAGTCGTCGCGGGTGAGGGTGCACTCGCACACGCCCCAGTCGCGCATCGGGGACCCGCACCCGTAGCTGCCGTGCATGTATGTCGGGTGACCGCACCACAGGCACAGCGGGAGGTCGGTCACGAGGCACCCCCGGCGGTGTAGATCCGGATGGTGTCGGTGACAGCCGCCAGGATCCGCTCAGCCATCACCGGGTCCAGGTACACCGGGGCGTGGTCGCCGGCGTGAGCGGAGCCCAGCATCACCCCGTCCTGCAGGACCCGCAGGACCTCCCGGTCCACCAGGCGGGCCGGGTCGGCCGGCTGCACGTCCCGGTGGCGGCACCTGCCCGGGACCCGGTGGCTCAGCGCGTGCAGCGTGTCCATGGCCTCGCACTCCACAGCGGGCCGGCCCGCACCCCGCCCCGGGTAGGTGCCGCACTGGTGGCAGTACCCGTCCGGGGTCGGCGTCGCCCACTCCGGCAGGGACAGGCGCGCCCGGGCGGTCACGAGGCACCCCCGGCGGTGTCGTCGTGGTGCAGCGACCAGAGACCGAGCGCAGCAGCTGCGGCGCCGACATAGGCCCCGACGCTGGACAGCCCACCGACCAGGGCGACCACTGACGCGACACCACAGACCACGCTGGCCACCGCCGCAGCCATCCCCACGGACACCCGGCCGTCGTCGTCCTGCTCGGCCCGCTCGGCGGCGGTGACGGCCCGGACCATGGACCCCAGGACGGCGCCGGAGCCCAGGGACGTCGCGTCCGGGGCGCCGACCAGGGCGACCAGCCGGTCAGCCTGACCCGCGGTCAGGGGCGTCTCGGCGGCATCGGACCGGCCGACGGCGTGCCCGTGCTGCCAGGCACGGTGCAGCCAGCTAGCCAGCGTGGCCACGGTGCAGCCGTCCTTGGCGCTGACCCAGGACGAGATGCGCCGGTCCCAGTACGCGAGATCACCGACGTGCCGCAGGGCGACCCGCCACATCTCCGCGGCCTCGACCGCGTCGGGGGACGGCGCGATGGGCAGGGGGGCAGACGACGGCAGGCCGTACTGACGCTCGGCGGGGTTGTTCGTAGGGTTGTGTTCCATGGCTCGGGGGTCCTCCCGGGTCAGGCCCCGGCCGGCGGTGAACTCGCTTGGCCGGGGCACTGTGGTTTGGCCTGGCCGTGGATCCCTCCGCTGTGCACGGAATGTGCACGAACTCCGGGATCTGTGCACGGCCGTCGGAGCACGCTCAGTGCTCCGATTGGCCTGTGACCTGGGAAAACGCCTATCCGCGATTACGTCGGATCATGTGCGAGCACTGATCGTCGACAACTTGTAATCGGGAGGTTGAGGGTTCGAGTCCCTCTGCCGGCTCTCAGGTCAACAGGCCTCTGACCTGCTATTTCGCGGCATCACCCCCATCATCGTCAGCATCCGATTTCCGGGGACTGTGCACCGAATGTGCACGACTCCCGGGACGAGTGAGATCGGCGGCGGCCTCCGCGGCAGCGCTCGCGGGCGCCTTCATCGTGTGCACGTACACCGGCAGGGGGGCGTTGCCGGAGTGGCCGATCACCAGGGCAGCGAGATGGGGCGGCATCCCGGCCGCCAGGAGCAGCGAGACGGCACCGTGCCGCATCTCATGCAGGACGATCCGGGGCAGGCCTGCCGCCTTGACCAGATCGCCGTGCCGGTGGGTCAGCCAGTCCGGGCGCAACGGCGTTCCGTCTTCGCGGGCGAACACCAGATCATGGTCGGAGTAGTCGCATGCCCAAGCCTCGCGCTCCAACTCCTGGGCTGCCCGGTGCGCGAGCAGCTCCCGCACCGACTCCCCGGTCAACGGCACCCACCTCAGCCCCGCGTCCGACTTCGCCCTGGCCCGGATCTGCCGGCCGACATGCGACCCGCCGCACACCGTGCAGGGGCGCTCCCCGGACACGCAGGACACCCGCTGAGCGACCGTGATCCCCGGCGTCTTGCTGGACAGGTCCACGTCGCACCAGCGGACCCCGCACAGCTCCGACCGGCGTAGCCCGGTGAACGCGGCCACCACCCACAGCGCGGCCAGCCGGTCGCCCTGGACGTAGTCGAGGAACGCGCGGACCTGCTCCGGCTCCCACCACGACGCGTCATGCTTGCCGATCTTCGGCAGGCAGCTCATGCGGCCCTGCGCCCAGTTCTCGGCGATGTATCCCCGCTCCTTGGCCACGCCCAGCGCAGCC
>Ga0316603_10000808_pt1 | contig 16037 bp, 14 predicted proteins | sample OWC_soil_day10_n_FD_207649 | JGI IMG/M metagenome (GOLD analysis project Ga0316603, IMG submission 207649) | Wetland soil microbial communities from Old Woman Creek delta, Ohio, United States - OWC_soil_day10_noCT | ecosystem: Environmental > Terrestrial > Soil > Wetlands | place: USA: Ohio... | reverse complement strand
CAGCACGGCCACGGCGAGCACCAGGAAGCGCAGGAAGCTGAAGAAGATTGGCGGCATCCGGTCGACGCCGGCCTTGATCGCGATCAGGTTGAATCCCCAGACGGCGCAGATGGCCACCAGCAGGGCAAGGTGCCGGCCCGCGACGTGGGTCATCGCCCGCCGGGAGCCGCGTAACGCTGCTCGATCATCCGGTACAGGGCGCGGATGCCCTGCGCGTGCCCGCCGACCGGTCTTCCGGGGCGGTCCCTGGGGCTCCATGCATAGAGGTCGAGGTGGGCCCAGGACGTCGTGGTCGAGACGAAGCGCTGGAGGAACAGGCCACCGATGATGGCCCCCGCAAAGGCGTGAGAGGCTACGTTCGACAGGTCGGCCACCTTGCTCGACAGGTCCTCGTCGTACGCTTGCCAGAGGGGCATGCGCCAGACCGGATCGTCCTCGGGCGCGCCGGCCGATTCGATGGCGGCGGCGAGGCCATCGTTGCGGGTAAACAGCGCCGGCAAGTCGGGTCCCAGGGCGACCCGCGCCGCACCCGTCAGCGTCGCGAGGTCGAGAAGCAGGTCGGGGCCCTCCTCGTCCGCATAGGCGAGGGCGTCCGCCAGGACCAGACGCCCCTCGGCATCGGTGTTGCCGACCTCGACGGTCAGGCCCTTGCGGCTGCGGAGCACGTCGCCCGGGCGATACGACGCGGCGTCGACGCTGTTCTCCACCGCGGGGATGAGCACGCGCAGCCGCACCGGCAGGCGCGCGTCCATGATCATGCTGGCCAGTCCCAGCGCGCAGGCCGCGCCGCCCATGTCCTTCTTCATGAGCAGCATGCCCTGCGGGTTCTTTAGGTCGAGCCCGCCCGAGTCGAAGCACACGCCCTTGCCGACCAGCGTGACGCGTGGCGCGGCGGCAGGGCCCCAGCCCAGGTCGACGAGCCGCGGGCTTTGCGGTCCCGCGCGCCCGACCGCGTGGACCATGTGCAGCCTTGCCGCGACGAGCTCTTCGCCGACGATTTCGCTGCATGTCCCGCCGTGCCGGCCGGCCAGCCGCGCCGCCGCCGCCGCGAGCTGCTCCGGCCCCATGTCGCCCGCCGGCGGGTTGATCAGGTCGCGGGCGAGCGCATCCGCCTCGGCGGCCCGCCGCACGTATCCGACGTCCGCGCCGGCCGGCGCCTCGAGCGTGGCCTGGCGGCTTGCTGCGCCCGGCCGGCTGCGATAGCCGTCGAAGCGATACTGCCCGAGCGCCCAGCCGAGGAGCGCGCGCGTCGCCGCTCCCGGTGCGAGCGGCGTGGCGAGATGCCACGGCCCGGCGGGCAACTTCTCCGGCAGCTGCGCCAGGGTCCACGCTGACACGTCTGCGCCCGCGCCGGAGCGCCCCAGCCCCAGCACCGCGCCTGCGATCGCGCCTGCATCTCCCGGCAGCAACAGCAGGCGCTGGGACTCGGCCTTGAAGCCGGCCGCCTGGATCCAGCTGGCGCGCGGGGCGGGTTGCGCCGCGCACCACGCCTCGAGCCCCTCTTCCGTGACCAGCCACACCGGACGGGAACCCGCGTCGCGCGATGACTGAATGCCGATATCCATGCAGCGTCCCCTGGCGCTCGTGGCCCTGCGCGGTTGACAGGCCGGACGGCGCTATGCTGTGATCCGCGTATCTTGCACCGCACCAATCGCTGATGCACCAATCTCTCAGACAGGATCGGAATCCCGACCGCGCCATTGCAGCGCGGGCGCTGCGCGCGCCCGTGGCCGGACTGCTGCTCCTGGGCCTCCTGCTTCCGCGGCCAGGGTGCGGGTTACCGGGCTGAGTCCAAGCGAAACGAAGCTCAACAGGAACCCCGCACCGGCCAGTCGCCGAGGCGGGGTTTCTCGTTCATGGGACAGGATACGGACAGGGTTTGCCTCGCGATACGGTACTGACACTCAACAGGGAGCCAACATGAGGATCTATTCGCGTAAGGACGTCGACCGCAAGGCGCTCAAGAGCGCCCGCATCTGCGTCCTCGGCTACGGCAGCCAGGGGCGCGCGCACGCGCTCAACCTGAAGGACAGTGGCTACGACGTCGTCGTCGGGGTTCGCAAGGGCCCGAGCTGGCGCAAGGCGAAGCGCGACGGGCTCGCCGTGGCCGAACCGGCCCGCGCTGCCGAGGGCGCCGATCTCGTGGCGATGCTGGCGCCCGACCTGGCGCAGGCGGCGTTGTACAAGACGGTCCGGCCTTCCCTGAAGAAGGGCGCGACACTGCTGTTCGCCCACGGATTCAACGTCCACTTCGGCCAGATCAAGCCGCGCAAGGACCTCGACGTCGTCCTGATCGCCCCGAAGGGCCCGGGCGACCTCGTGCGCCGGCAGTACCAGCAGGGACGCGGCGTGCCCTGCCTGATCGCGGTGTCGCAGGACGCCACCGGCAAGGCGCACGCCAGGGCGCTCGCCTATGCGGACGGAATTGGCGGCACCCGCGGCGGCGTCCTCGAGACGACCTTCGCCGAGGAGACGGAGACCGACCTGTTCGGCGAGCAGGCCGTGCTGTGCGGCGGGGCGACGGAGCTCGTGCTGAAGGGCTTCGAGACGCTGGTGGAGGCCGGCTACCAGCCAGAGGTCGCCTACTACGAGTGCCTGCACGAGCTGAAGCTGATCGTGGACCTGCTGCACGAGGGCGGCATCGCCAAGATGCACCAGTTCATCTCCGAGACCGCGAAGTACGGCGACCTGACGCGCGGCCCGCGCGTCGTGGACCGCCACACCAAGCGCGAGATGAGGAAGATCCTCAAGGAGATCCAGGACGGGAAGTTTGCCCGCCAGTGGATCAGCGAGAACCGTCGCGGACGAAAGAAGTACGACGCGCTGCTGAAGAAGGACCTCGAGCACCCGATCGAGCAGGTCGGCAGGAAGCTCCGGGCACGGATGCCCTGGCTGAACCAGGGGTGACGCGGAGGCCCCGCGCCGCCGGCCGGGGATGAAGGACACACCGATGAGCAAGCACGACCCGAATCGCGTACTGATCTTCGACACGACGCTGCGCGACGGCGAGCAGTCGCCCGGCTGCAGCATGACGCCGGACGAGAAGCTCCGCGTGGCCCGGGCGCTTGCGGAGCTCGGCGTGGACGTCATCGAGGCCGGCTTCCCCGCTGCCTCCCGGGGCGACTGGGAGTCCGTGAACGCGATCGCCAGGCAGGTGCGGGGACCGGTCATCTGCGGACTGGCCCGCTGCAACCGCGACGACATCGACAAGGCCTGGACCGCGGTCCGGGACGCCGAACGGCCGCGGATCCACGTGTTCCTGGCCACCAGCGCCATACACCGCGAGCACAAGCTCAAGATGGCCAAGGAAGAGATCATCCGCACCGCCGTCGAGGGCGTGCGGCTCGCGCGTTCGCTGTGCGAGGACATCGAGTTCTCGCCCGAGGACGCCTCGCGCACGGAACTCGACTTCCTGACCGAGGTGGTGCAGGCCGCGGTCGATGCCGGCGCCTCGACGATCAACGTCCCCGACACGGTCGGCTACACCACGCCGCAGGAATTCCTGGAGACGTTCGCGCACCTGCGGCGCCATGTGCGGGGCGCCGGGCAAGTGACGTTCTCGGTGCATTGCCACGACGACCTCGGCATGGCGGTCGCCAACAGCCTCAGTGCCGTGCTCGGGGGCGCGCGGCAGGTCGAGTGCACGATCAACGGCATCGGCGAGCGCGCGGGCAACTGCTCGCTCGAGGAAATCGTCATGGCCATCCGCACCCGGGAGCAGGTCTTCGGGGTCCACACCGCAATCCAGTCGCAGAAGCTGTACCCGACCTGCCGCCTGGTGTCGTCCATCACCGGCATGCCGATCCCGCGCAACAAGGCCGTGACCGGCGAGAACGCCTTCGCGCACGAGTCCGGCATCCACCAGCACGGGATGCTGCGCCACGCGTCCACTTACGAGATCATGCGCCCGAAGGACGTCGGCCTGTCGCGTACGCACCTCGTGCTCGGCAAGCACAGCGGTCGCCACGCCTTCCGGGAGCGCGTGCGGGAACTCGGCTTCGAACTGGACGAGGCCGAGCTCAACCGCGTCTTCGAGCGCTTCAAGGCGCTGGCCGACCGCAAGAAGGAGTTGTTCGACGGCGACATCGAGGCGCTGGTGATGAAGCTCGACACCGAGTCCGGGGGGCCGTGGTTCCTCGAACGTCTCGAGTCCGGCTCGAAGAGCGGCGGCGACGGCCACGCCCATGTCGTGCTGCGCCACGCCGACGGGCGGGTCGCCGAGCAGCGCGCGAACGGCGACGGCCCGGTCGACGCCGCCTTCAAGGCGATCGAGGACGCGACGGGAATCCGCGTGAAGCTGCGCAGCTTCGAGGTGCGCAGCGTGTCGGAGGGCGAGGATGCCCAGGGCGAGGCGCTGGTCACCGTCGAGTACGGCGGCCGCACACATCGCGGCAGCAGCGTGACCACGGACATCGTGGAATCGGGCGTCCGCGCGTTCCTCGAGGTGATCAACCGCATCGAGCTGGGCCGCCAGTCCGGGCGCGCCTCCGCCGACGGCCGGGTCGACGCCCGCGCCGCACAGGCCGCCGTCTGAGGGCCGGAGACGCCATGACCGCGATGACCCTGTTCGAGAAGGTGTGGCGCGCCCACGAGGTGGCCGCCGAGACCCCCGACACGCCGGCGGTGCTCTACGTGGACCTGCACCTGACACACGAGGTCACCTCGCCACAGGCCTTCTCGGTCCTGCGCGATCGCGGCCTTCCCGTGCGGCGCCGGGATCGCACACTCGCGACGCTGGACCACTCGACGCCGACGGATTCCGGGCAGATCTTCGGCGGGCTGCCCATCCGTCTCGAGTCGGCCCGCAAGCAGGTCGAGCAGCTCGAGCGGAACACGTCCGAGTTCGGCGTGGAGTTGATCGGGCTGCGGAGCGACCGGCGCGGCATCGTCCACATCATCGGGCCGGAACTGGGTGCTACCCAGCCCGGCAAGACGATCGTCTGCGGCGACAGCCACACGAGCACGCACGGCGCCTTCGGCGCCCTCGCGTTCGGCATCGGCACCACCGAGGTCGGACATGTCCTGGCCACGCAATGCCTCCTGCAGCGCAAGCCCCGCACCCTCGCGATCAACGTCGCCGGGCGCCTCGCGCCAGGCGTGAGCGCCAAGGACCTGGTCCTCGCGATCATCGGCAAGGTGGGCGTTTCGGGCGGCACGGGCCACGTCATCGAATACCGCGGCGAGGCGATCCGGTCCCTGTCCATGGACGAGCGCATGACGGTCTGCAACATGTCCATCGAGGCCGGCGCGCGCGCCGGCATGGTCGCCCCCGACGAGACGACCTGCGCCTACCTCAAGGGCCGCCCGCGCGCCCCGGCCGGCGAGGCCTGGGAGGCCGCCGTCGAGGCCTGGCGGCAGCTTCCTTCGGATCCCGGCGCCAGGTTCGACCGCGAGGTCGAACTCGAGGCCGGCGCCGTCGAACCCATGGTCACGTATGGCACCAACCCGGGCATGGTGGTGCCGATCAGCGGCCGCATACCCGAATCGGGTGGCGAGGTCTTCCGCAAGGCCCTCGCCTACATGGGCTTCGAGCCCGGGCAGCCGGTCGCGGGCAAGGCCGTGGACGTGGTGTTCGTCGGCAGCTGCACCAATGCGCGCCTGTCGGACCTGCGCGAAGTAGCGCGGATCCTGCGCGGGCGCACCGTCGCGCGCGGCGTGAAGATGCTGGTCGTGCCCGGTTCGCAGCAGGTGAAGAAGGAAGCCGAGGCCGAGGGTCTCCACAAGGTCTTCCTCGCCGCCGGCGCCGACTGGCGCGAGTCCGGCTGCTCCATGTGCCTGGGCATGAATGGCGATACGGTTGCGCCCGGCAAGTACTCGGTGAGCACCAGCAACCGCAATTTCGAGGGCCGGCAGGGCGTCGGCGCAAGGACGCTGCTCGCGAGTCCCGCCACGGCGGCGGCCTCGGCGGTGACGGGCCGGGTCACCGACCCGCGCGAGCTGGTCCCCTGACGGTCAGGAGCAAGCCAAGTGGAACCCATCGTCCGCCTCCGGTCACGCACCGTGGTCATGCCGTCGACCGACATCGACACCGACCAGATCATCCCCGCGCGGTTCCTGACCACGACCACCCGCGAAGGCCTGGGCAAGGCACTCTTCGCCGACTGGCGCTATGACTCCGACGGCAACCCGCGCCCGGACTTCATCCTCAACCGGCCCGAGTCGCAGGGCTGCGCCATCCTCGTGGCCGGCCGCAATGTCGGTTGCGGCTCGTCGCGCGAGCACGCCCCCTGGGCGCTGGCCGACTACGGCTTCCGGGCGGTGATCAGCACCCAGATCGCCGACATCTTCAGCAACAACGCGCTGAAGAACGGGCTGTTGCCGATCGTGGTCGACGAGGCGACCCATGCCTGGCTGCTGGCCAACCCCGGCGCCGAGATCGCCATCGACCTCGAGACCCGCAGCCTTGCCCTGCCGGACGGCCGGACCGTCGCGTTCCCGCTGGAAGACTTCGCCCGGTACTGCCTGATGAACGGCGTCGACGAGCTCGGTTACCTGCTGTCGAAGGTCCCGGACATCGAACGCTACGAGCGGGCCCACGGCAAATGAAAGCGCAGATCGCCGTCCTGCCCGGTGACGGGATCGGGCCCGAGGTGGTCGCCGAAGCGGTCCGTTGCCTCGAGGCCGTCGCTGCGCGCTTCGGCCACCAGTTCAGCCTCGCCGAGGCGCCGGTCGGCGCGGCCGCGATGGACCTCACCGGCGAGCCCCTGCCTGCCTCGACGCTGGCGCTTGCCAGGTCCGCCGACGCCGTGCTGTTCGGCGCGATCGGCGACCCCAGGTATTCGGATCCCGCGCTCGCCGTGCGGCCGGAGCAGAGCATCCTCGCCCTTCGCCGGGAACTCGGCCTGTACGCCAACCTGCGGCCGGCGGTCACCCACCCCGCCGTCTACCACGCCTCGCCACTCAGGCCGGAACTGCTCGCCGGCGTGGACATCCTCGTCGTGCGCGAGCTGACCGGCGGGATCTACTTCGGCGAGAAGACCCGCACCGCCGACAGCGCCTCGGATGTCTGCGCCTATACGACTGGCGAGATCGAGCGCGTGGTCCGCCTGGCGGCGGGCCTGGCCGCGAAGCGACGCCGCAAGCTCGTTTCGGTGGACAAGGCAAACGTCCTCGAGACATCGCGGCTGTGGCGCAGCGTGGTCAATCGCGTGATGGCGGCAGAGTACCCGGGCGTGACGGTCGAGCACATGTACATCGACGCGGCCACCATGCACGTGCTGCGCCGGCCCGCCGACTTCGACGTGATCGTCACCGAGAACATGTTCGGCGACATCCTCACCGACGAGGTGGCGATGCTGCCCGGATCGCTCGGTCTCTGCCCCTCGGCCTCGCTCGGCGACGGCCGGCGGGGCCTTTACGAGCCGATCCACGGCTCCGCGCCCGACATTGCCGGCAAGGGCATCGCCAACCCTTTCGGCACCATCCTGAGCGCCGCGATGCTGCTCAGGCACTCGCTAGGGCTCGACGAGGAAGCCGCTGCCATCGAGCGCGCGGTGGCCAGGACCCTTGCCGACGGCGTGCTGACGCCCGACCTGGCCCTGCGCGGGAGCGCCGCAGCGACGACGCGCTGCGCCGGCGATGCCGTGATTGCCCGGCTCGTCTAGGCGGCGGCGCGGTCCAGTCCGCGACCGAGGTCCTCGAGCAGGTCCTCGGCCGCCTCGATCCCCACCGACAGGCGCAGCAAACCCGGCGTGATGCCCGCCTGGCGGCGGGCCTCCGGTTCCATCGCCGCGTGGGTCATCGTGTCGGGATGGGCAACCAGGCTCTCGACTCCGCCCAGCGACTCCGCCAGCGAGAAACACTCGAGCCCGTCGAGGAACCGTGCGACGGCGGGCAGGCCGCCGGCGAGTTCGAAACTGACGATGGCGCCGAATCCCGACTGCTGTCGGGCCGCCAGCGCATGCCCGGGGTCGCGCTCGAGGCCCGGGTAGAAGACCCGCGCGACGGATCCGTGGGACTCCAGGAGCTGCGCGACCGCGGCGGCATTCTCGCCGTGCTGCCGCAGCCGTGCGTGCAGCGTACGCAGGCCCCGCAGCGTGAGGAAGGCGTCGAAGGCGCTTCCCGTGATGCCGAGGCAGTTCCCCCACCACGCGAGCTCCTGGTGCAGCCCTTCGTCGCGCGACACGACGGCGCCCCCGACGACGTCGCTGTGCCCGTTGATGTACTTGGTCGTCGAGTGCACGACGAGGTCCGCCCCGAGGGCGATCGGCTGCTGCCACCCCGGGCTCAGGAAAGTGTTGTCCACTGCGACCAGCGCGCCCGCCTCGTGGGCCGCGGCCGACACGGCCGCGATGTCGGTGATCCGCAGCAACGGGTTGCTCGGCGACTCGATCCACACCACACGCGGCCGTCGCGCGAGGGCGCGCGCGAGGGCCGCGGCGTCGGTCATGTCCAGGAAATCGACGATCGCCCTGCCCGTCCGGTGCAGGGCGGCGAGCAGGCGGTAGGTCCCACCGTAGCAGTCGTGGGGCGCGACGATCCGCTCGCCGGGCCGCGCCAGCACCACGGCGAGGGTCACGGCCGCCATGCCGGTTGCGGTAACGACGGCTCCGGCGCCGCCCTCGAGGTCGGCCAGCGCTGCTGCGAGCGCATCCCGCGTCGGGTTGCCGGAGCGCGAGTAGTCGTAGCGCCGGCGTTCATTCAGGCCTGCGAAGGTGAAGGTCGAGGACAGGTAGATCGGCGCGACGACCGCGCCGTGTTCGGCGTCGGTCTCGAGGCCTGCCCGGACGGTGCGCGTCGGCAGTGACTTCTTCCTCATCGCGCGTCCCCGTCGAGCGCCTGCGCGAACAGCGGCGCCAGCTGGACGCGTTCCTTGAGGAAGGCGTCGTGGCCGAACAGGGAGTGGATCTCGTACAGACGCCGCGGACCCGTCAGCCGGCTCTCGAGCTCGCGCATCTCGTCGATGGTGACCAGCTGGTCCTCGGTCACGCCGACCAGCGTCGCCGGCACCTTGATCGACTCCGGCGCGACCCGGTGCAGGTCAATGGACTCCGACAGGCACATGAAGGCTCCCGGCGCGTAGCGGCGCGCGTAGTCGTCGCCCCGGGCCAGCAGGTAGCGCTCGACCGGGAAGACGGCGCGGGTGCCGGTCACTTCGGGCGGGTCGTCGAAGCGCCGCTCGAACTCCTGGCGTGTCCGGTAAGTGGCCATCGCGAGCGCCCGCGCGAGGCGCAGTCCACCGGGCCCGTCGCCGTGCGACAGGCCGAACCTAACCGCCTCCCTTTCGATGCTCCTCCAGGCCGTCGCGAGCGGATTCGTACGGTGGGCCGCGCTGATCACCAGGATCCGGGCGACCCGCTCCGGGTGCCTCTCCGCAAAGGCCAGGGCGACCATACCCCCGTAGGAGGCGCCGACAATCGCGTGCAGGCTCGGGACACCCAGCAGGTCGCACAGGCGCAGAAGGACGGTCGCCTGGTCGTAGGAACTGACCGGCGGAAAGTCCGGTGCGCCCGCCACCGGGCCGGTCGTGTCGCCGCTGCCGCCGAGGTAATCGAAGCCGAGCAGGCGAAACCGGCTGGAGTCGAGCGGCAGGCCCGGCCCGGCCAGTTCGGGCCACCAGCCTTCGCCTGCGCGAGCCCGGCCCGCGATTCGCCGGTGCGCCGAAATGCCGCCCATCGCCACCACCACCGGCGCGCCGACAGGTCCCTCGAGGCGCCAGGCCACCCTCACGGACGGCAGGGCACCCCCGTGGTGCAACGCCAGTCCGCCTGGAAGCTCGTGGACGCCTTCTGCTACGTCGGGTGTCATGACAGCCCTCGCGACCGCGGCAGGACGGCGCGACAGGTCATTGTCCGTGGCCTCGGCAGGTTGGCTCAAGGGTCTCTCCGGTCCCGTACCACAACGACAGGTATCCCGCGGAGAGCCCGCCCTGGCAGGCTGCCGGCGCCCTGGCGGGCCGGTCCGGCCCGCTCGCGCGGCGATTCATCTGTCGACGGGCCCTCGGCCCTCCGCAGGAGTTGGCACCTTTCCGGGATGGTGAGTCCCGACGGTTGCCCCGGCGTCAAAGGGCCTTGTCCCTCGGCCGGTCTCGATGAATCCGCTGCAAGTCTATGGGGGCGGCCGGCGGGCGGTCAAGGAAGTCCCGGACTTGCCACCGGCGGCCGGCTGTAATAATGTAACAGCGTATTAATACATTGTTACAGTGATCCGCGAGCCATGAAGCTGCACCGACCCCTCAGCCCGCGCCAGGAAGCCCTGCACGAACGCGCGCTCTACGCCGCGGTGCTCGAACTGCGGTCCGTCGAAGAAGCCCGCGCGTTCTTCCGCGACCTGTGCACCCCCGCCGAGCTCCAGGCGATGGCCGATCGCTGGGCCGTCGTCGAGCTCCTCGAGCGCGGCCTCCCCTACCGCGAGGTGCAGCGGCTGACCGGCGTCAGCGTGACCACGATCGGGCGCGTGGCGCGCTACCTCACCCAGGGCAACGGCGGCTACGCCAGTGTGGCGTCCCGCCTGCGCTCCGCACGCGAAGGATGAACATGGATCCGACCCCGCGCATCAAGCTCGCCATCCAGAAGTCGGGCCGGCTGACCGACAACTCGCTCGACCTGCTGGCCCGCTGCGGCCTGAAGTACAGCCGCGCCCGGGACCAGCTGCTGTGCTTCGGCGAGAACATGCCGCTCGACGTACTGCTGGTGCGCGATGACGACATTCCCGACCTGGTGCAGGAAGACGTCTGCGAGCTCGGAATCGTCGGGCTGAACGTCGTGGAGGAGAAGCGGCTCGGCCTCGCCGCACGGGGCACGACGCCCCTGTTCGAGCAGGTGATGACGCTCGACTACGGGCGCTGCCGCATGAGCATCGCCGTACCGGAGGAATTCGCCTACTCCGGTCCGGCGTCGCTCGAGGGGCTCCGCATCGCGACCACCTACCCCAACATCCTGGCGCGCTGGCTCGCCGGCCAGGGCGTCCGCGCCGGCGTCGTCACCCTGTCGGGCGCCGTCGAGATCGCGCCCCGCCTCGGGCGAGCCGACGTCATCTGTGACCTGGTCTCGACGGGCTCGACGCTTGCAGCCAATCACCTGACCGAGGTCGAGACCGTCATGGAGAGCCAGGCGGTGCTGATCAGGACGCCGGTCCCCGTCGCAGCCGGGAAACAGGACTGGATGGACAAGCTGCTCAAGCGCATGGATGGCGTCCAGCAGGTGAAGGAGAGCAAGTACATCATGCTCCACGCGCCCCGCTCCGCCCTGCCGCAGATCGCCGGGCTGCTGCCCGGCAGCGAGCACCCGACCATCGTCCCGCTCGAGGGCACCGACGAGAAGGTCGCGGTCCATGCCGTCTGCCGCGAGAACGTGTTCTGGGAGACGCTGGAACGCCTGAAGGCCGCCGGTGCGTCCGCCATCCTGGTCCTGCCCGTGGAGAAGATGCTGCCATGAGCGCACCACTGCTGACGATGCACGAGTGGGGCCGGCTCCCTGCGGCCGCGCGCCGGGAGGTGCTGCGCCGCCCGGCCCAGCGGGACCAGGACGAGACCATGGCGAGCGCCCGCGCCATCGTCGAGCGCGTACGCCGCGACGGCGACCGGGCGCTCAAGTCGCTGACCGCCGAGTACGACCGGGTCCAGCTCGAGCAGCTGCGCGTCTCCGAGTCCGAGTTCGACGACGCGGCCACTGCCCTTTCGGCCAACGAGAAGCGGGCCATCGAGCGCGCGATCGAGACCGTCCACAGGTTCCACGAGGCCCAGCTGCTGGCGCCGCTGCGGGTCGAGACCGCGCCCGGTGTCGTCTGCGAGAGGCTCTCGGTGCCGCTCGATGCAATCGGCATGTACGTCCCGGCCGGCACCGCGCCGCTGCCCTCATCGGCGCTGATGATCGGCGTCCCGGCGGCCATCGCAGGGTGCCCGACGCGCGTGCTGTGCAGCCCGCCGCGTCGCGACGGTCGCGCCGACCCGGGCGTGCTGTACGTGGCCCGCGCCTGCGGCGTGACGCACGTCCTCAAGTGCGGCGGGGCCCAGGCGATCGCCGCGATGGCCTACGGGACCGAGACCGTCCCCAAGGTGGACAAGATCTTCGGTCCCGGCAACGCCTGGGTCACGGCCGCCAAGCTGCTGGTGGCCATGGATCCCGACGGCGCCGCCTACGACATGCCCGCCGGCCCGTCCGAGGTGCTGGTGGTCGCGGACCACAAGGCCCACCCTGACTTCGTGGCCTCCGACCTGCTCGCTCAGGCCGAGCACAGCGTGGATGCCCAGGTGCTGCTGGTGACGACCAGCCGCGAGCTCGCGCATGCGGTGAACCGCGCTGTCGAGTCCCAGCTCGCGCGCCTGACGCGCACCGCCATCATCCAGGAGTCGCTGACGAGCAGCCGCATCATCCTCGTGGACGACCTGGAGACGGCGCTCGAGGTGGCGAACGCCTACGCGCCCGAGCACCTGATCATCGAGACCGAGCGCCCGCGGGAGTGGTTGCCCAGGGTCCGCCACGCCGGCTCGGTCTTCCTCGGCGCCTGGACGCCGGAGTCCATGGGCGATTACTGCAGCGGCACCAATCACGTCCTGCCCACCTACGGATTTGCCCGCTCGTTCAGCGGCCTTGGCCTGACCGACTTCATGCGGCAGATGACCGTGCAGGAACTGTCGCCCGACGGTATCGCGGGTCTCGGCCCGGTTGCGCAGACGCTCGCAATGCTCGAGGGCCTGGACGCACACGCCAACGCCGTCACCGTCCGCCTCGAGCACCTTCCGCGGGAGCCGGAATGAGCGGCGTCCTGCACCTGGCGAGGCCGGAGATCGTCGCGCTGGCACCCTATTCGCCGGCGCGCTGGGACCCCGCGCTCGTGCGCCTGCACGCGAACGAGAACCCGTGGCGCGGCGCGGCCGACCGCACGCGCGCCGGCCTCAACCGCTATCCGGAACCGCAGTCCTCGCTGCTGATCGACCGGCTCGCCGCCTTGTATGGGGTCGCGCCGGAGCAGGTTCTCGTGGGCCGTGGCAGCGACGAGGGGATAGACCTGCTGGTGCGGACATTCTGCCGGGCGGGGCAGGACCAGGTGCTGATCTGCCCCCCGACCTTCGCGATGTACCGGTTCGCTGCCGCCGTGCAGGGAGCCGGCGTGATCGAGGTCCCCCTGCGGCGTGAGGACGGCTTTGCGCTCGACGCCGGTGCGGTGCTTGCCGCGTGCACGCCGGCGACGCGGCTGGTCTTCCTCTGTTCGCCCAACAACCCGACGGGAAACCAGCTGGATCGCCAGGCCGTGCGACGGATCGTCGAGGGCCTGGCCGGGCGCGCCCTGGTGGTCATCGACGAGGCCTACGTCGAGTTCTCGAGCGCCGGCAGCCTCGCGCCGTGGCTTGCGCGGTACGGCCACCTCGCCATCCTGCGCACGCTGTCCAAGGCCTACGGCCTGGCCGGTGCGCGCTGCGGCGCCGTGCTCGCCGCGCCGGAAGTCACCGGCCTGCTGCGGCGGGTGATCCCGCCCTACGCCGTCAGCGCGCAGACGATCGAGGCGGCGACGGACGCGCTCGCCGGCGACGGAGTCGAAGCCTGCCGCGACCAGGTGCGCCGGCTGGTCGAGGAGCGCGGGCGCGTGGCGGCGCGGCTCGCCAGCGTCCCGCTGGTCAGCAAGGTCTGGCCCAGCGAGGCCAATTTCCTGCTCGTCGAAAGCCCCGACCCCGGCCGCCTGCTGGAAGCCGGCATCGCGGCCGGGCTGCTGGTGCGTGACGTGCGCGGGCAGGCCGGGCTGTCCGGCTGCCTGCGCGTCACCATCGGCAGCCCCGACCAGAACGAACGCCTGCTCGCCGCGCTGGAGGCCGCATGAGTGCCGCGAAGCCGACCCTGTTCATCGATCGCGACGGGACCCTGATCGAAGAGCCGCCTGACGAGCAGGTGGATTCCTTCGAGAAGCTGCGCTTCATGCCCGGCGCGGTCGCTGCCCTGCTCCGGCTGCAGGAAGCCGGCTTCCGCCTGGTCATGGTCACGAACCAGGACGGTCTCGGCACGCAGAGCTTTCCGCAGGCCCGGTTCGACGGACCACACGCCCTCATGATGCAGTTGTTCGAGTCCCAGGGCATCCGCTTCGACGCGGTCCTGATCTGCCCGCACCTGCCCGCCGACGGTTGCGACTGCCGCAAGCCGCGGACCGCGATGGTCGACGAGTACGTCGCCGGCAACCCGATCGAACGCGCGCGCAGTTTCGTCATCGGCGACCGCCAGACCGACCTGGATCTCGCCCGCAATCTCGGAATCGGCGCGATCCGCATCCTGAAAGGCGACGCGGACGACTTTACCTGGGCCGCGGCGGCGCGCTGCCTCACTCAGCCGGCGCACCGCACGGCGCTCGTCACCCGCAGGACGCGCGAGACCGACATCGAGGTCAAGGTGGACCTCGACGCCGAACTGCCGGTAGGGATTTCGACGGGACTCGGGTTCTTCGATCACATGCTCGAGCAGGTGGCCCGGCATGGCGGCTTCTCGTTGCAGCTGCGCTGCGCGGGAGACCTGCGGGTCGATGAACACCACACGGTGGAGGACTGCGCGCTGGCCCTCGGGCAGGCGCTGCGCCAGGCCCTCGGCGACAAGCGGGGTATCGGCCGCTATGGATTCGTCCTGCCCATGGACGAGTCCCAGGCACAGGTGGCCATCGACCTGTCGGGGCGCCCGTACGCGGTCTTCGAGGGCCGGTTCGGCCGTGAACGGGTCGGTGAGCTGCCGACCGAACTCGTGCCGCACTTCTTCCGTTCGCTGGGCGACTCGCTGGGCGCTGCCATCCACGTCTCGGTGCGCGGCGAGAACAGTCACCACATGGTCGAGGCCTGCTTCAAGGCCGTCGGCCGCGCGCTCCGTCAGGCGATCCGCGTCGAAGGACACGAGCTGCCGAGCAGCAAGGGCGTGTTGTGACCGACGTTGCGATCATCGACAGCGGTGGCGCCAACATCGCCTCGCTGGTCCACGCGCTCGCGCGGCTCGGGTGCAATGCCACCCTCACGCGCGATTCCGGCCTGATCAGCTCGGCGGCCAGGGTGATCCTGCCCGGCGTCGGTGCCGCCGCGGATGCCATGACCCGGCTGGCGGAATCGGGACTGACCACGATCGTTCCCGCGCTGACCCAGCCGGTGCTCGGCATCTGCCTCGGCATGCAGCTGCTCTTCGAGGCCAGCGACGAAGGCCCGACCCGTTGCCTCGGCATCCTGCCCGGGACCGCGCGACGCTTCGTCGCCGCGGCCGGACGGCCGGTGCCACACATGGGCTGGAACCAGCTGGACATCGTGCGCGGCGACCCGCTGCTGGACGGCATCCCGTCCGGCGCCTATGCCTATTTCGTCCACAGCTATGCCCTGCCTCCGGGAGCCGACACGATCGCCACCTGCGACTACGGCAGCCCGTTCACCGCCGCGGTGAGCCATGGCAACTTCCATGGCACGCAGTTCCACCCGGAGCGCTCGGCCGGCATCGGCGCGCGCATCCTGCGGAACTTCCTGGAGCGCTGCTGATGGAACTCATCCCGGCCATCGACCTGCGCGGCGGCGGCGTCGTCAGGCTGCTGCAGGGGGACTTCGACGCCGAGACCCGCTACACGATGACGCCGGAGGAGTTGTACGGCCGGTATGCCCGCGCCGGCGCCCGGCGCGTGCACGTCGTGGACCTCGACGGCGCGCGCGACGGGACCGCCGGCAACCGCCCGATCATCGCCGGCCTGGCCTCGCTCGGACGGCTGCGCATGCAATCCGGCGGCGGCCTGCGTTCCTCGCGCGACCTGCAGTCCCTGCTGGCGGCCGGCGTCGAGCGCGCCGTGATCGGCAGCGTAGCCGTGACTGCGGCCAGCGAGGTCAGCGAGTGGTTCGCCGAGTTCGGTGCCGACCGGCTGGTGCTCGCGCTTGACGTCCGCATCGATGCATCGGGAACGCCGCGGGTCGCGACGCACGGCTGGAAGGAACAATCCGCCCTGTCGCTGTGGGACATGGTGCGCCGCTACCAGGGCGTCGGCCTGCGCCACGTGCTGTGCACCGACGTCAGTCGCGATGGCGCGATGGCAGGGCCCAACCTCTCCCTCTACCGCGAGGCGACCGCCCGCTTCCCGGAGCTGGCCTGGCAGGCATCGGG
>Ga0316603_10000807_pt1 | contig 16044 bp, 12 predicted proteins | sample OWC_soil_day10_n_FD_207649 | JGI IMG/M metagenome (GOLD analysis project Ga0316603, IMG submission 207649) | Wetland soil microbial communities from Old Woman Creek delta, Ohio, United States - OWC_soil_day10_noCT | ecosystem: Environmental > Terrestrial > Soil > Wetlands | place: USA: Ohio... | reverse complement strand
CAGCTCCTGCGCGAAATACAGGAACAGGTGCATGGCCCAAGCGATCGCGATGATTCCGAAAAACGCCACGACTCGCCGCAGCCAGTTGGTCCTGATGAGTTTAAAGGGAAACCGTTCCCAGATGGTTTCCACGATCCAGACCGTCACCGTGCAGCACATGATCCATGAGACGTGGAAGTTGCCCGATACCGTGTTGGCGAACTTTTCCCAGTACGGCGGAGCGATGGAGGTGAAATACTGCCAGGGGTAGTAGAGGATGCCCATGTGGGAATGCATGGTCATAAAAAAGATCAGGGTGCTTAAAAAAAACGTCGCCACCAGGATGCTGATGCCCTTCCCGGGTTGGTTCATGTCCTGCCAGGGGACCTCCTCGCAGGCCACCACCCAGGCCGGGCTCAGCCAGGAAGCGATCGCGGCGAACATCAGGCAGGCCAGCGACGCATACTCGAGCGCGAAGAACTCCGTCATCCCGGGAAGCTTCATCAGGTTGCCTGGGTTGAAGTATGCGATCCCGAAGTTGCCCAGCAGGGACTCGAAGAAACCCTTGATGAGCACCCACAGGATGACGACCGAGATCACCGTGAGCACGGCTCCCTTTAAAAGCGGGTGGGTGTTTTCCAGCCAGCGGCGCTTGAAGGGCCAGTAATTGAAGATGTAGACCATCCAGATCAGCACGATCAGCCACCATCGGGTGTACATGTAGCCCACGTAGGGCGTGTACATGCGCATCCAGCCGCGCGGGTCCTGGAAAATCCACCACGTGGCGTAGAACACGGCCAGCGTCAGCACCAGGGCCACGATCGCCGGTATCGGCTGCGGCCAGCGCTGGACCAGTTTGCGCTCTTCGAGATAACCTGTGCCGAAACGCTCCATTTCAGCCTCCTTTCGCAATCAGGTTGGGTTAAGGGTTATTTTGTTCCAGCTTCTCATAAATCGCACGCCGCAGCATAGGTACGATTCTCCAAAAAGGTTGAAAACCACCGGAGTCGATATGGCCATTTCCCCTGAAAACGCATTTGCTTAAACTTCCAAAGCAACAGCGGTGCCAGCAGCAAAACCAGCAGGTTGCTTTGCATAGGACTTTGATTTAGCTACAATTATCGGAATACTCAGGAATAGGCTTTCTGCCGGCAACATCGAAAGGGAACAAATTACATCCGTTGCTGAAATGATAATGGTGCAGACCGTTCCCTAAAAAATCAGGTTATTCGGAGCCCGGCATACGGAATCGGGCCTGCGTCAGCGTCCCGTTTCGGTAGGCATCGATCACTTCCTCGATATCGCCGGTGATTCCACAGACCAAGTCGATGTCGTTTTCTCTGAGGAGGTTAAAGAACGCATCGCTCACCGCACCGCAGATGACGACGCCCACGCCGAGCTTTTTGATCTCGTCGGTGCGCTCGTATATGGAATTGCTTTTCACCGGGACGGTTCGGTGGACGATTTCCTGGTTCCGGTCCGGCTCCAGGATGCCTATCTGGGTGCAGGTGTCCAAGACCGGAGAAACCCTGCCCATGAAGACCGGTATGGCGGTCCGAGGAAACTCTTTGGAACCAGCCTGGCCGGAGCCATGCAGCAGCATCGAACCTTGAGACAAGCGGTTATGGGCTTTGGGGCAGAATATGCAGCAATGAGTCGGCATGTGGTTCCACCCGTCATCGAGACAGAGCCGGAGAGCGCGTTCGACGAAGAGTGAGCAACAACCGTGCCCGGAACCACGCCTCCAACAGTACGGCGATTTTTTTATTTTATTTTATCTGGTTAGGATAGAAGGAGTTCTTGGCAAAAGTCGGATCGGCACATGGGCGGCACAGCGGGACCTTGACTGAATCGAAAAATAGGAACAAAATGCACCCAAATACTTTTCGGCCCTCAGCACACTGCCTCGCGAAAGACCGACGGCCATGGGAACAAAGCCGGATTACTCCAAGCAACGCCACCATGAACTGATCCTCGACAGCCTCCAGGAGGGGGTGTTCACGGTGGATATGAGCTGGCGCATTACGTCCTTCAACCGGGCCGCGGAGTTCATCACCGGCATCAGGCGGGCGGAGGCCATCGGCCGCCAATGCTTCGAGGTCTTCCGAGCCGATGTCTGTGAAACCGGTTGCATGCTGCGCCGCACGATCGAGACCCAAAGCCCCCTGTCGAACATGCCGGTGCACATCTACCGCGCCGACAAGAAGCGGATCCCCATCAATATCAGCACCGCCTTGCTGCGGAATGCGGAAGGCCGGGTGGTCGGCGGTGTGGAGACTTTCCAGGATATCTCTGCGATCAAGGAGCTCCAGAAAGCGCTGCGGCAACAGCACTCCTTCGAGGACATCGTCAGCAAGAACCCGCGGATGCTCAAAATTTTCAGCCTGCTGCCCCAGGTGGCTGAAAGCGGGAGCACGGTTCTGATCGAGGGCGCCAGCGGCACCGGCAAGGAGCTGATCGCGCGCGCTATCCACAACCACAGCCCCCATCGTGGAGGGCCGTTCGTTGCGGTCAACTGCGGGGCGCTGCCCGACACACTGATCGAAGCCGAGCTCTTCGGCTACAAGGCGGGCGCCTTTACGGATGCCCGCAAGGACAAGCCCGGGCGGTTTGCCCTGGCCCAGAACGGCACGATTTTCCTGGACGAGATCGGCGACATATCAACCGCTGTCCAGGTGCGGCTGCTGCGCGTGCTCCAGCAAAAAGTCTACGAGCCGCTCGGGTCGGGCCGGCCCGTTCCGGCCAATGCCCGCGTCATCGCCGCCACCCATCGCCGCCTGGAGGACCTGGTCAAGGCGGAAAAGTTCCGCGATGATCTTTATTTCCGCATCAACGTGTTCAAGATCCTCCTGCCGCCGCTGTCCGAACGCCGGGAGGATCTCCCGCTGCTGGTAGATCATTTCATCGAACGGTTCAACCACCAGAAAGGACGGAGCGTGGCAGGTGTCGCCCGGGAGGCGATGTCCACCCTCATGACCCACGACTGGCCGGGCAACGTGCGCGAACTGGAAAACGCGATCGAGCATGCGTTCGTCCTCTGCCGGCAAGACCTCATTCACCTCGAAGACCTGCCCGAACACCTGCACCCGGCCGCCTGCACCGACGCCGCATCGGAAGGCATGACCCTGCAGGATGTCGAGAAAACAGCCATCCTCCAGACCCTCCTCCGCAACAACGGCAAAAAGCTGGCGACCGCCCGTGAGCTGGGCATAGACAAGAACACCCTGCGCCGCAAGATGATCCGCCTGGGGATCCAGCCGTCGGCCGGCCGCCCATAACATGTGATTCACCAAACTCGCGATATTCACGAATCCCTATCGCCAGCAGTTCCTTAGGATAGGCACCCCGCTCCGCGAATTCGGACAATTTGGAGAAAGCTTTATCGATCTGTTCCAAAACGTAGTCCGTGTCGGACAGAGCTGGGACATCCGGTGGGGGGCAAGAAGTTGGTTTCAAATCGGGTGATCGAAGGTCACGTGGACTTTTTCGGCGCCGCCCAGGCCGATGGCGATGGATTGGACTTTTTCGATGATCCTTTGCTTTTCCGCCAGCAGCGTGTGGATGGATAGGCCGGTGGGGATGTGAACGAAGGCCGCGCCGTCCCGGGCCGTCACCTCCACCCGGGGAAATTCCTCCACCAGCAGCGCCTCCACCTGGGATGCCAGCACCCGGTCGTTCAGCAGGCGTTTGGACTCGGGGGTCATTCGAAACGAAGGCTGGGCAGCGGTGGCGGCAATAACGCGGGCCGCGTCGTCCACCGTCAGTGTGCCGATATGCATCAGCATGTCGTAGAGGGTCGGGTCGGAGGTGTCCATGCCGTAAAGGTTGAGCGCCCAGCTGCGCCGTTCCTCGTCGTCCTTCATGACCACCTGCCGCGCCTTCTCGGCGCTGACCCCTTCACGCTCCATCTCGTCCTTGACCCGCTCCTCCATGGCCGCAAAAATCCTGACCTTGAGTACGGAGGGGATTCCCTGGACGAAAAAATGCCCCGCGAAACCGTGGTACACGACGTTGCCCCACTGCACTTCTCTCAGGAGCGCCGTTCGGATGAAAGTGACGTATTTTTTCTTGTCTCGACCGAAGCGATCCAGAAGCGAGGGGGCGTCTTCAATCGCACGCATCAGCTTGAGCTCCGGGATGTCGAATAGCTTGGAAGCCTGCAGCAGCACCTCGCGCGAAATGCATTTATAGCCGAGTTCCGCCGCAGCCTTCTTGGCCACCTCGCTGCCGCGGATGTAACACCCTCTGGAAATGACGATCACAGCCATTTCTTATTCCTTTCGAGAAGTGGATGCCCAGAGTTTGCACATATAGAAGAGAATGAGCACGATCACCCGCTTTTCAATGTTCGGATCCATCATTTGCAAAGTATCCTGGAATCCCATATGAACTGTTTAAACGAATAGAGTCAACCCAAGGAGGTCTGAAATGACGCACGAAAAAGTGATGGTCGCCATCGGTCCGAACCATGTTGCCGAAATCACGCTGAACCGTCCGGAGCAGTTGAACACGCTCGACAGCCCAATGGCCGAGGAACTTTATGAAGCGCTCGTCGAACTCGATGCCGATCCGAAGGTGCGCGTGGTGCTCCTGAAAGGCGCCGGCAAGGCTTTCTGCGCTGGGATCGATGTCAAGGAGCTGGCCGGCAAATCGGCCCTGGACTACCGGGAGTGGATCGAGCGCATGGAGCGTCCCCTGGTGGCGGTCTCCCGGATGAAAAAACCGGTGATCGCCCAGGTGCAAGGGGTCGCCGCGGCGAACGGAATGGGACTCGTCGCCGCCGCCGATCTGGTCATCGCCGCCGACAACGCCCGCATGGGACTCACGGCCATCAACGTGGGCCTCAATTGTGTCGGGCCGGTCATCCCGGTGGCCCGGTGCGTCGGCCGCAAAAAGGCGCTCGAACTGTTGCTCTACGGCAACCTGATTCCGGCCTCGGAAGCCCTCGCCCTGGGTTTGGTCAATAAACTGGTGCCCAAGGACGAGCTGGAGACGCAGGCCCGCCGGTGGGCGGAGGAGCTGGCCGAAAAAAGCCCCATAGCGGTCCAGATCGCCAAAAGCGCTTTTTACAACGCCGAAGACATGGACTACACGAAGCAGTTCGCCTACATGAACGAGGCCTTCGCCCGGCTGTGCACGGCCGATGACGCCAAAGAAGGGGTCCAGGCGTTTTTCGAAAAACGAAAGCCGGTCTGGAAAGAAAAGTAAGCGGATCACAGGGCAATAAAGAAATGACTGATGAGAATTTCTTCTTCTGGCAAGTCCGCTCGATCAAATACCTGGAAAAAATGTACCGCACCAGAGGGTCTTCTTTTGGGCTTTAAGTCGAAGCGGATCTCACATCGATGGACACCTGTATGCCTCCAGCCATGATGCGGCCGGTTTTTAAAGTCAAGCATTACTTTCTAATTTGGAAACCGGAAAGCTGATCCGGAAAAGGCTCCCACGGCCCTGGGCGGAATTGACCATGATATTGCCGCCGTGCTGTTCGACGATCTTGTTGGTGATGAACAGCCCCAGGCCGGTGCCCTTGTCCCCCTTCGATGAAAAGAAGGGGGTGAAGAGCTTCTCCTGGGTGGCCGGGTCCATGCCGATCCCGTTGTCGAGGATGTCGAACTCCAGCCGGTCCTTTTTGCGCCGCAGGCTGAAAACCACCTTGGGCGGTTGGCGGGCCCCCTCCGCCAGGCAGGCGTCGACGGCGTTCTCCAGGACGTTCAGCAGGGCGGCTTGAAGGTAGGCGGGGTCCGCTTCGATCTCGCCGCTCTTCGGATCGAACTCCTTTGCGAAGACGATGCCGGTTTCGGTGAGCTTGCCGGCCACCGCCGCCGCCACCTCTTCGGCCAGCGCGACGGCGTTCATCTTTTCCCGCTTCAACTCGCGCTTCTTGGAGTAAAAAAGGATGTCCAGGACCACCTTGCGGATCCGCTCCATCCGCTGCTTGACGATGTCCCAGCCTTCCCGCAGCTGGCTCGTGTTGCCTTTGGCCAGGCCCCCGTCCACCAGGTAGACGCCCGCGTCCAGTCCGGTGAGCAAACCCTTCAGCGCATGCGAGATGGAGCCCAGCATCAGCCCCAGGGACGACAGGTGGCTTTGAAGCTCGCTTTTTTCGGCCACCAGGCGTTCGAGGCTCCGGGTGTACTCCCGGAGCTTCTGGCGCGTGAGAATCCTCTCGGCCGCCCGGCGCAGGGCGATCTCGAGCACGTCGACGTTGATGGGCTTGGTGATGAAATCCGTGGCGTCGTATTTGAGGCTTTTGACCGCCAGGTCCATGTCGCCGTGACCCGTGATCATGATCACCTCGGTCTCGGGGTTCTCCCGCTTGACCTTCTGCAGCAGTTCGATGCCGTCCATCCCGGGCATCTTGATGTCCGTGAGGATCATCGGCGGTTGCGTCTGCTCAAAAAGGCGCAGCGCAACCTCGCCGTTTTCCGCTTCCATGACCTCGTAGCCGAGATCGGACAGCGGCAGGCGCAGGACATCGCGGATGTCCTTTTCATCATCGACCAGGAGGATCCTCTTATCCATGCGCCTTTTCCGGAATGGGGAATTCCAGCACGAAACAGGCCCCGCCGGCCGGATGGGGCCTGACCCGGATGGTGCCCCGGCAGTCTTTCACGATGCCGTAGCTGATCGAAAGCCCCAGGCCCGTGCCCTTGCCCGCCTGCTTGGTCGTGAAGAAGGGCTCGAAGATCCGCTCGGTCATGTGCGCCGGGACCCCGACGCCGGTGTCGCAGATCTCGCAGACCACGAGCGGCCCCGCGGCGCGGGTGCCGATGACGATGCGTTTCGACCCCGGCCCGGCCTCCGCCGCGCCCCAGCGCTCCTCGATGGCGTCCCGCGCGTTGATCAGCAGGTTGATGAACACCTGCTCCAACCGTCCGGGGTCCGCATCGATCTTCGGCAGCGCCGGGTCGATCTCCCAGGCGACCTCGATGCTGCGCAGCTTCAGCTGCTGGCTGAAAATGTCGAAGGCCCGGCGCAGGACCTCGTTGAGCTGGATCCGCTCCAGTTTCAAATCGGACTTGCGGGCGAACTGGCGCATGTGGTCGATGATGCGCGTGGCGCGGTCCACGTTCCCGTCGATTTTCCGGAGCATGGTACCCAGGGTCCCCTGCTCGATGGCCTGCTGCCGGTCGAGCTTCTTGATGAAAAAGCTGCTGGCGGTCTTGATGACCGACAGCGGCTGGTTGAGCTCGTGGGCGATGCCGGTCGCCATCTCCCCCAGAGTGGCCATTTTGCTGGCCTGGATCAGGTTCTGTTCGGCCTCGAGGCGTTTGGTGATGTCGCTGGTGGTCACCAGCAACACCTTGCGCCCCGGGTACTCTCCGGGCGAAATCCGGACGTTGACGACGAGTCGACTCTGGTTTTTATGCAGGTGCTTGACTTGATTCAGTTCGGCGGTCGTGCGGATGTCGGCGGCGTATCGACTCCGTTCCGCCGGCAGAAAGAGATTCAGGAACGACCGCCCGATGATGTCCTCCCGAGTCAGGCCGTACACGGCCGCGACGCTCTTGTTGCAGTCAAGGACCTCCAAGGAGTCGTGATCCACAACGAACACCGGGTTGGGAATTTGGTTGAAAATCTCGTGGTATTTGAGTTCGGACTTTTTGAGCTTTTCCTCCAGCTCCCGGCGCTCGGTGATGTCCAGGCTCATTTCCAGGACGGCCACGATCCGACCTTCGGTGTTTTTGATGGGGGAGGTCTTGAACATCCAGTGGACCTTGCTGCCGTCGCGATTGGACCCGGTTTCCTCGCCTTGGTGGGGCTGCCCGTCCAGAAAGGTCTTCTCCACCGGGCAGTCGCTGCATTTTTCATCCCGGCCCTTGTACGCATGGTAGCAATATTCGCCCGGATTCGGCCCGAAGCGCCGTCTGAACTCGCCGTTGAAGCTGAGCAGCCGCAAGTTGCGGTCCTGGACGGTGATCAGGCACGGCACGCGTTCCACGAGCGTCTGGTATTCATCCCGTTGCTTGTTCAGCTCCGTCTGTTTGTGGGCGATCTCGGCGCTCATTTGGTTGATGGCGCTGGCCAGCTGCCCCATTTCGTCGTCTTGACCCAGGTCGATGCGGCTGGGCAGCAGGCCCTGGCCGATGAGGTGCGTTTCCGCGATGAGCTTGCGGACCGGCCGGTTGACGAAGCGCAGGACAAACAGGAAAATAATGGCCGAGGGGATCATGAACACCACGCCCGTGAAACCGATGGCCGCCGTTTCCGCCAGCCGAATCTCATGGTCGATGTCTTCCAGAGAGACCACGACATCCAGCGCGCCCAGGATCTTCTTGCCCTCGGGGTGGACGTGGCAGGCGCCGGAGGAGCAGCCGGGTTCGTTGCCGATGGGGCTGATGATGCCGAGCAGGCGGTAGCCCTCCCTGGAGGCGAAGATGCGGGTTCGCTCCTCCATCCCGATGTCCACCTGCGGCGGCTCGGTGCGGTGGCAGATGTAGCAGGCCTCGGCCCGGATGTTGGTGCGCGTATCGACCTCGGCCGGACGGTTGGAGAACTTGATCTGCCCCTCCTTGTTGTAGATGCGGATGTTCTGGATCCCTCGGACCTTGGCGATGTTGTTGATGATCTGGTTGATGTCGTCGCGGGAGTTGATCATCATGGCGTAGTGCGTGCCGAGCCGGATGGTGGTGGTCAGCCGGTCGGTGGAGGCCACCACGTTTTCGATCAGCGTTTTTTTCTGGTATTTCATGTTGAAGTAGGACCAGGAGGCGATCGTGATGAGCAGCGTGGCCCCCACGATGAAGATCAGCTTGGAGGCCAGGCGATGCCTCAGGTGGATGATGGACCGGATCAGCATGTTTCCCCCGCCGCCGAGAACCCGCGGCCGTGCTCCCGGGCTTTGTCCCTGGCCGTCCGCGGTGTTCCCGTGGCAGCGGCTGCGAAAGCGATTTTTTGCTTCACACCGGCGTGGAAGGCCAGGTTCATGTCAAGGCCCATCTCCCCCGCGCCCAGGCCCAAGGCCAGGCCGATGAGCTGCGGCAGGTACAGGACGCTGATGTGCAGGTCCTTGCCCACCGCCCGGCCGGCAGCGCCCTGGAAGGCCTCCAGGTTCATCTGGCACATGGGGCACACCGTGACGACGGCGTCCGCCCCGCGAGCGGCATCGAGAATGTCGGCTACCAGGGCGGTGCCCACTTCACGCTGGGTGCTCATGTGGGACGCCCCGCAGCAGCGCCCCCCCATCCGCCAGGGGAACACCTCGGCCCCGGCGACCCGGATCAGCGGCTCCATCGAAACCGGCAGTTCAGGGTCGTCGAAGTCCGCATACGGCCGCAGGCACTGGCAGCCGTAATAGGGGGCGATTCGCAGCCCCGTCAGCGGCCGCACGACCTTGGGGCGGATCGCTTCCGCTCCCAGGTCGGCGGCCAGCACGTCCAACAGATGCCGAACCCGCAGCCGCCCGTGCAGATGCAGCTGTTCCTCGCCCAGCACGGTGTTGATCGTTGCAGCCAGCCCCGAATCCGTGCGGGTCTTTTCCTGGACGGTCTTGAGATTGAGGTAACACGCGCTGCAGGGCACCAGGACATCCATGGGGGCGGCCTGCCGTTCAGCCAGGGCCAGGTTGCGTGCCGGCAGGACCAAGGCCAGCAGGGCGCTCGTGGCTTCCGCCGCGGAAGCCCCGCAGCAGCTCCAGCCCTCGATCTCGGACAGTTCCACCCCCAGCGCCGCGAGCACCGCCCGGGTCGATCGATCGTATTCCAGCGCCGTACCTTCCAGGGAGCAACCGGGGTAATAGTGGTATTTCATCGGCCCTCCTCCAGTTCGGCCGCTTTGCGGAACAGCGCCTCCAGCGGCCGTTTTCGCCGCAGAGGCCACCGCAGGGGCAGTTTGCCCTTGGCCGTCAGCCGCATTCCGAGGCCCGAATACCGCAGGGGCAGCAGGGGGTTCTTCATCTCGGCAAAGTAAAGGGTCATGAACTCCAGCTCGTTGACGCGGCCGTGGCGCCGAACGCTTTCCATGAAATGCCGGAAGAAGGCGGTGACCGGTCGGTAGCGCGGCAGCCGTTCCCGGGCCGCCGCCTGCTTGAGGGCGTGCATGGCCTCCGTCAGGGGAAGCCCCCGTGGGCAGCGCAGCGTGCAGAAATAGCAGGCCGAGCACAGGGTGAAGGTGCGGCTGTGGAACACCGCCTCGCGCCGCCCCAACAGCACGTGTTGCCACAACTGGCGGGGCGTCAGGTCCATGGCAAACGCGTTGGGGCAGGACCCCGTGCAGGTGCCGCATTGGATGCAGCTTTGGACCATCCGGCGCACCTGCTCTATCTCGTCAGGTGCGTGAGTCGTTTTTATCTCTGCATCGGCGGACGGGTTCATTCAATTTCCTCCTGCAATTATTTAATTTTTGGCTGCCGGCTTTCGGTCGGCAGCCAGAAATTAAATGGCCGCATCGATCGTCGCCAGCATCTGCTGGGCGGCGTAGCCCTCCAGGAAAGAGGCGTCGTTCGGGCACACGGCGGCGCAGGCCCCGCAGCCCTGACACATCGCCGGATTGACCCGCACCTCTTCGAGATCCACGTCCAGGGAGCGCGCCCCGTAAGGGCAGGCGGCGATGCACTGCTCGCAGAGGCTGCACAGGCTGTGGCGAACCCCCGCCGTCACTTTGCCGGCCGCCAGCCGCTCGCGGGACAGGAGGCGCAGGGCGCGCTGGGCCGCCGCCTCGGCCGTGGCCACGGACTCCGTGATCGTGCGCGGTCCCAGGGCCAGCCCGCAGGCAAAGACCCCCTCCTTGAGCCCGTCGACCGGCCGCCACTTCGAATCGGCTTCCTGGAAAAAGCCGTCCCGGTCCAGGTGGGCGCCGTAGGCTTCGGCCAGTTCCGGCGACAGCCTGGGAACGATGCCCGTGGCCAGGACCACGAGCTGCGCCTCGATGGCGAGCGTCCGCCCCAGAATCGGCTCCGCCACCGTCACCGTCGCACCGGTCTCGGTCGGTTCGACCTGCGGCGGGCGATCCGGATGGTACGGGATAAAGATCACGCCGGCATTCCGCGCCCGGGTGAACGCCGCCTCGCTGAAACCATAGGCCATGACGTCCCGGTGCAGGATGAACACCTCGGCCCGGGAGTTTGTCTCGTTGAGCGCCAGCGCGTGCTTCAGCGCCGCGGCGCAGCAAACGCGGCTGCAGTAATTCCGCGGCTCCCGGCGGGAGTCGACGCACTGGATCATCACCACCCTGTCCAGCCCGCCGGTCTCCAGGCTGCCGTCGGCCATCCGCCGCTCCAGCTCGGACTGGGTCAGGATCGCCGGGCCGGCCCCGTAGGCATGGGACCGGGTGGGCGCCTCGACGCCGCCGGTCGCCAGAACGATGACGCCGTGGGCCAGGGTCTGAACCTCTTTGGCCGGCCCCTCGACCACGGTGGAAAAAGAACCGACCTCGCCGGCGGCATGGACGACCCGCGAGCCGAGGTGCACCTGAATGCGCGGATGCTTCTCGACCCGCTTCAAGCGGTCCTTCAACAGGGCCGTGACATCCTGGCCTTCCAGCGTGCGGTTAAGCCAGTTGAGGTTGCCCCCCAATCGGTCGCTTTCCTCCACCAAGTCGACCTCGTAGCCGTGGTCCGCGATCGCCAGGGCCGCGCTCATTCCGGCAATGCCCCCTCCCACCACCAGGGCCCGGGGCGCGATCCGGATCTCGGCGGCCGGAGCGGGGTCGGCCCACTTCAGCCGGGCCGCACCGGCCCGCAGCTTCGCCAACGCGTCGGCCGACGACTCCCCTGCCGATGGGAAGGACCACGGGGCGATGTCGACCACTTCCATCAGGGCGGGGTTCATTCCCAGCTCCCGGCCCGCCTCCTGGAGCCGGCGCCGGTGCAAATGCGGCAGGCAGGCCCCGATCAGCAGCCGGTTCGGGTTCACCTCCCGGACACAGCCGACCAGCTGCTCCCAACCGGATGTGGTGCAAAGGCCGGCCACGGTCTCCACGGCGGCGATCTCCGGATCGGACAAGAGCGCCCGGAGCGCTGGAGCGGAGGGCGCCACGCCGGCCTCTCCGCTGCTGCAGCGGCAGACCACGGCCAGGACCCGCGGAAACTCGCGCATCAGGCTCACCGGCGCCTCCGGGGCCGGTTCCTCTATCGCCAGGCTGCCGCCGGCGGCGTGCAGGACGCGCGAGGCGCCGGATGCCGCCGCCGAAGCCTGGATCACGGCCTCCCCGATGTCCTTCATGCCGCCGAAAGCGCCGCCGATGAAGATCCCGGGCCGCCCGGTGCGGCTCAGCGAGAACGGCTCCGGCTCGATGAACCCCCAGGGGTTGAGCGGCAGATCCAAACGGCCGGCCAGCTCGGCGGACCCGGCGGCCGGCCGCTGCCCCGCGGCCAGGACCACCATGTCGAAGGACTCGTCGCGGCATGCGCCGGAGACGTCCGCCCATCGGATCGCCAGCCCGCCGCCGGCCGGGTCGGGCACCACCGAATGCGCCCGCGCGCGTTCGAACCGGACCCCGTATCGCCCCTCGGCCTGGTCCCGGTAGCGTTGGAAGGACTTGCCGAAGGTGCGCATGTCCATGAAGAAGATGGCCGTCTCCAGCTCGCCTTCGGACCGCTCCTTGGCGAGCACGGCCTCCTTGATGGACGCCATGCAGCAAAAGCTCGAACAGAAATCCGCCTCCAGCTGGAGGTCCCGGGAGCCCACGCACTGGAGCCAGGCGATCTTGCGGACGGGGCGCCCGTCGCTCAGCCGCACGAGGCGGCCGGCCGTGGGCCCCGTTCCGCTCAGCAGCCGCTCGAATTCGATCTGGGTCAGAATGTCCGGCGAGGCGCCGTAGCCGAAGCTGTTTTTCCCGTGGGACGGGTCGCAGAAGTCGGTCCCGCCGCAGAGCACCACCGCCCCGGCTTCGATCTGCCGGGCCTCGCCCGACTCCAGCTTCTGATAGGCCTGCACCACCTTGGGCATCAGCGCCTCCAACTCGAAGGGCTTGACCAGGTAGTCCAGGGCGCCGATCTTCATGGCCTCCACCGCGGTTTCAACCGTGGCGTAGGCGGTCATCATGATCACAGTGAGCTCCGGCGCCAGCGCCTTGGCACGCTCGAGCACCTCGACACCGTCCATGCCCGGCATTTTGATGTCCAGCAGCATGAGGTGATACGGCGCAGCCAGCATCAAGTCCAGCGCCTCGGGCCCGGACCCGGCCATGGCCACCGTGAACCCCTCTTCCTCGAGCCACTCCTTCAAAGAGTCGCGCACGGCCAGCTCATCGTCCACGACCAGGATGCGGAATTTCTTGCGTGCGGCCTCCGGCATGCGGATGGCCTCCGTGGGGCAGACCGCGAGGCAGGCCCCGCAGCGGGTGCAGGTTTGAGCGTCGATCAGGTAAGTGTTGGGGATGTTGTGGGGCACCGGCAGGTAAATGGCCTTGCGCTTCGAGAGCCCGGCGTTGAAGCCGTCGCGGACCTCCACCGGGCACACGGGCACGCACCGGCCGCAGCCGACGCAGCGGTCCGGGTCCACCCAGGAGGGCTGCTGCTTGAGCGCCACGCGGAATTTGCCGGGCTCGCCCTCGATGCCGGTGATCTCGGTGGAGAGCAGGATCTCGATGTTTTCGTGGAAGAGCCCGCGGCGCAGGCAGTGCTGGGAGGCGGCGTCGCGCTGAACCAGCGGCAGCATGCGGCACATGCCGCAGTGGTCCGTGGGGAACTGGTAGTCCAGCCGGCTCAGGATGCCGCCCAGGTGCGGGGCCCGGTCCACCAGGGTGACCCCGTACCCGTATTCGGCCAGGTCCAGCGCGGCCCGGATGCCGGCGATCCCGGCGCCGAGCACTACGGCGTTTCCGGCTTTACGCTTCATCCTACCCCCTCCCCTTCATTTTTCTAAAACGTTAGGGATCAGCCGGCGGCCTGCCGTCGGCTGATTCCTACGACCTCGGGAAACTCCGATTCCTTGAAGACCGACAGCGGCGGCGCCTCTTCCAGGTCGCGGCCGGCCTCGTAGCCGAACGCCTGCTGGGTGTGCCGCGCGACGGTCCGAAAGACCTCCATGACCGGGATGTCGTTGGGGCAGGCGTTGGAGCATTGCCCGCAGCCGACGCAGGCGGTGCTCATGTGCGCCAGGCGCGTCAAGTGGTAGAACAGGGTGTCGGTGGGCATCTTGAGCACGCCGCTGCGCCCCGCCCACTGCAGGTACTGGGCCGGCTCGTGGTTGAACACGTCGGTGACGAACACGCACTCCTTGCAGTAGCACACCGGGCACGCCACGCGGCAGTTGTAGCAGTTGATGCAGTCGGCAAAATAGGCGGCCGCTTTGTCGAGACTGCCGATAGCCGCCTGCGTGGCTGCGAACATCTCGTCGCGGCGACCGACCCGCCGGGCCACCAACGCGTCCAGGGCCGCCTGGCGGGAGGCCGGCGTTTCACATCGGGCCAGATTGAGGGATTCGACCGCCTCGCGGCCCGCCGGCGATCGCGCCTCCGCCATCAGGGCGCCGCCGCACCCCAAGAACCCGATGTGGATGTCGCTGTGGGGCGGCACCGGGAACTCGCAGGCCCGGCAGGCCGGGGCGAGGTCCGGTTCCACCTTTTCTTCGGCCAGCGCCTTGCTGACAAAATCCTGCGTCGTCGCTGCGGGGTTTTCACCGGCACGGCGGATGTAATCCTTGTTTTGAAAAGCGCCCAGGCAGTCGATGCTGACGAGAACCACCTCGTCCGTCCGGGCCTGCTTGAGCTTCACGAGCTCCACCCACGCCCGGATTTCGCAGGGCCGCAGGACCGCCGCCCAGCGGGCCCCCATGGGTTTGCGCGCCAGGCGCGAGGCGATGCGCGCGGCGTTCATCGGGAAGCAGGGCGCCAGCGGGTCGACGCCGTCCATCCCTTCCGGGCGGGTGACCAGGGTCGGCATCACCAGGCGCTTCATGGGCAGGTGCTGGGGGACCAGCACCGCGCGCACCGCTTCGGCCGCCAGCAGGTTCTGCAGAAACCCGCGAATCCCCGCCGGCAGACCGCCTTCTTGCAAATCGAGACGATAGGTGTCGGTCATGTCCTTTTCCTTTCACGCCCGGGTGTCACACCGCCAGCGCCAACGGGGACCGAACGGGCCCCAGGGCCCTGACCTGCTCGACGAGCTCGCGCATGATCTCGGCGAACCGGATGCCGTCGCTCGCCCCGATCCAGGTCAGCCGCAGGCGCTCCTCTTCGAATCCGAACCGCGGCAGGATCTCCTTCAGGAGCTTGATGCGGCGGCGCGCCTTGAAATTGCCGTTGATGTAATGGCAGTCCCCGGGGTGGCAGCCGCTCACCAGGACCCCATCCGCCCCCTGAAGAAGCGCCTTGATCACATACTGGGAATCGACCATGCCGGTGCACATCACCCGGATCAGGCGCACGTTCTTGGGATACGACAGCCGCGAGGTCCCGGCCAAATCGGCCGCCGTGTAGGTGCACCAGTTGCAGACAAAGGCTACGATCGTCGGTTCAAATTCCCCCATGAGTCCTCCTCGACATGAATCCAACCGGGCTTGCCCCGGTTGGATTCATATTCCGACCGCCTTCAGGGCGTTCATGATGCCGTCGCACTCGGCGAACAGTTGCTCCTTCTTGAAATGGCGCACCTGGGCGGCGCCGCTGGGGCAGCCGCCGCCGCAGCTGCCGCAGCCCTTGCACAGGGCCTCGTTGACCACCGACACCGCCCGCCGCGCGTCGAACTCGATGGCCGAATACGGGCAAAGCCCGATGCAGGTCTGGCAGCCGGCGCAGATGTCGGGATCGATCCATGAAATGGCCGACGGGATCACGACCATGCCCCGGCTGGCCAGCGAGAGCGACTTGGCCGCCGCGCCCGAGGCCTGGGCGACCGTGTCCGGGATGTCCTTCGGGCCCTGGCAGGCGCCTGCCAGAAACACCCCGTCGGTGGCCGTGTTGAGCGGGCCCAGCTTGGGGTGCTCCTCCAGGAAAAAGCCGTCCGCGCCCTGGTTGACGCCGAAGACCCGCCCCACCTCGGCGGTGTCGTCGCGCGATTCCATGGCCGCGCACAGGATGACCATGTCCACCGGCACGCGCAGCCGCACGGCCGAGAGGGTGTCCTCCGCAACAGCGACGAGCTTTCCCTGCTCATCGGCGGAGTCGGCCTGGTCGGTGATC
>Ga0316603_10000799_pt1 | contig 16093 bp, 8 predicted proteins | sample OWC_soil_day10_n_FD_207649 | JGI IMG/M metagenome (GOLD analysis project Ga0316603, IMG submission 207649) | Wetland soil microbial communities from Old Woman Creek delta, Ohio, United States - OWC_soil_day10_noCT | ecosystem: Environmental > Terrestrial > Soil > Wetlands | place: USA: Ohio... | reverse complement strand
AAGAAATAACACCATTTTTGGAAAGTGGAGTAACACTGCTCACAGTACCTTCAAGCTGTTCGCTTCCAATCTTTACAATAACTTTTCCTCCGGCACTAACACGGTCACTATAGGTATCGGCAATCTCACCCTCTACTTTGAAATGAGAAAGATCTGAGATTACAGCCACTTGTCCGCCTTGAGAAATCTGTGCTCCAATTTGATTGTTGATAAAAGTAAGAATGGCTTTTCTTGGAGAACGTATCCGTGCATCATCCAACACACGTTTTGTTTCGGCCAGAGATTTACGGAAGATATTGAAATCGAGTTGCTGAACTTTTAATTCGGCTGCCGCAATTTGACATTCATTATTATATTGTTGTTTCAGTTGTTCTAGTTCTAGTTTAGCAACATTATAGCTAAGTTCTGCTTGTTTTACTTTATCGGTTGTACCGGCACCCAGACTATCCAGATAATGCTCATTACGAAGTTCCACCTTCATGCGACTTAGTTTCATGGCAGATACTTTTATCTGCATGTTCATATCACTAAGCTTAGTCTTATTATTAACCTTCAGTTGTTCCAGCTTATACTTACGCATCTCCTCTTCATCCAGAAGTTTATTATAATCTGTCTCTGCACTTTGAAGATCGAGCTTCAGGATAGGTGTACCTACATCTACAGAATCGCCCCCCTTTTTGTATACTTCAAGAATCCTGGAGTTGATTGGAGAATTAATAATCTCCTCGAATGCCGGAACCACTTTGCCCGAAGCACTCACAGACACCTCTATAGTTCCCTTTTCTACATTAGAAAAGACCAATTCTTTTCTGTCGACTCCTGCACGCATAAAAGAGATTAAAGCAACAATAAGAATTGTTGAAACTATCCCGATTAAGGAAAACTTGATTATTTTCTTTCTACGTTCTTTAAGCTGAACATCTTTTGGAATTTCTCTGTCCATAAAATACGAATGTTTACATTTTATATGAACATAGTAGTCAAAGTGCGTGCCAAAGTGCTAACTATTTAATAATGAGGATATATATTAAAAACAGAGTGTTCGATAATGAACACTCTGTCCGTTTAATAAATTGAAGATAGTACAGATAGCTTTATCTTTATGAACACAAATATTCCAGTTTTTCATGCATATTGGAGCAATATTATGCTAAATAAGGATTTTCTTAATACTGATTATCAATACTTTATAATTAAAGAGGTGGCACGGGTGGCAGTAAAAATGAGCTTTTTAGCTCTCTAGAAATAAAATTTTGAAAATTATGCAAATTGCGGAATTTTCAAAATTGTATTTTCAGAATTGGAAAAAGTATTAATTCTCTGCCACCTGTGCCACCTACTATTTTATAAAGCTCATATTATCAATCATTTAATAAATTATCAAAATACCAGAAGTTTATAATCCAACAAGAATGTGGTGTAGATGGTGTACATAAAAAGAGTTTTTTTGGCTTCCAGAAATAAAATACAGAGTATTAACTCAGGGAATTAGAGCTAAACATCGTTTAACTTTTTATCGATATAATGTATATTTATATAATTACACACATGACAATATAAATAAATATTAAATTATGACATAAAAGCAATATATTCCCCATATACCTATTGCGATAATAAATTATATTCATACATTTACACAATTATCATTTTTATTATATTCTTTAAATTTTAATGTCTTTACAATATTAAAGAACTATATTTTACGACTATTTAATACAAATAAAGCATATATAAAACATAAAACATTATCATGAAACCCATTTTATTTATATATTTTTTTACTACAACAACAATATATGCATATTCACAGCAAGTGCTACATTATAATAATGATTCCATACATGTTAATCTTAACGAAATTACTATTGTAGCAAAACGTAATAATGTAAAAATGAATATTGATCGCTATATTTACGATATTACCACAAATCCTATGAGCAAAAACAATACTCTTCAGGCATTAAAGTATATACCTATGGTGAAATGTGATGGAGACGAATTTTCAATAATAGGAAAGGATAATACTGTTGTGTATATAAATAGCAGAAAGTCCAGACTAACAGGGCAGAATCTTACTTCGTATTTAAAAACTCTTTCGGCAGAAAGAATAAAGAGCGTTGAGATTATAACAACTCCTAACAGTGCCTTTGAAGGGGAAGGGGATTTCGGGGTTCTGAATATCATCTTAAAAAGAAATGAGAATGAGGGAGTGAACAGCACTTTCTCAGGATCGGTTCGAAAGACGCATTATTTTAAAGAGGATGCTGATTGGAACATGGATTATCAGAGTGGAAGGGTATCCGGCAATATTTTAATAGGAGCATGCTGGGCTAGTGATTGGCAGAATAAAACAATAGAAAATCTGTATAAACAAACTCTTTTAAGCACTTCTACTCACTCATTGACAGATACTAAATATCAAAATTATTCGTCAGGCATAATTCTTGATTATAAACTGAATACAAAAACTACATTGGGAATCATATCTGCTTTATCCTTATACAAGGAGAAAAGAACAGAGAGAGGTGAAGCATTGTATGGTAAATATGGAACTGAATTAAACGATTCGATACTTGGGCTAGATTATGCTTCCAGGACATATAAGCCAGAAGTGTCTCAGAACATAAACCTTCGTACTGAGTTTTCCGGAAACTCTAAACTAAATATTGATTTTGATTACTTGAATCATTATGACCGAGAAAGGTCTGAAAAAATAATGAATAGGATAGATGAAAACGGAACCGTTTTGTCTTTATACGACAGATACTTTCAATCGACGCCTCAGAAAACAAATATCTGGTCGGCTAAAATAGATTATAACTTTGAAGGTGAACATTTCGCGCTAAATACAGGGGTTGATGGCTATTATTCAAATATTGATAATGACGATAAGTATTTGTTATATAGATCATCATCTTATGTGAATGACTCAACCCAAAGTAATCATTTTGTGTTGCATGAATGGACTGCCTGCGGTTATGTTTCTTATCAACAATCATGGAACAAGAGGCTGGTTACAAATATAGGCTTCAGGCTGGAACGAACAAATTACAGGGGTAAGCAAAGAACAGCAAACAGTGATTTTGAGAATAATTACTGGAACTTTCTACCTACTATATTTATTGGTTATAGAACTGATAATGCGGGACGGTTAAACTACAATTTATCTTATCGGGTATCACGACCGGATTTTGAATCATTAAATCCGTTTATCGTTTATACCTCACCTTCAACTTATTCAAAAGGAAATCCTTATCTGATGCCTCAAAAGTATATTTCTCAGAATCTGAACTGGGGATATAAACAATACTACCTTAAATTCTCTTATCTGGTTATGAAGGACGTTATTAGCGGAGTGAGTTTAATTAAAGGAAATAACATGATAGAAAGAGTTCCTTTGAATCTTAATAAGATGCAGAAACTAAGTGTGATATTGGGTACAAACACTAATTATCTGAATAATAGAGCCAGTTTAAATCTCACAGCAATGTATAACTGGATATCTTATGGCGGAAGTGCAGAATCTATGAATATGGGTTATATGTATAATTCAGCATCAGTCAATATAAACAATTATATTACCCTATCAGAAAAACATAAATGGGCATTAGATTGTGGCTTGAACTTTTCTTCAAAGGAAAAGTATAACAGAATAGAGCGTCCCTACCATTTGAAATGGAATATTGAACTTCACAAAGATTACAAACAGACACAGATCAGCTTATTTCATTTTCAGAATCTTTATTTTTATAATAATAAAACAACTTCAAACTGGAAATTGGTTTATGATGCTGATAATCTGAATACTATTACTTATATGAAAGGTGAATCGTGGGGCATTGGCATTCGCTTCACCTATCATTTCGGTAACAATAAAGTACAGAAAAAGGAAATAAGAGATACTTCCAACTCTGAAATAAAAAGCAGAGTTAATTAACAAATTGTTTAATTATATTTTTTACAAAATGAATGAAGGTTTTGATCGCTTTTACTATGCCCAAACCACACAAACACTGATTATCAACACTTAATTATTAGCGATGGTGTAGATGGTGTACATAAAAAGAGTTTTTTTGGCTTCCAGAAATAAAATTTTTAAAATTCCGCAAATGAAGAATTTTTGAAATTCTATTTTTCAAAACGAAAAAAGAACAATTTATGTACACCATCTACACCACATCAAAATATATCTAGCTGATAATCAAATATATTTATTACTCAGGAAAGTGCTTAGTTGGAAATTACTGTATATAACGATATGGATTATTGCTTTGCAGACTTGAAAGTATTTGATAAGAAAAGGGTTATTAGTAATTTATTGGCGGGAAGTTGAGACAAACATGTACATGTTTGAGTTCAATCTTGTACATGTTTGCTTCCAATCTTGTACATGTTTGGAGTAACTTAACCTGAATTAATCATTAGTTTATGCTTTTGTTTTTCTTAAACTGATTCCAGTTGAATGTTAATGTTACTAAGCCTAAAAAAGTTGACTGATTAATTTATTAACTCTGACACGGACTGAGCTCTTTAGGGCTAAAGTCAAAAAAAATATTATAAAGCACAATCTCCAATAAATGTAAGTTCTACTTTTCTATTAAGGCTAGAGACTATCATCTTCCCTTCAATAGCATAGGATTCATAATCAGTATCTTTCTTCTTTTCAACTATTATTTCTAGCAAATATTGTTTACTTCTATAATTATAGATATTGCCCTTATCTACATTAATTAAAGTAAACCTCTCCATTTTCCCATTAATTACTAGATAAGCTATACTTGCCATATCATTTACGCAAACATATATTCCTTTCTTTTTATCTTGAATTGAAGAATAAAAGCAGCAACTTCCGCCATCAATTTCATTAGGAATTGTAGTAAAATGCCCAATCTTAATATTGGGCTTAGAATACTCGCTTGTTACTGTTTGCTTTTTCCTCTGAATTGATTGAGAATACATCGAACATGAAAATATTATCAGAAGAATAAAAACGTTTCCTTTTAGCATAATATGTTTTTCAAATTTGTTTTCACAGTTTATCTTGAATCTGGTTTTGCCAATTTTTATATCTTTCTATTTTAACTATATATAATATGTACACTTTACTACGATCTAACATCTATGAGCAATGAAAGTAGTATCAATAACCTTTTAGTTCATAGGTCTTAGAAAAATTGAAGAGGCAGATTCTGCGACTATTGCTTTCTTTTTTGATCTTTTCAGCAGTTCAATTTTACCTGTATTATAATCTAAGAGAAATTTAGCAACAATTAAATCGGCATGATAAAGCGAATCATTGCCCACAATACGATCGGCATCCATATAGCTTTTCCCCGTAGAATATTCATAATTAGTGATAATCAATTTATCTTGTTTATATTCAAAAGTACTTTTCATACTATAGGTTGGTGGTTCTCCAGTCAGATTCGAGCCAAAAGTTCTAAAATGCCCTAACATTTTTCCGGAATCATTATATATTATATTGGTTATAAAAGTTGTATCAATAACTTCATAACTATCAATAGGAGTTTTCTTTCCACAATGATTTATAAACTTCAATATTGTACATTTATTTGGTAGTTCGGTTCTACGACCATAATAAATATATGTTGTATCTACATTGGTTAGAAACTCTTTTTTGTATTTCTCTTCAACTACTACGAAATCTTCCTCAGGTGAAGTTACGTAATTATTTAAAATAGCGGAATCTGCTCTATAGAAATCAGATATCACAAGAGGTTTAAATTTTGATTTAAACTTATCGAAGTCAGATTTAGTCAAATCATCTTTTCCTGAAAAAACTGAATCTTGAACAAAATTCTTTTCATTTGTTGCATGTCTATTACAAGAAACGAGCAACGTCATGAAAATCAATATTGAAAAGAAAAAAATACGTGTCATAATATTATTATCATAATTTACTTGCTTATTCCTATCCATGTCACAATCATTGGATATTTACCATATTTCCTCAGATCTATTACTTTATAGATTCGGGAAAAGGCGGATACATCTTCATATCTTTCATCAGTTCCGAAGGTGGATAAGATATTTGCCAATTTAATTTCTGCAAATCCTGCAAACTCAGATTATAACGCTGAAGTACAAGGTTCTTATCAACCACATCAGCCCATGAATGATTCGCCAAGACATCTTCTTCAAAAATAAAAACATATAATGTATCTTTCAATGTATTTTCATAACAATCTGAACGACCGCTAAAAACATTAAAAAATGCTGTATTGTTATTTTCATTTGGCAACGCTTTATGTGAATTATTATATGGACAGTAACTTGAAAGAATGGCACTATCTTCCTTCTTTATATATAAAGTACTACTTGTTTTATTCAAAAAATAGATTCTATCATGACAATTCTCGTCATCATTTTCACAACTACCTCCCATTAAAATAGGAATTAGCAACATTATTATTAAAATTCTAAACTTTCTCATATATTATTTTATTCGGTTATTATTGTAAGAAAGCTAAGCTAGAAAACTGGCATCATATAATTTTATGAATTAATGACTTTCTTAATTCTCTCAAGTGAGCTAAAACAACTCACCCGAGAGACTAACCTTTTAAGCCACTTATAAATTATACGGATTTACTCCTCTGGTGGATACACCACCGTCCAGTTCATTCGTTGTAAATCTTCCAATGCTAATCGATAACAATGCAAAACAGGAACATATTTGCGAATGGTATCACAAGATGTTGCTAAATATTTACTAAACATTTCTTCATCCATTACAACAAATTGAATAAAATCCATGCCTTTAAAATCTACTTCCCAACCGAAATCACTCAAACTATCAAACAGATACAGTGAATCAGCATCAATTCCAACAGCTCCATGTCTACATTGATATAGCGATTCTATCACAACTTTTTCTGATGCACAATGTGGTTGGCAAACAATTTCTTGATCTGATTATTTATAAACGTTATATTCTCATGTCCCTTCTCCCCATTTGGACAAGCACACAACAAAAAAACATAAACTTTTTCATATATTATTAAAAGACAAAGTTAAAAAAACGACAGTAAATTATTTCGTGAGCTAATGATTTTTTAAATCCTCTCAGATGAGTTTCATTTCTACATCTGAGAGAATTTAATTTACTAAAATCACAAATACTACAAATTAGTAGTCATCGAATATATATACAAAAATCCGTTACATGAAAATACAATAAAGTGTTGATTGTTATTCAAGGAAACAACTCTCATTATAGGCATATATTCCCCCACTTGTTTATAAGCACTTGTTTTCTTTATCAACCGAACCATTTCTTCTGGTAAAATTATTTCTCCTATAGGTGAGAATGTTTCACTATTCCTAATAATCAATTTATTAGGAATAGTTTTAGAATAAAGAAAAAAGTAATTTTTATAGCTTCCCATAACATGTTCGTATGATTTATCCAAAATAGTGTTTTGCTTTTCATTCAATTTAACTAATTTATTATCTTCTATTTTAATATCAAAATATTCTGTCAATAGTTCATCATCTCCATTATACCACCAGAAAAAGCCTGGTATATAATAATGAAGATTAAGTGGTAACTGGTATAAAATATTTCCATTTTTATCCAAGAGAACCATTCTTGATCCTTTCACATTCGAACAATAAAATATTATATTACCTGACTTTGTAAGCAATATTTGGTCTATTATTTCCTGTTCTTCAGCTTTAAAGAATAATCTCTTCCCTTTAGCATTAGAAAAATATATTATTTTAAAATATGATATTAAAAAACCATCCTTGTAAGGGATAAAAGATCCTGAATTAATAGAAAAGCCCTCTGGTTTAAATACTGGCATGGGCAATAATTTATTTATGACATGCTTTTTTTCCATATCAATCTGGGAGATAAATTTCGGTTGCAACAATGATGTATAAAAAACAGAATCATGCAAAAAAAGATAATCATAATCATCATATACCCAATCTTTTGCTTGCGATTGATTTTGAAGGAACTTCCCCCATAATTCAATTTTAGACTGCGCCTTAATTGTTAAAAATAAACATAAGAGCACGTGCATTAAAAGCATTTTTTTCATATGTGTGTAATTTATTTAAATCTTCCTATTCCAATAAAATGATGCGGCCAACATCTCCTAGGTAAAAGGTTACCATTTGAGTCTAATCGTGTCAGCTTAATACAAAAAGGTTTATTGCCATTAACAGTTGCATTTATGGCTCCAGGATTTCCACTCTCATCAAAGTAAACTACACCAGTATGATTAGGATGAGACCAGAAGATATGATCTCCACTTCTTGCATTTGAAAAATCATCAGACCAATATCCATATTTCTTAAACCATTCCATCTGCCCTGTAGAAGTCCTAGGCAATTTATACCCACATTTTGCAGCAACTTCAAGCGTGAGCCGAGAGCAGTCAATATGACGAGGATCATTGTCCATACCATAGTTCCTACTATCTCTTTTCACATATGAAAATGCTGTTGCTGCTATCATAGCCCCTTGCATCGAATTACTTATTCTATGTCCCGTCACCACCACTTCTTTCAATAGTATGGGATTATCAGCATTAATCGGTTTTTCTCCATCCCATGTATGATTAAATAAGCCGATGTTCATCCCCTGCGTAGCTCCATTAAACCAGTCTCCACCTGATAATGCGGATGCAACACTACCAACCGCCATTGTAGTTCCAACTACTCCTGGTGTGCCAAAGCCTAAATCTTGACCAGCTGAGCCGGCTAACGAAGCGGCAGCTCCAGTTATAAAACCACTACCAAAATTCTCACCTTGAGCTAAATTTATTAAGCCATTGCCCACACCGTGCGTTCCGGCTCGAAGTAGTTCTGTACCCAATGAACCAACTTCATGTCCAAATAATTGACCAACCCCAAACGAAACGGCAGCACCTGCAGTACTTATTGCAGCACCTATTGCAGCACCTTTTAAAGCTCCATCTCCCCAATTGCCTCCATTTATATCCGCTTGAGCTCCACCAATTATTGCGTTTAAAACTGTGAAAATAATCATGTCGTCAATACCAAAGAGTTCTCCGCTTGGGTCCGTGTACTTCAACGGATTATTCAAACAATACGAATACCTGTTAAAGTTCTGGCTTAAATCCGGCATCTGTACAAACTGGTCAGGACTTAAAAAACGCCCCAGAATAGGATCGTAGAGCCGTCCGTTCATATTGATTAAGTCAAACTCCGGTAAATGCTCATGTCCTGTGTAACCACGATGAAAATCGAAAGTATTGTTCGTCACTGTCCGCTTTCCCCAAGCATCATAGCTAGCTGAAAACACTTCCGTACCGTCAACATCCACTAACTTCACAATGCTTTCCAAATGGTCGGTGCAAGCATAATAGACTTTGTCATCCTTGCCGTCCTGCTTCACATAAAGGGCTCCACCATCCAAATAATAAAGTCGGTAAATAGTCCCGTTCTTTATAACCTGTTCATAATCATCGGCAAAGATAGTGGTTTTTACGATATTACCATTCTGTTTAAGTACAGTTTTCCATCTTTCCTGGTCGGGTCCATAAATGAAGTCCAAACGATATCCACTTCCAGCATCTGAAATGGATTTTATCTTACCGAATTCATTGAATATAGTTGACTGAGTTGATTTAGAAATCAGGTTGCCAGTATTTTCTACTCCTACTACGGCATGAGGCTTAGACTCAAAATAAGTGTACGCTCCCACACCAGTTTTTGAAGAGATATTGCCATTGGTGGAATACCCCATCTGCATCACGTCGGCAGATCCTTCCTTAACATAAGTAAGGCGGTCAAGGTTATCGTAAGTAAATGACTCAGCTTGGTCAAGCATTCCGGAACGTGAAGTGAGATTGCCGGTGGCACCATCGAATATAAAATCCATATTGTGCAATACCTCGGAATCTTTCACTGTTTTCAAATTAGTGAGCAAGCCTTGCGAGTTGTGCGTTTCTGTAGCAGTTAACGTTCCACCCAGGCGGGCAGTAGTAACCGTACCGCTGGATCCTGTCAATTCCCATATAGATTGTGTATCTGACGATACTTTTTCCAGATTTCCACAGGCATCATATTGACGGTTAATAGCCAGATTACCTGGATATGTGATCTTACTTAGTTGCCCCAGAGCATTGTAGGTATAAGCAAATGTCAGCATACCCATTCCCGCTATCTGTCTATTCTCGGAAATAATATGACCATACGTATCGTAACTATATTCCAGATAATTGTCTCCTGTCTGTTTCTTTACTAGTTGAAGCAATTCACAGCCCGATTTGCCATAGTTATATACGGTGACCGTGGTATCTACTATTAATGTATCTAATCGTCCCAAATCATCATATTTGTTAATGGTTACTTTTCCCCTGCTGTCCTCCTGCCTCGTTATTCTTCCTGCAGCATCATAATCATAAGTAGTAGTACCGGCGTTGGGGTCAGTCAATGTACGCTGAATTCCCGTGTCGTCATAAGTCATGGAGAAAGCGGCCCCTTCTGTAATAACCGTTTTGGGCTTGCCAAGCGATGTGTAGGCATAGGTTATTGTAGCCACCGGATCGGTTACTGATTTTAAACCTCCCCACGGATCATAAATTTGAGTAGAAGTCCGTCCGTTAGTGGTAGTAGACACTGTACGATTGCCATAACTGTATGAGGTACTTTGTCCGGCACTGTTATTTTGAATACTTATTCGCCCGCGTCCATCATACACAAAATTATCGGTTGTAATAAGATTTCCTGTTTGAGATTGTTTTTGTACAGTCTCTCCTTTGGCATTATAAACCGTTGCATTTTGAATACTCAATCCTTTTTCACCGATTGATTCAACTAAGACCTCACGTCCATGGTTATCATACCAGGTTTTTACCCAAGGTTGTCCTGTTCCCTGAACAAGAGTAAAATATCTCTTATCAAGTTTATTATTCCATCCGCTGCTGTAAACTTTCTTTCTTCCATCGGGTAAAAATGTCAATATACGATTTCCCCAATTGTCATAAACATGAAAGGTTGCCAACGAATATAATGGATTACTTTCATCCTTTTCTGTTAACACATTTCCCCAATCATCATAAGTGAATGTGTTTACTAATGATGCGGGTGATGTATAAGTTTTCGCTATAAAACGTTTTGTAGCGTCATAATCAGTATATTTAAATATGGGTTTTATACCCTGACCGGAGGTTACAGATGTTAATACATTTCCATATTCATCATTAGTGTAATTAGTTGTCAGAGGCCGAGATGACTCATAATTTTCAATAACTTGTTTTTTACAACCATTATTTTCATATGTAATAGCTGTTTTTTTAGTAAAGATGGAAGCGTCATCCTGATGCTTTTGTAGCTGCGTAATTAATTGAGGTTTATAGGAGTTCCCAACCCAGGCATAGTTTCCATATCGTATGGTTTTGTACATACTGCTCCCGTAATTAATTGTTTCTTCCTCCGGATAGCCGTAAGTTGCATTAACTTGATAACTAGTGGTAACTGTATTCCCATCTAAATCTTTATCTGTCTTGGAAGACGGATATGTAAAATAATTCTTTGAGCCTTTATCTGCAATAGTCAATGTTACATTTGTTTCCGCAGTTGCTCCATCTACGATTATTTTTGTATAGGTTTGAGCAGGAGTGTAGAATAGCGTGTTCCATGCCTTAACCCCGGATTCGGTCACTGTGCCAAGCGTAGTATTGGTAGCAGTTTGGGATGTCATACCCAATAGTCCTTTTCCTTGTAGATGCACTTTCATCCCGCTGTATTGATAGCTAGTCGTCGCACTTCCGGTGGCTCCAATATTAGTTGTAACAGTTTTTACTGCATGTATAGGTAAAGTGCAGTCTGCCATGGGATAAGTACTTCCGGTACCTTTGGTATAGAGACCTCCATTGACGAACGATGCATAAGTAATGCTTGTGGTGCCACCGTAACTATCGGTAACAGAAATTACTTTGCCTCTATCGGCATTAAAGCCTGTATTTTGGTATAATCGCCATAAGGGATCATTATCAGCATTTGTGCTATTATAACAATTATATCCGTAGTTCATCAATTCAGGTTGTCCATCTCCGTTAAAATCGCCTAACATATAATGCGAAGAAAGGCCATCTGTATCCCGGTTTGAAGTTGCCATACTCACCTGAGTAAGCGCATTTCCGGTAGAACGCATCCAGTAAGTATAAGTTTTATTAAATTCCCCCCAAGTACTGACTAAATCTGATTTTTTTGTGTACATTGCTTTGTTTATCACCACATCTGATTTACCATCGAAATCAAAATCATATACAAGGCAATCAAACCTATTATCATCTTTATTTGTAAAATCCTGCTCGTAAATATCCAATGTACATGCCAGAGTTTTGGTAAAAGTTCCGTCTCCATTATTCTGAGCAAAATACCATTTATTATCTCCTTTACTATTCATAAGAAAATCCAATAATCCGTCACCGTTAAAATCGCCAGGGCGAATCATACTTGCATTACCGATATTGGCACCTGTTGTTTTTTTGCTATCCGAAAAAGTGGAAGTTGATATTCCATTACCTTGATTCCAGAAAATACTATATCCGCCATCATAAAAGACCAAAACGTCAGTTAATCCATCACTATTGAAATCAGAAACAAACATTTTTTCTGGATTGGAAAGAAATGTAAACTCAAATGAAGTGCTATGCACTGTTTTACTTTGATCTAATCCAAAAATGACACAAGGGTATTTAAAAGGGTTTTGTAATTGATCCATAATGGATAGTTTTTTTTCCATCAAAATAATATCACTTTTCCCATCATTATTAAAATCACCACTAGTATAACAAGGCATCTCGTTACTATGTTTCAAATTATAACCGATCAATTGCTTATTCATAGTTCCACCAACAAATTTGAATTCTACTGTACTAAAATCAGGATTCTCAAGAATTTGAAGATTCGGCATTAATAAATCGTTAATACCATCTCCATCAAAATCAAGTACATAACATCCTTCTTTTTGTTCTGTCAAATCTTTCATATAAAGGTTTGCTCCCAATGAATAATCAGAGCCTTTAGTATATTGAACATTTCCGTTAGCATCCAATGAAGCCCAATACACGTAAGCATATGTATCAGAATCCACAGAATTTTGTCCTGATGAAACTTCAACAGGAGATATTCCCACAATATCCGTTAATCCATCTCCATTTAAGTCAGCCTGAATATATTGCTGATCAGAAAATTCGGCATGTGGATAAAATAATGCAGAATCAATAGTAGGCTGATTAACCGATTGACTAAAAGATGGCAAAAATGACCAATTTAATTTAATTGGTTTCAAGGCCTCTCCAGCGCCATTCTTTACTGTAACATTTGTCAAACGTGAGAATTTAGTATAGGAACCGTCACTAGTAGCATCATATTGCAATTCATAACTACGGAATATATTGCTTCCTGTTTTGCTTGTAATATTTTTCAAGCGATAAATAATTGAGGCTTTCACATTTTCTTCTAGTACATAAGACAGACCATTATCTTCCCTGTTTTCATAGTTAAAAGTAACAGTATTTTGCAGACTATTGGCTCTATTCTTGTTATTTCCGTAAGCTACAGTTGATGGATAAATAACATTATTTGTATTGTTGTAACTATAAATCATATTGTTACCTAATGGATCTTCTGCATAGTCAATATACCAGGCATTAATCCTAGGGAAGCCATTGTAAGTGTAACTTTGGCGAGCTGAAAAAGTATCACCATAATAATAAATCATTCCATTGGATGATTGAACTTCAAACCAGGTGTTAGCCGTTGTTGTATTATAGGTTCCATGCACAATTACTTTTGTAAAAGGATCTGTTTCCGGAGAATAAACAGCTCCTTCCTGTCCAACTGTACCAGAAACATAAATCAAACGTTGTCCATCCAATAAATATGCTTCATCTGCCAAATGAGTCAGGCCTTTGGCTATATCATCATGGTAAATATCTTTCGGTGCCCGGGTAATTACAGAAATACCTGATAAATTACACCCCCACCCAGCCATTCCATTCCCGGATTGGCTATTATATACTATGGCAAACGATGGTTGCATACCACTTACTCCAAGCGGAACATCAATAGGAATAGAGTAGATAGCTCCACCTGTTGATGAACTATTCAATTTTCCTCCGGAAGAACCTACTGTTTCTGGTTCTGAACTGTAGTTGTTAGGAATATCTGGATAATTAAAATCTTCAGGAGCATAACCGCTAATATTGGTAGTAATAATACCTGTACCGGCAAACGCTTCTGATACGATGTAATAAGTGCCAGGATCTAATGTTTTTTGTATAAATGAATGGAGAGAAGTAGTACATGCACCATCACCTGAATAATCATCATTAGAAGTAATAGTATTACCAGATGCGTCTAATAAAAACATATATGTATCAATAAGCGAACCACAATGAGACATTGTTACCTTCATTTTACGACTAAGAGTGAATTTATAAAAAACGTCATTGGGGGTGCGTGCTGTATATTGATTTGTAAAATTAGTAGTATTCTGTGTATTTGAATACTCAAAACTGTTATCATAAGTACCGGCAATAATTGGATCTTGCATACTATCTCCCGGCAAATTTATAACTATACCAGATATCTGAGTTAAGATAATGCCATTTTGACTAAATCCTTCTGATACAACATAGTAAGTGCCCGCATCCAGCTCTTTCTTTAGATAAGAATGAAGACTTGAACTACATGCTCCGGTTCCTGCGTAATCATCATTATAATCTATTAAAGTCCCAGAAGCATCCAATAAACTCACATATGTATCCGAAAGTGTTGATCCACAATGAGATATAGTTACCTCCATCTTCTTATTTAAGGTAAATTTATAGTATACATCATTTGGAGTACGTTTTGTGTAGTTATTAGTAAAGTTGCTTGTGTTTTGCGAATTGGAATAACTAAAAGCAGTACTAAACGTACCGACAACAATCGGATTTGATTGGGTATTACCAGTTTGCCCATATGTATTTAAGGTACTGGAAGCAAATAATAGTAATGCCCATATAATCGTCATTATATGTGTTTGTTTTCTAAGATTGGGTAGTTTTATACTCATACTCTTTTTGCTTTGTTTGTTTTACTTTTTAATTATTTTCCATGTCGATTCAATTTCCTTCATTTGTATCTTTAAGAGATATACCCCGTCTACATTTTTGCTTAAATCAAATTCAATCTTTTTTTCAGAATTAATTTCCTCTTTTTTCAAGAGCTGACCAGTCATATCGTATAAATAAAGTTTTCCGGATACTTTATCAGAGTCGGAAATATTAATAATTTCTACAGAAAACAGACCATCTGTAGGATTTGGATATATTTTAACTACTTGCTTACCCATCTCTTCTTTAAAATACTCTGAATTATTACTTTTACCCTGTACTGACTTAGTTAGTACAACTGTCCTCTCTGTACGGTTTCCTGCATTGTCATAGGCATACACTACGTTGTTTTGCGCTTTAGCTTTGATTACAAAAGCTACAATAAATAAGCAAGCCAAAAAAAAATGTTTCTTTGTCATAATTTTAATTCTTTTAATTATTACTACAATATCTTCTAAAAATAAGATCTATGAAAGCCTTACAGTTTTCACAATTGTTCATTATAACTATTCCATAAAACCAATAGGATAGAAGGCAAAATTAGAAAATAATGGATACGAATTATTATAACAAAGGTAACAAAGTAAAACTTTTATATATCTTATTATCAAACTAATATAAGTTTTAGGAATACCGAAGAGGTAACAAACTAGATTTTAAATCTTAAAATAAGGAAGATTTAGTGGAGTATAAAATCAAAAAAATATTGCCGTGTAACTTCTAAACAAAAGTTACACGGCAATATTAATTTATATGCCAATATTTAAACGAGGTATATTATCTATCTGCTAAGATAAAAAATATCCCAAATTAGATCTGAATTACTAATAAGTAGAGTTTAAAGGACTAAATATACCCTATTTTTGTAATGCTTTTCTTTAGCACCTAGCCCCAGATTAGTTTAAAATCTATTTAAATCCAATAATATGAATTTTCTTATGAGTAAGCTTAAAGTAATTAACAGTTTAATAATCTTTTTTTTG
>Ga0316603_10000798_pt1 | contig 16101 bp, 16 predicted proteins | sample OWC_soil_day10_n_FD_207649 | JGI IMG/M metagenome (GOLD analysis project Ga0316603, IMG submission 207649) | Wetland soil microbial communities from Old Woman Creek delta, Ohio, United States - OWC_soil_day10_noCT | ecosystem: Environmental > Terrestrial > Soil > Wetlands | place: USA: Ohio... | reverse complement strand
GCGCAGCGCGTCGAGGTCGAGGCGTCCGAACGCGAGCGAGACCACGTCCCAGTCGACGTCGAGGTCTTGTGCGCTCACCGAGACCCGGCCCGCGCGCAGTGCGAGCGAGTCGACGTGCAGCGGCCCTGCGAGGCGGCCGCGTTCGCCCTCGACGTCGAGCCCGATCGCGTCGATCGACTCGAGCACGGCGACGGCGCGGCGGAGCCCGTTCTCGGTGAGCACGAGCCAGGCGCCGGTCGCCAGGACACCCGTGACGAGGAGCCCGGCGAGGGCGGCGACGGCCAGCAGCAGCTTGCGCCGGGTGGTCACAGGATGGGCGTGAAGTTCATGTGGAGCCGCGGGTCGCGGCCCGTCTCGGAGATGGACTGGGCGAGGTCGATCCCGACCAGCAGGAACGGCAGCCGGTAGCGGATGCCCACGCCGACCGAGTACTCGAGCGGGTCGCCGAAACGGTCGAAGGCGTTGCCGGCATCCACGAACGCCGCGGCGACGAGGTTCTTCGGCAGGTCGTACTCGAACTCGACGCTGCCGACCAGCTTGTGGCGTCCGCCGATCCGGTTGCCTTCCTCGTCGGTCGGCGACAACTCCTCGTAGCCGTAGCCGCGGACGCTGCGGTCACCGCCGGCAAAGAAGCGGTAGTTGGCAGGCAATTCCTCGAAGTCTCCCACGGCGCTGGTGCCGACCTCGCCGCGCAGGATCATGTGCCAGGGTCCGCCCAGGTCGAAGCGGCGCTCGTCGCGTACCAGCAGCCTCGCGAAATTCGAGTCCGAGCCGAGCGAGCTCGCCGAGCCGAGCAGTTCCGCGTAGAGGCCACGGCCGGCCGCGTCGAGGTTGACGAAACCGGGCGGCAGCAGCGCATAGGAAATGCCGGGCACCACGAGGAACGTGCGCTCGTCGTTGATGGGTTCGTCCGGGTCCGTGCCCTCGCCCGGGAGGGTGTCGCGGGTGTAGTCGGCATTCACGAACAGCACGCGCTGCCAGCGGCCCCGCACCTGGGTCAGGTTGGGCCGGAAGGAACTGCCCTGCGTGGTGATGTCGCCGTTCTCGACCTCGCCCGCGAGCACGCGAAACGAGAGTTTCTCGAGCGCCGGGTCCTTCCAGGGGATCGTGTAGCTCAGGTCGATGGTCTGTTCGATCTTGGACAGCGTCCCTTCGGCCGCGAGCCGGTGTCCGCGCCGGTTGACCTGCCGGTTGGTCCAGCCGAGCAGCAGGCGAAATTCCGTGTCGGTCGCATAACCCGCGCCGATCTTGTACCGGTGCCGGTCGTTCTTCTGCGAACTGATCCGCACCGGGACCGTGCGGCTCTCGCGGTCCCTCTCGTCGGGAAGCACCTCGACGACGGAGAAATAGTCCGAGTCGTCGAGTGCGAACTGCGTGCGCAGCAGCAGGTTCGCGTCGTACCAGTCGCCCTCGCGGTAGCGGAGGTAACGCCGCACGAATTCGGGATCCAGGAAGTCCTGCTCGATCGTCGTCGCGCCGAAGCGGTACCGCTCGCCCGTGTCGAGGATCAGGTGGGCCGCAGCGGAATGGTTGGCGACGTCGATCAGGAGTTCGGCGCGCTGCCAGCGCGAATCGAGGTAGCCGCGGCTGGCCGCGACGCGCTGCAGTTCGCCCTTAACGCGATCGTAGTCCGCGTGGCTGAGCGGCTTGCCGACCGGAAGCTTCGACGCGTCCAGGACTTCGGTGAGGAACGCCTCGTCGCGACCCGGACCGACGATCGAGACCTCGGCCGCCGTGAGCAGGACCGGATCCCCCGGGACGATGGCGACGACTGCCTTCCACCCGGTCTCCCGCGGCGTGACCGTGACCACCACCTCAGGCTCGTAGTAGCCGAAGGGCTTCAGGGCGTCGGCCGCTTCCTGGCGGGCGCGCAGCGCCAGGCGATCGACGCGATCCTGGTCGAGGTCGGGCGACTGCGCATAGCGCTGCAGGCTCAGGAAGGCGGCGACATTGTCGCGGACCCGGCCGTCCACCCCGGCGATCCGGACTTCGATCGCAGGTGCCGTGGCGGCGGCTCCGGCGGCCTCGGCCGCCAGCCAGGACACGGCGAGCAGGGTGTGGAGCAATTGGCGACGCATCGTGGTTCCGGGGCGCAGCCGGCGCCCCCCGCGGATTCTAGCCGCCCAGGTAGCCGGGCCGACTCGTGTGAAATGCGATCACGGTGCGCCCGGTGGTTTCCCCTGAAGGCGAATAGCGCCGTTCCTCCACCCGGATCCCGCCGTCGCGCCCGGCCAGCACCAGGGTCGTGCAGCGCGTGCCGTAATCCGGGCTGACGATGAAAGGCGCCGAGAGCAGGCGTTCCCACTCCAGCCCGATGCCGGTATCGGGCAGTTCCGCATCCGGCGCAGGCTGGCGGTCGTCGATGGCGGCAAACAGCGATTCGGGCACGACCCGGCCTCCGGCCAGGACGTCGGCGACGCGCTGGCGGGCGAGCTCGACCTTGGGCCACGGGCTGTCGAGCCGCGCGTTGCTCAGCCCGTAGAGGCCGGCGGCCAGCGTTTCAGCCTCGGCCACCGGCCGGTTGGTGACGTAGCTGAGGCAGGAGCCGTCGAAGGTCAGCAGGTTGAAACCCGAGTAGGCGGCCGAGCCGGCCGTCAGGGTCGCCGCGTGGTCGGGTGCAGGGGTGCCCGCGGACAGGAAGCCGGGGACCAGCGCGCCCCGCGACGGTGCGCCGGCCACCAGTGCATCCGCCCCCCTGACATTGGTCACGACGCCGACCCGCCCGTCGCGACCGATCCCGAGCCACGTGCCACCGGCCGCGAGGTCGCGGCCCGCAAGGATGTCGGGTTCGTCGGCCCACCACCCAAGCGGGGCGGCCGGCCGCGCATGGAACTCGTCGCGGTGGCCGACCATCACCAGCCGGTAGTCCGGATGCGCGTCGAGGGCGACGACCAGCAGGCACATCAGGCGACGGCCCGTCGGCGACGCCGTACCAGCAGGACGGCAAGGGCGATGAGTGCCACGAGCGCCAGCACCGGCGCAAGCAGTGCGACGAGGGCAAGCGCCGCCGACCCGGCCAGTTCGCCGGTCGAGACGACCGGGTTGGCGAGGCCGCCGGTTGCCGCGGCGGACTTGGCGCGCGTCAACGAGGTGAGGGAGTAGGCCGTCGCGGTGGCGCCACCGCCGGCCACGATGGCGGCCAGCCAGCGGAACCAGGCGGGCAGCTCCGCCATCACGCTCGCCGCGACCAGCACGCCGGCGGCCAGCGCCAGGGGCGCAGCGACGACGTCGAGCACGTGGTCAACGCCAGGAATGTAGTAACCGCCGATCTCGAGGACGGTGGCGACGCCCAGCGCCACCAGCGTCACGGGCTGTCCCAGCCAGTCGAAGCCTGCCGCTGGCTCCAGGAGCCCGAAGTGGAAGGCGAGCCCGGCGGCCAGCAGCGGTACGAAGATGCGGAATCCCGCCGCGGCGGCGAGGCCGAGCCCGGTCGCGACTGAAAGGAGGATGTCCAGGGTTTCCATGTCGTCAAGTCGCCATTGAGCGCCAGGCGTCCCAGGCGGTGCGGGTGATCAGTATGCACACCACCACGATGAACGCCGAGCGGATCAGCCGGTTGCCATGGCGGATCGCCAGCAGGGTGCCGGCCTGGGCGCCGAGGACGTTGGACGCCGCCATGGCTGCCCCCAGCCACCAGAGCACGTCGCCGTGCCAGCCGAACCAGGCGACCGCGGCGGCGTTGCTCGAGAGGTTGATGAATCGCGCGCTCGCCGCGGCGTGCAGGAAGTCGTACCCGAACACGCGCACGAAGCCGAGCAGCAGGAACGTGCCGACGCCGGGCCCGAAGAAGCCGTCGAAGAACCCCAGCCCGAGGAACAGCGCGGCACCGCGCTGATCGTCGCGGCGCTGCCGAGGCTGGCGAGAGAGGCCAGCGCCGCGCCCGCCAGGACGAGGATCGCCTCGCCCCAGGCCGTCAACGCGTCGCGTCCCAGCGGCTCGCGCCCGGCTCCTCGGCCAGGGGCCGCCGGGCGCCAGTGTCGTACCAGTCCTCGATCAGCCTGAATGACACCGACTGCGGTGGCGGGAGCGCGGGCGTGCCTGCGGCAATCTGCTCACGGCTGAACCACTGGACGTCCTCCAGTTCGTCGTCCTGGAGGTTGATCGCCTCGGTCTCCGCCTGGGCCATGAAGCCGAGCATGAGCGACGAGGGGAAGGGCCACGGTTGCGAGGAGTGGTAGCGGAGGCCTCCGACGCGTACGCCGGTCTCCTCGAAGACCTCGCGGCGCACCGCGTCTTCGAGGCTCTCCCCGGGTTCGACGAATCCCGCGATCGTCGAGTAGCGGCCGGCCGGCCAGGACGCCTGGCGGCCCAGCAGCGCGCGCCCGCCGTCGGTCACCAGCACGATGACGGCCGGGTCGAGGCGGGGGAATGCCTGCTGGCCGCAGGCCTCGACGGTACAGGACATGACGTGCCCGGCCTGTTCCGCCCGCGTGGGCGCGCCGCAGCGGCCGCAGTAGCGATGCCGGCTGCGCCAGCTGATCATCGCGCGGGCGTAGGCCAGCAGGCCGGCCTCCTCGAACCCCATCAGTCCCCCGTCGCGCCGCAGGTCCACGAACTCGCCGGCCTCGCGGCCCAGCGGCGGTCCTTCGCCGGTGAGCTCCGCGACGAAGGTCGCGTGGCCGTTGAACCGGCCGAGCAGGATCAGGTCGCCTGGATCCCGCAGCAGGTCGCGGCACGAGGCGATCGGCAGCAGGCTTGCCCGCGGGCCCGGCGCGCGATGCACGAGACTGCGGGACCGCCAGACGGGCACGATCCTCGAGGCAGGGTCGGCGAGCGCCGCCGCGATCGTTGCCGGGTCGCGCCGGCCGATCGACATCCGGTCGATGTAGGGACCTGAAAAGACGTTCGGGCGGGCCGACGCCGTCATGGGACCTCTCAGCGCGGGGTGAGCGTGCATTTTAGGCGACACGACGTCCGGTCGCATGACCGGTGCCGTGCGGCGCGCGGGTCGGACGCCTGCCGGCCTAGCCGCAGAAGACGCAGGCCGCCGGACGCGAGGCGAAGGGCGACACGACGACCAGCGCGCCGCAGCCGGCGCAGTCGTCGAGGCACAGTTCGCGCTGTCGCTCCAGCGCGCGGCGCAGGAAGCAGGCGTGCTCGAAGCCGATCTGCGGCTTGCGGTGCTCCTGGAGAAAGGCCTCGTAGGCCTGGCAGAAGCCCTCCGCCCAGCGAAGCTGCTCGAGGCTGCCTCCGGGCGCGGGGGCCGCGCCGGCGATCAGGCCGAGCTGGCACATGAACGAGGCGAGGCTGGCGGCCTGCAGGCGGAGGTCGCCGTTGCGCAGGAAATAGGCCGCCTGACGCGGCGCCTTGCCGCGGTGCCGGCGGATGCGGCCGTCGCCCGCGTGCGCCACGTAGCTCTTGTAGAGCTTCCGGATCCGGTCGTCGCTGAGCCCGGTCCAGTCCCGGATCGTGCAGGTCCGGGCCTCATGACGGATCAGCCGCAGGGCGAGGTCCAGCCGCAGCCGGTCGCGGGTGTAGCGGTCGTCGGTGATGCGCATCGGCAGGGGTCCATTGACGGGGTTTCGGATGACTGGTATTTTTTTACCAGCTGTGACCCTCGGGGCCAAGACCCCCACCCATCACGAAAGGCACGGCTAGGGGGAGAAATCATGCGAAGCCAGGCACCGCTCGCGTTGCCGCCGCCCGCCGGGCCCGCCCATTGGGAAGAAGAGTCGCCGCTGGGGGTTCGGGTCACTGCCGCGCTCGCCAGCGCGAATGCCGGGTTCCTGTCGCTGGCAGCCTCCCTGCATGCTGCGCGGCCGGGGATGCCGGCGCTCGGCCTCCCCGCCCACGTGCTGGCCGGCATCGCGCGACTCGAGGCGGTGCAGCAGGGGCTCGTGCTGCCGCTGGCGCTGTATGACATCCGCTTCAGGGACGAGCGGTACTGGCGCCACGAGATTGCGGCCTGCGGCTCGGTGCACGACGGCCGCCCGGCGACTGCGCCGGATCCGGGTGTCACGCGCTTCACTCGCACCGCGGTGACGCTGGCCTGGCACTTCGCCCAGTCGGAGGCCCGCGCTGCCCGACTGGCCCTCGGCATGGAGGCACCGACCCAGCAGCTGCTCGCGTCGCTCCCGGTGGGTGCACTGGACGCGCTCGCGCAGCGGGTGTCCGGCGCGGTTGCGGCGCGATTCTGCACGCGCGAGCGGTTCTGGGGTCTGGTGACCTCCGCGGTGCGGTTCGGGCAGGACACGGCGGCACTCGAGCGCCTGAGGCTGCTCGGGCTGCAGCTGCAGGGAGCGGATTCCGCCCGCGTCCAGCAGCTTCACCGGCGCCTGCGGCGGACCACCCAGGCGTAGATCGCGGCGTTGGCGCACAGCACGCCGAGGGCCAGGGCCCACTGGACGCCGGCAGTCAGTCCCGGCGGATAGATGACCGGCAACAGGTAGTGCTCGACGAAGCCGCCCGCATAGGGCGTGTCGCCGGCCAGCGCGCGCAGCCGGTTCTCGAGCGGCGTCAGCGGGCAGAAACCACCGGAGACCTCGATCCAGGCCGCCCACGCCGCCGCGGGCAGGTGAACGGCGGCGACCCAGGGACGCCACCGGCAGAGGATCCCGCCGAGCACGGCGAAGACGATGAACGCGCCGTGGAGGACCACCAGCGCGTCGGCGGCGAGCGCGTAGCGCATGAGCGCAGTGCCTTGTTGCTACCCCGCACGCCGGAGTTTACCCTTCGCGACTCGCGTCGCGACCGCGGTCTGTCCCGGACCCTATCCCCCATGAAAGCGCTCTCCATCCAAGGCCTGGCCAAGACGTACCGCAACGGCGTCCAGGCCCTCAGGGGAATCGACCTCGACGTCGAGGAAGGAGAGTTCTTCGCGCTGCTCGGCCCGAACGGCGCCGGCAAGACCACGGCGATCGGGATCATTTCCTCGCTGGTCACCAAGAGCGCCGGCACCGTCAGCGTCTTCGGCCACGACCTGGACCGTGAACCGGAGCAGGCCAAGTCCTGCCTCGGGCTCGTCCCGCAGGAAATCAATTTCAACATGTTCGAGAAGGTGTTCACGATCGTCGTGAACCAGGCCGGCTTCTACGGCATCCCGCGGCGCCAGGCGCGCGAGCAGGCGGAGAGGTACCTGCGCCAGCTGCAGCTCTGGGACAAGCGCGACTCGATTGCCCGGTCGCTCTCGGGCGGCATGAAGCGCCGGCTGATGATCGCCCGCGCGCTGGTGCACGAGCCGCGGCTGCTGATCCTCGACGAGCCGACGGCCGGCGTGGACATCGAGATCCGGCGTTCCATGTGGGAGTTCCTGCGGGGGATCAACCACCGTGGCACGACCATCATCCTCACGACGCATTACCTCGAGGAGGCCGAGAACCTCTGCCGCCAGGTCGCGATCATCGACAAGGGCCGGATCACCGAGAACGACCGGATGGGCAACGTCATCCGCAAGCTGAACCAGGAGACGTTCGTCCTGAACTTCCGCGACCCCCTGACGGCCCTGCCTCCGCTGCCGGGCTACGACGCGCGCCTGGTGGACGACCACACCCTGGAGGTGGAAGTCTCGAAGGAGCGCGGCCTGAACGACCTCTTCGCGTCGCTGTCCGCGGCCGGGGTCGTGGTGGTCAGCATGCGCAACAAGGTGAACCGGCTGGAGGAGCTGTTCATGCGGCTGGTCGAGTCCGGCGGCGCGCCGCAAGGCGGCGCGCGATGAACGCGTTGACGGCAACGAGGCAGGTCTTCGGCGGTTCCGGCGCGCGCGTGCGCTGGGTGGGCTTCCAGACCATCGTCCTGCGCGAGTTCAGCCGCATCATCCGCATCTGGGGCCAGACCATCGTCCCGCCCGCGATCACGGCGACCCTGTACTTCGTGATCTTCGGCAGCCTGATCGGCCGGCGCATCGGCCAGATGGACGGCTTCGACTACATGCAGTACATCGCGCCGGGCCTGATCATGATGTCCGTGATCACCAATTCCTTCGGCAACGTGGTGTCGAGTTTCTTCGGCGCGAAGTTCGGCAAGCACGTCGAGGAACTCCTGGTGTCGCCGCTGCCCAACTGGCTGATCGTGCTGGGCTACGTCGCCGGCGGCGTGCTCCGGGGCCTCCTGGTCGGCGCGCTGGTGACCGCGGTCGCGCTGCTGTTCACCCACCTGCCGGTGCAGCATCCCTTCCTGATCATCACCTCGGTGATCCTCACCTCGGTGGTGTTCTCGCTCGGCGGCTTCTTCAACGCGATCTTCGCCAAGAACTTCGAGCAGATCTCCTGGTTCCCGACCTTCGTGCTGACGCCGCTGACCTACCTCGGCGGCGTGTTCTACTCCGTGTCGCTGCTGCCCGGCTGGGCCGAGCGGCTCTCCTACGCCAATCCGATCCTGTACATGGTGAACGCCTTCCGCTACGGCTTCCTCGGCGCGAGCGACGTGGACATCGTCAAGGCCTTCGTGGTCACGGTAGGCGCGGCCATCGTCATGTTCGCGATCGTGGTGTCGCTGATGAACCGCGGCACCGGGATCCGCGACTAGCCCGGGCGGTCGGGGCCATGTGCGGGCGCTACGCGTTCTTCTCGCCGGCGGAGGCCGTGAAGCGGGTCTTCGGCCTGGCGTACGCGCCCGAGCTCGCGCCGCGCTACAACATCGCGCCGACGCAACCGGTGCCGGTGCTGCGCGAGACCCGGCAGGGCGACCGTGAAGTGGCGCTGCTGCACTGGGGCCTGATCCCGTCCTGGGCGAAGGACAGATCCATCGGCAACCGGATGATCAACGCGCGCGCGGAGACGCTGGCGGAGCGTCCCGCCTATCGCAGCGCCTACCGCGACCGCCGTTGCCTCGTGCTGGCCGACGGCTGGTATGAATGGCAGGTGGCGCCGTCCGGCAAGCAGCCCTGGTTCATCCGTTCGGCCAGCGGCCTGCCGATGGGACTCGCGGGACTGTGGGAGAGCTGGCGCGACCCGGCAAGCGGCGAGACGACGGAGTCCTGCACGATCGTGACGATCGACGCGCCGGCCCCGCTCGCGGAGATCCACGGGCGGATGCCGGCCGTGGTGCCCGCAGCAGGCGTCGATGCCTGGCTCGACCTGAAGTCGCGCGACGTCGCCGCGCTGTCGCGCTGGCTCGCCGCCCCGGATCCCGCGACGCTCCGCAGCTGGCCGGTGAGCCGTCGCGTCAACGATCCGCGCCACGAAGGCGCGGAACTGGTGGAGCCTGAAGCGTCGCCCTGACCGGGCCCGTCGCCGCCTTACTTCTGGACCCAGCGGCCGGCAGCGTCCTGGTACCACCAGCCGGCACGGGCCTTGGCGATCCAGCGCTCCGCGAAGGTCTTGCGGATGTCGTTCTCCCACTCGGCGTGGCTGTTGGCGGCGGCGATCTCGCGGTACAGCGCGTCGCGATCACCGTTCTCGTCGGCGACCAGCTGGCGCACGGCATTGCGCTCGGCCAGCGGCACGGCGTTGGCATCGCGGATCTCGATGAGGCCGTTTGCCGTCAGGCCGACGGCGCCGGCGTCGTAGTACTTCGCCAGCTGTCCGTGGCGGGACTCCATCGACGCGGTGAGCTTGCGGACCGCCGGCGTCGACACGTTGAGGTCGGCCTGCGCGTTGGCGGCCGGGATGACCAGGTCCAGCGCGCCGCGCGCGGCGGCCAGCAGCACCTCGGCGGGGCCGCGCGGCAGCGACGACTGTTCCTGTCCCTTGCCTTCCGGGCCCCAGACGTCCTCGATGATGCGGTCGGCGGCCTTTTCGGCTGCGGCCTCCGGGAAATAGACGTTGATGGTCACGCAGGCGGCCAGCACCAGGCCTGCGGTCGCGATCGCGGCGGTCATCCAGCGCATCATGTCTTCAGGCTCCTTGCCGGCAATCCCGGCGGCCATGTTGTCCCCAGGCAGCTGAACACTGTCTGAACCCCGGTAAGCTTACCCGAACCGGGCAACCACCGGACCTGCGCGCGGTCACTCGATGACCGGTCCCGGGGACGCCCCGATCGCCGCGAGCTGGCGCACGAGCCGGCTCCAGGCGACCTGCCGCTGGCTGCCGATGACGTCGATGCGTGGCAGGCCGGAGCCCTTGACGATGTAGTAGCCGGCGTCGGCCCGCGCGACCCCGTCCATGTGACAGACGTCGTTCTCGAGCCTGCACGAGAGCCCCAGCCGGTCGTAGCGGAAACTGTCGAAGAACTGCAGGAACCCGCCCTGCAGGGCGGCGGCGACGCCGCCGCCGCTGCCGCCGCCGATGCTCGACAGGTTGGACACGGCACGCTGGTCGATGCGCCGCGGCGAGCGGTCACCGGGCGTCGAATAGAAGCGGGCGTCGAAGGCGACCGGCATCCAGTCGAAGGTCTCGAGGCCCGCGATGCGGCCGGACAGCCGGCCGGTGATCATGCCGAACTCGAAGGTGCTCGTGACCTGCGCAAGGTCCAGCCTCTCCACGTCGATGTCGGCGAACAGCTGCGGGAACTCGCCGAGCGGGTCGCGCAGCCGCAGGTTGCGGATCGTCACGGTGCCGTCGAAGGCCTGCGCCTCGATGTTGCCGCCGAGCGTCACGAGCCCGTCGGCGAGCTCGAGGCGCGGGATCCGGCCGGCGATGGTGCCGGAGAACTCCGGCCAGCCGAGTGCGCGCGTCAGCTGTCCGACGCTGATAGGCCTGAGTTCGGCGTCGAAGCGCAGGTACATGGCCGGGTCGCCGGCGTGCCGGATCCGCAGCGTCTGGATCGCGAGCCCGCCGTCGAACAGCGGGATCAGCACCGGGTCGAGCAGCCGGAAGTGATTGCCGGTCGTGGTAAACGGGATTTCCACCGGCCCGAACGCCAGGCCCCACAGCCGCGCCGACCGCCACGACAGCCGCGACTTGAAGATCGCGCTGTCCGAGTCCGGCGCGAGGGCGTTTCGCAGGCGCTCGTCGAACCAGGTGAACCGCCCCGCAAGCCCTTCGATGCCGATCGCGCCGGTGATGCTGTCCAGCGTCACGTCCTCCAGCTCGATGGCGATGCGGTTCGGCAGGCCCTCCGCGACGCCGACCTCGCCGCGGAGCCGTCCCAGGCCCTGCAGGTCCGAGAACTCCGTGCCCACCAGGAACGGGGCCACGTAGATCGGCAGCGCGCCGGCTACCGCGATGTCGTGCAGCTGCAGCGTGCCTTCGCGGAGCAGCGTCTCGCCCTCGAGGTCGAGCGTCGCCCGGCCCTCGACCGCGCCGACGTCCTGCTGCTCGAGCCGGTAGTGCGCGACCGCGAGTGACGCGGCATTGCCCGCGAGGATGCCGGTGAATTCCACCTTCGCCGGATGCGCCCCGAGGTCCAGGAAGACCGGCTCGAAGTAGGCCTGGCCTTCGCGGGCGACGAGGCGGGCATCGACCTGCCAGTCGCCCGTGCGGGATCGCCAGGTGAAGGCCGCGTCGGCCTCGAGCGCCAGTCCTTCCCCGGCGATCGCCCCGGACTCGTCCGTGAATGAGAGCGCCGCGAACGAGCCCTGCAGCCGCGCGCTGTCGAGCTCGGTCCCGGTGCCGGTCGCCTCGACCGAGCCCTCCGACCGGCCCTGCAGGGTCAGCCAGTCCGGCAGCAGGTCGGCGAACATCGGTATCGCGCCGAGGCGGCCCGGATCGACGGCGGCAAACCCGGCGGTGGCCCGCCAGCCGCCGTGCTGCGACTCGATCCGGAGCGACACGTCTCCGCCCGCCAGCTTCAATGCGGGAAGCTCCACGCGCCAACGGTCGTCGCCCAGCACGGACAGCGACACGGGCGTCTGCTGGCGGCCGGCCTCGCCGAAGCGCCCGGACAGGCGGCCGGCGCGGCAGTCGAGGCGCCCGGACGAAACCGCAACCTGCCCGCATGCGAAGCGAAGGTCAGTGACGGCGCCGATCGCCGCTAGGCCGTCGACGCGCATTGCGTAGACTGTAAGCCCGAGGCTGGAGCCCGCGCCGGGCGCGAGGGAGACATCGACCCCATGAGCCTCAACATCCTGCCACTCGATGTCGTCCGCCCGGACCTGCAGGCGGCTGGCGCCCGCGGCGACCGGCGCGTGGGCGAGCGCGACCAGGGCCCCGATCGCCAGCGGCAGCCAGGAGGCAACCCGGTGTCTGTCCATGCGTGGATTAGTGACCCGCGCCCGCCGGCCGTCAAGCGTCGCGCGCGCGGCTGGTCCTGGCTGCTGGCGGGTTGCCTGCTGCTCGCCGGCTGCAGCGGCGCGAAGGTCGTCTACGAACAGCTCGACGTGCTGCTGCCCTGGTACTTCCGCGACTACGTGGATCTCGACACCGGACAGCGCCGGCAGCTGGAGCAGGCCGTGGACAGCCTGCTGGTCTGGCACCGGGAGTCCGAGATCGGGCGGTACGCTGCCTTCCTCCGCGAACTGGAGCGGGACGCCGCGGCGCCGCTCGGGCTGGATCGCTTCCGCGCCGCGCGCCTGGAACTCGACGCATTCTGGGACGACGTGGCGCAGCGCCTCGCCCCGGAGGCCGCGGCGCTGCTGTCAACATTGAGCGACGAGCAGGTGGATGCCCTGTTCGCGCGGATGGCACGGGACGACGCGAAGCTGGCCCGGGAGGCGCAGGCGCGAAGCCAGGAGGAGCGGGTCGAGCGGCGCGAGCGGGCCCTGCGCCGCCAGCTCGAGCGCTGGGTGGGCGGGCTCGACGGCCGCCAGGAGTCGCTCGTGGCGACCTGCGCCGCCGAGCTGCGCGCGGATCCGGGAGGCTGGATCGCCAGCCGGCAGGCCTGGGCCGCCGCGCTGCGCGAAGCCCTGTCCGGACGACAGGACGCTGCGCGCTTCGGGCCGCGCCTGGAGCGGCTCCTGGCGGAGGGCGAGAGCTTCTGGGATCCCGGATATCGCCGTCAGTTCGACGCCGACCGGGAACGCGTGCTCAGGCTGTTCGCCGAGATCGACGCCTCCCTGACGACGAAGCAGCGTTCCACGCTGCGTGCCCGGCTCGAACGCTGGGCGCTCGACCTCGAGTCGATCGCCGGCGGGGCGTGAACGGGTTCAAGGCGGGCGCCGCGACGCCCCTGCGGTGCGCTAAACTCGCCGCAGCGCAACCCCGGGGGTGCAGATGGCGGCCAAGCGCGCGCTGGTGGTGGACGACTCGAAATCGGCAAGGGTCGTCCTGAGCAGGATGCTCGAAAAATACGGCATCGCCGTCGACACCGCCGATTCGGCCGAGATGGCCCTCGACTTCCTCAGGCGCGAGCACCCCGACGTCGTCTTCATGGATCACCTGATGCCCGGCATGGACGGGCTCCAGGCGGTCAGGATCCTCAAGGCGGACCCGGCCACCGCGGCGATCCCGGTCGTGATGTACACCTCGCAGGAAGGCGAGCTGTACGTCGGCCAGGCCAAGGCGCTCGGCGCGGTCGGCGTGCTGCCGAAGACGGTCAAGCCAATCGACGTCACCAAGGTTCTCTACCAGCTGCGACTCCTGCCGGACCGTCGCGACGACCATCCGTCGCAGCTGCAGCCGGTCGAGCCCGCCGGCGAGCAGCGCGCGCCGGTCGAGCCGGCCGCGCCGGCCGAGGCGCCCGTCGTCGACGCGCGTACGCGCGGCTTCGTCGAGGCCATGCTCAAGGAGCAGAGCCTGGAGTTGCGGCGCTTCATGGTCGCCGCGCTCGACAGCCACGCGCAGCGCCTGGTGGCCGAGCTGAAGCGGCCGGAACCCGAGGCGCCCGAGAAGCCGGCCCCGGTCGAGGCGCCGGCGCGCGAGCATCCCTGGCCATGGATCCTGGCATTCGCGGCGGCGCTGCTCGCCCTCGTCGTGCTGGCGAGCCTTTACTGGCAGTCGGCGCAGACGGCCCGCGAAGTCGGGCAGGCGCGCGAGCGGCTCGAGCGCGAGTCGGCGGCCCTGCAGTCGACGCTCGAGCAGGTGCGGGAGGCGGGACGTGCCGAGCCACCGGCCGCAGCGCCGGCGCCTGCTCCGCGCGCCCGGGTCGAGGTCATTCCCGTACCCTATGGCGAGCCGCCGTTGTCGCCGGGCCGCCTCGAGGCCCTGCGCACGCTCCTGGCGGGACTCGAGCGCGGCGGCTTTGCCGGTACGGTGACCGTCGAGACGGTGCCGGGAGAGTTCTGCCTCGAAGGCAGCGCCGAGGACGGCTACTCGCTGGCGCAGCCGGAGCAGCCGGCGTCGGCCTGTGAATACCGCGGCAACCCCTACGACGAGTCGCTGGCTGGCGCCGCACGACAGCCCGTCGCTTTTGCGAACCTCGCCGCCTCCGTGCGCCGGCGCACCGAGGGCAGGATCCAGCTTGCGCTGCTGCAAGGCGCGGCCGATCACGTGGTCGTCGCCTATCCGGCTGTCGCGCGCGCGACCGCGGGCGCGTGGAACGAGGCTGCCTCGGCGAACAACCGGCTCGAGATCTCGGTCCTGGCGAAGTAGTCCGCCGCGCCGCCGCCTCCTGCCCGCGCCAGCCATGGAAGACATCGCGCGCATCCTCGACTTCAGGCCGCCTGCCTGGCTCAGGAACCCCCACCTCCAGTCCGTGCTGCCGAGCCTCCCGCTCAGGCATCCGGCGATGGCACGCCGTGCGCGGACGCTGCTCGAGGCGAGTACGCCGCGGGTGCTCGAATGCGGGGACGATGCGCGGCTGCTGGCTCTGGTCGCGACGCAGGAGGCGCTCGGCCGGGACCGGCCGCGGAGGGCGGTCGTGCTGCTGCACGGGTGGGAAGGCAGTGCCGACTCGCTGTACCTGCTGTCGCTCGGGCAGGCGGCGCTCGATGCCGGGTTCGACGTCATCAGGCTCAACCTGCGTGACCACGGGCCGACGCACCACCTGAACCGGGAGTTGTTCCACTCCTGCCGCATCGCCGAGGTGGTCGCCGCCGTGGGGCGGCTTCAGGCGCTGCACCCGGGCCAGGAGATGTCCCTCGCCGGCTTCTCCCTGGGCGGCAATTTCGCCCTGCGGGTGGGCGCGAGGGCCGCCGCCGCGGGCCTCCGGCTCCGGCGCATCGTCGCGGTATGTCCGGTGCTCGATCCGGCGGTGACGCTCGACGCGCTGGAGCGCGGTCCCGCGCTGTACCGCGAGTACTTCCTGCTGAAGTGGCGCAGGTCGCTGCGCAGGAAGCAGGCGGCCTGGCCGGGCGAGTACGATTTCGCCGACCTCATCGGCGAGAAGTCGCTGACCGGCATGACGGCGCGGATGGTGGAACGGTACACGGACTTCCCCAGCCTCGCGTCCTACCTGCGCGGCTATGCCATCACCGGCGAGGCGCTCGCCACCCTGGAGACCCAAAGCCGCCTCATCACCTCCATGGACGATCCGATGATCCTGCCCGGGGAGCTGCGCCAGCTGAAGCGCGTTCCGGCCCTGGACGTGACGCTGACCCGCTTCGGCGGACACTGCGGGTTCGTGGACAGCCTGCGCGGGCCCACCTGGATCGACCGCGAGATCCTGGCGGAGCTGCTCCGCGACTGATCAGGCGCCGATCGCGGCGGCGAGCAGCTCGCGCCACGCGGCGTAGCGCGAGCGCAGCGAGAGGTCGTCGGCCGGCTCGAGGCGGCGAACGGCGGGAGGTGCCCAGTCCCCGGGCTGTCCGGCAGCGAGGAAGGCCACGCCGAGTGCCGTCGCCTCGGCGCCGCCGAGGCAGTCCACGGGCACCCCCGCCAGGGCCGCGATCCGCCGCGGCAGGAAGTCGCTGCTGGCGAGCCCCCCGCTGACCACGAGCCGGGCGGGCCGCGCGACGTGCCGGGCCATCTCGTCGAGGTTGGCCTGCACCAGGAACGCGACGCTCTCGACGACGGCGGCCAGCCGCTCGGGGGCCGTGCCCTCGCCGACAAATCGCGACGGGAACTGCGGGACCCAGAACGGGGAGCCGATGCCGGAGATGCCGTTGAGGAACAGGGGCGCGTTGCTGCCGGGCGGCTGCGCGACGTCGAGCGTGGGCAGGAGTCGCCCGACCGGGAACCCCGTCTCGCCTTCAAACCAGTCGAGGGCGCTTCCGGCGCCGTTCACCGTGCCCTCGAGCGCGTACTGCACGGCGCCCGCGGTGGACCAGAGCACGCTGGTCAGCAAGGGCGCGGCTCGCCGCGACTCGCTGATCGGTCGCAGGACGAAAGCGCCGGTGCCGAGGTTGACGTAAGCCGTCGCTGGGTCGAGCGGGCCGGCTGCCCAGGGCACGGCCGCCTGGTCGCCGGTGCAGGCGCGCACTGGGACGAGCGCGTCGCCGACACGGATGCGCCCGAACTCCGCACCAGT
>Ga0316603_10000797_pt1 | contig 16102 bp, 13 predicted proteins | sample OWC_soil_day10_n_FD_207649 | JGI IMG/M metagenome (GOLD analysis project Ga0316603, IMG submission 207649) | Wetland soil microbial communities from Old Woman Creek delta, Ohio, United States - OWC_soil_day10_noCT | ecosystem: Environmental > Terrestrial > Soil > Wetlands | place: USA: Ohio... | reverse complement strand
TAGCGCGCCGGCACGCCGAGCAGGCGCGCGAGGCAGATCATGAGGTTCGTGAAGTCCTGGCACACGCCGCGGCGGTTGACGTAGACGTCGAACGCGCTGGTCAGCACGGTCGTCTCGCCCTGGACGTAGGCGTACTCGCGGAAGATCGTGTGGTTGATGTCGAGCAGCGTGTGGAGCAGGTCGTAGTCGTTGCGCTTGACGAAGCTCATCGCGTACTCGGCGAGCTCGGCGAGCTCGGTCTCCGGGAGCTCGAACGGCAACAGGTACGGATCGAGGATCTGCCGCTGCCACGGCATCCACACCAGCGGGATCGTCGAGCGCACGCGCAGCGGCTCGTAGCCGAGCGGGTCGACATCGAGCACCTCGACGACACTCCTCGACTCGATCACCATCTCGGAGAACGGCGTCTCGATCGCGAGCCGGCGCACGCGGTTGCCGAACACGTCGACATAGTCGCGGCTCTGCGTGGGCACCGACACCGTGAGCTCGGTCGAGCGCACGTCCTGCAGGTGATCGTGCACCGGGGTCAAGCGCAACAGATGGGTCGAGCGCTCGACCGCCTTCTCGTACTTGTAGACGGTGCGGTGCACGATCTCGAGCACGCGCGGCTCGGACTTGGCCGGCCGCCATCGCTCGCGTGGCGTCTCGAGCACGCCGCCCGCCGAGCGCTCGTGGATCACGGCGCCCTCGCGGATCACCATCAGCTGTCCCGGCGCGAGCTGGCGCCAGGTCACGGCGCGCGTCGCATCGCCGTCACGAGGCACGAGCTCGGTCGTGCACACGATGACGCCCTTGCGACTCTTGGCGCCACGGCGCGTGAGATCGATGTCGAGGTCGTCGTCGCCGAACGCGATCCGCTCGTACGGCGGCATCAGCGTCCCGAGCCACAGCGGCGCGCCGCGGCGATCCGCGTGGACGAGCAGGTCGCGCCCGTCGGTCAGGCACATCGTCATCTCGCCGACCTCGTTGAGCGCGCCGAGCCACTCGACCATGACGTCGAGGTCGACATCCGCGAGGCTCCGCCAGCCACGCTCGACGAACCGGTTGAGCAGGCCGCAGAAGATCTGCTCGGTGTCCGTGGAGCCGACCGGCTCGAACGGCCCGGGCACGTCGAGCTCCTTGCGATCGAGGCTGCCGGCGTGCGCCATCAACCAGTCGCGACGGCCCCACGTCCGCGAGAACGGCTGGGTGTTGGCGTCGGAGAGCGCGCCCCACGTGGCGTGCCGGATATGCAGCACGAACACGTTGGAGGCGACCTGCTCCCACGCGAGCGCGAGCTGGCTGCGGATCGACGCCTGGGGCGGTGCCGGCTCCTTGAGGATCGCCGCCGACGGCTCGCCCGCCGGGTAATAACCAAGCCCCCAGCCATCCGGCAGCGCGCGCCCCGCCCCGAGGCAGTGCAGCGTGAACGATGGCGCGAGCTCACCCTCGAAGGACATCGCGAGGAGGTTCGGCACGCCGCGACTGTAGCAGCGTTAGTCGGCCGGCACGACGTAGGTGAGATCCACCTTGTCGATGCTCGCGAGCGTCCAGCCGTCGCCGTGACCGCCAGCGTCAATCGGCACCGAGCAGCTCCTTGCCCAGGGTGCCGCAGATCTCGTGGACCTCGTCGACGACGTGGGTCAGCACGTCGTGGACGGCGGTGCCGGAGAGTGGCTCCTGCTCGCGCGCGCGGATCCAGGAATCGAGCACGCGCAGGCGCTCGAGCGACACGCCGCCGGGCAGGGTGTGGTGATCGGGAGGCCGGATGTCACACAGGCGGCCGTACGCCGAGTGCACGCAGTACGCGATCGATCGCGGGAACGCGGGCTCGGAGACCAGGAACCGGGCGACGCCCTCGGAGCTGACCCGCCCGGCAGCGCGCTTGAGGAACGCCTCGGATCCCGACAGCGCGCGGAGCATCGACAGCCACAGCGCCGTCTCGACCACCTCGTGGCGGCGCGGCAGGTTCGTGAACGCGTGGTGGTGGACGTCGAGCATGCGCGCGGTCTGGTTGACGCGCTCGAGCAGGACGCCGAGCCACATGAAGTCGAGCGGCTCGTCGTGGAGCATCGTCGAGCGCAGCAGGCCGAGCGTCAGCTGGGTCGAGCGGCGGACGTGCTGGTAGAACGCGTCGCGGTGCTGCGCGTAGATCGCCGGCGTCGCGTCGCTGCGCATCCACAGGTGCAGCTCGTTGACCGCCTCCCACGACTCGAGCGAGAGGACCTCGCGGATCGAGCGCGCGTTCCACCGCATCCCGTAGACCGAGCGCGCGAGGGAGACGCCGTTGTCCTCGTCCCACACCATGAACCGCTGGACGATCTCGCCGTCGCCCCACGCGCCGTGGTCGTCGTCGCCGCCGGTGATCCGCTGGCGGAACTCGTCCTCCTCGCCGGAGACGACGATCACGGGCCGCCACACCTGCGCCGCGGGCAGCTCGGCATCGAGGGCGAGCGAGACGCTCGCGCCGAGCATGCGGGCGGTCGCCTCGGCGCGCTCGACGTAGCGCCCGAACCAGAAGCAGTGATCGGCGACGCGGGAGATCACGGGGTCTCCTTCATCACCCAGGTGTCCTTGCTGCCGCCGCCCTGCGAGGAGTTGACGACGTAGCTGCCGCGCTGGAGCGCGACGCGCGTCAACCCGCCGGGCAGGACCCACGGCCCCTCGCGCGACGTCAGGATGTAGGGCCGCAGATCCACGCGCCGCGGCTCGACCGTGCCGCGTTCGGAGATCCACGTCGGGCACGACGACAGCTCGATCCGGTCCTGCGCGATGTAGCGCCGCGGCTCGGCGAGGATCCGCCGGCGGAACTCCTCGCGCTCCTCGGCCGTCGACTGCGGGCCCATCAGCATGCCGTAGCCGCCGGCCTCGTCGACGGCCTTGACCACGAGCTTGTCGAGGTTCTCGAGGACGTACTGGCGATCGGTGTCGAACAGGCACACGTAGGTGTGGACCTGCTCGAGCAGCGGCTGCTCGCCGAGATAGAACTCGATCATTTTCGGGACGAACGGGTAGACCGCCTTGTCGTCGGCGACGCCATTGCCGGGTGCGTTGGCGAGCGCGACGTTGCCCGCGGCGTACGCGCGCATCAGGCCGGGGACGCCGAGCACGCTGTCGGGGCGGAATACCTCGGGGTCGAGGAACGCCTCGTCGGTGCGGCGATAGATCACGTCGACCCGCTTGGGGCCGCGCGTGGTCCGGCAGTAGACCTTGTCGCCGTCGACGATCAGGTCGGGCGCCTGCACGAGCTCGAGCCCCATCGTGCGCGCGAGGAAGCTGTGCTCGAAGTACGCCGAGTTGTACGGACCGGGGGTCAGGACGACCGCGTTGACATCGCCGCTGCCGTCGATCTGCGGCGCCACCGAGCGCAGGGTCTCGGCGAGGCGCGTCGGATAGTGATCGACGCGGTGGACTCGTGCGGCATCCATCACGCGCGGGAACAGTCGCTTGCTGATCAGCCGGTTCTCGATGACGTAGGACACGCCCGACGGCGTGCGCAGGTTGTCCTCGAGCACGCGCCACGTCCCGTCGGCATCGCGGATCAGATCGACCCCCGAGATGTGGAGCCGCACGCCACCGGGCGGCGAGACGCCGCGCAGCATCGGCCGGTAGCTGGTGGCGCCGAGGATCATCTCGGCGGGGACCACGCCCGCGGCGAGGATCTTCTGCTCGCCGTAGATGTCGTCGAGGAACGCGCCGAGCGCGCGCAGCCGCTGCTGGAGACCGCGCTCCACGCGCGCGAAGTCGGCGGCCGCGATCAGGCGAGGGAGCAGACAGAACGGGAAGATCTTCTCGGTGCCGCGCGCGTCGCCGTAGACCGAGAACGTGACGCCCTGCTGGAGCAGCGCGGTCTCGGCGAGCTGCTGGGCGCGCGCGAGCTCGTCGGGCGACATCTTCGCGAGGAGCTGCGCGACCCGGGCGAACGGCCCGCGCGCCAGGGCGCCGTCGAACATCTCGTCGAACGTCCCGGGCAGGGCGGCCGCAGGATAACCGTCGAACAAGCCGCCCGCCGGCACGGCGCCCGGTCCCTGCGCCTGGGACTGGCTCTGCATCATCGTCCCCATCGTATCGCGGAAGCTTCGTCGCCGTCGAACATCGCCGCCCGGGGTATCTCTGAGACGCTGGCGGAGCGGTGCCGAGTCGTGATGAAGTGGGGGATGGGGGGACGTGCCATGTACCAGACCGTGATGGTGTCGCTGATGGTCGTGATCGGACTTGCAGCGTGTGGAGGCCACGGGACGGGACCGGTGTCGACCGACGTCGCGCAGGACTACTGCCGTGACATCTGCGAGCACGATGCCACGTGCGATCCGACGACGACGGAGACCCTCGAGGTGTGCACCGCCGACTGCGTCGCCGACGTCAGCGGGCTCCGCGAGGACGCCTTCGTCGACGTGGCGAGCTGCATCGCCGCGCAGGCGTGCACCGCCAGCAACGACCTCTGCCTCGCCGAGTGCACGCCGACGAATGCCCACGAGCGCTGGGAAGCGCGGTGTCGCACGCGCGTGGTCGAGTGCGGGACCGATACCCCGGCGGAGTGCATCACGAGCGGACCGTCGGACGCCGGGATCCTCTGTCTGCTGACGCCGTCGGTGATGGACGACCTCACGGCGTGCTGGGACCAGGACTGCCTGGCGATCGATGACTGCATGGGGGCGGTGCTCGACGCGGCGGGCATCGACCTCTGAGCCCCCCGATCCGCGCTGGCTGATCTATGGTCTGCCCGTGAGCAAGACCTGGTTCCAGCGTCACGTGCAGTGGTGGCGGGCGCGCGATCTCCAGCTGCTCGTGGGCCTCGCGGCGATCGGCTGCCTGCTGCTCGTGTTCATCAAGATCGGGCGCGCGGTCTCGGTTTCGGGGACCGATGCGCTGGATCAGGCGATCCTGCTCGCGTTCCGTAACACCCCGGGTGATCCGATCGGCTCGGATGCGTTTCTGGCCGGCGTGATGCACATCTCCGCGCTCGGCTCGGGCGCGGTGACCGGGTTGATCGTGCTGCTGGTGACGCTGTTCTGCGTGTTCGCGGGCCACCTGCGGTACGCGGCGCTGGTGCTCGCGTGCTCGGTCGGCACCGGGTTCGCGATGTGGCTGCTCAAGGACTTCTACGAGCGCGATCGCCCGTCGGTCGTGACCCACTTCGATCCGCCGGGCGGCCACTCGTTCCCGAGTGGTCACTCGATGATCTCGGCGGCGCTGTACATGACACTCGCGGTGTTGATCTCGCGCACGCTCGAGCGGCGGCGCCTGCGCGTGTTCGTGATCGCCGCGGGCGCGTTGCTCGCGCTGTTGATCGGGTTCTCGCGCATGTACCTCGGCGTGCACTATCCGACCGACGTGCTCGCGGGCTGGACCGCCGGCTTGATCTGGGCGCTGGTGTGCGGCCTGATCGTCCGCAAGCTCGGCCAGCGCGGGGATGTCGCCGTCCCGCGCGCCGAGGGGCACGTCGATGCCGCGGGTGATGCACCGGCCGAGGTCGAGTAGGAGCTACGAGCTCACGACCGCGAGCCGTCGCTGGCCCGCAGGTCGATCGTGAATGGTCGCGTCTCGGTCCAGTGCCCGTGCGCGGAGACGTCGCCGGGGATGGTCGTGATCTTGATCCGCTCCTGGCGCCGCTCGAGGGCGTCGAGGTCGTCGCGTGGCAGGCCCGGGTACGGGCCGTTCTCCGGTCGCCAGGCCCACAGCTCGATCCGCTGGGCGCGCCCGGCCCACGCCCACTCGACCACGAGCGGATCGGTCGCCGGTAGCCCCGGGTGGAGTCCGGGCGCCGGCTGGAAGACGCGGCGCCGGACGCCGATCGCGCGCACGCCGTCGCCGACGGCGCGCGGGTGCGCCCAGCGGCCCGCGACCGCGATCCGATCCGGCCCGGCGCCGTCGAGCGACAGCTCCCAGCGCTGCGTCGAGGCGTCGACGATCCGCGCGCCCGCGCGCTCCTGCGACGCGACGTCGCCGACGAGCGGCCAGAACTCGAGCGCGGGGCGCAGCGTGAGCGTCGCATCGCCGAGCCGGCACAGGATGCCCGCCGGGCGCCAGACCTCGAGCTCGCGGCGGAGCAGGGCGGGGACCCCGAGGCCGTGCTCGTCGAGATCGCCGAGGACGAGCCGCAGGTCGCGCGACAGCACGGTGGGCAGCGCGAACCGATCGTGGAGCTCGTCGTGCCAGTCGATCAGCGGCGAGCGGTAGTGCGAGACGACCAGCCGCGCGACGATCGAGCGGAACAGCACGGCGAGCGCGGCGAGCATGATCGGGCGCTCCGGCATCCGCACCGAGCGCAGCTCGATGAGCCCCATCTTGCCGTGGCGCACGCCGTGGGCCGCGATGTGCGGGTTCCACAGCTTCTCGACGTTGAGCTCCGCGCGGTGCGAGTTGCCCGACGAGTCGACGAGCAACGGGCCGAGCCCTTGCCACAGCTGCTCGGGCGGCAGCTCGCCGCGATCCGCGAGCCGCTCGAGCCAGCCGAGCGTGATGCCGAGCTCGTCCCACCGCTCGCGCGCTCCCTCGTCGGGCCGCGGGCCCTGCGACGCGGAGCCGACGCACTCGTTCGCGAACCAGTACGACAGCGACGGGTGGTTGTTGAAGTAGCGGATCAGCGCCGGCAGCACGTGCGGGTAGCGCACGAACGGGCTCGCCTGGGGGCGCGAGCCGCCGATCGAGATCTGGCCGCCGCCGCCGGAGTCGATGACCTCGCCGTTGAACCGGTGACGCGTCGGCGACAGCCCCGCGGTCGCCGCGGCGCTCCACACGGCGCGCGCCTGGCGGCCGAACTCGAGGGCGCTCGCCGCCGGCGCCATGTTGACCTCGACGACGCCGGGATCCGGCGTGACCGAGAGCCAGTGATCGCCGGCGAGCTCGAGCGGGGGCGGCTGCGGCGGCGCATCGACCGTGACGCGCGAGCCACCGCTTCCGACGTCGTCGCGCCAGCGGACACCGAACGCGAACCGCGGCTCCTTCTCCTCGGGAAATTGCCGGCCGATCACGCGCGAGACCGACGCGCCGGGGACCGCGTCCGCGAACGCGACGGCCACGGCATGCGCGCGCGCCAGCTTGTCGTCGCCCTCGGGATCGCTGACCCACGCGGGGGTCAGCGAGTCGGCTCGCGTGAACGTCGGCTCGGCGCCGATCCAGACCTCGACGCCGCGCCGTGCGAGCAGCGCGTCGTGCATCTCGAGCGATGCGTCGAGATCGTCCTCGCTCACGCGGGCCAGTCCTCGGTGCGCGGCATCGGCGTCCCCGGATCGAACCGGCGGAGGTCGAGCGTGTACGGTTGATCCCGGTGCGCCGGCACCTCGCGGGGCGTCTGCAGCGGCGACGGCCCCTCGAGCGTGAACCGCCGGGCGCGACGAGCCGCGGCCTCGACACGCGTCAGCGGAGGCGCCTCGAACGCCCGGCCCTCGGGATGCCACACGTGGTACGCGCCGCCGGCCACGCAGCGCGGCGACCATCGATCGAGGACATCGATCCGCAGCGGGTGATGGATCCCGAGGTGGGGCTGCAGCGCGTGCGGTGGACACCAGGCGCGGAACCGAACCCCGCCGACGCTCACGTCGCGGCCGGCCGCCTCGCGCAGCGGGATGACGAGGCCGTTGACGACGACCGCGTAGCGCTCGGGATCGAGCCCGACCGTGCGCAGCTCGATCCGCTCCAGCGACGAGTCGACGTAGCGCGCGGTGCCCGTCGGGGTCGCCTCCTCGCCGAGGACATGCCACGGCTCGATCGCGTTGCGCACCTCGACCCGGGCGTCGTCGACCTCGAGGGTGCCGACGAGCGGGCACCGCAGCTCGACGAACGGGCGAAAGCCATCGGCGGGCAGCGCGACGGACTGCGCTCCGAGGTACGCGAGGACGTCCTCGAAGTCGCGCCACATCCAGAACGGCAAGAGGTACTTGTCGTGGAGCGTCTCGCCCCAGCGGACGAACGGGTGGTGGTACGGCCGGTCGACGAAGGCGGCGAGCAGGCCGCGCACGAGGATCGCCTGCGCCGCGAGCATCCGCGGGTGCGGCGGCATCTCGAACGCGCGCAGCTCGACGAGGCCCTGCCGGCCATACGGCGTGTGGGGGTCGAACAGCTTGTCGATCGAGAGCTCGGCGCGATGCGTCGAGCCGCTGACGTCGACCAGCAGGTGGCGCAGCAGCGCATCGATCCTCCACGCCGGCTGCGGCTCCTCGAGCGCCTGCAGCGCGATCTCGAGCTCGTACAGCGCGTCGTGGCGCGCCTCGTCGATCCGCGGCGCCTGCGACGTCGGCCCGACGAACAGGCCCGTCATCATGAACGACAGCGACGGGTGGTGCTGGACGAACGTGATCAGGCTCGCGAGGAGATCGGGCCGCGCGAACCACGGCGACCTCTCCGGGGTCGGCCCGCCGATCGTGATGTGGTTGCCGCCGCCGGATCCGGCGAGCCGGCCGTCGAGCAGGTAGCGCTCCGCGGTCAGGCCGTTCGCGAGCGCCGCATCGAACACGGTCGCGTGCAGCGCGGTCGCCTCGCGGCAGCTGGTCACCGGCGGGAGGTTGACCTCGAGGACGCCAGGGTCTGGCGTCACCGCGAACCGCAGCCGCTGCGGCGACGGTGGCGGCGGGTAGCCCTCGAGGTGGATCGCGATCCCCGTGGTCTCGCGCGCCGCGTCGAGCGCCGCGATCAGCGTGCAGAAGTCGTCGAACCGCGGCAGCGGCGGGACGAACACCCAGATCTGGCCGTCGCGCGGCTCGACCGCGAGCGCGGTCCGCACGCCGAGGCCGGCCTCGGTGCGCTTCGCCTCCGCCTGCTTGGTGGCACCGACGCCGGTCGCGCGCGCACCCTGGTGGTCGTCGGGCGCGTCTCGGCGGGGATCCGGGAGATCCGGCGCCTCGGCCCACACGGCGTGGTCGACGCCCGGTGGCAGGCTCGCGAGCGGGAGCCGCAGGCCGAGCGGACTGTCGCCGGGGATCAAGAACAGGTGCCCGCGGCGGAACTTCCAGGTCTCGGTGAGCCAGCCCGACGCATCGCGCGCGAGCGGCAGCACGTAGCCGACGACGCTGCCGACGCCGCGATCGAGGATCGTGGCGAGCCGGCGTCGCTCCTCCGGATCGTCGAGCCCGGACGTCCGCGGATCGACATCGGCCGGCAGCTGCGCCTCGGTGCGCAGCACCTCCCAGGGGTCCTCGAACGCGGGGTGCAGCGTCGCCGCGATCCCGAGGGCGGTCGCGATCGCCTCGGCGACCTGGTGGGCCGCCTCGGCCGTGCCGCGCTCGAACAGGCTGCGCGGTGGCCACAGCGGCGCGCCATCGCGGCGACCGATCACGTCGAGCGCCCACCGCGGCAGGCTCTCGCCGGGGTAGTGCTTGCCCATTCGCGCGAGGACGAGCCCGCCGGGTGCGAGTCGATCGCGCAAGGTGTCCGCGAGTGCACGCCCGCGCTCCCACTTGTCGGGACCGAGCGCGCCGCCCTGCCACTCCTCGCGCACCTGGTGCTCGCGCGACGTGAACGTCGGCTCGCCGCCGATCCACACCTCGAGGCCCGCAGCCGTCAGGCGCTGGTCGATGTGGTCGCCCTGGCTCACGAGGTCGGCCCACACCTCCTCGGGATACGGCGCGGTCGGGCGGGTCTCGTGGCCGAGGCGCGTGATCGACGTCGAGAACTCGACGGCGGTCGCGCCGATGTCGCTCGTGCCGTCGAGCGGCGAGGCGTGCGCGGGCGAGGCGACCGAGGCGAGCGGGATGTGCCCCTCGCCGCACAGCAGGCCACTCGTCCCGTCGAAGCCGATCCAGCCGGCGCCCGGGATGAACGCCTCGGCCCAGGCGTGGAGGTCGACGACATCGCGGGCGACGCCCTTGGGCTCGTTCGGGATCATGCCCTCGTCGGCGAGCTGCACGAGGTACCCCGAGACGAAGCGCGCGGCGATCCCGCGCTGGCGCATGAGCGCGACCAGCAGCACCGCGGCATCGCGACAGCTGCCGCGTCCGTGGGTCAGGGTCTCCTCCGGCGTCCACACGCCGGGCTCGTCGCGGATCACGTACGCGATCTTCTCGCGCACGGTGGCGTTGAGCTTGACGAGGAGGTCCATCGTGTCGCCGCTCCACGGCAGCGACGCCAGGAGCTCGTTCGCCTTCTTGCCCATCCGGTACGCCGGATCCCCGGTGTCGAGGTACGGAGCGAGCTCGGTGTCCTGGTGCTCGGGATACGTGAACGGTAGCTGCTTGACCCGATCGTCGATGAAGAAGTCGAACGGGTTGACCGGGTTGATCTCGACGGCCATCGCGACGAGCAGGTCGAGGACCTCGATCTTCTGCCCGGCCTTGAACGTCACGCGCGCGACGTGATTGCCATGCGGATCACGCTGCCAGTGCACCCGATGCTCGGGCTTGATCGCGAGCGTGTAGCTCTCGATCCGCGCCTGCGTGTGATCGCTGGGGCGCAGCCGGATCACGTGCGGTCCCAGGAGCGCCGGACGGGGATACGTGTAGCGGCTCCGGTGCTCGATCAGAATTCGCACGACCCTGCACTCTTACCACCTGCCCGACGCCCACGGCGAGGACCTGCGGGCCCCGTGCGCGTTCAGCCGCGTTGTGCGCGGGTGATGTCCTGTGCGAGGTGCTTGTTGCGTTCGAGCCAGCGGCTGAGGTCGCGGGCGACGACATCGGACGGACGAGTGATATCGCCGGCCAGCAGCGAGTAGATCGTCGCGAGCGCGGTCTCGATCGCCTTGCGGAGCAGGACCTCCCGCGGCCCGAGATCCGCGAGGGCATCCTCGAGCTCGTCCTTGCGCTGGTACACGCGGGCCGCGAGCAGCTGACCGCGGGTCGCGTCAGTCGTGTTCTCGATCCTCAGGTTGAGGACGGCGCTCATCAGGGCTCCGTCGTCCATTCGCGCATCGCCTGCGAGCCGGGGCGGTCGATGTGGACCTTGTCGTCCACCGAGGCGACCCAGGCCAGGGGAATGTAGTGGTGCTGGCCCTTGTCATCCTTCGCGAGCTTGATCGAGTCGGTGCCCTCGAGGTGATCGACCACCGCGAACTGCCCGTTGTTCGAGCACACGACGGGCATGAGCGGCTTGATGAGCCCGGTAGCGGTGAGCGAGTCCAACATGATCCTCGTACTCAGCATCGCGCGTGCCAGGCGCCAACCACCCGGAATGCCGAGAGCCCGGAGCGTGGGATGAGCGCCTGCGCGCGACGCGCGGCGTTCCACCGTGTGCGTGCGTTACGTCCCGGGCTTTTCCGGGGCGCCGAGGCCAAGGCGCTGGTGGTCCGCGAGCGTGCAGCGGTTCTGGACGACCGTGATCCCCGCCGCCTCGAGGACCTTGGCCGCGTCCTCGTTCTTGATCCCGAGCTGGAACCACACGACCTTGGGCCGCGGCTTCATCGCGAGGATGTCCTCGACGTGGTCGGGGATCGCCTCCGAGCGCCGGAAGACATCGACGAGGTCGATCGGTTCCTCGAGCTCGGACAGCGTCGCGCGGACAGGCTGGTCGAACAGCGTCTGGCCGACGAACCGCGGGTTGACGCCGATGATCGTGTAGCCCTCGTCGTGGAGATACTCCGGCACGTAGAACGCCGCCTTCTCGGGTTCGTGGTGAATCCCGAGGACGGCGATCGTCGGCGAGGACATCAGGATCTCGCGCACACGGCTGTCGTTGATCGGCGCCATGCCCCACCTTACCGTGGGCCCCGGCTCGGGGCTTCTGCTAGAGGTGAAGGATGACCTCACGGGCGCCCGGCGCCGCGATCGCGCTGGTCGTCGCGGCCTGTGGCGGAGGTGATCCGCCCGCACGTGACCGGGTCCTCGCGCGGATCCCGGCGACCTCGATGGCGGTGCTCGCCGCGAGCGGGCCGATCCTCGCGCACGGCAGGCTGCGCGAGGTGGTCGACGTGCTGCGACCCGCGTGGCCGACCCGGCTCGGGTGTGCGATCGATGCCGCGCTCGCCGCCGATCATGTCGCGCTCGGGATCTCGCAGACGCGCTCCGCCACGCTCGTGATCCAGACGCGCGCCGAGGTCCACTGCCCCGCTCTCGAGAAGCTCGCCGATCAGCTGTGGGTCGCGCGGCTGGGCGAGCCCGATGCCACGACTGCCGGCTCGGTGCTCGACGATCCGCGGTTCGCCCGTGCGCGTCCTTATCTGGAGACCGCGCCGATCGCGATGATGCTCGAGGTCCCGGGGGGCAGTGCGATCGCGACCGCGGCCCCGGCGCCACTCGAGGCGTGGCTGGCACTCGATGTTCATCCGCTGTTCGCGGACGTGATCGAGAAGCGCGTCCGGGGCTACGTCGAGGGCCTAGGGGCGGATCGGGCGACCGCACCGTTCGCGCGCAAGATCGTGGTGGCTCGCACGGGCGCGCAGATCGTCGCGCGCCTCGACGGCGACGTCGACGCGGACCTTGCGGGCGCGACGCGCGCGGTGATCGCCGCGCACGGCAAGGTGGCGCCGCGTGCGCGGGCCTCGTACGTGTGCCCGCCGATCGCGCCGCCGTTGCTCGCCTGCGAGCCCGGCAACGTCCTCGCGTTCAGCGCGCTCGGTCCCGCGGTCACGCCGCTGATCGATGCGTCGCTCGCCCCGGTGGTCGCGAACGGCATGGTCGAGGGGCTGCGACTGACGGCCCCGGTGCCGGCGCTCGGCCTCGTGACCGGCGACCTCGTCGTCGCGGCGCAAGGGCGCAAGATCGTGCACCGGATCGCGCTCGCCGAGATCCTGCGCCACGCGCGCGGCTCCCTCGCGCTGACGATCGTCCGCGACGGCACGACGATCCAGCTCGGCCTCCACGAGCGCTTGTGACGCGCACGCTCGCACTGCATAGTCTGGCCCCATGCGCCTCCGCGTGATCGCCTCGGTGTTGTTGCTCGTCGCGGCCGGGACCCTCGTCGCGGCCTCTCCGTCCGCGGCCCCGCCGGAGATCACCGAGGGCGCCGAGTTCACGCCGGCCGCGCTCGCGCTGTTCGCCGTCGGCGCGTGCGGTGACGTGGCGCCACCGTCGAACATCCCGGCGAGCTACCTCACCAAGCACTGCACGATCGTCAAGCGCGCGCAGGAGGACTATCGCGAGGCGTGGGTCGTCAAGGCGCAGCCGTTCTTCGCCGACAAGGTCCCGAAGGCCGTGCCGAAGAAGGTCGTCTACCCGTTCGCCGGCGGCGATCTGTCGACCGCGCTCACCGTCTACCCGGACGCCGACGAGATCACGACGCTGTCGCTCGAGCCAGCGGGCGATCCGCGCACGCTCGAGGCGCTCGCGGAGCCGGTCGCGTCCAAGAACAAGGCCGCCCGGATGAACCCCGCGCTCGAGCGCGCGATGCAGACGATCCGCGACGAGCTGCGGTTCCTGTACAAGGTGAACTTCTCGAACACGATGAACATGATCTCCGCGATGCGCGGCGGCCTCTTGCCCACGCAGCTCGTGTTCGGGCTCTCGGCCCTCAAGATCCACGGCTTCGAGATCGTCCGCCTCCGCTACTTCACGCTGACCGAGGCCGGGGCGATCAGCTACCTCACGCCCGCGGATGTCGCGGCCGCGCCCCCGGTGACCGGCAAGGCCGACACCCGCAATCGCGTGTTCGCGAACGCCGAGCTCCAGTTCCGCAAGCCGGGCGGGCGCGTGCAGATCTACCGGCACATCCAGGCCAACCTCGACGACGCCCACACCAAGAAGGATCCGCGCGTGCTCGCGCACCTGCGGGCCAAGGGCCCGGTCGCTGGCATGACGAAGGCCGCGAGCTACCTCCTGTCGTGGCCCGAGTTCTCGAACATCCGGACCTACCTCCTCGAGAACGTCGTGTGGATGGTGTCGGACGCGACCGGCGTTCCTCCGAAGCTCGGCAAGGCTGCGGGCTTCGAGTACGAGACATACGGCGCGTTCAAGGAGCCGCACATCGATGCGGGCAAGTCGATCGCGAAGGACTGGCGCGACGAGTGGGAGCGCCAGCCCAGGCGAGATCTCCGGTTCCGGTTCGGCTACTACGACGGCTCGAGCCGCCACACGAGCCACCTCGTGATCATGCGGAAATCGAAGCCGTAGCCGGCTCGTCGCGCCACGTGTAGGACGCGCAGCGACAGTCAGAACGCTGGCCTCATCGGCAGATCACGTGGGCGCGTTGCGTTAGCGTGATCGCATGGTGGCTGTCGGGTGTCCGCGCTGTCGTGGCGTGGTCGCGCTGCACGAAGGACGTCCGCTCGTCACGGCGTCGGGACACGTCGAGCTGTGGCACCGCGGCTGCTGGGATCATCGCGACGTCCCGTTCACGGTCACCGCGAGGCCCATGATCGCGATCGTCGCGCCGCCACCGCCGCGCCGCGCACGCACGGCGGCCGTCGCCGCGCTCGCACTCGCCGGTGCGGGCGTCGCGGTGTGGGGACCGGTCGAGCTCTCGCCGGCGGCGTCCTCGCTCGCGAACATCGAGCTCGGGTCGGCCGAGCCGGTCGAGGTCCACGGCTCGGTCGCGTCGCGTGAGATCGCGCCGCCGCTGCCGGCGCCGCACACCGAGACCTCGCTCGAGGCGTGGTATCCGCTCCCCGAGCGGGATGGCGTTCGCCTCGACGTCACGTTCACGTCGCTCGGCGGCTGGACGCACCCGGTGACCGCCAGCGCCGAGCTCATGCCGGAGCGCGCCTCGCGTCACTTCGGCGCGACGCGGCTCGGGATCGAGCGTCCCGAGTGCGGCTCCGGGCACTGCGGCGTCGACCTCGACGGTCCGCGCGGCCGCGCCCTCGTCGCCGTCGCCGACGGCAAGGTCGTTCGCGTCGAGCGCAAGGAGCTCGGCGCGGATGGCCGCAGCGGCCGCTACGTCCGCCTCCAGCACGACGACGGGACGCTGACGGCGTACATGCACATGGACGACGTCGCCGAGGATCTCCAGGTCGGTGACCTCGTGCGCGGTGGCCAGTACATCGGCACGCTCGGCGCGACGGCCGTCTTCGCGGCGGCGCCGCACCTGCACTTCAGCCTCGAGGTCCCGCGTCACCCGGACGCGCAGGGCGACACGACCGACACGACCTACATCGATCCGGCGCCGTTCCTCGTGCGCGCGACGATCGTCGCGGTGCCCGAGCGGCGCCACGCGATCAAGCCGGCGTTCTGACCGACCGGCGCGTCCGAACGGCTCGCGCCGCAGGACGCGCTGGGTTCACTCGCCGGTCTCGCTCCGCGACTTCGTCCGCTTGCGAATCCCGAACAGCTTGCGGCCGATGATCGCGACCGGATCGTAGAACCGATCGACGACGCGCTCCTTCATCGGGATGATGCCGTTGTCCGTGATCCCGATGTGCTCGGGGCAGACCTCGGTGCAGCACCGCGTGATGTTGCACATGCCGGAGCCGAACTCCTTCTTGAGCTCGGGGATCCGATCCTCGGTGTCGAGCGGGTGCATCTCCAGGCTGGCGACGCGGATCATGAAGCGCGGCCCGATGAACGTCTTCTGTTCGCGACCATCGCGGTCGCGGAGCACGTGACAGACGTCCTGGCACAGGAAGCACTCGATGCACTTCCTGAACTCCTGAACGCGGTCGACGTCCTCCTGGTACATCCGGTACTGGCCGTCCGCGTCGCGCGGCTTGGGCTTGAACTTCGGGATCCGCTTGTTCTGCTCGTAGTTGAACGAGACGTCGGTGACGAGATCCTTCATCACCGGGAACGTCTTGAGCGGCTGACACGTGATCGTCTCGTCCTCGGTGAACGAGTTCATGCGCGTCATGCAGGCGAGCTTGGGTTTGCCGTTGATCTCCATGCTGCACGAGCCGCACTTGCCGGCCTTGCAGTTCCAGCGCAGCGCGAGGTCATTGGCCTGCTGCGCCTGGATCCGATGGAGGACGTCGAGCACGACCATGCCCGGATCGACATCGACCTGGAAGTCCTTGAAGTCGCCGCCCTCGGCGTTGCCCCGCCAGACCTTGAATAGTCGCTTTGCCATGGCAGTACCTCCTAGGTAGCGTCCGCGCCGACCTTGCCGGACTCGAGATCTTCGATCTTCGCATTCGCGATCGCGACGAGCTGCGGCGCGCCTTCCGGCTTGGGCCGCTTCTCGACCTCCATCTTCCCGTCGCCGCCCTTCTTGACGATCACGTTGAACTTGACCCACTCCGCGCTCTCGCCCGGGTGATCGAGGCGCGTGTGCGCACCGCGGCTCTCCTCGCGCATCAGCGCCGCGCGGGTGACCGCCTCGGACGTGA
>Ga0316603_10000792_pt1 | contig 16137 bp, 19 predicted proteins | sample OWC_soil_day10_n_FD_207649 | JGI IMG/M metagenome (GOLD analysis project Ga0316603, IMG submission 207649) | Wetland soil microbial communities from Old Woman Creek delta, Ohio, United States - OWC_soil_day10_noCT | ecosystem: Environmental > Terrestrial > Soil > Wetlands | place: USA: Ohio... | reverse complement strand
TTGTGAATCTATTAGCGAGTAGGCTGAAGATACAGAGGGCCGTCCTAGCCAAAGAGGTCGATAATCAGCCCTCGAATCTCATCGATTTGATCTAATAACTCCATGGGTTTGGTCTGGTTGTCGAGGACTTTCTGCCCAAGCTCCTCAAGGGCTTTATCAATTTCAGTGATTCGGGCAAGTACCTTAGGTCGTCCACGAAAATCCCAGAAGGATTCTTCCGAGACGCGACGACTTTGACCAAAGGTTGAACGTAAGAAAGATTTGACCATATCCTTAAAGTCGGAAAGATCGCGCAGGGAAAAGCTCTCTGCTAATTGCTTTCCTTTATTCTCCAAACGACTCATAAAGTCTTGAAGATCTTTGGTTTGTAGCTTCTGTGTATTTGCGAGTACGCGGTTGAAATCGAGCTCTCCCCGTTGAGAAGGATTTGCAGAACGATTCAAAGATTCGGTTTGTTGGGCTCCGTTAATTCTTAAAGGCATTTGCATTTCCCCTTTATTGGACTTGAAAGGACGCTACTATGCAATCACGACGGGTTTTCTTAAAGCTGCTTCTGGGAGTAGGTGCAATTGCCTTACCCTGGACCGCCTGGCCTACTAAATTGAAGAACGTCTTTGAATCTCTGAGGGAAAGTCCGAGGGTAAAACTTTATACCCAACCTTCCCAAGTGCATCCAACCGAATTTTTTCAGGTGGATAGCCTTAGTCGGACCGCGATGGATGATATCGTTGCCTTAACCGCTCCAGAGATGGAAGGCCGTCGGGCGGGCTTAGCTGGGGAGGGAAGAGCCTCACAGTATCTAGCGAAAGAACTGAGTATGCTCGGGCTAAGGCCCATGGGGGATAAAGGGGAGAGCTATGTCCACGCCTTTACGATTCCCTCGGTCAAGGAAGCTGTCATAGGAGGAAGGCTAACGTTTACCTCCGGACCGATGGAGATGCTTCGAGCTCCGAGCATGAATCTCCTCGGGGGTCTAATGGGCGAAAAGCAGGATGAAGTGATTCTCCTTTCAGCCCACTATGATCATCTCGGTAGCTATCGGGGAGAGGTCTATCCAGGAGCAAACGATAATGCCTCAGGTGTCGGATGTATCCTCGACGTGATTCGACGACTCATCCGAGAAATGGCAACACCAAAGCGGACTATTGTTTTTGCGTTCTGGGGAGCGGAGGAAATGGGTTTTGTCGGTTCCAACGCCTTTGTGAATTCTCCGAGTTTCTCCCTCAAAACGATTCAGGCCGTCATCAATGTCGATACGATCGGAAACGGAATGATCGGCAACTTCGGACTTTGGTCAGAAGGTGAAGATAATATTGCCTTTAGAGCTGTTCAAAAAGCTGCTTCACAGGCTGGGGCAAGTGCTCAAATGGCCCCGAATCAGGGGCACAACAGTGATCAGGTGAGCTTCGCGCAGGTTGGGATTCCAGCGGTTACCCTGATGGCTCGGGAGTGGCTTCAGAATAACCATACGCCGCAGGATACGGCAGGGAATGTTAAGATCGAGCAGGTTCAGCTTGCGACGGAGATTGTTTATCTGGCGGTACGGGGGCTTGCTTTCTAGCATGAACTCTGATTTTAGAAGGTTTCTCCAGGATTTTGCTTTGCAACGGTCACTCCGTAAGCTGCACGGACCAATCTAATCGCTCAAGTTCTCAGCTCCGTCGGGTTCACCTTCGCCGTTAAGTTATCTTTGTAGCAGGCGGCTTGGGCGAAACCCTCCACTGGAGGCTTTCGTGGCCAAATCGTCTCCTGACTCGTGGCCGGTTGGAAACGTCCATGTTTCCAACCCGTCTCCGCCGCGAACTTTTCGCGCAGATTGGTTAGCCGCTCGCTTAGAATGCGTTCCCTTATGCAAAGCAAAATCCTTGGGTATTCTTTCGAGCGTAGTTACGGGATAAGGATTAGGGTTTAACTATTGGTGTAACTACTGCGCCAGAAGTTGGATCAGCAAGCTTTTGTTGTCCTGGCTCAGTGGCATCATACTTGGAGCGAAGAATAACGAGGTCTACGCGACGATTCTGGGCCCGACCGGCTTCAGAATCGTTTTTTACTAGCGGACGGTATTCCCCGTAGCCTGTAGCGGAAAGTCGATCAGTGGAAATCTTCCCTTGCATAATATGTACGACATTCGTAGCCCGAAGGACAGAGAGTTCCCAGTTGCTCGGGAAGCGGGCCGTATTAATCGGTAGGTTATCGGTATGTCCTTCAACCTTGATATAATTCGGTGCAGCAGCTAGGACGTTAATGATTTTGTCAAGAATTTCTCGGGCTTTGGGAGTGATGTCTGACGATCCACTTTCAAAGAGTAGAGTATCTTGGATACTGATGACAAGTCCCCGTTCCTCGATCGAGGAAACTAACTTGGCTTGAATCCCGTTATCTGAAGCGAACTTGTCCAGCTTTTGCTTAATCCCCTCGATCGTCATATTCTCAGTATCCGTATTTCCTTCTCCGGCATTCTGATTTTGTCCAGAAGTATCCTTTGCTTCAGAAGGCTTTGGGGCTGAGTTAAAAGTCTCTAGGAAGCTGGGGCCTGAAGGAGAGGTTGAGATTTCCATTTTGGCGGGAGTTCCACCGCCGAGGGCAGCACTCAAAGACTCTGCGACAGCTTGGAATTTGTTTGCATCCACTTTACTCATCGAATACATCACCACGAAGAAAATCATCAGAAGGGTGATGAGATCGGAATACGTTAAGAGCCAGCGCTCTGAATTTTCTTTTTCAGGTTCTTCTGTATGTTTTCTAGCCATTTTTTCACCTTATCCTACGCTTGTTCTTCCCGCACTAAGGTCTAGATTCTCAGAGGTATCGCTTTTAGATTCGGGCATATTTCCAAGGTGTGTTTTTAACTTCTCTTTGAGAATAGAGGGGTTTTCGCCGGCCTGAATGGAGAGAATCCCATCGAGTACCATTTCCATTGCTGCGACTTCAATTTTATCCTTTTGTTTAAGTTTGGTCGCAATAGGAATAAAGAGAATGTTTGCTGAGGCAACACCGTAGAGGGTAGCAATGAAAGCTCCCGCTATGGATTTGGATAGAGATTCCGGATCTGAGAGGTTTCCTAAGACATGAACGAGTCCCATAACCGTACCAATAATCCCCAAAGTCGGGCCGAATCCACCGGCAGCTTCAAAGACAGCAATCCCTACTTTATGGCGTTTTTCCATAACAGTAATATTTGATTCGAGAATTTCACGCGTGACGTCAGGATCCGTTCCATCGATGACGAGTTGCATTCCCTGACGTGTAAAGCGATCCTCAACAGTTTCGAGCTCCTGCTCGAGGCTGAGAAGCCCTTCACGACGCGCTTTCTCAGCAAAGCGAACAAGCGTTTCGTAGGCTTCAGCTGTGCCAAAGGTCTTATCTGTAAAAGCAATCTTAAACCAAGTGGGGAGCTTTTTCATTTCTTTTAGAGGGAAACTTGCGAATACCGCAGCAAAGGTTCCGCCGAAGACGATAATCGCAGGGGGAAGAAGAAAAAGGGAACTAACGTGACCTCCTTCCAGAACAAAGCCCACGATTAAGGCACCAAAACCCAATACAATTCCTAAAATGGTTGATATGTCCATTACTTTAAGGCCGGATGCTTACTCCAAAAGACACAAAAGCCCCGGCTACCTCCCTTGCTATGAATTTTGAGCATACGCTATTCTATATATCGACAGAAAAAGAGTAAAACTTTAACCCTCTTCACGGGTTCATTATAACGGAAAATCAGGGAAGCAACCAGAGTATCAAGCTGCTTCCGATAGAATAATATTTATTCACGTCGAAAATCCTCGATGTGAGCTTTAGACTTCCTCAGTCCCTCCATATCTCTTGAACCTTAAATATCCCCATGTAGAGATAATATGCCAAATCGTATAGAGGGCTATGGGCACATAAACTCTACCGAGGTTCCATTGGAAAATCCCTAGATTCATGAGGACGTTGGAAAAGATAACACTATAGCAGGAAGCAGTTAGGACGTAAATAAAACGAAAGGCGCTATCAGAGGGAAGGAAGTAAAAGTAGATTATATAATAGATGACCCAGGACATAGGAGGAAAGAATGGTAATTCCATAAATCCAAAGGGTCCATAATTGATATATTTTGCAGGGAAACGTACCACGAGAATTATAAAGACATCGATAATTGCACCAAAAAAGAGACCATAGATTAGTAATTTGCGAATTTCTTGTCGGGGAACTAATAGGATGGCTAGAATAGCTAAGAGGCCTGTATAAAGCGGATAAATCAAAAACGTTGGCAAACTTATCACCCTCTGTCGTAGTATTATGCCGTAGTGTTAGCACAGAGAATGGATGTTATTCAGGTAAAAGCAAACGATGGCAATTACGTGAACGGTTTGAAAAATTACGAAAAGGTCCTCTGACAGGGGCGAGGATAAATGGCGTCGCCTCAGTAATAAAATTAATAGAGTTAGGAAACTGGTGTGATATTCAGAGCAATGCAGAGAAATACTTAAAGTGAAACCAATAATCGCCTAAAATCATCTCTTATGTTTCTAAGAGGAATGCCGATAATAAGAGTAAGATTGTTATGTACGGGAGTGGATTCAAAATGAAAATAGATGGAACGTTAATATCCTCGGTCGGAAGTATAAATGCAACGAACCGTGTGGTATCTACCCATAAAAAAGCCGCATTATTGGGGAACGAGCAAGATGGAGTGAAGGTCTCTGATAAGGCTCAACTGTACCAAAGCCTCCTGCAGAAAGTGAAGGAGATCCCTGAGGTTCGTGAAGATCGGATACGTGAAGTCACTGAGCGAATCAATAAAGGGGAATTTAAAGTTGATGCACAGACCATCGCAGATAAGCTTTTAGGTCGGGATTAAATTGATTATTCCTTATATCTAATGTATTTATAAAAATGAACTTTGCATTTGCCAGAAGGAGGTTATCCCGTGCCTGAAATCCAGCAACTCAATGATAACTTAAAGACCCAGGCGCGTATCTATAGCGAGCTCAAGCAACTTGCAGAGCTTAAGCAGCAGGCGCTAGTTAAGAATAGCTTGCATGAACTTGAAGCTGTAACAGTTCGAGAAGAGCAACTCCTAATGGAAGCTGCGCGGATGGAAAAGGAACGGCTTTTGTGGGCTGAGCAGATTTCCGTTCTTATGGGTAAACCTCCCGAGAAAATCACCTTGACAGAACTCGCTGAGCGTTATCCTCAATTAAAGGAAGTTAAGATGGATTTAGAGAGGGTTCTCACGAACTTGAAAGAAGTCCATGAACTGAACTCCGAACTTCTAAAGCAAGCCATAAAAGTTGTGGATATTACCCTTGGGGTACTAACCGTACAACCCAGTGGCAACCTATATAACCGCCCGGGTAAGAAAGAAAGCGAACCTACGAATTCAGTTCGCTTTTTAGATAAAAGTATTTAGAGGAGGATCCTTATGCGCTCCACATTTTCCGGCTTAGAACTTGCGCGGCGAGCGCTGGAATCCCAGCAAACCGCCTTAGATATAACTGGACATAATATCGCGAATGCCAACACTCCCGGCTATTCCCGACAGATGGCGAACCTACAGCAGACTGTGCCGAGCAGCATTCCCAGCATGGGGCATAATCTGAGTATCGGTACAGGGGTAACAGTGGCAAGCATCGAGCGTGCCCGGGATCTCTTTGTCGATCGGCAGTTTCGGTGGGAGACCTCTAAGCAGCAATACTGGGAAGGTCGCCAAGATGCGCTAACAAAAATCGAAGGGCTCTTAAATGAGCCTTCAAATAATAGCTTGCATGATGATTTGGATAAGTTCTGGAATGCTTGGAGTGACTTGTCAAAGAATCCAGAAAATATGGGTTCCCGGTCGGTAGTCCTTGAACGAGCTGCGAGTGTTGCAGATACTCTTCATCATATTGACCAGCAAATTACCGAGATGCAGAAGGGACTTGACTCAAGCGTCCGTGTACAGATTCATCAAGTCAACGTATACGCGAAGCAGCTGCAGGATTTGAATATGCAGATTAAGCGAGCAGAAGTCGCGGGAGACAATCCCAATGATCTCAAAGATAAACGGGATGCAATCGTTGATGAACTCTCTCAAATCGTCAATGTACGTGTGGTGGAGAGTAAAGATACCACCTTCAAGGATCGCGAGGTCAATATTTTCAAGTTATATCTCGGCAATGATAATGTGGGGAACCAAATTCTCGTTGATGACACCTCCGCCTATCAGTTAGAAGAACCGAGTGCCCCCGCAGCGAATGGCCTTCCCTTTGCTCAAGTAAAGTGGGCCGCAGGACATCCTTTGGGAAATGTCGACGTAGACCTAGGGGATAAGTTAGGGAAACTTCAGGCTAATCTCTTAATGCGGGGTTCTCAATATGATTTGGTTGCAGGTGAGACGAAAGATAATGCATATCTGTCTAATCTGAGAAAAAAATATAATGATTTAGCTAATGGAATCGCCTATGCTGTGAATGAGATTCATAAGACAGGAGTAGCGCAAGGGATAACACCACCTGCACCAATTCCGGATTTTTTTGAAACGAACGATGGGACAACTACGATAACAGCAGCAAATATTAAGGTCAGTTCTACACTTAACACAGACCCCTGGAAAATCGCAACAGGAAAAACAAACTATGGAGATGGAGAAATAGCGAAAGCCATCTCATCGCTATCCTCAGGTTGGACGGGGCTTCCTTCCTCGGCAACGATTCCGTTGTCTGCAACTTCCTTTGGCGATTTCTATGGCGCCGCGATCGCTGAGATGGGGGTTGATGTCCAACAAGCGAACCGAATGAAGGAAGGACAGGATGTTCTCGTGACTCATATGCTTAACCAGCGGGAGTCCTTATCGGGTGTCTCTCTCGATGAGGAGATGACAAATCTCGTGAAGTTTCAGAAGAGTTATTCCGCAGCAGCTCGATTAGTCACGATGATGGATGATATGCTCGATACCATCGTTAACCGTATGGGAATGACTAGATAAGATGATAGAAATGTCGAATCCCGGTGGGGTCTGACCCCGGAAAGTAGGTGGATCCTTTGCGTATAACTAATAATATGTTAAGCCATAATCTCCTTCGAAATCTTGAAGCGGCTCAGGGACGAATGGATCTACTTCAGAACCAATTATCTTCTGGGAATCGGATTACTCGTCCCTCCGATGACCCGGTCGGAATCGAGAACGCCCTGCGGATAAAAAGCAGTATCTCTCACGTTGAACAGTGGAAAGCTAATGCCAGTGAAGGCTTAGCTTATATGAATACGACGGACACTACACTAGGTGATATGACGTCCATGCTTCAACGGGCCAAGGAACTTGCGATCCAAGGGGCTAATGGAAGTATGTCACCAGATGACCGTAATAAAATAGCCCTGGAAATCGATCAGATCAAAGAACAAATGGTTCAACTTTCCAATACAAGGGTTGGGAGCAAGTATATTTTTGGTGGAACTGCGAATAAAGAACCTTTTCCCAATGGTGCTACACAATGGCAGGGTTCTGATGATATCGTAAAATTCCAAGTGGGAAGCAGTTTGAGCCTTGAGATTTCCGTGAATGGAAGGGACTTATTTGGAGTTGACGATAGCGATCTATCTAATATAGGGATGTTTAAAAGCTTAGATAACTTGAGTAACGCTTTAAAGACTTCGGACATGAATGCTATTCAGACTAGTATTGGTGACCTAGAAGATCAGGCGGACAACGTCGTTAATTATCGTGCTCAACTTGGGGCGCGACAGAATCGCATGGATTCTCTTTATCAGCAGCTTGATACCACCGCCTTGAACTTAACTCAATCTCTCTCCGATATTATGGATGCTGATATTGCAAAGACCCTCGTGGATTTCAAGAGTCAAGAGAACGTGTACCAGGCTGCCCTATCTGTTGGTGCGAAGATCATTCAACCTTCTCTTGTTGATTTCATGCGATAAGGAGTCTTTTCTATGCTCCAACTTAACATAACTACCCAACCCATTCGTCTGGAATATAACCTTCAGAATGCCCGGTTGAATTTACAAACGACTCCACCTAAGGTTGGGATGGAGACTATTCCTCCGCGGTTGGAGATTAGTCAACCTCGGGGAGAGTTGACCATTGATAATACGGCTTATTATTATTCCGTTGGTCGAAAGAATATGACAGACTTTGGACGGGATAACGCGGAGTTTGGAAGACAAGAGGCTTTACAAGCGATTGCAGCTACTGTCGAAGAGGGGAACCGACTGGCTCAGATCACAAAACCAACGAATGTGATTGCTGACCTAGCTTTTGAATCCCGCTTCTCGAAGCGCTTGGAGATCGATTGGGGACCCATTGCTGCGCCGGACATTCGCTATCAAGCAAGCCCGGCTAAAATCGAGGTTATCCGTGGAAGAGTAAACTACAACCCGCAGCCTGGCGTAGTTCAAGGGAATTACCAGCCTGGAAAGGTTGATATTCGTATTACACAATATCCTAGTGTTAAGATATCAACAGTGGATGTAAAGGTTTAAACGTTTAAACGCTTATATCTCCTATAGGAGGAAATATCATGAAAATAAAATCCACTCGTTTCGGTCAACTTGACGTAGAAGAAGGGCAAATTCTTCACTTTCCTAATGGAATCCCTGGCTTTCTCGATGAGAAGGACTTTGTGCATATACCCCATGAAGTGGGAAGTCCGTTTTCTTTTCTTCAATCGACTACAGAAGCGAACTTGAGCTTCTTGTTAGTCGAGCCATTTGCATTTATAAATGATTATGAATTTGTCCTTGAGGATAAAGTGGCTAAGGAGTTGGAGCTTTCCCAGGAAAATCCGCCTCAAGTATTTTTGATTGCCACAGTGAAAGAAAAGGTTACCGATATGACAGTCAACCTTTTGGCACCGTTAATAATGAATGGGGTCAAACGCATTGGGAGACAGGTCATTCTTGATAAGCCAGAGTATTCAATTCGTCACAAACTAATCCCTGAAGCTACCTCGCCAACGGAAATAGCCAAAGGGGGCCTCTGATATGCTGGCACTTACCCGTAAAGTAGGAGAACGCATTGTCATCGGGGATGACATTGTTGTGACGATTGTCGGAGTCAAAGGAGATAGCATCCGCATAACAGTTGATGCGCCTAAAGAAGTTAAGATCTACCGTGGTGAGATTTACGATGCCATTGCGGCTGAGAATAAACAGGCTGCCGCTCCGAGTGATTTGTCGGAGCTTGATAATCTGAAGGGACTACGACTCAAGAAGTGAGGTGCATCAGCATCTTGCTTCTTTTTATTTTCATGAATGCATCCAATATGGAAATTTCTACTTAAGGTTTTAGGTTTTTTTTCGATAATTTATATATAAGTAAACATAGAGATGAGGTGTGATCGGATGGACATGACTTTACTGAAAACTCCTGTGAATATGAACAATTACTCACCAGCTCCTTCGGCTACGGTACCTGAAGAACTGGTGGTAACTAAACCCACTCCCGCCAATAAATCGGAGGCGGGAAAAAATCAATCTCATTCAGAAGAAAAGGGCAAGGAGAAGCTTACCCGCGAGGATGTCAATCAACTTACAGATCACCTGAACAAGTTCATGAGGACGATTAACGCAGATCTTCAATTTGAATTGCATGAGGAAACCAAGCGGATGATGGTCCGATTTGTGGATCAGAAAGATCACCGAGTGATTAAGGAGTTTCCTCCTCGTGAATTGTTAGATACCCTTGCAGCTATTCGGGATTATGTGGGGTTGTTGCTGGATAAGAAGGTTTAAACTTATTTACTTTATATTCTTCTTTTTAACTTGATTATACAAATTAGATGAAAAACAAAGAAAATTAAAGAGAATAAGATGAAATAACTCGTATTGTTCCGATAATCACCCTTATTAGTCTTAAGGTAATTCTCCAATATCTGCGATATTTTAAGTAAGCAGGAATAGCGGATCGACTTCATCTCAACCGGCCGGAGGGTGAAGCGTCTGACTACCAGCATATAAAATGCACGGGCAAGGATGCCTAGCATCAAAATCAAGGAGGAATATTAACATGATTATCAATCACAATATGGCTTCACTCAACACGTATCGTCAACTGAGTGCCAACAACGTTAACAGCTCCAAATCTCTTGAAAAGCTTTCTTCTGGTCTCCGCATCAACCGCGCTGGCGATGATGCAGCCGGTCTTGCGATTTCTGAAAAAATGCGTGGTCAAATCCGTGGTCTTGACCAAGCTGCTCGTAACTCCCAAGATGCAATTTCCTTGATCCAAACTGCTGAGGGTGGACTGAGTGAAACACACAGCATTCTTCAGCGTATGAAAGAGCTAGCTACACAGGCTGCCAGTGATACCAACGTAGGAGCAGACCGTAGTGAGATTCAAAAGGAAATTAACCAGTTATCTTCAGAAATTAACAGAATTGGGAATACTACAGAGTTTAATACTCAGAAGCTGTTAAAAGGCGACGGTGGCATTTCCATTGATAAGACAGGTGTTATTACTGACGCTAAGTTAACAGGCGGAGCTACAACTAATACACAAGTTTCTCAAGCAACAAAAATAAGCACTGCAGCAGTCGCAAATGACACTATGACGTTTACACTTAACGGGCAGGAGCTTAAAGTAACGTTTGCTGCTTCAGGGGCTGCTGGTGAAACGGATTTAGTTGCATATAATGCAACTTCGAACTCGGCTACAGTAAATATTGATGGAGCTATGACCGTAGACGATACTGCCGCTGCTTTAAAGAGTGCTGTAGAGAAGATGATTGCAGCTAATGATACGTTAAGAGGTAACTTCACTGCCTCAGCTGCGACGGATACACTTACGATTGCAGCCACTGCCGGAGGAGCGTATGCTGGTTCTGCTGGGAGCATCGCCGCTGTGACAAAGACTGGCACAATCGCTGCTGCGGCTTCTGGACTTGCTGCTGTCGGTACTACTACATCTTCATTTGCGACTTCTACGATCAATCTCTCAGCTGTCGATACTGTTGCTGAGGCACAGGATCTTGTTGGTAAAGGAATTACAATTAACGGTACCCGTGTTGAGTTCTATAACTCGAATAATGGCGCCTATACTGGTAATGCTCAAGGTATCGATATCAGCGATGCAATCGAAGCAGCTCCGGGTGCAAATGACGAGGCATTAGCTAATGCAATTGCAACTCAAGCAAAAGTTGATGGGGTTTCAATTGTTCAAAGTACTAACACGGTCGTTGTTACAGCTACAACAGGTGGAACAGCAGGTAACGAAATTGCTATTACAGACGGTGGAATTCAAAAGAACTATGAAGCTACTTTCCAGGTTGGTGCCAACAAAGGCCAAAGCTTTAGTATTGAGATTGCAGATATGCGTTCTATGGCATTGGGAGTTACTGGTACAGCTGGTTCTGCTGGATTTGCGGCTAGCAACAACGTAACTAACGGCACTGATAGCACTACTCGTGAAGCTGCACTAGATGTATCCTCATACGAAACTGCAACTGCCGCTATTAAAACGGTAGAGGATGCTATTTCTAAGGTTTCAGCTGAGCGTTCCAAACTTGGTGCTTTCCAGAACCGCTTAGAGCACACAATCAACAACTTAGGAACATCTAGCGAAAACTTGACTGCTGCTGAGTCCCGTGTACGTGACGTAGACATGGCTAAAGAAATGATGAACTTCCAAAAGAACAACATCCTTTCCCAAGCTGCTCAAGCGATGCTGGCTCAAGCAAATCAACAACCTCAAGGTGTTCTCCAATTACTCCGTTAATTCTAATAAATCAAAGTACAGAAAGCCCTGGATTTTTCCAGGGCTTTTCTTCTACCTTGATAGTGTAAGATAGTTGCATTCTCCAACTGCTGCAGTACTTTTGAGAAAGTAAATCAGATATACTACCAAGGGGGAACTTGTGTGGACATAGCAGCTCTGTCAATCATGCTAAATCAAGGGAAACTGCAACAACAGGTGGGCGTTTCAGTCATGAAAATGGCCATGGGGGTCGCTGCTGATCAAAGTAATTCCATAGTTGCAATGGCGAATGACACGTCTAAGGCGATGGAGTCATCAGTACAGCCCTATTTGGGGACCACGATAGATATTCATGCATGAAATGACTATAACCTTAAGTTGGTTTCTGGGGTAACTGTTGTTAGGGGGACCATTGGTCAGATTGGCTAAATGGTTCCTTTATTTTTAATGTAATTATTTTTTAATAAAGTTTTCTTTAGAAAAAGCTAGGTTCATCCGATAATATATATAGAAGTTATTTCTTGAATTATTTTGACAAAAGGCATTCTTATCTACGGACTAGATTAGGAGGGTGAATTCGATGCGTACGTATGGCTTAAGCGGTTCTGGCATGGATGTTGATCAAATGGTCAAAGACCTTATGAAAGCGCGCCGTGTTCAATATGATACTATATACAAGAAAAAAACTCAGCTTGAATGGAAAAAGGCTGATTATAATACAGTTTATAACAGCTTAACTCAGTTCAGAACGACCGTTTTTAACTCAAAGCTTCAAAGCAGTTTAGCAACTAGAAAAGTTTCTTCAAATAATTCGGCGATAACTGCTACTGCTTCAGCAGGTGCAGCTAAAATTAACCACACGATTGAAGTGGGTAAACTTGCTGGTGGTGTGCAGCAGGCTAGTAATTCTGCAATAACGACTGGCTCGAGTAAGGATACGCTAGTATCTCAATTTAATGTTCAACCTGATGCATTTACATTAAAGCTTACAAATGGCAGCTCAACGGCAAATATTACGGTCGATCCGAATGCGAGCATCTATGAACTGGTTGAGAATATCAACAAAGCTGGTATTAATGTCTCAGCGAGTTATGATGCAACAATTGACCGCTTCTTTCTCGCTACGACAAGTACGGGCGCTAATACAGGCCTGGATTTTTCGGGGAATGATGCCCTTGGGTTAGATTTTCTACAAAATAAGTTGAAGTTAGGGACTAATTCTGCAGTGACTCCGACAGGTTTATCAAGCTCGACAGCAATTACAGCTAATAAAAACGCTATATTGGCGGATGAATTTACAGGACTTTCAGGGACTTTTAAACTTAATATCAAAAATACTTCTCTGAGTTCAGAGACAAATATTGATGTCGATCTTACACACGATACATTAAACAGCATTGCTCAAAAAATCTCGAATGCAGCAGGGATTGAGGCTGTTGCAAGCTATGATTCGACAACCAGAAGTTTTACCATTAAAGCGAAAAATGCAGGCGAAGTTTTAGATTTGTCAGCTAACACTGGACTTGCCGCAAAGTTATTGACGACTGACCTAAAGCTTAGTAATGATGTTAGTAATCTGAATAACGTAAATGAAACAGGAGCAACAAGTACAGCGAATGTTTTTAACACTTTGGATAATATCGAATTATACAAAGTGTTTGAAGGGCTATCAGGCACCTTTGATCTTAAACTTACAAACGGCTTAACCTCACAAACTATTAGTATTGATACGGCAAATGATACAATTGATACCTTGAAAACTAAAATCCAAGGAGCAGCGGGGATCAATGCTACAGTAAGTTTTGACAGTTCCACACGCAAGCTTACAATAGGTGCAACGAGTGGGTCCTTGAGCTTCACAGGTAGTTCTACAGAAGGATTAGACTTCCTGACCCAAAATCTCCGATTGACGAATATCAATGCGATCACACCAAAAAACTCTACTACCAGTTCTTCTGCAATGTTTGTCGAGCAGGGGGATAAGGAGATCTTCAGCCAGTTTTCGGATATGTCCGGTGGCAAGTTCGTGATTAAAGTGAAAAATGGAGCGGGGCCACTAGAGGAAATTCCCGTTGATACTTCAGTGAATACTCTCGAAGATATTTTAGCCACGTTAAACGCGAAGTTTGGGGCAGGTACTGCTGAGTATGCTCTAGGGAAAGTAACATTAAAGGCACCGTTAAATGGTACACTTGATTTCAGTGGTAGCGATCCTGCTGCTCTTGACTTCTTTGTTAATAAGTTGAATTTGAATATGGTATCTCAGAAAGGACAAGATGCTGAACTAAAACTTGATGGAGCAAATATTACACAAGCCAGCAATGTATTCACGGTTTCTGGGGTGACATACACTCTGAATTCTACGACCGAAGCAGGTAAACCAGCCTCACTTGTTGTGACTCCTGACATTGATAAAACGATTACTGCGGTAAAAAGTTTTGTTGACGAGTATAATAAAATCCTTAGCACCTTAAACACGGAAGCTAATGAGGCTAAGTATAAAAATTATCTTCCCTTGACTGATGAAGAGAAAAATAGTCTTTCGGATGATCAAGTCAAAGCCTGGGAGGAGAAAGCAAAAAGCGGTCTATTGCAGCGTGATTCTATTCTGAGCAATCTTGTAATTAAGATGAGAAACAGTCTTGTAGATAACATTGCTGGATTAACTGGTGATTATAAGAATGCCTCGTCAATTGGTATTAGTACACTTCTTGGGGACAGAACGGAAGGTGGTAAACTCTACGTTGACGAAACCAAATTGCGGACTGCTTTGGAAGCTGATCCTGATATCGTCTACAAGCTCTTTAGTACAGATGGATCATCCTCCACTCAAGACGGGGTGCTGATACGACTTGCTGACCAATTGAAGGCTGCTACAGATCAAATTGTCAGTAAAGCAGGTATTTCGGCAACGGCGCTCTATGATACAAAGAGTGCTCTTGGAAAGCAAGTCAATGACTTAGATGACCAAATGGAGAGAATGACGAGCCGTCTAAATGATATGGAAAACCGCTATTACAAACAGTTTGATGCTATGGAAACAGCACTTAACCGAATAAGTCAGCAAGGCTCATGGTTAGCGCAACAGTTCTCTTCGAATTAGAAGTTAAATGTTTTTAGGAACAGATTGGTTGATCTATTTAATTAGGCTTATTAGTTAGGAATAAATAATAAGTACAAGGAGGGCTAACTGTGGTGAATTCCCAGATGGCGATGGCCAACGCCTATAAAAATCAGCAAATTATGACCGCTTCACCAGAACAATTGACCTTACTCCTATATAATGGAGCATTAAGATTTCTAAACGAAAGCATCCAAGCCATGGAGAAAGGCGATCTCCCAAAATCCCACAATGCCAATCTCCGTGTCCAGGATATCGTTCGCGAATTCATGCGCACCTTAGACATGGGTTATGAAATCTCACAAACTTGGTCTCAACTCTATGAATACACGGAGCACTGCCTTATCCAAGGCAACATTAAAAAAGATGTAGAGCAGCTGCAACAGGCTAAGAGTATGTTAGAGGAAATGCGAGAGGCCTGGGCTGGTGCAATGAAGCAAACTCAAGTCGCTCGGGTAGCGAGTAAATAATAGGGGTGGGGGGTAAGTGATGGCTGAAAAGACAGCGCAGGCCTTATGGCAGGATTACCTATTCCTAACCAAAGAGATGCTGAAATTTATAGATAAGCAGGATATGGAGCTCTTTTACGAATTGATGGACCAGCGGGAACAATTGCAGACCATCATTGACGAGACACCAGATGAGGGCTTCAAACTCTCGCCGAAGGGACTAAGTTTGCTTACCGAAGTCCAGAAAGATAACCAAGTGATTTTTCATGATTTGCAATTTAAGCATAGTCGTGCAAAGCGACACCAGCAGGTTTCAGAAGTCTATAGCAGTGCGGGCAATGCGTCTGCGAGTCGAATGAACTGGGAACGATAATATTTTTTTCTTAATCATTTCTAATTCGCGCTTGAATTGATTGATATAGGGGGAATCGAGAATGATCGAGCCGATTCAGTCCAATAAGCAGACGACAGTGATGCCCGTAGATACTTATCCCGGTCAAAAGTTGGAACGTTCGCAGGAGATTCCAAGGCCTATCGTCGAACGAAAAGATGAATTACCTTCAGCCCGTGAGGAGATTCCTCGCGAAGATGTCGAGCGGGCGACAGATAAGCTCAATCGCTTGATGGGTCTCATCGATAAACGCTTACGGTTTGACCTTAACGAAGAGTCTGATCAGATTATGGTTCGAGTTATTGATCAGGACACAGAGGATGTGCTAAAGGAGATGCCTCCCAAGCGAGTTTTAGAACTTCTCCATTCCCTGACAGACATAGCAGGTTTGTTGGTCGATCAAAAAGTATAATATTGTTAAGTTTAAGTGTAAACACTCTGATATTTTTGTCAGGGTGTTTTTATTTTGTTTAGTTTTTGATGATTTTTACCTGGAGGTCCTACAATA
>Ga0316603_10000788_pt1 | contig 16170 bp, 14 predicted proteins | sample OWC_soil_day10_n_FD_207649 | JGI IMG/M metagenome (GOLD analysis project Ga0316603, IMG submission 207649) | Wetland soil microbial communities from Old Woman Creek delta, Ohio, United States - OWC_soil_day10_noCT | ecosystem: Environmental > Terrestrial > Soil > Wetlands | place: USA: Ohio... | reverse complement strand
GCCGGGCTGGCAGGATTACGCGCGGCCGTGGAACTCTCGCACCGGACCGAAGGCCACATCGACATCGGCATCGTGTCGAAGGTCCAGCTGATGCGCGCGCACTCGGTGTGCGCCGAAGGCGGCACGGCGGCCGTGCTCCGGGAAGACGAGGGCGACAGCATCGCGCTCCACGCCTGGGACAGCGTCAAGGGCTCCGACTTCCTGGCCGATCAGGACGTCGTGTGGCGTTTCTGCAAGGCGATGCCGCGCGAGATCCGGCTGCTCGACCACTGGGGCATCCCGTGGACCCGCGACGCGCAGGGCCGCATCAGCCAGCGCCCGTTCGGCGGGCATTCGTACCCGCGCGCCACGCTGGCCGCCGACAAGACCGGGTTCTTCGAGATGCAGACGCTGTACGACCAGCTGCTACGCTACCAGTGCTTCAAGCGCTACGACGAGCTGTTCATCACCGACATCATCGTCGAGGACGGCCGGTTCGTGGCGCTGGTCGGGATCCACGCGCCGAGCGGCGAAACCGTGATCTTGCAGGGGAAGGCGTTGCTCATCGCATCGGGCGGCGGGGGCACGCTGTACGGCTTCACGACGTATTCCGAGACGGTGACGGGCGATGGCATGGCGATGGCCTATCGTGCCGGCCTGCCGCTCGAGGACATGGAGTTCCTGCAGTTCCATCCCACGGGCCTCGTGCCGTCGGGCATCCTGATGACGGAAGGCTGCCGGGGCGAGGGCGGCTACCTGAAGAACAGCACGGGCGAGCGGTTCATGGAGCGGTACGCACCGAGCAAGATGGAGCTGGCGCCCCGCGACATGGTGTCCCGCGCGGAGATGACGGAGATCCTCGAGGGCCGCGGTTTCCCGGGTCCGGAGGGCAAGGACTACCTCCACCTCGACCTGACGCATCTCGGAGCGGAAACCATCAACACGCGCCTGCCGCTCATCCGCGAGGTGTGCATCAAGTTCGTCGGGATCGATCCCATCGAGAAGCCCATCCCGATCCGCCCGGTGGCCCACTATTCGATGGGCGGCATCGAGACGGACATCAACGGCCTGACGCGGGTGAAGAACATCTGGGCCGCCGGCGAGGCGGCGTGCGTGTCGCTGCACGGCGCCAACCGGCTGGGCTCGAACTCGACAGCCGAATGCCTGGTCTGGGGCGGCATCACCGGCGGGGAGATCGCGCGGGCGCTGCCCGGGCTGCCGAAGCCGTCCCGGCTCTCGGAACAGAGCTGGCTGGCGCAGCAAGCCCGGCTGAAGGCGATTACGGGCCGCCAGGGGAACGAGAACCTGTACACCCTGCGGCGCGAGCTGCGGACGCTCATGGACGACTGCGTCGGCGTGTTCCGGAAGGGCGAGGACCTGGCGAAGGCCGTGGCCGCGGTTCGGGTGCTGCGCGAGCGGGCGGCCCACGCGCCGATCGCGGACAAGAGCGCCACGTACAACTCGAACCTGTTCCACGCGCTCGAGCTCGACAACCTGCTCGACCTGGCCGAGGTCACCGTCATGGGCGCCCTCGCCCGCGAGGAATCACGAGGGGCCCACGCCCGGCGCGACTTCGCGGTACGCGACGACGAGAGGTGGCTGCGGCACACCCTGGCGTGGCACACGCCGGGCGGCCAGCCGAGACTGGATTACAAGCCGGTGACCATCGACACCTGGAAGCCGGTCGAGCGCAAGTATTAGGGGTGGAGGAACCGATGCTCGACAACAAGGGTCATCCGAACAGGCTTGGCATCTGGGGCTGGCTCGGCGGCGGCAGGTGGGGCCTCGAGCGGTACCTGTACACCCTGCACCGGCTGACGGGGCTCGGCCTGCTCCTCTATTTCCTGCTCCACATCCTCGTGACCTCCGCCCGCGCCTTCGGCGAGCAGGCATGGGCCGCGTCGATGGCGCGCGTGACCGGCGGACTGTTCGTCATCGGCGAGTTCCTGGTGTTCTGCGCGTTCGCGTTCCACGCGGCGAACGGCGTCCGCCTCGTGCTCGTGGAACTCGGCTGGGCGATCGGCAATCCAATCGAGCCGGTCTACCCGTACCGCACCTCGGTGCACGAGCAGCGGCCCCTCGCGCTCGGCATCATGGTGGTCGCCGGCCTGCTCGTGCTGGCGGGCGGCCTGGACTTCTTCATCCTGCACTGAGGAGCCGACCATGCGCGATCAACGACTCTGGACGTGGCACGTGCTGGCCGGCCTGATCATCCTCGTGCTCCTCGGGCTGCACATGACGATCATGCACCTCGACGTGCTCGTCGGCATCTTCAATCCCCGCGACCCGCACCCGATTGCCTGGGCGAACGTCGCCGCCCGGGCCAGGATGGGCTTCTTCACCGTCAGCTACATCGTCCTGCTCGGCGCGGCGCTGTTCCACGGGCTGTACGGGTTCCGCAACATCGTGTTCGAGCTGGGGATCGGGCGCGGTCTCAAGACCGCGCTGAACGTGGTGCTGGTGCTGGGCGGCGTGAGCCTGTTCGCGTTCGGCGCCTGGGCCGCGTGGGCGGCGGGCACCCTGGCCCGCACGCTCTAGGCGGATGGAGGAACGACCATGACGACGCCGGCCAACGTCACCTTCCGGATCCGCCGGTACGAACCGGCATCCCAGCGGCCGCCCGCGTGGGAGGACGTCACGATCCCGTACGCCGACGGCATGACCGTCCTCGACGGCCTGCGGACCATCAAGGAGACGCGGCTGCCGTCGCTCGCGTGGCGGTCGTCGTGCCGCATGGGCGTCTGCGGGTCGTGCGGCATGTTCATCAACGGGCACCCGCGCCTCGCCTGCAACACCCAGGTCACCGAACTCGGCACCTCGCTGGTGACCGTGGCGCCGCTGCCGAATTTCGAGATCATCCGCGACCTCGTACCGGACCTGCGCTCGATGTTCGACGCCCACGCCGCGCTGATGCCGCACATCATCCGCGACGACGTGCAGGAGATGTACGAGCCGACCGGGGAGTACTTCCAGACGCCGCACGAACTGGAGCAGATTCTCCAGTTCTCGTACTGCATCAAGTGCGGCTGCTGCATGGCGGCCTGCCCCACGGTGGCCACCGACCCGGCGTACTCGGGGCCGATGCCGCTGGCCCAGTCGCACCGCTACAACGCCGACAGCCGGGACGGCGGCTTCGCGGCGCGCACGCAGGTGCTGGCCACCGAGAAGGGGCCGTGGAAGTGCCACTACGCCGGTGAGTGTTCGCAGGCCTGCCCCAAGGGCGTCGACCCTGCCCGCGCGATCCAGTTGATGAAGCGACAGCTGGTCTTCGACTATCTCGGGCTCTACAAGCAGCCCTGCCCGGCGAAGGTGGTGGCGAAGCCGGCGGGAATCACGCGGCGAGCCGATGTGCCGGAGGCGCCCGCGGCGACGATCTGAGTATCCGGGGTTCGGGGTTCGGGATTCGGGGTTCGAGGTTCGGGATTCGGGGTTCGGGGTTCGGGATTCGGGCCTGGACGGAGGCAACCCTCGCCGGACGACTGACCGCAGCAGCGCAGTACAAGGCAACGCCCGGGTCAGCCAGCATGGCCGCCCGGGCGTTTTCGTGTTCAGACGAGTCCCGAGTCCCGAATCCCGAGTCCCGGCGTGAGTCCTTACTTCGTGGCGAGCACCTCGTCGGTCGTCTTCTTCACCGCATCGATCGACTTCGCGAAGGCGGCCTTCTCGGCGTCCGTGAGCTCGATTTCGATGATCTTCTCGACGCCGTTCCTGCCGAGCACGACCGGCACGCCCACGAAGAGGCCCTTCACGCCGTACTCGCCTTCCAGGAGCACGCACGACGGGATGATCTTCTTCTTGTCGTAGACGATCGCCTCCACCATCTCGATGGCCGCGATGGCGGGCGACCAGAAGGCCGAGACGCCGATGAGCCCGACGATCTCGCCGCCGGCCTTGCGCGTCCGGGCCTCGATGGCCGCCAGCGTCTTCTCGTCGATGAACCGGTCGACCGGCATCCCGGCGACGCGGCAGCAGCTGCGGATCGGCACCATGTCGTCGCCGTGGCCGCCCAGCACCATGGCCTCGACGTTCTCCACCGACACGCCGGCGGCCTGCGCCACGAAGTAGCGATAGCGCGCGGAGTCGAGGGCGCCGGCCATGCCCATCAGCTTGTGCTTCGGCGGGTTCAGCTTCTGGTAGAGGCGGAACACGATGGCGTCCAGCGGGTTGGCGATCGACACTACGATCGCGTCCGGGCAGTGCTGCTTGATGGCGGCCGCCACCGCGTCCGTGATCTGCAGGTTGGTCGCCAGCAGCTCTTCGCGGCTGGGATACGTGCCGTCCGGCCGCACGGTACGCGGCACGCCCGCGGTGTTCACGACGAGGTCGGCGCCCTTGATGACGTCGTACTCCTTGCCGGCCTCGTACTTCACGTCGCTCCCGATGATGGGCGACCCCTCCGCGATGTCGAGGCACTTGCCTTTCGCCACGTCCGGGCCCTTGACGTCCACGAGCGCCACGGTCGCCGCGAGCTTGCGCTGGAACAGTTCCTGCGCCAGCACGCCGCCGATGTTCCCCCCGCCGATCAACGCGATCTTCTTCAACATGCGATCAGTCCTCCCCCGCCCGGCGCCGCGCGGGGCGCCGGGCCACCTCATGGATGGCGCGCCACGAACGGCCATGATACCCGCCCCGGACGGGACGGGCGCCCTCTACTTCAGCCGCCAGGTCCGGCGGTCGTGCCCGATGATGTCCTCGAGTTCCACGCTGTCGGAGGTGAGCGCCACCACGTCGTAGCGGCCGGCGATCCGCGTGCCGAGCGCGGCCAGCACGAGTTCACCGCCGGCGCTGAGGATGGCGGTGCGCACGAGCGCCTCGCCCTCCCCGGACTCCGCCATGCCCTGCAGCACGATGTCCGGCTCGGCCTCGATCGGCGGCGCCGCGGGCTCGGCGGCATGACGTTCCATGGCCGTCGCGCCGGGCGCGGAGCGCGCCGCCGGGCGGGACTCGGCGCCGAAGCGAAAGGGGTCCCGGGCCAGGGTGGGCGCCGCGGTCCGGCGCGCGTGCGCCTCGAGGCGCTCGGCCGCCGCCAGCAGCGAGGCGCCGGCCTCGGTGACGGCGGCGTCGGCCGCGACCTGGGCCGGCGCGGCGGCAGCGCCCGGCCCCGCCGCGTGGCTGCCGGCGGCGGCGGCGGCCCAGACCGCGACCAGATTGACCCCGACAACCATCAGCGCTGCGCGTGACGCGTTCATGGCGGCCCTCACCTTTCAGGTGCCCAATTGTAGCACCGGCCCGGGCCGGCGCCGCGCGGCAGTGTGCTATGATTCGCCGTGCCTCCTGCGGCGCCCGCTTCCCAGCCAGCTTCTTCCCCTTCCCCGCGTGTCTTCGTCGTGATCCCGTCGCGCTGGGCCTCGTCGCGCCTGCCGGGCAAGCCGCTGGCCGACATCGGCGGCGTCGCCATGGTCGAGCGCGTCTACAGGAGAGCCGCGGCCGCCCGGGGCGTCTCGGGCGTGCTGGTCGCGACCGACGACGCCCGCATCGCGGCCGCGGTGGCGGCGTTCGGCGGCGGTGTCGTGATGACCCGCCCCGACCACGCGAGCGGCACGGACCGGATCGCGGAGGTGGCCCGGGGCCTGCCGTGCGACCTCGTCGTCAACGTCCAGGGCGACGAGCCGGCCCTCGACCCGGCCGCGATCGAGGCCGCCGTGGCTCCGCTGTCGGCCGATCCATCCGTGCGCATGGGCACCCTCGGTGCGCCCCTGGACCCGGCGGTCGACCTGCAGAACCCGAACACCGTGAAGGTGCTGGTGGACCAGCAGGGCTTCGCGCTCTATTTCTCGAGGGCGCCGGTGCCGTACCGGCGGGAGGCGGGCGCGGCGCTCTCCTCGGTGCTCCGGCACGTCGGCCTCTACGTCTACCGGCGCGACTTCCTGCTGACCCTTGCCTCGCTGCCCCGCACGCCGCTCGAACGCCTGGAGTCGCTCGAACAGTTGCGGGCGCTCGAGCACGGCTACCGGATCAAGGTCGTCGAAACGGCCTATTCCTCGGTGTCGGTCGACACGCCCGAGGACCTCGAGCGCGTCCGCCGCCTCGCGGCCGACGGTCTGCTCGCGTGAGTCGCGACATGGCACGAAGCGAACAGAACTCCGTGAAGTACATCTTCGTCACGGGCGGCGTGGTGTCGTCGCTCGGCAAGGGCCTGGCCGCTGCCTCCATCGGGTGCCTGCTCGAGGGGCACGGCTACAAGGTCACGCTGCAGAAGCTCGACCCGTACATCAACGTCGACCCCGGCACGATGAGCCCCTACCAGCACGGCGAAGTCTACGTCACCGACGACGGGGCGGAAACGGACCTCGACCTGGGGCATTACGAGCGCTTCACGAACACCCGGACGACGCGCAACCACAACTGGACGGCCGGGCGGGTCTACCTGTCCGTCATCCAGAAGGAGCGGCGCGGCGACTACCTGGGGCGCACCATCCAGGTGATTCCCCACATCACGAACGAGATCAAGCAGTGCATCCTCGGCATCGCCAAGGACGTGCACGTGGTGATCGTGGAAATCGGCGGCACGGTGGGCGACATCGAGAGCCAGCCGTTCCTCGAGGCCATCCGGCAGCTGCGGCAGGATCTCGGCCGCGAGAACACCCTCTACGTTCACCTGACGCTGGTGCCGTTCATCGGCACGGCCGGCGAGCTGAAGACGAAGCCGACCCAGCACAGCGTGCGCGACCTGCGATCGGTGGGCATCCAGCCCGACATCCTCCTGTGCCGGACCGACCGGCAACTGCCCGCCGACATCAAGCAGAAGATCGCGCTGTTCTGCGACGTGTCGGAGGACGCCGTGGTGACGGCCCGCGACGTGGAGACGATCTACGAGCTGCCGCTCTGCCTCGCCGAGGAGCACCTCGACGACATCATCCTGAAATACCTCCACCTCCCGATGACGGCGCCGCACCTGGAGGCCTGGCAGACGCTCGTCGACGGCATCAAGCACCCGCAGCGCGACATCACGATCCACGTCGTCGGCAAGTACGTCGAGCTGACCGACTCGTACAAGAGCCTCAACGAAGCGCTCTACCACGGCGGGTTCGCCCACCGCGCCCGGATCCGGTTCCAGTGGGTCGAAGCCGAGGCGCTCGAACAGGAGGGCGGCGACCAGCTGCTGGACGGCGCCGACGGGATCCTGGTGCCTGGCGGCTTCGGCCTGCGCGGCACGCGCGGCATGATGCGCGCGGCACGGATTGCGCGCGAGCGCCGCATCCCGTTCTTCGGCATCTGCTACGGATTCCAGTGGGCGGCGGTGGACTTCGCGCGGACCGTCTGCGGCCTCGAAGGCGCCGATTCCACGGAATGCGACGAGCAGGCCACCCACAAGGTGATCTACAAGCTGCGGGACCTGCTCGGGGTCGACGACCTCGGCGGCACGATGCGCCTGGGCCAGTATGCGTGCGACCTGGTCCCGGGCTCGCTGGCGGCTCGCGTTTACGGCGCCGGGCACATCCACGAGCGCCACCGCCACCGCTACGAGTTCAACCGCCTCTACGAGCAGGTCCTGGTCGAGCACGGTGCCTTGATCTCAGGGCGGTCCCCGGACGGCAAGTTCGTGGAGATCCTCGAGTTGCCCGAGCACCCGTGGTACATCGCGGTGCAATTCCACCCGGAGTTCCTGTCGAAGCCGCTCAGGCCGCACCCGCTGTTCGCCGGGTTCGTCGGGGCGGCGCTGAACCACCAGGCCGCGGCGCGGACGTCCGGCGGCGCGGCATAGGCCCGGCCGCGGGCGGCCCCGGTCTATAATGACGCGCGTGCATCCTGTCACGATCGGGCCGGTCACCATCGGCGGCGGGCATCCGCTCGTCCTCATCGGCGGCCCGTGCGTCATCGAGAGCGAGGCCCACGCCATTGACCTCGGCAGCGCCATCGCGGCCATCGCCCGCCGGCGCGGCGTCCCGTACGTGTTCAAGGCGTCCTTCGACAAGGCCAACCGCACCTCGGGGCACTCCTACCGCGGCCCCGGCCTCGACGCCGGCCTGAAGGTGCTGGCGGCGGTGAAGGCCCGCGTCGGGGTGCCCGTGCTGACGGACATCCACGAGCCCGCGCAGGCGGGCCCGGCCGCCGAGGTGGCCGACGTGCTCCAGATCCCCGCGTTCCTGTGCCGGCAGACGGACCTGCTGCTCGCCGCCGCGGCGACGGGCAGGGCCGTCAACGTGAAGAAGGGCCAGTTCCTGGCGCCCCAGGACATGCGGCACGCGATCGCCAAGATCACCTCAACGGGCAACCGCCAGATCATCCTCACCGAGCGAGGCGCGTCATTCGGGTATCACAACCTCGTCGTCGACATGCGCGCGTTCCCGATCATGCGCGGCTTCGGCTACCCGGTCGTGTTCGACGTGACCCACAGCCTGCAGCTGCCGGGCGCCGGCGACGGCGTGACGGCAGGCCAGGCGGAGTACATCGACACGCTGGCGCCCGCGGGCGTGGCGGCCGGGGTCGACGGGGTGTTCCTCGAGATCCACGAGGAGCCGCCGAAGGCCAGCAGCGACGCCCAGAACGCCCTCGCCCTCGACCGCCTCGACGGCCTGCTGCAGTTGCTGACGCGCATCGACGCGGCGCGCCGCGACGCCTCCTGACTGGCGACCATGACCGACCTCGAACTCGCCCGCAAGGTGCTCCGGACCGAAGCCGCCGCCATCCTCGCCCTCGTCGACCGCGTGGACGGGCGGTTCTCCGGCGCCATCGACCTGCTGCGCGAGTGCCGCGGCCGTGTCATCGTCACGGGCATGGGCAAGTCCGGGATCATCGCGCGCAAGGTGGCCGCGACGTTTTCGAGCACGGGGACGCCCGCGTTCTTCCTGCACCCGGCCGAGGCGGTGCACGGCGACCTCGGGGCGGTCCAGGGCGACGACGTCGTCATGGCGCTCTCCCACACGGGAGAGACGGGAGAACTGCTGCGGCTGCTCGAGACGATCCGGCGCATCGGCGCCAGGCTGATCGCCATGACCGGCTCTCGCGACTCCACGCTCGGCCGCGCCGCCGACATCGTCCTCGACTGCGGCGTCGACGAGGAGGCGTGCCCGCTCAACCTGGCCCCGACGGCGAGCACCACCGCGGCACTGGCCATGGGCGACGCCCTGGCGATGGTCCTGCTCGTCGACAAGGGGTTCCGGCAGGAGGATTTCGCCAGCCTGCACCCGGGCGGCGGCATCGGGAAGCGCCTGCTGCGCGTGGAAGCCCTCATGCACACCGGCGCGGAGATGCCGGCCGTGCGCCTGACGACCCCGATGCGCGCCGTGGTGACCGAGATCTCGGCCAAGGGCCTCGGGATGACGTGCGTGCTGGGCGAGGACGGCCGGCTCGCCGGCATCATCACGGACGGCGACCTGCGGCGGCACATGGGCCTCGCCGACCTGCTCGCGCAGCCGGCGGCCGCCGTCATGACGTCCGGTCCCCAGACCATCGGGCGGTCGATGCTGGCGGTCCAGGCGCTCGCCCTGATGGAACAGCGCAAGATCACCTCGCTCGTCGTCGTCGACGGGGATGCCCATGCCGAAGGCGTGCTGCACCTGCACGACCTCTGGCGCACGCAGATGTTCTGATGGAAAGCTACGCCCCGTTCCTCGCCGGTCTCGTCGCGTTGCTCGTCGGCCTGGCGGCCGGCAAGGCCTGGGAGCGGTACAAGCTCCAGGAAGGCCGGTGGATCGATCGCCGGCGCGCGCGGGAGTCGCCGCACTACATCCTCGGGCTGAACTCGATGGTGGCGGGCCAGCTGGACCGCGCGATCGGCGAGCTCGCCGAAGCGGCGCGCCTCCAGCCCGACGCGCTCGAGATCGAGCTGATCCTGGGCAACCTGTACCGCGAGAAGGGCCAGGTGGGCCGCGCCATCACCATCCACCAGCAGCTGCTGCAGCGGCCCAAGCTGACGCGCCTGGAACACGCCTACATCCTGCTGTGCCTGGGACTCGACTACAAGCGGGGCGGCTTCGTGGACCGGGCCTACGAGGCGTTCAGCGAGGTGCTGCGCTTCGAACCGCAGAACCCGTACGCCTTGATGAACCTCCAGAAGCTCCACGAGGAGCAGCACCAGTGGCCGCAGGCGCGCGACGTGCGCCAGAGGCTCGTCGCCATCAGCCCGGAGGCCGACCAGGCGCGCAATCGACAGATCCTGGCGTTCCTCGAGAACGAACTGGGGCGCGACGGCCTGAAGCGCGGCGACCAGGCGGCGGCCGTGGCCCATTTCGACACGGCGCTCGACCTGGACCCGCGGAACGTCCCGGCGTACCTCAACCTGGGCGACGTGCGGATGGCGCAGGGCCGGACGGCTGAGGCGGCGCAGGCGTGGGAGCGCGTGACGGAGGTCGCGCCCGAACGCGCCTACCTCGCATTCGACCGCCTCGAGTCGCTGTATCGCGCACAGCAGACGCCTGACAAGTTCCATGCGCTCTGCCGGCGGCTGATCCAGGCGAACCCGAAGGACTGGCGCGCGCACCTCGCCCTGGCCCGCGACGTGATGGCGCGCGGCCGGACGGCGGAGGCCCTCGAGCTGCTGTTCGAGGCCCTGTCGCACAGCCCGCACGCGCTGATGATCCACCAGGACATCTGGCAGGCGCTGATCGCGTCGGGACTGGAGCCCGCGCGCATCGCCCGCTACACCGAGCTCACCCGCCAATCGGTGTTCTACCTCGATCCGCACATCTGCCAGCGTTGCCATTACCGCAGCACGGAACTGCTCTGGCAGTGCCCCCATTGCCACGAGTGGGACGCCTTCGTCGAGGACCGGATCGCCCCGGCCCAGGACGTGCCTCCGGCCGAGGACGCGGAGGCCGGCCCGCCGGCGTGACGGTCACCTGATGAACGTGCTGAAGGGCCGGGTCGTGGTGCCGTTGAAGTTGCTGTCGCACAGCCACCAGCGCGACTCGCGGTACACGGCGGTCGTCTGGTCGGTGCCGATGGAGGTCTCGCTCAGCCCCGTGCGCTTGTCGATCGCCTTCCATTCCGAGGGGGTCTGCACGCAGCCGTCGACGCCCGTGATGCCCAGGTAGGGGCACGTCCCGCCGAAGTTGACCGTCGCTGACGTCGGCTGGCTGATCTTGTAGCTCGTAATCGTGTAATAGGCTTGGTTGTTCCGGACGTCCTGGAGTTCGTCATTGCGCCCCGCGCAGCCCGCATAGAAGTTCCGGACGATCGTCTCCGGCGACAGTCTCTGCTCCGAGAATTCCACGAGGAACAGCACGGACATGTCGCTGATTTCCCTGATCGAGTCGTGCACGCGGACCGTCACGGTCGCCGATCCGCTCTGCGACGTGCCGTCGAGCGGCTCGGTCACCTTGACCGTGACCTTCAGTTGCGCGGGTACCGCGATGGCCGCCGGCGCGCGCCAGCGCACCGACGCGCCCGTTCCAGTGAAGGTCCCGCCATCGGCGCTCCACTCGAAGGTGAGCCTGCTCACCGGCGTCTCGGCGTCCTGCACCGTCGCGGTGACGGTCACGTCCTCGCCGAGGTCGGCGAAGTTCGACGGCGCGTTCGTGCGGCTGCTCTGCGCGACCAGCGAGGTGACGACCGGCGGCGCGTTCGGCGCCGACACGACATACGTGTAGCCCCGCGCCAGCGTGGCGGTCTGCGTCCCCACGGCGACCACGACGTCGGCCGCCCCGGCCGCCCGCGCCCCGGTGACCGCCCGGAGGCTGGTCGAGCTGATCACGGTGACGCCCGTGGCCGCCACGCCGCCGATCGTGACGGTGGCGCCGCTCGCGAAGTTGGTGCCGGTCAGCGTGACCGTCGTGCCGCCCGCCGTCGAGCCGGATGCCGGCGAGATGCCGCTGATGGTCGGCGGGGGCAGCGCGACGTAGGTGAAGCCGGAGGCCAGCGTGCTGGAGTTGCCATCGACCGTCACCGTGACGTCGGCCGCCCCGGCCGCCCGCGCCCCGGTCGTGGCCCGGATGCTGGTGCTGCTGGCGACGCTGACGTTGGTCGCGGCGACGCCCCCGATGGTCACCGTCGCGCCGATCGCGAAGTTGGCGCCGCTGATGGTGACCGGAGTGCCTCCCGCCGTCGGGCCCGACGTCGGGGACACGCCCAGCACGGTAGGGCCGACGGTCACCGGCGGAGTCGTCGGGCCGGCCGGAGTCTCGGATCCCCCGCACGCCGTCAGCGTCAGCCCCGCCAGCAGGATGCCGGCCCATGCACCGCGAAACGTCATAGTCCAGTCGGCGTCCCCGGGTTGGCGGGGCGCGGATTACTTAGAAGTATTTCACTGTAGCACGCCGCAGCAGCGCATCCCAGACCGAACGGGCCTGCCGCCGGGTGTCCTCGATCGTGCCGTCCGTGCGGACGACGAAGTCGGCGCGCCGGACCTTTTCGGCGAGGGGCCACTGGGCGGCAATCCTCCGCCGCGCGTCGGCGTCGGTCATGCCCGAGCGGCCCGTGGCCCGCCGCACCTGCTCCTCGCCGTCGCAGGCCGTGACCACCACGCAGTCGAAATCCCCCTCGTGCCCCGTCTCGTACAGGAGCGGAATCTCGGCCACGGCGACGCGCGCGCCCTCCGCTTCCCGGTCGCGCATCCACCGTTCGATGGCGTGATACACGGCGGGATGCAGGATGGCCTCGAGATCGCGCCTCGCCTGCGCGTCCTGGAAGACGATGGCGCCAAGACGGGACCGATCGACGCCGCCGCCGGTCATCACGGCCTCGCCGAACCGCTCCCGGACCGCAGCGGACGCAGCGGTCCCGGCGCAAAGCGCCGCGTGCACCAGGTGGTCGGCATCGACCACGGGCGCCCCGCATGCGGCCAATTCCGCGAGCACCACGCTCTTGCCGGTGCCGATGCCGCCGGTGACCGCGACCTTGAGCATCGCCGATCAAACCCCGAGCCTGGCCTCGGCCGCGCGCACCGTGTTGGCGAGCAGCATGGCGATTGTCAGGGGCCCCACGCCGCCGGGCACCGGCGTGATCGCGCCAGCGACCTCGGCCGCGCCCGGGTGGACGTCTCCGACGGTGATCGTGCCGTGTCTGGCGAAGGCCGCCAGCCTCGGCGACTCCGGCGGGAACCACGCCCGGACCTTCGCCTCGTCGGACACCGGGTTGATCCCGACGTCGATGACCACCGCACCGGGCTTCACGAAGTCGGGCGTGACGAAGGCCGGCTTTCCGATGGCGGCGACGAGGATGTCCGCCGTGCGGGCGACCGCTGGAAGGTCCCGCGTCCGCGAGTGGCAGATCGTCACCGTGGCATGGCGGTGCAGCAGGAGCATCGCCATGGGCTTGCCGACGATGTCGCTGCGGCCGATCACCACGGCCCGCGCGCCCGTGATCTCGATGCGGGATCGATCCAGCAGTTCGATGATCCCCGACGGCGTGCACGCCACGAGGCACGGCCGGTTCTGCACCAGCCGCCCGACGTTGGCCGGCGTGAAGCCGTCCACGTCCTTGGCGGGCGCGATCGCGTCGATGACGCGCGATTCGGCGTCCTCGCCCATCGCGGCCGGCAGCGGGGACTGAACCAGGATGCCGTCGATCTCGTCGCGGGCGTTCAGGGCCGCGACGATCGCAAGCACGTCCGCCACCGGCGCCTCCGCCTCGACGCGGATCAGTTCGGCGCGGATGCCCGCCTCGACGGCCGTCTTCAGCTTGTTGCGGACGTAGATCTCCGACCCCGGGTCGTGGCCGGCGAGCACGATGCCGAGCCCGGGCGGCCGCCCGAACCGGGCCCGGATCGCGTCGACGCGGGGCTTGAGTTCGGCCCGGATCGCCGCCCCGGTTGCGGTGCCGTCCAGCACGCGTGCTGCCATGGTGTCCTCGCTGTGCTAAGCCGTGGCCTGGGCCGCCGCCTCGAAATCGCGAAGACCGTCCGTGCGCCCCAGCACCACCAGCTGATCGCCGGCGTGCATCACCGCGTCGGCGGGCGGGTTGAACTCCATCTTGCCGGACGTGCGCTGGATCCCGACGACGATCAGCCCGTAGCGCTGCCTGACGTTGGCGTCGACAATCGAGCGCCCGGCGAGCGGGCTGTGGCCGCCGATGGCCACCTGCTCGATCGCCAGGTCGAGGCTGCCGGCCCGCGTCGCGAGCTGGAAGAAGTCGACGACGGCGGGCCTCAGGGCCGTCTGCGCCAGTTCCCGCGCGCCGATGCGGTAGGGCGCGACCACGCGGTTGGCGCCGGCGCGCAGGAGCTTCCGCTCGGCATCCTCCGTCTCGGCCCGCCCGATGATGTAGAGGTCGGGCCGCAGCACGCGGGCGGTCAGGACGGCGTACACGTTCTCGGCGTCGGTGCCGACCGCGGCGATGAAGCCCCTCGCCCGCGCGATGCCGAGGCGCGCCAGCACCTCTTCGCTGCTGGCGTCGGCCTCCACCGCGAGGCCGCCGGCTTCCATGACCGCCATCACCCGCTCGCGGTCCCGCTCGATCACGACGTACGGGACGCCCTGCCGGCGCAGTTCCTCGACGATGATGGCGCCGATCCGTCCGTAGCCGCAGACGATGAAATGATCCGTGAGATCGTCCAGCATGCGCTGCCGCCGGCGGCGCGCGAGGCGCGCGTGAATGCCGCCGTCCACCACGACCGTGGCCAGCAGCGTGAACGTATAGAAGAAGGTGCCGACCCCGGCGAAGATGACGGTCGTCGTGAACACTTCGCCGGCGCGGGAGAGGGGGTGGACTTCCTTGTAGCCGACGGTCGTGATGGTCGTGACCGTCATGTAGAACGCGTCCCACGCGGGCCAGTGCTCGACGAGGGCGTAGCCGGCCGTCCCGTAGGCACAGACGCCGACGAGCAGGGCGACGGCCAGCCTGGGGCCCTGGAACCGGCCCCTCCAGCCGGCCGAGGCAGAGGGGCCGGGCGGCGCCGGCGCGCCTCCCGCTCCCCTGGCTTCGCGAGCCGGCCCCGTCATGACGGCGCGCCCTCCGGAATCGCCGTGCAGGCCTAGGCGGGCCGCCAGCGCTCGCCGGTCGCCTTGCGGAGCGCGAGCCCGACGAGGAACAGGACGATGCCGGCCCCCAGCACCATCAGCCCCACCGCGTCGGCCTGCCCGGGCGTGACGTGGATCTCGTGCCACTTGGCGGTGGCTTCCGACGTGATGCCGAACTCGGTCATGTAGCCGAGCACGGTCATGAAGAAGCCGTTGAACAGGATCAGCGCGCCGCTGATCGTGACGAAGTTCGCGAGGCCCTGGCCGGCGGTCCGGGCCCGCTGTTCGGCGGGATCCGCGAGCGGGCTGTGCCGGCGGCCGTACACCCAGTAGATGGCCATCCCGATGTCCAGCCAGACGAGGAACCGGACCCAGGTCACCACCGACAGGCTGAGCATGAGGTAGAGGCAGGAGACCACGCCCAGCGCGGGGAACACGAAGCCGAACGGCACCTTGAAGGGCCGCTTGGCGTCGGGACGCTTCACGCGCAGCATCATGACGGCCGCGCACACCACCACGAAGGCGAACAGCGTCCCGATGCTGGTCATCTCGCCGACGACGTCGATGCGGAGCAGGCCGGCGAACAGCGCGACCACGGAGCCGGTGATGATGGTCGTGATGTACGGCGTGCCGAAGCGCGGATGCACGCTGCTGACCGCCTGCGGGAGCAGCCGGTCGCGGCTCATCGAGAAGAAGATGCGCGGCTGGCTCATCAGCATGACGAGCAGCACGCTGGTGATGCCGGCCACGGCCCCGGCCGACACGATGCCGGCGGCCCAGTCCATCTTGAGCACCGACAGCACGTACGCGACCGGGGCGTTCAGGAACCTGGCGCTCTCGGCGGCCGGGACGATGGTGGTGCCGGCGAGGGACGCTTCGTAGGTCCGGTAGTGCGTGACCGGCACGATCCCCGAGAGGATCGCCGCCACCACGATGTACAGGACCGTGCAGATGACGAGCGAGGCGATGATCCCGATCGGCAGGTCGCGTTTCGGGTTCTTCGCCTCCTCGGCGGTCGTGGAGACCGCGTCGAAGCCGATGTACGCGAAGAACACGACCGCGCCCGCCCCCATGATGCCGGACCAGCCGTACGGCGCGAAGGGCGACCAGTTCGAGGTGTCGATCTTCCCGAACCCGACCGCGATGAAGAACAGCACGGCGGCCACCTTGATGGCCACCATCACCGCGTTGAAGCGCGCGCTTTCGCGCACGCCGATGACCAGCAGGGTCGTGATGACGAGCACGATGATCACGGCCGGGACGTTGAGCACGCCGGCCGGCGGGGCCGCCGCCATCCATTGAGGCAGCGTGACCCCGAAGCCGGCCAGGATGCGCTGGAAGTAGCCGCTCCAGC
>Ga0316603_10000782_pt1 | contig 16217 bp, 16 predicted proteins | sample OWC_soil_day10_n_FD_207649 | JGI IMG/M metagenome (GOLD analysis project Ga0316603, IMG submission 207649) | Wetland soil microbial communities from Old Woman Creek delta, Ohio, United States - OWC_soil_day10_noCT | ecosystem: Environmental > Terrestrial > Soil > Wetlands | place: USA: Ohio... | reverse complement strand
CCGTTGTGGCCGGCGCTCGCGAGCGGAACACGCCCGCTCGGCTGGCTCGACGGGGTCGCCGCCGCGGTGACGCTCGCGGGTGTCGGATTCGAGTTCTTTGCCGACAACACGCTGCGCCGCTTCCGCCTCTCGAACCCGCCGTCCGACGCGATCCTCGAACGCGGCCTGTGGGCGTGGTCGCGCAACCCGAACTATCTCGGCGAGATGCTCTTCTGGTTCGGGCTCGCGCTCTTCTCGTTCGCCGCCGCGGGCTTCGTGTGGTGGGCGTGGCTCGGTGCGCCGGTGATGGTGGCGATGTTCCTCGGCACCAGCATCCCGATGAAGGAGTCGCGCATGCTCGCGCGGCGACCCGCGTACGCCGAGCGCCAGCGCCGCGTGAGCCTCGTGATCCCGCGTCCGCCGCGGCGCTAGCCGTCGAGGTTCACGACACCGGCGAATGCCAACGCGCCGAGTACCACGCAGAGCGCGATGCGATACCAGCCGAACGGCGCGAGTCCGTGGCGCTGCAGGAATCCCACCAGCCAGCGTACGGCGATCGCCGCGGACAACGCTGCGACCGCGAAGCCGAGCACGACCGGCGCGATCCCGAGCTGCTCGAAGAGGTTCGGCGCGCCGGTCTGCTGGGCGGCGACGAGATTTTTCAGGAGCTTGTAACCGCACGCCGCGCCGAGTGTGGGAACACCGAGCAGGAACGAAAACTCCGCAGCGTCGCGTGCGCGCAAGCCGAGCAGCACGCCGCCCGCAATCGTCATCATCGAGCGCGAAGTGCCGGGCCACATCGCCGCGCATTGGAAGAGCCCGATCGCGAGCGCGCGCTGCCAGGTCAGTGACTCGATGCTGCTGCCTTGCCCGGGCGCGTGATGGCGATCGAGCCAGATCATCCACAGACCGCCCGCGAGGAGCGCTGCCAGTACCGGCGCGGCGTGGAAAAGATGTCGTTCGATGGGATCGTCGAGCAGCGGGCCGAGTGCCGCGGCCGGCAGAAACGCCACCGCGAGTTGGCCGAGCAGGCGGCGTCCCGCGGCGTCGCGACCGGCCAGACCGCGCAACATCTGGAGCACGCGGTTCCAGTAGAGGCCGATTACCGCGAGGATCGCGCCGCCCTGGATCGCGATCTCGAAGGCCGCGACGGATTCCCGGCTCGCGGGCGTCACCAGGCCGAGTAGCGACGACGTGAGGATCAGATGTCCGGTCGAAGAGATCGGCAGATACTCGGTGATGCCCTCGACCAGTCCGAGGACGACGGCGTGCCACCACTCCAACGGAGATCCCCCGCGATCGCCGCGCGCTCTCTATCGCATTCTCGGCACCCCTGCACTGGGAGGCGCCGGTTCGGGCGCCCACAATCTCCTCAGTACGACCTGCCGTTCTGCCGATTCGCTGCCGTAGCGGGGGGGCGACATGGCAGGGCTCGGCACGGCCGCGGCGATTGCATTGGGCCTCTCGCAGCTCGCGTACCTCTGCGCGATGGCGACGCTGGGCGTGCGCCTCGCTCTGCTTGCCCGTCGCACGCGTCAGGTTCCCGAGCTGCTGCTCGCGGCTCACTTCCTGCTCTGCTGCACGTTCGGCTATGCGCTCCAGGGATCCGGGCATGCGCTCGCGATCGAGCCCGGTGCGTCGCGCCCTCTGGTCGCGACCTTGCTGAGTCTCGGGCACGGGGCGTCGGTGCTGGGCGTCGCGAGCGTGCTCGCCTTCAACTACTGGGTGTTTCGGCGTGGTACGAGGCTCGGGCGGGGGCTGCTCGCGGGCGGCGTCGCGTGGCTCGTCGTCGGTTACATCGGTTGCGCCGCGAGCGGCGCCTTCTGGCACGGGCGGCCGGAGGGGCTTTGGTTCTGGCTGCTCTATTCCGGATTCACGGCGGCATCGCTCTGGACGCTCAGCGAGCCGCTCCTCTACTTTGCGGCGCTGCGCAAGCGGCTGCGCCTCGGTCTCGCCGAACCGCTCGTGGTCGACCGCTTCCTGCTTTGGGGCGTCGGTTCGGTGGCGCGCTTCGCGATGCTCGCAATCGGCGCCTTCTCGATGCTGAGCATGTCGGGCGACACGTCCGACCTCGCCGCGATCGCCGCGCCGACCTTCCTCGCGTCGGGTCTGGCCGGAATCGTCGTGGCGGTGAGCTACGGCCTCGCGTTCTTCCCGCCGCGCAGCTACGTCGCGTTCGTGGCGGGGCGCGCCGGGTCGCGGCGCTAGAAACGACCCCTTCGGAGCGGGGCGTTGCGCCCCAGCTCTGTGACTCAGAGGTCCAAGCTCGAGCCTGGCGCGGCACGCCGCGCGGCTGCGGCCGGGAGGCACGCCGTTTGCGAATCTAACGGCGATGCATTGGACGCGGGCGGTGGTAGCGATCGGGCTGATCGGGCAGGCGGGAGCTGTCGCCCGGATCGGGGATCTCGGCATCGCCGCGACGCTGCTCCTGCTCGTCGCCGCCGTGGTTGCTGCGATCTTGCTCACGCGAGCCGCGCCGGCGACGGCCTTGATGATTGGTTGGGGCGGCCTCGGCATGACGCTCGGGTGGTGGGCGGATCTCGGCTTCCGCAGCGCGGTCGAGGTCGCCCAGCACAGCGGGATCGACGCGATCTGGTGTCGTGCGCCGGCGCTCGGAAGCGCGTGGCACGTCGTGCCAGGCGTCGGGCATCTCGTATCGTGGATGAACGCCGGGATGCTCCTGTTCGGAGTGCCTGCTGCGGCTTTCCTTCTGCGACCGTCGTCTCTGCTGCGCTGCACGCTCGGGATGATCCTCGGGATGAGCGCCGGCTCGCGACTCGCGGCGGCCGTCGCGTCGGGACTGGATCCGGCAGCGGCGGTGCTCGTCGACCATGCGCTCATGAGTGCGGGGATGATTGGCGGCATGCTCGGTATCGAGCACCTGCCCTGGCCGCGCGCTCAGATGCCGCGGAACGCGGCGATCGCGACCAGCGCGCAGCCGGCGATCGTCACGAGGAAGCCAGCCGCGCCCGCGTAGCACCAGCCGAGCACACGCGTGCGGACCGTGTCCGGCAATGCGTCGTGCAACGAGGTGGGATTCAGCCACCAGCGTGCGGGCAGGCGCTGCGCGCGGAGCAGGGCGTTTCGCAGCGCGAGGTGGTAGACGGCGCCGGCTGGCACGCCGAACGCGAGCCCGGCCGCGGTAGTCCAGAACCCCATCACCGCCAGCGTCGCCGGCGAGATCGCGAGGAGTGCGGCGAGCGCGCCGAAGACCACGAGCAGCGTCAATGCGATCAACGCCTCGCCCATCGCCTCCCGTATCGACCGGCGCCGTTGCGCACTCGAGCGCTAGCGTGACTTGGGGACGTTCCTGAAGGCAACAAAGGCAACGGAGCAGGAACGTCCCCAAAGCAACGGGAGGGCGCATGAGAGCAGCGGTGTTGGAGCGGGCGGGGGAGGGGATTCGGGTCTGGGAGGACGTCGCGATTGCGGAGCCGGGGATCGGGCAGGTGCGGGTGCGGGTTTCGCATTGCGGGGTCTGTCACTCGGATCTGAGTATCGCCGACGGCGTGTTCCCGGCGCCGCTGCCGATCGTGCTGGGGCACGAGGCGGCGGGCGTCGTCGATGCGATCGGCCCCGGCGTCACGGGGCTCACGCCGGGCGATGCGGTCGTACTCACGCCCGCGCCGCCCTGCGGTCGGTGCTACTGGTGCGTGCGCGGCGAGACAGCACTCTGTGTCGACGCCCTGGGCATCGTGACCAACACCTTCGCCGACGGGACGACCGGTCTCTCGCGCGGCGGCGCGATCGTCTACCGCGGGCTCAACGTCGGCGCCTTCGCCGAGTACGTGGTGACGACCGCGAACGGCGCGGTGAAGGTGGGCCGCGACGTGCCGCTCGACGTCGCGTGCGTGATCGGCTGCGCGGTGCAGACGGGCGTCGGCGCGGTGCTCAACACGGCGCGCGTGCCCGAAGGCGCGACGGTGCTGGTGATGGGGCTCGGCGGCATCGGCCTGTCGACGGTGCAGGGCGCGCGGCTCGCAGGCGCGGCGCGCATCTTCGCGTCGGACCCGCTGCCCGAGCGCCGCAAGGCGGCCGAGACCTTCGGCGCGACCGACCTGCTCGACCCGAACGCCGAAGATGTGGCGGTGCGTGTGCGCGAGGCGACGGGGGTGGGCGCCGACTTCGCGTTCGAGACGGCGGGTCGCGCGAGCCTCGTGTCGGTGGGACTCGCGGCGACGCGCAACGGTGGTACCGTGGTGTGTGTCGGTGCGCCGCCGATCACCGAGAAGATCGAGATCGCCCCTGCCGCGCTGTTCACCGTCAGCGAGAAGAAACTCGTCGGCTGCATCCTCGGCTCGTCGAACTCGCTGTTCGAGATCCCGCGCCTCGTCGCGCTGTGGCGCGCGGGGCGACTCGATCTCGAGGGGCTGATCACCGCGCGCCGCCCGCTCGCGGAAGTGGATCGCGCGCTTGCAGACCTGCGCGAGGGCCGCGGCATTCGCACGGTGTTGGAGGTGTGAGGGGCCGCTCTCCTCGCTAGGCTGAGCCGTCATGAAACAATACTGGGCGCGACACCAGGGCAAGTTTCGCTGGGGCGTGCGCACGCCGCTCGAGACTTCGGGCGATTTCTACAAGACCGCCGCTGGCTTGTTCTTCGTGTGGGCGGATCGCGTCGAGCTGCGCGACGGGAGCCTCGTGTTCATGAACGACACGGGCGCAATCCAGGGCGCGATTGCGGCAGGGCGCTGGGACGCGTTCTTCGAAGCCGGCGCCGACGATTCGCCCCAGTCGGTCGAAACCAGGCGCTAGGAGGAGTCGACGATGCGGACCCGTTCTCCCATTTCTCGGTTTCAATTTTCCCTTGTGGCCTTCGCGCTCGCCGGCGCGCTGCTTTCCGGTTGCGCGTCCACGAAGATCACTTCGGTCTGGCGCGATCCCGCCGTGGGGCCGGTGCAGTTCCACAAGGTGGTCGGTGTCGCGATGAGCCAGGACGCAACACTGCGACGCCTCGCCGAGGACGAGTTCGTGCGGGCCGTCGGACCCGCGATCGCGCTGGCGGGCTACTCGGTGATTCCGGACGACGAGATCCAGGACAAAGAGAAGGCGAAGGCACGCGTCGAGGCCGCCGGGGCGGACGGCGCCGTGGTGTTCCGCCTGGTCGGCGTCGAGAAGCAGGAGCGCTGGGTTCCGCCGACCTACTACGGCAACGCCTGGGGCTACTGGGGCTACGCGGCGCCGATGGTCTACGAGCCGGGCTATCTCACGACGGATCGGATCGTGCAAATCGAGACGGCCGCGTACGCAGTCGCCACCGCGCGACTCGTGTGGGCCGCGCACAGCGACACGCTGAATCCCTCGGACGCGAAGCAACTCGTCGGCGATGTGGTGCGCGCCGCCGTCGAGCGGTTGCGCAAGGACGGCTTGCTGCCCGCGAAGTAGTGCGCGCGACCCGCGCGTTACCTCCCGCTGCGACCTTCCTGGACGCCTTGCTGGTAGGCGCGTTGTTCGGCTTCCTTGGATTTCCCGTAGAGGAACCCGCCGCCCGCCCCGACCGCGCCGCCAATCGCGGCTCCGAGGCCCGCGTTGCCGGCGATCGCGCCGATGATCGCGCCCCCAGCCGCGCCACCCGCGGCGCCCGTCAGGGTTCGCTGTTCGGTCTGGGACATGTTCGCGCAGCCCGCGGTGGAGAACGCGCCGATCAGCAGAATGGAGAGGATGCTGCGCTTCACTTCGAGCCCCCCTTCTTCGCGGGTGCCGCCGCGGGGCACGGATACTTCTCGGTCAGGAATCGGAACAGGGCTTCGACGGCCGGCTCCGTCATGCGATCGGCGTGTGTGCCCGACCACGTGACGAACATCGCGACCGCCTCGTCGCGCGTGGGCGGCGGCTCGGGCGGGCAGACGAGTCGCAATCCCTTCGGCCCGTTCGCCTGCGCCTGGTGGTACTGCCAGGCGCCGGTGACGAAGCCCTCGCAGAAATGGATCGCAGCGGAATAGAGCGGATCGTCGTTCTTCGCGGCGCACAGATCGACGAGATCCTGCGCGCTGCGGATCCGAAAGTCCTCCCTTTCGAACTCGGCGCGCGCGGCGCTCGGCGCGACGGTCGCCGCGAGGGCGAGCGCGAATCCGCTGCAGCTCAGTGCTCGGATCGTCGTCCGGACCGTCTGTCGCATTGCATCCCCCCGAAGCCGCGAGAACGCTGAATTAGCGAATTCCGCTTGCGATGTCCCGGCATCGCGTGGGCGTATGGCGGCCGACTCAGCGCGTGGCGGCCGCGAGCGGCACCGCATCGGGATCGTAGTAGGGCGAAAGCTGATTGAGGACGACGCGCACGGCGGTCGCCTTCTGCTGGACGTCCGCCGTGGAGAAGACCTGCTGTGCGTCACGACGCGCAGCGCGCACCATCTCCATCAGCGACTCGTAGCTCGGCAGTGTTTCCTCGTAGCCCTCGCCCTTCGCGAGCGAGGACGAGAGCGAACCGGCCTCCATGCGGATCGCGCGGATCTTCTGCCGGAGCTGTTGGTAGGCGCGCGACTGCATCGAACCCGCACCCGGCGGCGGCTGCTTGTAGAAGGTGTCGTTCAGCGCCTGGGTCGCGTCGGCGAGCTGCTTGGCGAGATCGGCGACCTTCGTCTGGTCCCACTTCGCGAGATCGGCTTCGGCCGGTGCGCTGGCACCGAGAACGCCACACGCGGTCACTGCGACGAGAAGGCGGAGAGTGCGGGTCATGGGATGGACTCCTGGTAAGCAGATCGGAGCAGGCTATCAGAGGCTTTGCCGCCGCGACGGAGAATTCTCCGGGATCGGGATAAGCTGCAGGACGGCGCAGGGGATGCGCCCCGGGCAGGGGGTTGGAGTTGAGAGGCGGCTCCGTCGCGGCGGCTGTGTGTGGGCTCGCTCTCGCGTGCGCGACCGGCTGTTCGGCGAAGCGGATGGCGGTGGGTGCGGTCGCAGATGCGCTGGGTGGGGCGGGCGGCGGCTCCTTCGCCAGCGACGACGACCCGGAACTGGTGCGCGACGCGATCCCCTTTGGCCTGAAGCTCTACGAGACGCTGCTCGAGTCGACGCCCGAGCACCGCGGTCTGCTCGTCGCGGCGGCGCGCGGCTTCGCGTCCTACGCGTACCTGTTGCAGGACGACGCGAGCCGTCTCGAAGCGAGCGACCGCGAGAGCGCTCGCGTGCTGCGCCAGCGCGCGAGCCGCCTCTACCTGCGCGGCCGGGACTACGCGCTGCGCGGTCTCGAAGTGGCGCACCCCGGTTTTCGCGCGGCACTCGCCACGGACCTCGCCGCCGCACTCGCGCGCACCGATCGCGACGACGTGGCCTTGCTGTACTGGGTCGCCGCGGGGCAAGCCGGTGCGCTCAGCGCGGCCAAGGGCGACGCCGAGCTGATCGCCGACCTGCCGCGCGCGGGCGCCTGCATGCAGCGCGTCCTCGATCTCGACGAAAGCTACGAAGCGGGTGCGGCGCACGAGTTCTTCGTGAGCTACGAGGCGAGTCGCCCCGGTGGCAGCGTCGCGCGTGCCCGCGAACACTTTGCGCGCGCGGACGCGCTGGCGCACGGCGAGCGGGCGTCACTCTATCTGTCGCTCGCCGAGAGCGTGAGCGTGCAGGAGCAGAACCTCGCCGAGTTCCAGTCGCTGCTCGACGAGACGCTCGCGGTCGACCTCGAACGCGCGCCGCAGAGCCGGATGGTGAACGTGTTGGCGCAGCGGCGCGCGCAGTGGCTGCGCGCGCACGTAGCGGACCTCTTTCTCGATGCGGAACCCACCGGAGGCACTCCTTGATCTGGCGCACGCGGATCGCGGCCGCTCTGTTCGTTCTCGCGGGCGCCGCGGCGCCGCCCGTCTCGGCGCAGGTGATCAAGCTCGGCACGATTGCCCCCGACGGTTCGCCGTGGCTCGACGCGATTCGCGGCATGGCCGAGGAGTGGAAGGCGGCGACGGGCGGCACGATCGAGTTCCGTATCTACCCGGGCGGCGTCGTCGGCGACGATCCCGACATGGTGCGCAAGATGCGCATCGGCCAGCTGCAGGCCGCGGCGCTCTCCAACACCGGCCTGTACGACATCGCGCACGAGATGCAGGCGTTGCAGATGCCGATGATGATCACCTCGTACGAGGAACTCGACTACGTGCGCGACCGCATGGCGCCGAAGCTCGAGGCGATCCTCGAGGCCAGGGGCTTCAAGGTGCTGAACTGGGGCGACGCGGGTTGGATCCACTTCTTCTCGCAGCAGCCGTTGCTGCGTCCCGCCGACTTGAAGCCGATGAAGCTCTGGGTGTGGGCCGGGTATCCGGCGTACGTCGAGGCGTGGAAGGACGCTGGCTACCACCCCGTCGAGCTGGCCTCGACCGACATCCTCACGGGCCTGCAGGCGGGACTGATCAACGCCTTCCCGGCGCCGCCGCTGCTGGCGCTCGCGAACCAGTGGTTCGGCGCCGCGAAGCAGATGTGCGACGTGAAGTGGGCGCCCGCGATCGGCGCCACCATCATCACCACGAAGGCCTGGCAGGCGATCGATCCCAGCGTGCGCGAAAAGCTGCTCGCCGCGTCGCGTGCAGCCGGGCTCCGGCTCCGCGCCGAGGTGCGCAAACTCGACGACGAAGCGATCGGCGCGATGGTGAAGCGCGGGCTCGTGGTGAACCACATCCCACCCGAGGGCGTCGCCGAGTTCGAGCGTGTCGCGATCGACTACGCCTATCCGAAACTGATCGGACACGTCGTGCCGGCGGGCATCGTGGCCGAGGTGCAGAAGCTCCGCGACGAGTTCCGCGCGCGCGCGCCGGGCAGCGCGAGCCCGTGACCGTGACGCCGGCCGGGCGCGGATCCGGCGCGCTCACGCGGGTCGAACGGATCGTTTCGGCGAGCGCGCTGCTGCTCGCGGCGCTGCTACCGGCCGTCGAGCTGCTGTTGCGCGCGCTCTTCGGGAGCGGCATTCCGGGTTCGACGGGTTACGTGCAGAACCTCGCGCTGTGGATCGCCTTCCTCGGCGCAATGGCGGCGTCGCGCGAGGGCGCGCACCTGGCGCTCGCGACCGGCGAGATGCTGCCGCCCGCGTGGCAGCGTCACACGCGCGTTTTCACGAACACGCTCTCGGCCGGGGTGGCGGCGGCGCTCGCCTGGGCGTCGCTCGATTTCGTGCGCTCGGAGCTGGAGTCGCCGGGGAGGATCGGCGGCTGGCTGCCACAGTGGGTGGTCGAAGCGATCCTGCCGTTTGCGTTCGCGGTGATCGCGTTCCGCTTCTTGCTGCGAACGGGTGGGCGTCGCGAGCGCGGGATCGCGCTGCTCGGTCTGCTGGTGCTCGGCGCCGCGCTGTGGATTGCGCCCGCGGAAACGGCGTGGGTGCGCTGGAGCGGGATCGCGCTGCTGGTCGTGGCGCTGCCGTTCGGCGCGCCGATCTTCGTCGTGCTCGGCGGCGTCGCGCTGGTGCTGTTCTACGCCGAGGGCGTGCCGATCGCCTCGATCCCCGTCGAGACATATCGAAGTGTCGTGTCGCCGTCGATTCCGACGCTGCCGCTCTTCACGCTGACCGGCTTCCTGCTCGCTGAGGGCGGTTCGAGCGATCGTCTGGTGCGCCTCTTCAACGCGCTCTTCGGCTGGCTGCCGGGCGGGCTCGCGATCGCCGCGACGCTGGTCTGCGCGTTCTTCACCAGCTTCACCGGCGCCTCGGGCGTGACGATCGTCGCGCTCGGCGGGTTGCTGATGCCGGTGTTGGTGCGCAGCGGCTATCGCGAGGGATTCTCGCTCGGCCTCGTCACGGCGACCGGATCGATCGGGCTGCTGTTCCCGCCGAGCCTGCCGGTGATCCTGTACGCGGTCGTCGCGCACGTGCCGATTCCCGATCTGTTCCGCGCCGCGGCGCTGCCGGGGCTGCTGCTGGTCGCCGCGGTCGTGATGCTCGGCGTGCGCGAAGCGATCGCGACGCGCACCGAGCGCCCCGCCTTTCGCGCGCGCGAAGCGCTCGCCGCGCTCTGGGAGTGCAAGTGGGAATTGCTGTTGCCGTTGATCGTGCTTGGCGGGATGTTCGGGGGCTTCTGCACCCTGGTGGAGGCGGCCGCGCTGACGGCCGTCTACGCGCTCGTCGTCGAGACGCTCGTGCACCGCGAACTCGATCTCGTCGGTGACCTGCCGCGCGTGCTGGCGCGCTGCATGGTGATGGTCGGCAGCGTGCTGGTGATCCTGGGTGTCGCGATGGGGCTCACCAACTACCTCGTCGACGCCGAGATTCCGATGAAGGCGGCCGCGTGGGTCGAGGCGACGGTCCACTCGCGGGCGCTCTTCCTGCTGGCGCTGAACGGATTCCTGCTACTCGTCGGCTGTCTGATGGACATCTTCTCGGCGATCGTCGTCGTGGTGCCGCTGATCCTGCCGATCAGTCAGGTGTTCGGGATCGACCCGCTGCACCTGGGCGTGATCTTTCTCGCGAACCTGGAGCTCGGGTACCTCACGCCGCCCGTCGGCTTGAACCTGTTCCTCGCGTCGTCGCGCTTCGAGAGGCCGTTGTGGACCGTATGCGTGGAGACTTTTCCGTTCCTGCTCGCTCTGCTCGCGGTGGTGCTGCTCGTCACCTACGTCCCTGCGATCACACTCGGCGCCGTCGCACCCTAGCGCTTCCGCAAGTTCTGTCGGTTGGCCGACAGTGCGAGGGGGCAAGCGGCGGCGTCGGCAACTCGGTTGCTTGAACTTTCGGAATTGGACGCCTAAATTGAAACCTGCGATCACGGCCGTGTGGTTCCAGAGCCGAGAAATCGACGCGGGCATGCGAGAACCAGTTCGAAAGGCGCCGACTGCGGTGCCCAATCGTTTTCGGAACGTTTCTGTGTGGAGTGCGCTCACCGGATCTCGACTGATACGCAGGCACGCATCGGCCGAGTGGAACCACGCGGGCCAAGTCTTGAAAGGAGCCATCTTGTCATCACGGCGGCCGATTCTGGTCCTCGCGAGTGTCTTCGTTCCGTTCGTCTTCGGTTTGGGCTGGGCGGGGGTCGCCACCGCAAGGCCCAGCTATGCAACATCGGCTGGGAACAGCTGCAGCGGCTGTCACACGACTCCGGAGTCGGGTCGACTTCAGATAGACGGAACCGACGGCGTCCTCGACCTCGGCACGCAGCTCGACGGGAATACGCGCGGGGCACTCCAGTTGTTCAAGGTCGTTCCGGGCAACACGGTCACCTTGTCGATGCAGGTCCTGAGCTGGGACGGCGTCTTCGCGGTGCAGTTCAAGCGCCTCGAGAAGTCTGGTCAGCAAAGCAGTCTGACGAACTTCCTGTCGTGGCTGGAGGACAACGTCCCGGGCAACACATGGACGCTCCAGGAGGTCTCGAATCCCCCGTACTACACGAAGGACGACGGGAGCGACGGAGGCCTGCCCGCGTCCTCGGCCGGTCCCTTCAGCTTCGATCTCTTCATCGATCCCGCCACGCCGCCCGACGTCTACGACCTCGAGTTCGCCATCGGCGGCGTGAACACCAACTCCGATTTGATCTACCAGGACCAGCACTTCTATCTGGAAGTCGTTCCGGAGCCCGCGCTGGGAGCATCGGCCCTGACGATGCTCGCGTCGCTCGGCGCCGTCTACGCTTCGAGGCGGCGGCTCGGACCGTCGTAGCCCGAGCGTGAGCATGGGAGGCGTCGATCGTGTCAGGCCGTCGCTTCCCAGCATGCGCAGTGTTCAGGGGATTCCATCGAACGCCACGAATTGCACGGCGCAGATTCGTCGCGAGTTTCGAAATCCAGGAAGAGGAGTTCCAATGCGTGCAATGAAACTTTCCGGATGGCTCATCGGTCTTGTCGCCACGCTCGGGCTGGGGTCCGCGGCGATGGCGGGTCCGGGACCCGGTCCCACGTTCGTCGGGTTCGACTTCAACGCCGACGGGAAGGGTGACATCGCCCGGTCGAGTTCGGGGAACATCCGCGTCGATATTCTCGACGGGACATCGAGTACTGCGAACGGGAGCTTCCCGACCGGCGGCGGCGTGTTCATCTTGAGGGCCGCGGGGAATCTCGACAACGACGCCAACGCAGATCTCGTCGCGCAAGGCGGTGGGACCGTGCGCGTGACCTTCGTGAACGCGGCGGGGACCGGCACCAAGGGAACGCTCTTCATTCCGGATGGCGGCGGGGCCTGGCAGGTCGTCGACGCGGCGGATGTGAACGGCGACGGGATCGACGAGATCATCTTCAGCGGCAGCGGAAGTGCGGCGGGTGCCGTGCGCATCGCCAACATCGCCACCGGCTCGCCGGTCTACACGTTCCTCTCGACGGCGGGTGGTGCGTGGGTGTACGCCTTCGCGATCGACGTGAACGGCGACAACAGCAAGGACCTGGTGTTCCGCGGTACGGGGGGTGCGGCCGGCACGTCGCGCGCCAATCTCGCCGGGACGGCGACCGCGAAGTTCTACGCCCAGGGCGGCACCTCGTGGGTCTTGACGCGGGCTGGCGACGTCGATGGCAATGGCACGGATGACCTGGTCGACACGGGCGCGGGCCCGGGCCTGGGCTTCAACCGGGTGCGGACGCTCAACACGAGCGGGGATCCGACGGCCAGCGGCTTCGTTCCCAACGGCGGGAACTCGTTCGTGCTGAAGAGCGTTGCGGACTTCACGAATGACGGGAACGCCGATCTCGCCTACCAGGGCGCCGCATCGCTTCGCGTCACGCCGATGACGGGCACGACGGCCGGAACGAGCGTGTTTCCCCCGAACGGCGGCGGTGCCTTCACGCTGCAGGGGACGGAAGACACGAATGCCGACAGTTTCTTCGATCTGGTCGTGACGAACGGCAGCAACGATGTGCGCATCCAGCTGTCGAACGGAACGGGTTCGACCACCAACGGGGCGCTGATCCCGAGCGGTGGTTTGGTGCTCTTCGACGCACCGAACTGATCCTGGCCTCGCGCCAGGACGCCTTGCAGCTGGCGGCCCCGTCTTCCCACCAGGAAGACGGGGCCGTTTCGTTTGGCTCGGCTCGTTCCGCAGCGCCGACCGGCGTCTACGCGCTCTTCGTCGAGACGCTCGTGCACCGCGGGCGCGATCTCGTCGATGATGGCGCCGTCGCACGCCAGCCGGGCGTATCGCGCCCTGTCGGATCGCAGACACCACGCGCGCCGCGTGCGAGATTCCGGCATTTTCCTCTTGCTCTCGCGCGGGGGGCTGCACTAGGGTGCGCGCGACCGATCCATGATGCATCGACCAAGTCGAGTCTGGATCGCGACTGCGAAGAACCGAAGTCGAGTGGGGGCGACCGAGGTGACAACCCGCTACTTGGTCTTGTTTCTCGTGATTGCGTTGGGCTTGCCGGCGGCGGTCGGCTCCGAGGAGCTCGAGGAGTCGAGCGACAGCGCTGGTGAGTATGCGCCCGGCGGATCTGGCGCCTGTACCGAGTGCCACGACCAGCCTGCGACGCTCGCCATCCTTCGCACACCGCACGGCGTCAAGGGAGATTCGCACACACCCTTCGCCGCGCAGGGCTGCGAGGCGTGCCACGGGCCGAGCGCCGGCCATGCGGCCGACGACGAAGTGCCGGTCGCGCAGAAGTTCGGCGACGACTTCCCCGCCGAGCCGCAGGACGCGGTGTGCCTGAGTTGTCACCGCGGCGGCGAGCGGATGCTCTGGAACGGCAGCATTCACGAGGCCCGCGGCGTCGCCTGCGCGAGCTGTCACAACATCCACAATCCGCGCATGGACGTGCTCCAGAAGGACATTCGCCCCGACGCGCTCGTCCGCAAGGATGCGTCGGCAGCCTGTTACGGCTGCCATCCCGACGTGCGGTCGCAGACCCACCGGATCTCGTCCCATCCGATCAAGGAAGGCGTGGTCACCTGCAACGACTGTCACAACGTGCACGGCTCGACGTCGGACCACCTGCTCGTCAAGCGCAACGTGAACGAGACCTGTTACCAGTGTCACGCCGAGAAGCGCGGCCCGTTCCTGTGGGAGCACCAGCCGGCGCGCGACGACTGCCTGACCTGTCACGCGTCGCATGGCTCGACGCAGCGCGCGTTGCTGAAACAGCGCGCGCCGTGGCTCTGCCAGGAGTGCCACAGCCTCGAGGGGCATCCGGGTGCGGCTTACACCGCGGCGGGCCTTCCCGGCATCGGTTCCGCTGCGAACAACCGCTTCCTGCTGCTCCGCAGCTGCACGAACTGCCACTTCGAAGTGCACGGCTCGAATCATCCTTCGGGCGTGCGGTTCACGAGGTAGCCACGCCATGGAACACGATCGCGTGCACCGGTTCGTCAGAGGCGCGCTCGGGACGCTGGCGGGCCTCGCCCTCGCGCTGCCCGCAGCGGCGCTCCCGCCCGAGGTGAACGAGAGCTGGATCGAACTCGGCGCCTGGGTCAACAGCGACGACTCGTACAAGTTCGGCGACTTCACCGGCCTCGAGGAGAAGGGCGTCAGCGTGCTCGGCAACTTCGACATCAGCCGGCGCGCAGTCTGGGACAGCGGCGACGTTCGCTGGTGGCGCGCGCAGGGCCAGAACCTGGGGCTCGATTCGCGCTTTGCGCGCGGCGACTTCGGCTACCAGGGTCTCTTCGACGTCTGGTTCGAGTACGAAGAGATTCCGAAGTACCAGACCGACTCGGCAAGCACGGTGTTCCAGGGCAGGGGAACCGATCGGCTGACGCTGCGGCCGAGCTGGATCTCCGGGAGCAGCACGGCAAACTTCAGTGCGCTCGATGCGAACGAGCGCGACCTCGACATCGAACACATGCGCCGTGACGTGCGCGCGGGCTTCGGGCTCGATCTGCCGGCGGACCTGGAGTGGGTGGGCGACTACGAGTACGAGACCAAGAAGGGGCGCAAGATCGTCGGGGCGGTGATCGGAAGCAGCGGCGGCGGCGCGCGCGCGTCGCTCGTCCCCGAGCCGCTCGACTACCAGACCAACGAGGGTTCGACGGCGCTGCGTTGGAACGGCGAGCGCGCGCAGCTGCAGATCGGCTATGAGATTTCCGTATTCAACGACTCCAATGATTCGCTGACCTGGCAGAATCCGTTCTCCGGAGGGGGGGCGGGCGTAGGCTACCCGAACGGCTTCGGCCGCAAGGCGACAGCACCCGACAACAGCTTCAATCAGGTGTCGGTGACCGGCGGCGTCGACCTGCCGTGGAACACGCGCATCTCGGGCGACGCGGCGTTCGGCTGGATGCGCCAGCACGCCGATTTCCTGCCGTACACGGTGAATCCCGCCCTCACCGCGCCGGTGCCGCCCCCGCGCGGTGACGCCGACGCGGGAATCGACACGACCGCCGCGACGCTGCGACTGGCGTCGCGTCCGATCGATCGTCTCCGCATCGACGCGAACATCCGCTACGACGACCGCGACAACAACACGCCGCGCGACGTCTACCAGTACGTCTCGGGCGACGCGCTGAGTCAGCAGGGCATCAACTCCGACCGCGCACGCCTGAATCTGCCGAACTCGTACCAACTCGTGGAGGGCCGCTTCGAGGCGGGCTACGAGATCTTCGAGCGCACGGAACTCTCGTTCGCCTACAAGCGCCAGGAGATCGAGCGCACCTACACGGAAGTCGATCACATCGGAGAGAACACCTACGAGGGGGCACTGCACAGTCGCCCGCTCTCGTGGCTGCAGATGCGCGTAGAGGGCGGCATTGCCGACCGCAACGGCTCCGAATACATGTACCAGTCGCCGCTGTTCCAGGGCTTCACGCCCGGCTACATCGGCAGCATCAAACCGCCCGCCCCGCTGTACGAGAACAACCCGCTGCTGCGCAAGAACGTCTACGCGGACCGCGAGCGCAGCCGCGTGCTCGGCCGCGTCGACCTGATGCCCCTCGATTCGTTCTCGATCGGTCTCGACGCCAGTTGGGTGACAGACGATTACGACCACTCGACGCTCGGGCTCACGCGGCGCGAGACGCTCAGCTCGACGGTGGATCTGTCCTGGTCGCCGATCGAGATCCTCACGACCTACGCCTGGTTCACCTACGACAATCTCCAGTCTGATCTGGACGGCCGGACCTTCGGGAACGTCGCAGAGGCGTTCAATCCGGAGCGCGACTGGTACGAGCGCGATGAGGACCACGTCTATACGGCCGGCGTCGGCGCCGAGTTGCACCTGCTCGACGATCAGTTGCGGCTGCGCGCCGATTACGTGTACTCGATGGCCGACACGGCGGTGCGCGTCCGCACCGGGCCGGCGCTTGCGCAGACGTCGCAGAACTTCCCGGACCTCGAGAGTCGGCTGCACGATTTCAACGTGAGCGCCGAGTATCAGTTGCGCGAGAACATCGCGGTGCGTCTGTCCTATCTGCTCGAAGACTTGAAGACG
>Ga0316603_10000781_pt1 | contig 16220 bp, 14 predicted proteins | sample OWC_soil_day10_n_FD_207649 | JGI IMG/M metagenome (GOLD analysis project Ga0316603, IMG submission 207649) | Wetland soil microbial communities from Old Woman Creek delta, Ohio, United States - OWC_soil_day10_noCT | ecosystem: Environmental > Terrestrial > Soil > Wetlands | place: USA: Ohio... | reverse complement strand
CTGCCGCTGTTCCACACCAACGCCCAGGCCTACTCGGTGCTGGCCTGCCTGTGGGCTGGCGCCACCGCGGTGGTGATGCCGCGCTTTTCGGCCAGCCGCTTCTGGGGCGTGTCGCTGGCGCACCGCTGCACCTGGACTTCGCTGGTGCCCTTCTGCGTCAAGGCGTTGATGGACCTGGCGGTGCCGGCGCACCACTATCGCCTGTGGGGCAGCGCCGTCAACGAGCCGCCCACCGATGCGCACTTCCGCGTCAAGACCCTCGGCTGGTGGGGCATGACCGAGACCATCACGCACGGCATCGTCGGCAGCCCGCACCTGCCGAACCGGCCGCTGTCGATTGGCCGGCCGGCGCCGGAGTACGGCATCGCCATCGTCGAGGACGACAGCGTGCCGGTGCGCGAGGCGCGCCATGTCGAGCCCGGCGGCAGCGGCCAGCTGCTGATCCGCGGCGTGCGCGGGCTGTCGCTGTTCCACGAATACCTGGCCAACCCGCGCGCCACCGCCGACAGCTTCGACCCCGACGGCTGGTTCCGCACCGGCGACATGATCAACATCCTCGACGACGGTAGCCTGCAGTTCGGCGACCGCAGCAAGGACATGCTCAAGGTCGGCGGCGAGAATGTCGCCGCCAGCGAGATCGAGCGCGTCGTGCTGCAGGTGGCCGGCGTGCACGAATGTGCGGTGGTGGCGAAGAAGCATCCGATGCTCGACGAGGTACCGGTGCTGTTCGTGCTGCCGGCCGCACATGCCGACATCGACCTGCTGGAGCGCATCCAGTCCGCCTGCGCGGCGCAGCTGGCCGACTTCAAGCGGCCGCACGAGGTGCGCATCGTCAAGGAGTTCCCGCGCTCGACGCTGGAAAAGATTGCCAAGGCCGAGCTGCGCCGCATGCTCGAGGCCGAGCCCCCCCGCCAACCCGAGCTGAGCCGATGAACACGAGCCCCGACCCCAAGACCCTGCAGCCGGCCGCGATGGTCGACAGCGACCACCCCCTGGTGCGCGACTTCGCCACGCGCCATGCCCAGGGCCGCGACGACCGCGAACGCGCGGTGGCGCTGTACCACGCGGTGCGCGACGGCCTGCGCTACGACCCCTACCGCATCGACCTGAGCGTGCACGGCATGAAGGGCAGCACCGCGCTGGCCAAAGGCTACGGCTGGTGCGTGCCCAAGGCGGCGGCGCTGGCCGCGGTATGCCGCGCCGCCGGCATACCGGCGCGCGTGGGTTATGCCGACGTGCGCAACCATCTGAGCACCGAGCGCATGCGCAAGAACATGGGCAGCGACCTGTTCGTCTGGCACGGCTACACCGACATCTGGCTGGACGACGCCTGGGTCAAGGCCACGCCGGCCTTCAACATGGAACTTTGCGACCGCTTCGGCCTGCTGCCGCTGGAGTTCGACGGCCGCGCCGATTCGATCTACCACCCCTTCGACCGCGCCGGCAACCGGCACATGGAGTACGTGGCGGTGCACGGCGCCTTCGACGACGTGCCGCTGCAGAAGATCCTGGACGCCTTTGCCGTGCACTACCCGAATATTCCGCTGGAAAAGAGCGCGCAGGACGGCGACTTCGAGGTCGACGCGGCCCGCGAGCATCCGGGCATTGCTTGACACCGCACCGATGCCACCGGCGCCGCCATGACGCTGCAGCACTACCTGACCCGGATGATCTGGGTATGCATCCTGCCTTTGCTGCTGCTGTCGGCGCTGTTTGCGATCGAGCGCGTTCGTGACCAGCGCGTCGAGGAAGAGCGTGCCGCGGCGCAGCTGCTGGACGCGGCACGGTCGATGCTGGACGACAACCTGCGCGCCAGGCTGTCGGGCCTGCAGACGCTCGCGGCTTCGCCGTTGCTCGACGACCCCGCGCGCTGGGTCGCATTCCATCTCGAGGCGAGCGGCTTCCTGGCGGCCTTCGGCAGCCATGTCGCGCTGATCGACTCGCAACGGCAGACGCGGCTGCACACGATGGTGCCGGTGGGCGCCGCGCCGCCCGCCGCGCCGACGCCGGCCGGCCGTTCCGCCGTCAGGCTGGCGCTGGAACGCGGCGTGCCCGCCGTGGGCGACCTGTTCGACGGCACGGTGGCGGGCGAGCCGATGGTTGGTCTGGCGGCTCCGGTGCGGCGCGACGACGAGGTCAACTTCGTGGTCGGCACGATCGTTCCGCTGCGCCAGCTGGATGGGCTGCTGGGCAACCTGCCGGTCGCCGCCGGGTGGAGCGTGGCGCTGTTCGACGGCCAGGGCAAGCTGCTCGCCAGGCGCGGCGCGGTCAGCGACCCGGCCGATGCCGACGACGACATGCGCGTCACCGGCACGCTGAACGTGGCGCCGTGGAGCGTCGAGGTGCGCGCCTTGCACCAGCTGACCACGCGCGGGCGCCAGCGCAGCGCAGCCCTGCTGGCGGCGATCGTGCTCGGCGGGCTGCTGGCCGCCTGGATCGGCGGTCGGCTGGCCAGCCGGCGCCTGGCCCGCTCGGTGCGCTCGCTGTCCGACCCGCCCGGCAGCCCGCAGCCGCCGGCCGAGATCATCGAGGTCCGCCAGGCGCGCAGCCTGATCGATGACGCCTTCGAGCAGCGCGAGCGCAGCGCCGCCGAGCTGCGCCTGCGCGAGGCCCAGTTGCTGAGCATCCTGGAGTCGGCCAGCGACGCGATCATCGTCACCGACGCCAGCCTGTCGATCTTGATGGCCAATACGGCGGCGCTGCGCTGCTTCGGCACGCCGCGCCACGCGATGGTCGGCACGACGCTGGAGCAGCTGTTTCCGCAGCGGCTGCGCCAGGCGCAGCGCCTGGCGGTCGAAGCTGCGGTCGCCGTCGACCCTGCGGCCCGCGGCGCGCCGGGGCCGCTGGAACTGATCGGCCTGCGCGCCGACGGCAGCGAGTTTCCGATCGAGGCGGCGCTGTCGGCCGTGCCCCGCGAGGACTCGCCCCTGATCACCGCAATCCTGCGCGACGTGACCGAGGCGCGACGCCTGCAGGCCGAGCTGCGCGCCTCGCAGGCCGAGCTGCGCAGCCTGATGGCCGAGCATCACCGGGTCGAGGACCGGGAGCGCCGGCGCATCGCTCGCGAGCTGCACGACGAGCTGCAACAGGTGATGGCAGCCATCAAGATGGACGTCGCCGCGATCGAGTCGGAGCTGGCCGCCGACCCGAAGCGCCTGGCGCCGCTGGTGGCCCGCCTGGACAGGTTGGCCGGCACCGCCGTCTTGTCGACACGTCGCATCGTCAACGACCTGCGTCCGCTGATACTGGAGGAGCTGGGCCTGCTGCCGGCGCTTGAAGCGCTTTGCCAGCAGTTCCAGGAGCGCACCGGCATCGCTGCCCGTGTCGCGACCCCGCAGCACGATGCCCATTGGCCAGCGGTCTCGGAGCAGATCGAGATCTGCCTGTACCGAGTGGCCCAGGAGTCACTGACCAACGTGGCCAAGCACTCAGGCGCCACACAGGTGGAGCTGCAGCTCACGGCACGGGCCGATGGCCTGTTGACGATGCAAATCCGCGACAACGGCCGCGGGCTGCAGCGCGAAGGCCGGCGCTGCCCGCTGGCATTCGGGCTCAAGGGCATGACCGAGCGTGTCAGGGCACTTGGCGGATCCCTGAACATCGAAAGCGGCCCGGGCGGCGGCGCCGTGGTCGTTGTGGAGGTCGGCCAGAGGCAGGTCGGGACGGCTGCGTGATCCGGCGCGGGGCGCTGCGCGCAGGCCGGCCCGGGAGCTCAGTGGTGCGCACGTACGCAGCGAAAGCCGATGTAGACCACCGCGGTGTCGGCGGGCTTGGACTGCAGGTGCTCGGCACGCATCTGCGCCTGGCCGTACCACCACGACCCGCCACGTGTGCGACGCTCGGCGTTGGCACTGGCGCCGGGCGGCTCGTCCACCCATTCCCAGACGTTGGCGCCCATGTCGTGCAGGCCGTTCACGCCAGCCGGCGTGGTGCTCACCCGCGCGTGCCCGTGGCCGCGCAGCAGCGTCGCGCCGTGCGCGATGGCCCGCGTGCGGGCTTCGGGCCCGCAGTCGTCCAGGCACTGCGCGCCGGCGGGCCGCTCGCCGGTGGGGAACGGGTAGGTCCGGCCGCGCTCGAAGGGCGGCGGCGGCGCGGCGCGCTGCTCGGTGTAGGCCGCCTGCAGCCATTGCGCATCGTTGGGCAGCCGGCCGCCGGCCCAGCGGCAGAAGGCCTGCGCCTCGTGGTACGTGAGGTGCACGGCAGGCTCGTCGTCGGCCGCGGCGCGGCCACCGCCGAAGGGCGTGCGCCAGGTCCAGCCCGGCTTCTTCACCCAGCCGGCTTCGTAGACCTCGCCGCCACCTTCGCGCTCGGCGCGCGTCAGCATGCCGGAGGCTTCGGCAAAGCGGCGGAACTGGCCCACCGTGGTCTCGGTGCGGGCGATGGCAAAGCCGCCCAGCAGCTGCCAATCGATGCGCGCCGCATCGGGCTGGGCCGCGGCGGCGGCCTGCAGGGCCATCAGAGCAGTGGCGAGCAGCAAGCGGCGCATGCCGGGCAGTCTACGGACGGCCCGATCACCCCATGCAGCGCAGGCCTTGCGGCGGCGCAGCTCAGCGCCGCCAGAACTGCGGCGTGAACAGCACCAGCAGCGACAGCAGCTCGAGCCGGCCGAGCATCATGCCGAAGGTGCAGACCCAGGTCTGGAAGTCGCTCAAGCCCTTGAAGTTCACCGCCGGGCCGACCTCGCCCAACCCCGGACCGATGTTGTTGACGCAGGCCACCACCGCGGTGAAGGCCGTCACCACGTCCAGCCCGCTGAACAGCAGCAGCATCGTCAGCGCCACCAGCGTGGCGCCGTAGACCATCATGTAGGCGATGACGTTCTGCATCAGCCGGCCATCGATGATCTGACCGCCCATGACCACCGGGTTGACCACGTTCGGGTGCACGATGCGTACCAGCTCGTGCCGCGCCTGCTTCAGCAGCAGCAGCATGCGCATCATCTTGATGCCCCCGCCGGTGGAGCCGCCGCAGGTAGCGAAGCAGCCCAGCAGGATCATCAGCAGCGGCGCGAAGGGCGGCCACTGCGCATAGTCCTGCGACGCATAGCCGGTGGTGGTGCCGACCGAGACCACGTGGAACACCGTGTGGCGCAGCGCCTCAGGGTAAGTGGCATAGGTGCCGCCGAGCCACAGGTACAGCGAAATCAGCAGCACCGTGCCGACCATCACGGCAACGAAGGCGCGTGCCTCGACGTTGCGCCACAGTGGACGCAGCGAACGCTGCTGCCAGGCGACGAAGTACAGCGCCACGCTGATGCCGGCCAGCATCATGAAGAATACCGCCACGCCCTCGATCAGGGCCGAGTTCCAGAAGCCGAAGCTGGCATCGTGCGACGAGAAGCCGGCCAGGCTCATGGTCGTGCACATGTGCATGAAGGCGTCGGCCCAGCTCATGCCCGCGGCGCGGTAGGCGAAGAAGCAGGCCACGCAGCCCACGAAGTACACCCCCCAAAGCCCGCGCGCCGTTTCGGCGATGCGCGGCGTCAGCCGCGCGTCCTTCATCGGGCCGGTCATCTCGGTCTTGAACAGCTGCGCGCCGCCCACGCCCAGAAGCGGCAGGATGGCCACCGCCAGCACGATGATGCCCAGCCCCCCCACCAGCTGCAGGAAGCAGCGCCACACGTTCACCGACAGCGGCAGTTCGTCCAGCCCGGTGAGCACGGTGGCGCCGGTGGCGCTGAAGCCGGACATGGCCTCGAAGTAGGCATCGGTGACGCTCAGCCCCGGAATCGCCAGCAGCAGCGGCAGCGCCGCGAAGGCCGGCAGCACCAGCCACACCAGCGCCACCAGCACGAAGCCGTCGCGCAGCTGCAGCTCGCGCCGGAAGCGCCGCGTCGCCAGGCTCAGGCCACCGCCGGCAGCGAAGGTTGCGCCGATGCCCACCAGGAAGGCGTTTTCTGCCGGATCGTGCTGCGCCAGCGCAAAGGTCAACGGCACCGCCATCACCAGCGAGAACAGCATCAGCACGCGGCCGATGAGCGCCGTCACCGCAAGCGGGGAGTTCATGAATCTCCCAAAAGGGCACAGGGCCAGCGGCCTGCGAGCCGCGGCAGCGCTTCGAGCGGACGCCGCGGAACCGGCTTCGCCGGGCCGCTGGCGTCGCCCCCCTGGGGGCCGAAGCCGGACTTGGGCAGCCCCTGCGGGCTGCCCGTGCCGGCCAAGGGACCGAGCCTCTGGCTCGGTGCGCCCTGCAAGGGAGCGCCGCAGGCGCTACGGGGGGGGGCCATGTCAGAAGAAGGTCGCGCCGACCTGGAACAGCTTCTCGATCTGCCGCACCATGCGCTTGCGCGGCACGAAGACAATGACATGGTCGCCGCTGCGGATCACCGTGTCGTGGTGCGCGATGATCACCTCCTTGGCCGGCATCAGATCCACGCCCGGGCCCTCACGCACGATGGCGCCGATCATCACGCCCGGCGGCAACGGCAGCTGGTCGATGCGCCGGCCCACCACCTTGGAGCTCTTTTCGTCGCCGCGGGCCACCGCCTCCAGCGCCTCGGCATCGCCGCGGCGCAGGCTGTACACCGCGGCCACGTCGCCGCGGCGCACGTGCGCCAGCAGCTCGCCGATGATGGTCTGCGCCGGCGACACCGCGATGTCGATCTGCGTACCCTGCCCCTGCACCAGGTCGGCATAGGCGCGGCGGTTGATCAGCGCCAGCACGCGCTGCGCGCCCATGCGCTTGGCCAGCAGGCAGGACATGATGTTGTCCTCGTCGTCGCTGGTCAGCGCCAGGAACAGGTCGGTGTCCTGCACGTTCTCGTGCTCCAGCAGTTCCTCGTCGGTGCTGTCGCCACGAAGCACCAGCGTCGGCGCGGGCAGTTGCGTGCTCAGGTACTCGCAGCGCTGTGGGTTGGTCTCGATCAGCTTGACCTGGCACTCGCGCGCGATGTGCCGCGCCAGGCGCAGGCCCACCCGGCCGCCACCGGCGATCATCACCCGGCGCACCGGCTGGTCGCGCCGATGCAGCGCATCGAGCACGCCGCGGATGTGCTCGTTGGCCGCCAGCACGAACAGCTCGTCGCCGTGCTCTATGCGCGTGCTGCCGTCGCACACCACCTGCCGGTCGTGGCCGAGCACGTCGCGCCGGTAGATGGCGACGATGCGCATCGGCAGGTCGGGCACCAGCTGCGGCAGGTCGGAGATGACGTGCTGAACCATCGGCCCGCCGTCCATCGCGCGCACCGCGATCAGGCTCACCCGCGCTTGAGAGAACTCCAGCACCTGCAGCGCCTCGGGGTACTGGATCAGCTTGCGGATGTAGGTGGTCAGGCTCTCCTCGGGACAGATCACCTCGTCCACGGCGAAGCCCTCGGGGCGCATCAGCGGGCTGCCGTCGGTGAACTCGGGGCTGCGCACGCGCGCGATGCGCGTCTGGATACGGAACTGGTCGTGCGCGATCTTGCAGGCCACCAGGTTGGTCTCGTCCAGCGGCGCGCAGGCGATCAGCATGTCCGCATCCTCGGCACCGGCCTCGCGCAGCACCGACGGTTGGATGCCATTGCCGACCACGCCACGCAGGTCCATGCGGTCCTGCAGCAGCGCCAGGCGCTGCGGGTCGGTGTCGATGACGGTGATGTCGTTCTGCTCAGACACCAGGCTTTCGGCCACGCTCTCGCCCACGCGCCCGGCGCCCAGGATGAGGATCTTCATGGCGGCGGATTATGGGTGCAGGCTCGGGCCGCGGCGCGCCCGGCCATGACACAGCAGCCGGCGCTGGCCAGCGCTGCCAGCGACGCCGCCCAGAACACCGCCGGCAGGCCAAAACGCTCGCTCAACGCGCCGCCGGCCACCCCGCCGACCACACCGGGCACGCCGTAGCCCAGCGTGGTGTACAGCGCCGAGCCGCGCGCACGCAGCCGGTCAGGGAAGTGTCGTGCGATCAGGCTGGTACAGGCCATGTGGTGCGCGGCAAAGGTCAGCGCATGCATCAGTTGGGCCAGCACCAGCACCGCCGGCACGCTGCCGAAGCCGGCCGTCAGCGCAAAGCGCGCGGCCGTGACCAGCGCCGCCAGCACCAGCCAGCGGTATTCGCCGAGGCGCGCGAAGTGCCGGCCGGCCAGCGCGAAGAACACGATCTCCACCGCCACCGACACGCCCCACAGCATGCCGACCGCCGGCTTGCCGTAGCCCAGGCTGTCCAGGTACAGCGAGAAGAAGGCATACAGCGCCGTGTGTGCCAGCACGGTGAGCATCACGCCGGCGAAGAACCAGCGTACCTCGGGCAGGCGCAGCACCGGTCCGATGCGCTCGCGCAGCTGCGGCGTGGCGGCCCGGGATTCGGCCGGCTCGGGCACGCGCCACGCGGCCCAGGCCAGCAGCACGAACACGCCGAAGGTGAACAGCGGCAACGCGCCGATGCCGGTGCGCTGCAACACGACGCCGAAGGACAGCACCGAAACGATGAAGCCCACCGAGCCCCACAGCCGCACGCGGCCGTAGCGCCGCGCATCGAGCCCGCGGCCGCCGTGCAGGTGCTTGAGCAGCAGCGTCTCGCCGATGGGCGTGAACGCGCCGTTGGCGAGGAACAGCGCCGCGATCACCAGCGCCAGCGGCCAGGCGCCGGCATCGCGCACCCACCACAGGCCCGCCGCCGCCAGGGCGCTGAGCACCGCCGCCAGGCGCAGCAGCGTCACGCGGCGCCCGCCATGGTCGGCCAGCCAGCCCCAGCCATAGGGCGCGACCACGCGGGTCCAGCTCTGCAGCGAGGCGAAGGCGCCGATGGCCAGCGTGGAATAGCCCAGGTGGCTCAACCACAGCGGCGAGTACGGGTTGAACAGGCCAACGAAGCCGTAATACCAGAGCCACAACGCGCCGAAGGGCGCGGTGCGGAAGCGTGTCGGGCTCACCCTGCGCCAATGGCGCCCGGAATCGGCGGCAACGGCAGGCGTACGTCGCCGCACTGCGCGCGGTGGCGCAGTGCATGGTCCATCACCACCAGCGCCAGCAGCGCCTCGGCGATGGGCGTGGCGCGGATGCCCACGCAGGGGTCGTGCCGGCCGAAGGTCTCCACACGCGTCGGCTGGCCGGCGCGGTCGATGGAGTCGCGCGGCACGCGGATCGAGCTGGTGGGCTTGATGGCAATGGACACCATCAGGTCCTGCCCGGTGGAGATGCCGCCGAGCACACCGCCGGCATGGTTGCTGCGAAAGCCCTGCGGCGACAGCTCGTCGCCATGCTCGCTGCCCTTTTGGGTGACGACGCCGAAGCCAGCGCCGATCTCCACGCCCTTGACGGCATTGAGGCCCATCATCGCGTAGGCGATGTCGGCGTCGAGCTTGTCGTACAGCGGCTCGCCCAGGCCCACCGGCATGTGCCGCGCCGTGACCGTGAGGCGCGCGCCGCAGGAATCGCCGGCCTTGCGCAGCGCGTCCATGTAGGTCTCGAGCTGGGCGATGACGCTGCGGTTGGCCGCAAAGAACGGGTTGTGCGGGATCTGCGCCTCGTCCTCGAAGGGGATGGTCACGTCACCAATCTGCGTCATCCAGCCGACGAAGCGCGTGCCGTGTTTCTGGGCCAGCCACTTCTTCGCCACCGCGCCGGCGGCCACCGTAGGCGCCGTCAGCCGTGCCGAGGCCCGGCCGCCGCCGCGTGGGTCGCGCAGACCGTACTTCTGCCAGTAGGTGTAGTCGGCATGGCCGGGGCGGAAGGTGTCGAGGATGTTGCCGTAGTCCTTGCTGCGCTGGTCGGTGTTGCGGATCAGCAGCGCGATCGGCGTGCCGGTGGTCAGGCCCTCGTAGACGCCGGACAGGATCTCCACCGCATCGGGCTCGTTGCGCTGGGTCACGTGGCGGCTGGTGCCGGGGCGGCGCCGGTCCAGGTCGGCCTGGATGTCGGCTTCGGCCAGCGCCATGCCGGGCGGGCAGCCGTCGATGACACAGCCGATGGCCGGGCCGTGGCTTTCGCCGAAGTTGGTGACGCGAAAGAGTTCGCCGAAGGTGCTGCCGGGCATGGGCGGGAGAGTCGGGCTAGGCGGGAACCGATGGTACCAAGCGTGCCGCGCCGCGGCCGCTTCGCTGGCCCCCCCCAAACCGCCTCAGGTGGCCGCGTGTTCGGTGATCGACGCTGTCGGCGGTCGTGCCGACGCAGGCACCTCGGCCAGCGCTCGCAGTGACGCGCAGGACGCTGCCATCTGTTCGAGCCGCTGCAGGGTGGTGGCCAGCGATCCCTCGACCCGTCGCGACAGCACCATCAACTGTTGGGCTTCGCGCATGCCTCGCTCCGCACGGCACACCAGCCTGTCAGTGGACAGGCGCATCGATTCGATGCGCCGCTCGTTCAGTCGCTCGGCGCCTCCGACCCGCTCACTGAGCTGGTGGCAATGCGTGATGTCGACCCCGGCGGCCGCCGCGAGCTCATCAGCCGACAGGTCTGCGGCTTTGGGCCGCGACGCGACCACCGCCCGAGCCGCTTCGCCCAGCGCCTGGCAGTGATGGGCCAGTGACAAGAGACGTGAACGCAAGGCGGCCATCAACTGCAGCGTTTGCACTTCCTCGTCGTGTATCGCGTCGAGGTCGGCGCTCGCCCGTTCGGCATCCTTGATGTCCGAGTCGAGCATGCCGCACAGCGAGATGGTGCGTCGCGCGATTTCGTTCGTCGCGGCGCGGACTTCGATTGCCTCCAACTGCATGGCCAGGTGGGCATCGGCAAGTTCGCGCGCGCTGCGCGTCACGACGCCGGCATGCTGCCGCGCCGAGTCACGCAGGTGCGCCATGCCCTCCGCGGCCGCGTCGAGGGCCGCCAGCGCCTGACCGAGTTCGTCCGAACCGAAGCCCCCGCAACGCAGGTGCGGCGCGCCGCTCGCCATGTCCTGGGCGCCGCGGCGCAGCCGATCCAGGCCCGCGAAGAGCGCCATCCAGGCGCAAGCCCCCAAATAGAGCGTTGCCAGGAAAACCATGGCCAGCACTCCCAACGGGGCCCAGCGCGGGACCGCTTCAAGCCCGGACCGCCCGTCCATCAGGCCGCGCAGCGGCTCGAGTCCAGCGATGCCGACCCGCGACGTCGACCCGTTCATCAGCAGCACCAGCAGCGCCAGCAGCGGCAGCCAGGCGACCAGCAGCAGGACCAGCAGCTTGCGACGCAGGCTCAGCTGGCGCATCAGCCACAGCCCAAGCGCCCAGATCGAGAAGCCGGCCTGCGGCACGATCGCGGGCGACGCTGCGTACGCGGAGAGGGAGTTGTCCGTCATTGGGGAAGTTCGGCCCGCCGGCGCCATCGCGCCGTTCCGGAGGGCGGCCTGTGCCCGGGATATCGGATCGACGCAGACACACTTGAGCCGATTCAGTCCGCCGCCTCGGCCAGGCCGACGAATGGACCACAATGACCGAGCCCGCAACCTTCGAGCACGCCATGTCCGGATACGCCGACCCCGGTTTCGACACGCTGGCCCTGCACGCCGGGGCCGCCCCCGACCCCGCCACCGGCGCGCGCGCGGTGCCGATCCACCTGAGCACGAGTTTCGTGTTCCAGAACAGCGAGCATGCGGCCAGCCTGTTCAACATGGAACGCTCGGGCCATGTGTACAGCCGCATCAGCAACCCGACCAACGCCGTGCTGGAGGAACGCGTGGCCGCGCTCGAAGGCGGCAGCGGCGCCATTGCCACCGCCAGCGGCCAGGCGGCGCTGCACCTGGCCGTGGCCACGCTCGCCGGCGCCGGCTCGCACATCGTGGCGAGTTCCGCGCTCTACGGCGGCAGCCACAACCTGCTGCACTACACGCTGGCACGCTTCGGCATCCATACCACCTTCGTCAAGCCCGGCGACATCGATGGCTGGCGCGCCGCCATCCGCCCCAACACCCGGCTGCTCTTCGGCGAGACGCTGGGCAACCCCGGGCTGGACGTGCTGGACATCCCCACCGTCAGCGCCATCGCGCACGACGCCGGGCTGCCGCTGCTGGTGGACAGCACCTTCACCACGCCATGGCTGATGAAGCCCTTCGACCACGGCGCCGACCTGATCTTCCACAGCGCCACCAAGTTCCTGTCGGGCCACGGTACGGTGATCGGCGGGGTGCTGGTGGACAGCGGCCGCTTCGACTGGGATGCGTCGGGCCGCTTCCCCGAAATGAGCGAGCCCTATGCCGGCTTCCACGGCATGGTGTTCAGCGAAGAAAGCAGCGTCGGCGGCTTCCTGCTGCGCGCGCGGCGCGAGGGCCTGCGCGACTTTGGCGCCTGCATGAGCCCGCACACCGCGTGGCTGATCCTGCAGGGCATCGAGACGCTGCCGCTGCGCATGGCGCGGCACGTGGAGAACACGCGCAAGGTGGTGGCCTTCCTGGCCGCGCACCCGATGGTGGCCAGCGTCGGCTACCCCGAACTGGACGGCCACCCCAGCCAGGCGCTGGCGAAGAAGCTGTTGCCGCGCGGCTGCGGCTCGGTGTTCAGCTTCGACCTGAAGGGCACACGCACGCAGGGGCAGGCGCTGATCGAAGCCTTGAAGATCTTCTCGCATCTGGCCAACGTGGGCGACTGCCGCTCGCTGGTGATTCACCCCGCCAGCACCACGCACTTCCGCATGGACGATGCCGCGCTGGCGCAGGCCGGCATCACCGCGGGCACCATCCGTCTGAGCATCGGGCTGGAGGATGCGGACGACCTCATCGACGACCTGAAGCGTGCGCTGAAGACTGCAGAGAGGGCGGCATGAAGCTCGACGTCCAGGGCCGCCAGGCCTATGCCTACACCGGCGGCAAACCCTTCGACCCCGCCTTGGCCTGCGTGGTGTTCATCCACGGCGCGCTGCACGACCACAGCGGCTGGACGCTGCTCGCGCGCTGGTGCGCGCACCACGGTTACGGCGTGCTGGCGCTGAATCAGCCGGGCCACGGCCGCAGCGCCGGCCCGCCGCTGCCCAGCGTGGAGGCACTGGCCGACTGGACGCTGGCACTGCTGGACGCCGCCGGCGCCCAGCAGGCCACGCTGGTGGGCCACAGCATGGGCTCGCTGATCGCGCTGGAAGCTGCGGCGCGTGCGCCCGCGCGCATCACCCGCCTGGTGCTGCTGGGCACCGCCTACCCGATGAAGGTGAGCGACGCGTTGCTGAACACGGCGCGCGAGGCGCCCTACCGCGCCATCGACATGGTGAACGCGCTGTCGATCAGCACACCGGCCAGCAAGCCCAGCTACCCCGGCCCGGGCATGTGGGTGCATGGCAGCAACCGCGCGCTGATGCGCAACATGCAGGACGCGCAGAAGGAACTGAACCTGTTCGAGCACGACTTCCGCCTGTGCGACGCCTACCGTGGTGGCGCCGCCGCCATGGCCAAGGTGAACTGCCCGACCACGCTGATCGTCGGCGAACGCGACCAGATGACACCGCCCAAGGCCACCAAGGAACTGGCCGCAGCGCTGAAGGCCAAGGTGCTCACCGTGCCGAGCGGCCACCACCTGATGGCGGAGGCGCCGGATGCGGTGCTGGCCGGGTTGCGCGGGGCGTTGGGGGTTTGAATCTGGGCCTGTCGCATAACCGGATGCGCTGCAGGGCAGGCATAGCAGGCTGCGCCTGACGGGCCGATTCGGATCAAGTCGAGCCTCGCAATCCGGTTCGTGCCAGCATCTTCGCGGTCCCATGCGTTCGCCGTCCAACCCCTACGCACTTCGCATGCGCCTGATGCTGCTCTTGGGCTGCGGCGCCGCGGGTGCCATCGTCGGGTTCGTCGGCAGCCACCTGACCGGCAGCGACATCGGGTACGTCGCGGTTCCCCTGTTCATCGCCGTCGCGTGGCTCTTCGTCGCCGATCCCTCCAAATGCGCGCCACCGAAGGCTCCATCCGACCCTGTTCGCCCCAGCAGCGAGCACGATGCGCCCTGACAGGCTGTTGAAGTTCGGATCGAGTGGACAACCCGTGGCACTGCTGCCGCCGCAGCAAAGGTCCAGCATGTGCGCTCGACAACCGTCACCGCCGCGTGTGGCCGATCTCGGTGCAGTGCCGCGTGCTCGAGGCCAGCGTGGCCGAATACCGCCACGAGGACCTTGTGCAGACCTCCAGTCCAGCGTAGCGGCGCCACCTCAGCGACGGTGCTTGGCCGGTGCACATCAAGGCCATCCACGCCGAGACCTACGGCAGCTACGTTTGGCCGCGGACGTGGAAGGAACTGCTGGCCAGGGGCATCCGGGTGGGCAAGGAACGGGTTCAGGCGCTTATCCAACTGCATGGCATCTGGGCCAAGGGCAAGCGCCACCCTCACAAGCAGGCCGGGCTGATCTTCCACAGCGACAGGGGCAGCCAATGCGCCAGCCGGGACTTCCGCGATGTGCTGGTCGAGTACGGTATCGCGGCCTCGATGAGCCGGCGCGGCTACGGCTGGGACAACGCGCCCCTTGGCGCGGCGCTGAGGCACACTCCTCTTCCCCAATCCGAGGCACCTCAGCATGGCCACCGTTCCCCTGCCCGCCGATGCGCAAGCCGATCCGCGCGTGAAGGCCGTCTTCGACGACATCCGCGCCACGCGCAAGACCGATTTCATCAACAACCTGTGGCGCGCGCTGGCCTTCGACCCGCCGCTGCTGGAACGCACCTGGGCCGACGTGAAGGCGCTGATGGCGACGCCCACGCTGATCGACCCGCTGACCAAGGAGATGGTCTACCTCGCCGTGTCCATCGCCAATGCCTGCAGCTACTGCGTGCATTCGCATACTGCCGCGGCGCGCGCCAAGGGCATGAGCGAAGCACAACATGCCGAGCTGCTGGCGATCGTCACGCTGGCCGCGCGGACCAACCACCTGGCCAACGGCCTGCAGGTGCCGATCGACGACGCCTTCGATGCCGCCAGGCCAAGCTGAGGGGCGGTCCGCGTGCGCCGCAAGTTGCTGCTGTCGCTGCTGGCACTGCTGCTCAGCGGCGGGGCCATCGCGGAGCCGGCCGCGCCGCTGACGACCGAGGCACGCGAACGACTGCTCGCACTCGACCCCGAGCGTGTCGACGATCGGCAGGTACGCGAGCTGCTCGCCCTGGCGCCGGCGCCGCGCGTGCTGCTGTTCAAGGGCAGCCTGGGCGCCGACATGGAATCTTTCGGCGCCTTCCTGCAGCGCATGGGCTATCCGCCGCAGCAGCTGCGCAATCCAGCCACGGGCCGCTACTCCTACAGATTCCAGTGGAACGGCTGCAGCTGCGTGGAATGCGAGGCCCTGGCCGGAAGCATCCATCAGCTGGTGCGCAACGATGGCATGGCGCCGATGCTGGTCGGCCACAGCGGTGGCGGCGTCACCGTGGGCCGCATCCTGCAGCTGCTGGCCGCCGCCGACGGCGCGGTGCCGCGCCTACCCTTTGCCGCCACGCTGGGCACGGGCGCGCTGCTGCGTTGGGCCCCCGCCTTCCCAGGCTGCGCGGCCGATGTTCCGCGCCTGGGCCTGGTGCCGGCGTCGGTGCAGCAGTTCACCGGCTACCGCATCGCCGGCGACCCGTTCACATCGCTGATGGGCTTCGGCGACTTCCGCGCCATGGGCGGTGGCGCTGTACAGGCCGACGTGCGCAACGTGCTGCTGCCGGCGCAGGTGAGCCACGTCAATGCCTTCGAGGTCGATGGTTATGCCGAGCACCCAGTGGTGCGCGCCTGGATCGACGCCTACCGGCCGGGCAGCATTACGCCGTTGCCCGATGCGCCCGGGCTAGACCTGACGAACTTGCGCCACACTGCTGACCTGTGGCACAGCCTCAGGACGCACTGGGCGTTGCAGGCCCAGCAGTGGGCGGCACGGCCCGGCAGCGCCGCGGACTGATGCCAAGTGGCGTTCAAACGTCAAGAATTGCGCGGCAGGATGCGGCGCATGGCAGTCCTTCAACGGCTTCGACGAGGCACACGCTGTCCGCCAGCGGAGTGGCCAACTCCGTTCAGCCAGATTTTTATTCACTCCGTTGGCCACCCCGCTGTCGGCCAGATTCCGTGGTCCGCAAAGGCCGCTGAGCGCAGCGGCGTGCGAAGGCCGTGTTCCTGCTGCCGAAGCGCGCTGCGGGTGCCGGCAAAGCCGGCGAGGGGGTGGCCGGCAGAGTGAATTTGGGCTGAACGCAGCCGGCTACCCCCTCGTCGGCTTTGCCTGAAGCGGCGCCAGAACGCAACGAGAACAGCGAGCCTGAAATGAAGGGCGGCCAAGCGCCGCCAGCAGCCGCCGGCTTCTATCGTTGTGATCGCCGCTCGGAATGAGCCGCGCTTCAGCGCATCTCGAACAGCTCCTGGTGGAAGTGGGCTTCCGGCAGCCCCAGGGCCGTCAGGCTCGTCTTCA
>Ga0316603_10000780_pt1 | contig 16260 bp, 15 predicted proteins | sample OWC_soil_day10_n_FD_207649 | JGI IMG/M metagenome (GOLD analysis project Ga0316603, IMG submission 207649) | Wetland soil microbial communities from Old Woman Creek delta, Ohio, United States - OWC_soil_day10_noCT | ecosystem: Environmental > Terrestrial > Soil > Wetlands | place: USA: Ohio... | reverse complement strand
TGATTTTATTTCCCTCTGCAAAATAGAAGTTAGCAGGATTAACACCAAATACATTCTTATAAAAATCGTCAGGAAGCCTTTTCCCACTCTCGTCAATTTCCCAGGTCCCATAATTTTTCCATCCATGCCCTGTAACCATCTTTTCAAAGTTCTCCTGACTAATTCCGCCACCATCTCCGAAGCAACGGCCTTGATTGTCAAACGCATAATTAGCAGTATGATTATCCAAACAATTTTCCCATTTCGAATACAAAGATTCGTCTTCTTTATCAGAACATCCGGTAATACCAAGTACAGAGAAAATAACTAAAAGTAGACTAAATTTAATTCTAATGTCTTTCATATTTTTAAAATTTAAATAGTTGATTGCGTTTATAATTAAATGAACATTTAGTCAAAATCTTGCATGACAATTACACTTTTTTTTAAACAATTTTCTATTCCCAGCACGAGATCATGCTATTGCATTAAATTTGATGAAGAGAATGTTCGAATTATATCTAATAAATTATCAATTTCAATTCCATAAGGTACAATTAAGAGAATGCAGTGTCCCAGTTGGCGATCTTAGCGTTGTCCATTTCAATTCCATAAGGTACGATTAAGAGTTTCTGGAGACTTATCACCCATCTCATTTCTTCTGTCATTTCAATTCCATAAGGTACGATTAAGAGTTAATGGTGAATGTTATAGTTTGAATGCCCGCATTTTTATTTCAATTCCATAAGGTACAATTAAGAGATTTTTTGAAAAGCCATCAAACGGAATGGATTAAAAGTATTTCAATTCCATAAGGTACAATTAAGAGTCCAAATGCATCGAGTATCTCGTATACATATTTGATTTCAATTCCATAAGGTACAATTAAGAGTCCAAATGCATCGAGTATCTCGTATACATATTTGATTTCAATTCCATAAGGTACAATTAAGAGACATTACGTATTAAAGGTAACGCTTATGCAGATGGATTTCAATTCCATAAGGTACAATTAAGAGAATATAAAACGATTTTTCCTCTCTCCGGATTTATCATTTCAATTCCATAAGGTACAATTAAGAGTTTTGATGATTCAACACTGAGCACCCACTTTATCATTTCAATTCCATAAGGTACAATTAAGAGTCCGATAATGTGACTCACTATTACTTAGTAACCTATATTTCAATTCCATAAGGTACAATTAAGAGCGAATTTCGCGAAATGTTCGACCACGCCGAAGCCATTTCAATTCCATAAGGTACAATTAAGAGAAAAACTACTTTTTTGCTCTACTACGTTTTCTTCGGATTTCAATTCCATAAGGTACAATTAAGAGCCCTGGAAGCGCTAATAGCTAAACTAAAATAAGCAATTTCAATTCCATAAGGTACAATTAAGAGTACATTTTAGTACTGTTCGCCATTATGGCCGACCTAATTTCAATTCCATAAGGTACAATTAAGAGTTACTTTATTACCGCCGCTGTAATCTATGTTTGTGTTATTTCAATTCCATAAGGTACAATTAAGAGTTAGATTCATTCTTACGGCGAATTGATTCAAGCTTATTTCAATTCCATAAGGTACAATTAAGAGTGGTTGATGATTACAGCATGTACATGAATGCTGAGTATAATTTCAATTCCATAAGGTACAATTAAGAGTAAAGATATGGGTTGAAGGTTTTAGAGCTATATGTAATTTCAATTCCATAAGGTACAATTAAGAGTTTCCGTTTCTGCTCCGTTACTTTGCAGTTGCACTATTTCAATTCCATAAGGTACAATTAAGAGAATAAAATATTGCTTGGTAAAATGCGTAATTCTGCAATTTCAATTCCATAAGGTACAATTAAGAGTGTAATCTGGCTGAACTCTCAGGCAATGTATGTCCATTTCAATTCCATAAGGTACAATTAAGAGAAAGCCCTTTGGAACGCTACAGATCGTTGTTGCGGAATTTCAATTCCATAAGGTACAATTAAGAGAACAAAGGATCTAACATACAGTGAAGCCGTTTATTTATGATTTCAATTCCATAAGGTACAATTAAGAGTTTTTAAGTCTTTAAGAAGCGCTTCTCTTTCCTCATTTCAATTCCATAAGGTACAATTAAGAGTTACTAATCATTTCATTAATGCCTTCATTACAATATTTCAATTCCATAAGGTACAATTAAGAGGTAAACATGTCTTAGACACCAAGAACTTTAAAGAGATTTCAATTCCATAAGGTACAATTAAGAGTTCCTGAAGGATGTTTAGCAAAGCTTCTTTTTGTTCATTTCAATTCCATAAGGTACAATTAAGAGGAGGATTTGTGCGTAAAAGTTAACTGCACAGAGTATATTTCAATTCCATAAGGTACAATTAAGAGTCCATGCACCTTTCAGGCACTACAAATACTATTGCATTTCAATTCCATAAGGTACAATTAAGAGGAGCAATGCATAAAGTATTTCGTCAGAAAAGCGAAAATTTCAATTCCATAAGGTACAATTAAGAGATTATTGGAAGATGAAATTTATTGGAATCACAATATTATTTCAATTCCATAAGGTACAATTAAGAGAGCATCCCATAATAATTTCTTAGCTGCTCTTCCTTCATTTCAATTCCATAAGGTACAATTAAGAGAATTTGAAAGTAAAAATGAATTGATCTATTGTCAATTTCAATTCCATAAGGTACAATTAAGAGGATGGTTAGCATCTCAAAGTGATATTTTGGCTGAAGATATTTCAATTCCATAAGGTACAATTAAGAGCAAAGATGAAAACAATATCAGCAATTATGGTATTGATTTCAATTCCATAAGGTACAATTAAGAGAAACAGCAATGAGTCTAAACGCTTTTTCCATCTTTCATTTCAATTCCATAAGGTACAATTAAGAGTGTTCTGTGTATAACATCTATCTTATAACCGCTTATATTTCAATTCCATAAGGTACAATTAAGAGGCTAGTAGAGATCTTCTCGTTTCGTTTTGCTCCAATTTCAATTCCATAAGGTACAATTAAGAGGTTGTAATTGCGAAAATGATAATGGCAATAAGTACATTTCAATTCCATAAGGTACAATTAAGAGCTGATAAATGACCGTCTATAAATCATGTTTTTTCATTTCAATTCCATAAGGTACAATTAAGAGATAGTAGCGTAAGGCATTAAGTAATCATTTACCTGCAATTTCAATTCCATAAGGTACAATTAAGAGCGTTGTAATTGCGAAAATGATAATAGCAATGAGCACATTTCAATTCCATAAGGTACAATTAAGAGCTAATTGCTGAGCGTTATCTGAGCTATATGGCTATTTCAATTCCATAAGGTACAATTAAGAGTTTAGATCAAATTGTTTTGTTTTATTCATATGAAGTATTTCAATTCCATAAGGTACAATTAAGAGCCTCTTTTTCTCTTTCGGTAAGGCAAGTATTAAGCTGATTTCAATTCCATAAGGTACAATTAAGAGCCAAAATTAATCGCCTTAAGTTGATCTAAAGTAAATTTCAATTCCATAAGGTACAATTAAGAGTTGCACGATAACTTTTTATTGATACCGTTATTCTATTTCAATTCCATAAGGTACAATTAAGAGGCTTTCCTGACTGCAATCAACAAGGATTATATTACATTTCAATTCCATAAGGTACAATTAAGAGTTAATTGCGTATAAGCGCTGCGGGGTGTTGATCGATTTCAATTCCATAAGGTACAATTAAGAGTACTTTATCTACATAATATCTTCCGGTTCTGTCCATTTCAATTCCATAAGGTACAATTAAGAGCAAGTCAATAACAGCATTCAGTACGCTTGCATTAGATTTCAATTCCATAAGGTACAATTAAGAGTTATTATCCTGAACAATGAAGAACATCTTTCTGCCTTATTTCAATTCCATAAGGTACAATTAAGAGACAAAGATTTTTTTCAACAGCATCCATATACTTCATTTCAATTCCATAAGGTACAATTAAGAGCGTTACCGTATTTATCCCATGCGGTTATTGCTGAATTTCAATTCCATAAGGTACAATTAAGAGCATTCAGCGTTATTACGCAAATGCTTCCCTGAGCGATTTCAATTCCATAAGGTACAATTAAGAGTCCTGTATCTGAGGGATAAACTCATCGCCAATCGATTTCAATTCCATAAGGTACAATTAAGAGAAGGCATGAACACCACTTCGTCCGGCCACTGATTCATTTCAATTCCATAAGGTACAATTAAGAGCTTTATGAGCATGAACAAAGCAAAGTTATCCGCTATTTCAATTCCATAAGGTACAATTAAGAGCACGAAGCAAATGCTTACTCTTGTCAACATGACGGCATTTCAATTCCATAAGGTACAATTAAGAGGACCGGTAACCCCTCAAGATCATAATACTCAATAAATTTCAATTCCATAAGGTACAATTAAGAGAATAACCGGGGTAAGTGATACCGCTCGCGTAGATTTATTTCAATTCCATAAGGTACAATTAAGAGTTAACATTGTGGACAGTAACGTGATAATAGCAGAGCTATTTCAATTCCATAAGGTACAATTAAGAGTGGAAGACCGCAGTTTTAGAGGGAATTGTAAGTATATAATTTCAATTCCATAAGGTACAATTAAGAGTTACAGACTTCTATTTTGTGCCTTATCGATTGCTTATTTCAATTCCATAAGGTACAATTAAGAGACGGAGGTCGTTGAAATACAAGAGGCCATGATAATGATTTCAATTCCATAAGGTACAATTAAGAGGTTTATCAATATGTTGAAAAATATTTATCTTTTTATTATTTCAATTCCATAAGGTACAATTAAGAGCTTATGATTCGATATTTACTCCTCGATATGTGCAAATTTCAATTCCATAAGGTACAATTAAGAGAAATTACTTCAACTGCAGCGGGTGAAACTACAAAATTTCAATTCCATAAGGTACAATTAAGAGTTTCTTACCTTATTCTGAATATGATTCTAATCGTTATTTCAATTCCATAAGGTACAATTAAGAGAAATTACTTCAACTGCAGCGGGTGAAACTACAAAATTTCAATTCCATAAGGTACAATTAAGAGAAAAAGCCGGATGACGATTACAAGGGGGGGACTAATTTCAATTCCATAAGGTACAATTAAGAGCATTAGCGATTGAAGCATCAACATCTTCTGGAGCATTTCAATTCCATAAGGTACAATTAAGAGCTTCATATTGCTCTTTCGTAACGGAAGCAAGTGTGATTTCAATTCCATAAGGTACAATTAAGAGCCTTCGATCGACACAAGGAGTCACCTTGATTATCAATCGAATAGCTAATGCAAAAATAGTAAATTTCTTCTAAAAAAGTGTCGATCACCAGTTGTATAAAAATCACTGGTGACCGACATACATGTTAAATACTTGATTTTCAATAAGTCAAAGAACTAATATTATTATTCGGAGAATAGTATGAGACGTTTCTATGCTGACTGACAACTGTCTATAAAAAAATATCTATGCTACTACGCTCTTTTCCAACGATTTGCTTCTCAGTCCAGGTAACGTCTCTTCCTTTGAAAATTATTATGCTATCCTGGTCTTCATTCATAAATTTCTTAGCTAAAAGTAGTAGTTCGTGAAGCCTGACTTCGGATATCTCTCCCTCAAAAACTGAATTCTGAATCCAATTGAGGTATTTACGGCAAAGTTTAAGCATCTTTGCCACTCGCTTTTCGCCAAAATCATAAACAAGAATCACATACATAACTACCAGTACATTTTAAAAGGTTTATAATCTTCTATTTTAAGCAAATGCTTAGACAGTTTATAGCATTCCAGCTTTATGAGATGCCGGTAACTAACGTTACGTTTCAAACTGCGATGCTGAATGGTTTCTTGAAGTCTGTCTTCCAAAGCCTTTACAAAGATCTTTTTCCCTGTGGAGTTCAGCAAACATTTATTCAGCTTCTTATCAAAATGCTTTTCCTGAATTTCTTTCTTGTTAAGCACTTTAAATATAACACGGTCAACTATAATTGGTTTGAATATTTCCGCTACATCAAGAGCCAGAGAATATCTTCTTTCGCCTGGAGTATGAAGAAAACTGATCGTTGGGTTCAACTGAGTCTGATGAATAGCACGCAAACAAAGCGTATAGCAAATCATATTCCCAAACGAGATTAATGCATTCACCTCATTACGTGGAGGCTGTTTGGTACGATTACCCATTTCAAAGTCGTTCAATATCAGGTTAAACGCATCATAATAAGTCTGACGAATCATACCTTCAATTCCCATCAATTCCTCCACAGTGTTCGATTCAGTAATCTTCAGAGAATAAGCCTTCATCAACTCCATGATATCTTCCATGTCCTTCCCTCGCCTATTGTAATACTGCAGATTCTTCAGCATATTAAAGGCAGCTCCTTCAATAAACTTCTGAGCAATGACAATTCTCCTCTTCTTATCCTGATAAGCAGAAGTCTGGGCCAGCAACATTCTTCCCGACAACAAAGAATCTCGAGGCATAAACGAGCCTGTATAATTCTCATAATAATCAAAGAAGTGCACCGAAATATCTTTCTGGCCGAGGAAGTTAAACAAAGCACTGTTGGCCGTTAACGAACCAAAAGCGTAAAACTCATTTATATCCTCCACAGGAAGATAGCGCGGACTAGCATGCATATCCGTTCCGGCTTCAGGATCAGATACCGGAGTAAACTTCAAAGTATTATCTCTTCTCTCTAAAACACCCGGATTAAATAAATAATAAGTTTTCTTCATTCTTCTTCCTCCCTGCTGTAACAAAAGTCATAATAACTACAATTCTTGCAAATCCGTTTTTTCTCCAATGGCGGACATTGTTCACTCTCAATAATGCTCTTTATTTCCTTTTCCATAGAAAGAATTTCTTCCCTGTCAATATCAGAGAGCATAACAGCTTCAGTCTTTCTTAGCACCGGATATTCAAGAATGCCAGTAGCACCGATAATTCCATTTCTTTCGAACACAAACAAGTAATATTTCAATTGCCACTCATGTGCACGGTCTATCTTGTCCGACTTCTTTATTTCATGAATCACCTTGTTTCTCGGATCGTAAAAATCCACCTTAATTCCGTCAATCTCCACCTCTTCATACTTAGAGGAACGTTGCGGATAAGCTTCTTCATGAATCAGAGTACCTTCAAAGACCAGATCGGAAGTATGCTCCATATTTATCCCATTCGCAAACAGCCAGAGCTTTCGTTTGCAAACCTGATAATAGTTGAAATGGGTTCCTGTTATTTGCATAGAGTCTTAGAATCATAGTATTGAGAAGAACTTTATTGGTAAGAAGTTCTTCTCAATAATTTATTTTAAGCTTTTTGATTCTCATAATCAAAAGACATCATTCTTTCAATTAGTTGTTCCTCTGCTCGTTCAATTGCATCTGCACTTTCATTTACTGTAACAATGTAATTTGAGCAAGGAAGAGTTACAAAAACATCTGCCCCAGCTGTTTCATCTATGATAGGCTTCGCAGAAGGTTTTTCTGACTCTTCAACCAACTTAGCTCTTATAGCTCCAGCTAGTTTATTTGCATTATCGCTTACAGCAATAGCAAGGGTTTCCATTAAACTGAAAGTTCGTGCCTGATTGGAAGTTATACGCCAATTTAATAAAGCATTAGCTAATGCAGGAATTACTTTTTCTCGTTCTTCTTTTGGTAAAACAACACATTTACCAAAGACATTTTCACTTTCAACCCATCCCGCAGTTTTCAATTCTTCAATCTTCTCTTTTGATAATTCCGGTTCGTGTTGGTTTGTTGAAACACTAAACAAGGTTCGTAGATCGATAGCTACATCATATACAAACAATCCACTTGTTCTTGCATTATCCGGTATCCAATTTCTGCGAGGAAGAGTTCTGTTATTCTCAGATAAAAAAGCTTCAATTTCTTCTTCTGATAATAATTTGTCCCCCAACCTTACATTCACAGGATTTGAATCGGGTTTATCACTGCGATCAAACGTAAGATTTTCTTTATATGTACCTGCTAATAAAGGGTGCAAAGGACGCATAGCCGATATTGACAATGGACTTCTTCTTTTTACAGTGATCCCATCTCCGGCTCTCATCCATCCACCTAATAACTGATCAATATAGGTAGGATCACAAGGTGACCAGGGCTCCTTATTTTCTAATTCTTTTTTAGTGCTAACATTATAATTAAATGTTATCGGCGCCATTTGTACATTCAAACCTGAAGTAAATGCATCAAGGATTGAACGTTTTACTTGCTGACCACTTGAATATGCTACATACTTACCAAATAATTGATCATAATATGTTTTCTGACCATCTTGAACACAAAACACTGTGTGCTCTGCATGTTTTAATACTCTTAAATAAATGTAAGGATTCATATTTCTTTGTTTTTTAAGATTTTTGATTTATTGCTACGTATTGAAATCTAATTAAAGTTAGAAAATAAGGAACATTATCAACAGGCATATCATGTACTAACTTTACAGTATTTATAAACACCACTGATAAAAGAACATCTGAACTTCCTGAAACAATTGAAGTCATACCTTCAATAAATTGCTTTCTATTTACTGATTTTAATAAGTTTGTAACTTCCTGACTTTTTGTCTTTTTAGCATTCTTATCACTCGATGAGTACGTATTGAGGGCTATCGCTATTTGAAGTGACTTATCCCATAATTCTTCATTGTTTAACATAGATAATAACCAAATTTGATATGTATTAAAATTAATTCGTTTTTCTTCGTCGTCATTATATTTAGGCATAACTCCTTTATCCAGGCTATCTCTAAATCCTTTAGGTTCCAATGCATTTACGCCTATTACTCCCATCTGGCAAGCTTTCGTAAATCCAATAGCACTACCAAATAAATTCTCCGACAAATTTTTATTAGTTGTTCCAAAGTACTTTATATATAATTCAAACGGTGCCCGTATTTTAGGCAGCTCAAAAGGTATAAACCCGACTGTTATGTTTGTCTGTCCTAGACTATACACATAAGCTGTTATTGTTGAATCCGGATAGTTACACGCAATGCCTATCAGAACTTTAAGCCATGATTGCGTTGTTACTTCCATATCTCCATTTTTCATAGTTCCGAAAGGATCAAAAGATGCTAAAGGCCTCAATTCGTCATAAGAATCTTGATTATACCTGTGAGCAACCCATTGCCCATTCCATGTATTTATCTGATTTCCCCGTAATTCTGGTAACTTGTTCAAATATCCTCTATAGTATTCCCATCCTTCGTATATGTCCAGCAATATTTGTTTATTATCAAAAAACATAGATAAGCCACTCTGAACACCTATTCCAAAACCGCTACCTATCCACGATAAGTAAACTTCCTCCTCTTTTAAAGGAAGTTTCATGTTGGTAATTTGACCAGAAGTAGTTGCTGTAATATCAAGAGAGGGAAAACCTATTGCTATACTAGCATCGGCTTCTTCATTTTCAATTTTATCTATTGTTTTTAAAAAACGTTCTTTTCTCTTTTCAATAGATTCATAAGGGATTTTACCAGACCTCATTTTATCCCAACTAATCTTAGGGTTTTCCAAAGGCGAGTTCCCTGCAGACATTAGATATTTATTATGATTGTAAAATATTTCATAATATTTATCAACAAAGAACTCCTTTGCCGAGTAATTACTTTTATGCTTTTCATTATAAGCACTTAAGAATACTTTTCCAATATTCGCTGCTATCATATTTTATTAGTTTTATAAAAACTGTAATGTAGTATCATAAAATTCTGGCTTTGCATAATCAATTAAAAATCCCATTTTGCTATCATACGCCTTAGCCGGTATAATAAAAGGCCTTGAGCCAACATGAGATTGATCTAGTTTTCTATATCCCACAGAGCGATATGAAGCTGGAATTTCTAATTTCATTTTTTCCTCAAAAGATGCTGTCTCATAATAAGCCAAGTCTGCCTGATCAATGCAAGTAATAGATTCAATATCAAGAGCTTCTAAAAGAGCAGATTTGGCTTTATGCCAAAGTTTCCTAATGTTCCACTCTCCGTTATAAAAAGTAGTATTCCAATCAATATCTATAAATTTAGACGTAGGATAAACCACATCAATCATTCTCTGCAGATTTCTTTCCCGTATAACTTCACCATCAGGTAAAATATCAAAAGTTCGCTGCAGCATTTCAAGATTATATGGTTTAGCATCATCCTCTTTTTGAGGTGGCTGAATAACATACACCGGTTTATAATGACCTATAGTTTCAGTCGTTCTCTTTCTATTTATTCGGCCAAATCTCTGAATCAGTGCATCTATAGGAGCACATTCTGTAATCATCACATCAAAACTTATATCCAGACTAACTTCTACTACCTGAGTAGATACAACAATGCAAGCTTCCGAGCTGACATTATATACAGTCCTTAATTCTTCTTCCAGCAGACTGCGTTCTCCTCTTTTAAAACGGCTATGCAAAAGCATCTTTTTTACTTGTGGATATGCTTCGGACAGATGTTCAAATAACTCCTGAGATCTTTTTACCTGGTTACAAACCAGTAATATCTTTTGGTGCTTTTTTAATGATTCGTCTATAACACCTGCTAAAGATTCAACTGAATTTACTTTATAGACAGTATGCCGGTCAAAAGTATCCAGTACTTTATCAGGTAACTGAACTTCATAAATATTTTCTTTTCCACCCAAAGCTTCAACAATGCGATTATAAAGAACTGTTGGCATGGTAGCTGTCCCAATATGAATACGGCATCCCAGATTACATAATATCTCAACCATTTTTAGAACAATGGCTTGTATAGTTCCCGAGTAAGTATGTATTTCATCCAGTATAACATCGCAATCTTTCATATCTACAATCATTGCTTCATACCCCTTTGTTCCAAAAACAATTGAAGCAATTTGGTGAGGAGTGAGAACCTTAACAGAGGCACCAATATGATGTTGCAGAACCTTTTCTTCTATTTTGTTTTTCTCAATCTTAATACTCGATGCAGCATGGAGCAGTCTCACATCAGCATCGGTATTCTTTAAGTCTCCTTTTATCCGCTCATACATAGCATTAATAGAAGCCTGAAACGGTAAAGTATAGAAAACTCTACCCTTGCAACGACGAATCAGAAAATCTGTTTTGCCTGCTCCGGTTGGTGCTGTAACTAAAGTATGTTTTCTTTCATCATTAATTGATATCAAAGACAAAGGATATAATTCACTTTTCCGTGAATGATAATAACTTAAATCTGGTTGAATAAATAGCTTTTTTGAGAATACATCTAATCTTCCCTCTAATGCTGAAGCTAGATGGTCAGCAGCTATTAAAACTCCTTTCCATTGAGAATATCCGTATTTCTTCAACCTGCAATAATCAACAACTTCGAAGAAGTTATCTTCAGCTTCCTTGCGTGTTATAGGAACGGTCTGAAATCCCATTTTCTCTAAAAGAGACAACGCAACAACACTCCATGATTCAAAATCTTTTATATGCCTGGAAAAACATTCAGGATCGTTATCTAATAAATCTAAAAGTCCTTTTCCTCCGGCATCATTGTAAACAGATTTATGATGAGCAACAATCATTTCGATTACCGGTTTCTTTTCCTCCTCTTTCAATAACGAGATAAAAAATAAAGATGCTATTTCGTGCCTGAAGATAAAGCCGGGAGGGCGTTGATAGTTTTCGTCCAATGTTTGCTGAAAGTAAGGGCTCGCCTTTCCTATATCATGCAATATCGCTCCTTTGCGGGCAATATTAATATCCAGTCCTAGATTACGAACCACAATTTCAGCAAGTTGAGCAACTTCTGATAAATGTTGTAAAAGGGGTGTTCCTCCACTTTTTTCTCCTTTTGCTAAGATTTTATTATAGTCTAACTCTGTTGTCATAATCCTGCAACCGGTTTACCTACAACTTCAAGCCATCCATACATAGGCTTTGAACTATCAAATCTGTTAAATCCCACCAAGAAAGACTTTTCACTCTCTTCAAAATGAAGCTCAAATCCTGTAAGAGCATTAAACTCTGCTTCTTCCAATTCAAGAATCTCCATGTCGGGCAACAGAATATCTTCATTTCTACATAAGCAAATGTGTTGTTGGCTAGCTTTCTCGGCATCTGCTATATTTTCAAAAGCCAAAAAAAGTTCCGGATCAACCATTACTCCTCTTTCTAAAATAGAAAGATTTCGAACCATTTGCTTTGTTTTTGCTTTCTTCTCCCAACCGCGAGTTTGTGTTTGTTCCTGTTGAATACTTATAGAAGAATACTTAAGTCGATATCGTAAAATTGAATTAACTTCCAGTTTTTGCCTTATACCTTCAATGATAGAAGGAGTCAGGAATTGCTGACTAAAGGTTTTGCTATCTCTTACAGCGGTCCATGGTTTTATAAAACCAAATGGGCCTGAATATCTTACTACATAATACATAATGCTTCTTTTTAATATATTGCTCCAAAACCTGCTCCAGTTGAATTACCCAAGCCAACTGAGCAAATAAAATTTTTCGTATCTGCTTTAGCTTCTATTTTAACAGGACACATACTGCATTTATTATCTATATTATGAATCCTGACTTTCTTTGTTTTTTTCATTTGATAATCTAAATCAAAAGATATTTTCAACGTATCATCAACCGGCAATCCGGCAAGTTCCATTTTATGCTTTATGGTTTCAGTCATAAGTTCATTTGCCTCTTTATCTTCATAAGTATAAAACTTAATAGTCTCTCCTACTTTTCTTTTAATAAATACCGGACTAGCTAAACGAAAGTAATCCTGTTGTTCTAAATCAAATGTATCTTGAATATTTATATCTGATACAACAAGTCCACAGAACATATCCGGTTGATCCAATATCGATCTAACAATATCTTTTATATATCTATCATCATAGAAACTTATAAACCATTTTGCTCCATTCCTAAAGTCGAATCCTTTTTTAGTAAGCTTTCCATTCATTAGCCATGAAAAGGAATACATAGAAATTCCATCATGGAGAATATTTTCTCCCAGCCATTTATGTAAAACACCCGTTAACTTCTGTTGATAATCAAACGGAACAATTTCTTTATTAGATGTTGTATTCAAATATATTCTCATAAAATATTATATTTTCAAATTCATTATTATGCTACAGTTTTCACCATCCCCCACCCCTGAGAACCTTTCATCCCAACTCCGCACTCATAAGCAAGCTTCATCAATTCAGCATCCGCTCTCATCCCCAATTTACACATATAGCCTCTTACTCTTGACTCATGTTCGGTATTTGCTTTATAAGTAACGAGAACAGACTTTGGGGTATTAAGTAAATCAAAATTAAAATCAATATTACCAGAATAGGGCTTACCGTAAAAGGCTTGATAACGGTTTAATAAGCTGAAAAGAATTGATTCTTTTGATCGTTCATCTGAAGGTGAAAGATATTCTGTTTTACCATCATCCTTCCTTAATGAGATGCAGATTGGCGAGAGTGTTTCGAAGGTCATTTCTGGTTCGAACTGAGGATTAGGAAGCACTTGTACGCTCTGTACCCTAAACTGCACTTTATTCTTCCATCCACCCAACTGGAACTCCTGATTCGTAAATACTCCTTGAACGAACTTCACCGTAGATTCTTCAGATAAGAAGGATACTTGCCACTCTACAGTATCACTGTTTATTCTTATAGTGGCCGATTCTTTTTCTATTGTATAGCTGGGTATAAACAGTCTTGAATAAGTAAACAGCTTGAATTGTTTGCTGTCTAGGGCAAATCCGTTATCATGCAACCAGGTTGCATATTCCTCACTTGCGGATGACAATATTTTATAGATTACTCCTGATAGCTCGTATTGGTAATTTATTGGAAGCCTATTCCCGAATGCGTGTTTTTCTGTGCTTAGTACTATTTTAAATCTCATCGTAAATTTATTTGTATCCAAAAATAAGCAATATCATTTTATAAAACAACAAAAGAGATATATATTTAAAAGAAATATCTACCATCATATATTTTACAATTTTCTTTTAATACATTCTAAGTTTAGCTTCTTCTTTTGAGTTCAATTCTAGAGTCAATCTGTTTTTTACAGTACAGATATTCGTCTAATGGCATATTATTTCTGTCAGACAAATCTTCTAAAAAGATCTTCATCTAAACTCTAATCTCCATTCTTCCCAAACCAAACCCCAATAAAAAAAATCCATTCACCAATAATTTTAATCCATTGGCCAATAATTACACAACCATTAACCAATAAATTTTGCAATGAATTGCTAAAATTTTACCCCTAAAAAAATGGGTGGTTTAACGTAGTTAAAGGGGGAGTTTTAAAAATATTTTAAAAAATATATATCTAAAATAAGTCTTTCCGGACTTGCATTCTATTAGTATTTTTAATTACATTTGCATAAAGGATTGATTCCTGAAACTTAAATTATTAAATTAATAACATTAAACATTATTGTTCACCAATGGCAGTATTAGTAAACAAAAACAAGCGTTCTCTTACAGGATGTCACTCATTATCAGATGTAATAAAGTTATATTTTCGCGGAGCTTGCAGAAGCGATGTAGCAAAGAAAAATTTTTTTGAAAAAATAGACGAAGACAAAAAGCTTAAAGCTAAACTGGACGATGTAGGATTTTCAAAAGACATAAAGTTTGTTACACCCAAAATTTTAGCCATATTTGTAGAATATTGGGGCCATCCGGACGAATGCTTGTGCATTGAAAACAGAAATAATTAGATTCTCACTTGTGTTTACCTTCAACTTTTAACCAAAACACCTGGCTTTTATTTTTATTTAAAAATAAAACTATTTAATATATTTATTTGGTGCACAAAACTCGGCACCAAATAAATATATTATTTTTATAACCCGTTGCTATCCACCTTATTACATCGTTAAAATCTCGGCGCCAAACTTAGCACTCTTTTTTAAACACGAACCAAGCAAAGCAAGACCTTAATCAAACTAAACTACATTGCATAAAATTACACAATATTACATAGAATTACAATATTCTACATAAAACGACAATATTTTGCCATTTTTACACAGACCATTTGGTTGGTAAAGTTCAGTCCGATACTTTTGCAGCACAATTCAAAGTGAACTACACTGAGAATTTATCAACTTTTAAAACAAATACACAAAATGAAAAATGACAATCTTCCTTTCGCTGCTTCTTCTAAAGGCTATGTTCTTATCCCAAAAATGTTGCTGATTTACCATCTGAATCAGAGAAATACTAATATTTCTTTTCTGGATGCTTTTCTACTGGTTCTCACAAACGTAAATTTCGAAGACAGGGAGGTGAATATAAATGGCAAAAAAGTAATTTGTCGCAGAGGTGAGTCGCTTAAGTCTACTGCCAGTTGGGCAAGAATATTTAACTGGAAAATAGGAAGAACTAGAAATTTCTTTAAAAAACTGGAAGAAGAAAAGATGATTTGTATCAATCCTCTGAACTCTAATTTCAAATCCATTCAGGTTATTAATTATGATCTGTGGACCGGAAAGCCTTCTAAAATCGTAAATATGAAACCTAAAAAAGGCAATTTATTTACGGAGTTTTATGATAAATATCACGAAATAACGGGTTTACGAAAGGTGGATAGAGGTCTGGCCCTGAAAGAATGGTATCTGTTGTCGGAGAAAGAGATGAAAGCGGCAATTGATAATATTGAAAATTATTGTATAAGAACTCTGAATAAGGAATTCTTTAAGAGTGCTTATAAATATCTCAGGGCTAAATCTTTCTATGACGAAGGTGTTGATGAGAGTGGTGAATTTATCTACTAAAAAGAGCCACTCAAAACCATGGAAAAGAATATAAGTCAGCCCTTTGATCAGGAAACGGAAGAAGCAGTACTGGGGGCACTTTTACTGGAGAAGAAAGCAATGGCCAATGCAATGCCTATTCTGCGAACGGAGATGTTTTATTATGATAATCACCGCATTATCTTTGCAGCTCTTACACGCATGTACAACAACAGGCGAGACATTGACATCATTACTGTGGCCGACGAGTTGCGCCGCAGTGATGAGCTCGACAAGGTGGGCGGGCCCTACTACATTACAAAACTTTGCAGTCAGGTGGCCAGCTCGGCCCACCTGCAGCATCACTGCCTGATTCTGAAAGATTTCTATCTTCGCCGGGAGATTATTAAGGGACTGAGCAAACTGCTTTCCTCGGCCCAGGAGATGACGGTGGATATTGCCGATGTGGTTTGCGACATGCAGGAACTTGCGTCTGAGATAGAGAAGGATGCTGTGAAGGCGGACAACATGAGGG
>Ga0316603_10000779_pt1 | contig 16270 bp, 18 predicted proteins | sample OWC_soil_day10_n_FD_207649 | JGI IMG/M metagenome (GOLD analysis project Ga0316603, IMG submission 207649) | Wetland soil microbial communities from Old Woman Creek delta, Ohio, United States - OWC_soil_day10_noCT | ecosystem: Environmental > Terrestrial > Soil > Wetlands | place: USA: Ohio... | reverse complement strand
CCCCGGGGCCACGGCCTCCCCGGGCAGGACGAGTTCGGCATGGAGCGGCAGGCGGTCCTCGGGCAGGAAGTGCGCCGCAATGCGAGCCAGGTTGCGTTCACAGGCTGCGACTTCCGGTACGCTAAGCCCCCGCTGGGCGAGGTGCCCCTCGCGTGTCCGGGCGTTCATTAGGACGGCCAGCCCGCGGGTGACCCCGAAGAGGCCCATGGCGGTAAGCAGGAAGGTCTCCATGATCTTGCGGGGCTGGTTGAGTCCATAAAGCTCGCAGGCGGTATCGTGCAGGGTCTTCAGGTGAAATACCCGCCGGTCCAGGTCTGCCGTCGCCCGGGAGGCCCGCTCGATCGCCTGCTGTAATGCGGTTTCCGCGGGGGCCATCGATTTCAGCGCACCAAATCGTTGATCAGTTTGAGGAATGCGTCCAGGTCCTCGACGATTCCCATGTGGGTGTACAGGACTGTGCCTTTCGGGTCGACGAGCAGGGTGAAGGGGGTGCGGGGTTCCCCGAGCAGCCTGTGGACGTCGAAGTCCGGGTCCGGGACGACCGGGAAACTGTACTGGACCTGCTCGTACAGGTATTTGATCTCGTTTTCATTTCCCCCGGCTGCGAGCGCCAGCATCTTGACCTGGCCCTTCAGCTTGCCTTTTTCGATCCGGTTGAACAGCGTATTGAACAGCGGCGCCTGCCGGTAGCACTGCGGGCAGTAGATGCCGATGACTTCAAGCAGCAGCAAGCGGCAGGGGATGTCCGCCAGCCGAAATTTTGCCTTGCTGACGCCGAGGTATTCCCGGGCCTTGCCGGCGGCCGGCGCCTGGAGCTCGAAGGCCGGAAGGGTGTCGCCTTTCTTGGGCAGGCCGGCGCACCAGCCCGGACCGGCAGCAATTGTCCACAAGATGCCGATTGAAAGGAGTGCATTCAGGATAAAGCGCAATGGTTTCATGACATCCCTCTTGAAAGTAACCCCTGAAAATCGAGAACGTATTAAGTCGTTGAAGTTAAAATGGCCTGATGTTCTAAGCCCGCTTTGAGAATCGACGAATTGATATTAGGGCTCGAATTGCGATTTTGGAATTTCGGATTTCTCCATTTGCATCTTCATGCCAGGGCCTTATCCAGGGAGTCCACCACCGGCACTAGTTTCGAAAGCCCCACGATCTCGAAGACTTTGCGCAAATTTTCAGACAACTCGGCCACCACCACATGGCGGCCCTGTTTCTGGCTTTCCAATAGAAGCTGGGTCAGGATGGCGATCCCGGCGCCGTTGACGGCGGCGCTCTCCAGAAAGTGCAGCACGACGCGGGGCTTGTTGAGCGCCATGGCCTCCTGGAACAGGGCCTGAAACCGCGCCTCGGCTTTGGCGGTGATGTTGCCTTGAATGACTATCACGGCGGCCTGCTCGGTCTGCTGAAGGGTCATTTCCGTCGCCTGCTCGCCGGCCAGGCGCCGGCGCTCCTCAGCCCGCCGGATCGCCTGCTCGAGCAGGTGGCGCTGGATGGGTTTGTTGATGAAATCGGTGGCATCCAGGTTCAGGGCCTGGATGGCCAGGTCCATGTCGCCGTGGCCGGTGATGACGATGACCTCGGTGGACGGGTCGACCGCCTTGACCTGCTTCAGCACCTCGATGCCGTTCATGCCGGGCATCTTGATGTCGGTCAGGACGATACTGGGGCGCTCCCGGGCGAAGACCTCCAACCCCTCCTGGCCGTTTTCCGCGGTAAGCACCTCGTAGCCGTAGGCGGCCAGCGTCAATCGAAACATCATCAACGTGGGTTTCTCATCGTCGATGACCAGAATCTTTTCCATGCCGTGACCTCGTTTTTGAGTATTAATGATCACTTGAGGGCAGCTGATGCGGCGGTGAAGCTGAGTTTGAAGGTCGTACCGATGCCTTCCTGGCTCTTCAGCTGAATGTCGCCCCCGTAATCTTTGACGATCCCGTAGGTGATGGCCAGCCCGAGACCCATGTCGTTGCTGCTCTCCTTGGTGCTGAAAAACGGTTCGAAGATCTTGTCCCGGACCGCGTCGCTGATGCCGATGCCGTCGTCATCGACCTCGGCCGCCACCTGCCCGCCTTCTTGGAAGGTGCGGATGAGGATCTTGCCGGCCGGCCGGCCGGGCAGCCGCCCCCTCTTTTCGATGATGGCATCCCGTGCATTGGTGGCCAGGTTGAAAAACACCTGTTGGAGGCGGTTGTCGTGCGCCATGATGGCGGGGATCCCCTGGCCGAGATCGAGCTCCATGCGGATGTTCTCCAGCTCGAACTGCCGGCCGACCAGGGAAAAAACCGCCTGGATGGGTTTGTTGATGTCCACCCGCTCCATGACCAGGTCGGCCTTGCGGCCGAAAGAACGCAGGGTGTTGATGATCTCGGCCGCCCGGTCGACCTGGCCGCTCATCTCGGCGACCACCTGGTGCAGGTCCTCCGGAGGGATTTCGCGCCGCTGCTCGACCATCATGCTCAGGAAATCGCTGCCCATCTTGATGGCGTTTAGCGGCTGGTTCAACTCGTGGGCGATGCCGGCGGACATTTCTCCTAAAGACCCCATCTTGCTCGCCTGGACCAGCTGGGCGTCCTTTTCGATCATCTCGGTGATGTCGGTCGAGGCCAGCACGATGGCCGGCTGGCCCTTGTACGCGATGCTGCTGGCATGCAGATTCACGTAGAAAGGCGTGTGTCCTTTCTTGTAGTGCAGCGCCTTGGGGTATGTGACCAGCCCGTGGGCTTCCCCCTGATCCCGGAGGGATTGAAAATACTCGTGCGTGTGCTCGGGGGCCAGATCGGTGAAGGGTTTGCCGATCAGCTCCTCCCGGCTGTACCCGTAGACCTCCACGGCCCGCGGGTTGGCGTCGATGATGTCGAAGGTGTGCGGGTTCACGACGAAGATGGGGTCCGGGCCGCTGTCGAAGAGAGAGCGGTACTTCTTTTCGGATTCGCGCAGGCGGCGCCGGTAAAGCCGGATGCTCCAGATCATGTTGTAAAAGGCATCCGCCAGCTGAGCCACTTCGTCGCCCTTTTGGCGCCGGTAGAACCGACAGTCCCGGCACACGGGGTCGGTGCCTGAAATCCCACCCCCTCCATCCACGACGGCCAGCTCCCCATCCAGGCGCCGGCAGGGCACATCGGGGTTGGCGAAGGCCGGGCATTCCAGGGGCTGACCGGCATCCGTCCCCTTCTCCGCGTCCAGTTTCACATCGAAGTTGCCCTTGCTCAACTCGTCCGAAATCTGGGTCAGCTTGGAGATCGGCATGGTGATGTATTTGGCGATGCGGTGGGTGATGACGAAAATGATCACGACCACCAGGGACAGAAACCCCAGAAACGTGGTCCGCAGCTTGGCGACCAGCTGGTCGATGTGGTCCTTGTTGAGCCCCACGTGCACCGTGCCGATGCGGTAGATCCCCTGGGTGATGGGGATGGCGATGTCGTAGGCCATCTGGTCGCCGAGCCGGAACAGGCGCACGCTTTTGGCCTCATCCGGGGGGACCTGGTTGGCCAGGCGCAAAGACTCGGGGAACGGCCGGGTCAGGGTGTGGCTGAGGACCTGGTCCTCGCGGTCGCTCACGAAGATGTAGGAAACCAGGTGCTGGCGCTCCTTGAGCTTGGCCTCGTCGAATATCAGGCTGAGCAGCTCGGGATAGTTCTTGTCGAGAATGTAGCCGCTGCTGCGCTCGGCGATCGTGCGGCCGATCGCTATGCCGCGAAGTTCGAGCTCGTCGATCAGGTTGTCCACCAGGATCCAGCGCGCCAGCACGGCGATGGCGGCGCTGATGATCAGGATGACCGCCAGGATGGAGAAGAAAATCTTGTTTTTTAAGCTGATGTCTCGGAAGCGTTTGGCGGCTTCGCGGATGACATTGCGGTTCATGGCCGGCTCAACGTGGTGCGTTCAGCTGGGTCTTGATACCTGCCCAGTCTTTGATCAGAGAAAACTGCCCGTTTTCAAGTCGGGTGAAATGGACGCGGTCCAGCCCCTGGTGATCGCTCGCGCTGAAGGCGATGTTGATGTCCGGTCCCAGAGAGAGATCATGGATCGATTCGATGGCATCGATGAACCCCTCTCGGGTGAGGTCCACTCCGGCCCGCTTGAGGCCTTCAACCAGCACCCGTGCATTGATGAAGCCCTCAAAGCCGACGAAGTTGGGCTGGTCTTCCGGGTAGTAGCGCTTGAGCAGGGTGACGTAGCCGTCCGCACCGGTCAGCAGCGGACTGGGGTCCTGGCGGTCCGGGGGCGGCACCACCTGGGACATGACGACAGTGATGCCGTGCTGGTTTTCAAGCCGCCGGGCCAACTCGTCGGCCCCGACGAAGGACACCAGGTAGAACAGGGGCCGAAAGCCCTGTTCGTGGGCCAACCGGATGAATTTGGCGCACGGGTCGTAGGTGCCGATCATCACCACGGCCTCGGCCCCGGAGGAGATGATCTTGTTCAGGCCTTCCTGCACATCCAGCGTACCGCGGTTGTAGGAGCCCCCGGCGACCGGTGCCAGGTTGAACCGCTTGAGGGCCAGCTCCGTCCCTGTCAGGCCGTCAAAACCGTAGGCGTCGTACTGGTAGAAAACGGCAATCTTTTTCAATCCCAGGTCGTCGACCAGATGCCGGACGGCTGCGCCGGTCTCCTGATAATAGGAGGCCCGCACGTTGACCAGGAAGCGGCTGAACGGCTCACGCAGGGCGTTGGCGCCGGTGAACATTCCCAGGAGCGGGATCCGGGCTTCTTCGATGAGCGGCAGGACCTTCACCGTCGTGGGGGTCCCCACGTAGCAAAAAAGGGCAAAAACCTGGTCTTCGATGATGAGCTTCTGGGTGTTGGCCAGGCACATGGGAGGATCGTAGCTGTCGTCATAGGCGACAACTTTGATGATGCGGCCGTGAACACCTCCCTGTTCGTTGACGTGGTTGAGGTAACTCATGGCCCCGCGCAAGGTCTGCGTCCCCAGAAAGCTTGCATGGCCTTTCAGCGCCAGGGACGACCCCAGGAGGACCTCGCCGGGCGCCACCCCCGGGTCCGTCGTCTTTGGGGCGTAGCTGTCACCAGGGGGCTGGCATCCCGTCGCCAGGAAGGCAAAAAATATAATCGCAATGATGCTCATATTGAGAATCGACTGAAAAGCAACGAAAGTGATGCCGAAGTGCGCAGATAAATTACGGACTGTGGTTGTCAGAACGGGAAACCCGGGGTTTGATTGAGGCCCATTCATTATTTTAGTGTATACCCAAAAACTTTTTTTTAGTCCACAGAATTCCCTGGTTTGACGACCGCCTTTCGCATCTTCAAATGGCCGACGCCTTAGTTTGACAAGACAAAACGAGGCGCTTATGTTTGTCGATAAATGCTGCCATACACTAACAGGAGGCCTATTTTAATGACATTTGAGACCCGTGAGGAAATTCTTGAAAAAGTGATGACCATGCCGAAGCCCAAGTGCCCGCATTGCGGCGTGGAGATGAGTTTGTGGGAGGAGCCGCCGATGCGCTTCGGCGACGGCCTGGGCTGGGGCACGCCCTATCTGTTTGTGTGCTTCAACGACGAATGCGAACTTTACAAGTCCGGCTGGAAACACATCGAGGAATCCTACGCGCACCGGGCCTCCTACCGCTGCATGAACTACCCGGGCAGCGATGTGTACGAATGCGTCCCCGTGTTCAGCGACATGGGCATGCGGGGGCAGATCGTCGATGATGAGGCCATGGCGGAGCAGGAGAACCTCAAGGAAGCCATCAAGCGCGGGTTCAATCTGCTGGCCGACTACTACACCACCAAGGACGGCCCTGCCATCGTGCAGCTGCTGCAGGACCCCCTCGAACCGGCGCGGGTGAGGCTCAAGGCAGCCGAGATGATCGGCGACATCGGAGAGTCCGAGGCCATCGAGCCGATGCGCAACATGCGTTTCCCCAATGAAATCCTCCACAAGAAAGTCGAGGAGGCCATCGCCAAGATCCACGAGCGATATTTCACCCGGGAGTGCCCTTTCTGCGCCGAGATCATCAAGCGCCGGGCCAGCGTTTGCAAGCATTGCGGCAAGGAAGTGGCCGGCAAATAGCTGCATAGACAGGTTTTGCGGATGACCCTCCTCTTAAGGACTGAACCGCGAGGCTGCCGGCGAAAGCCCAGAACGGCCTTGCCCCTGTTCTTCATCACCCGGCCGCGGCAATGGATCATTGCCGCGGTGCTTTTTGGGTGCATCCTGGTGCCGGCGCCGGGGGGACGCGCGCGCGCAGCGGAACTCGAAGGCTTCGCCTCCATGATGCGGGCCAAAATCACGGCCGCGCAAGCCGAAAACCGGATGATCTGCCGAGGCGAGCTGGTCTGCGGGGTTGCCGAGCTGCCTCGATTCTATGCCCTGCGGGAGTATCGGGCGGCGTGGAGCGATGAGGATGGGTCGTTTGGGCCGGCCGAGGGCCTCGTTCGCCGCATTGAAGCGGCCGGCGAGGACGGGCTGGACCCGCGCTCCTACCACCTGGAAACGATCCGGCAGCTTCTGGAAAAAGCCCGCCTGGAAAACGGCGCCGGCCGGCAGCCGGACCCGTCGCTGTCCGTGGACCTTGACTTCCTGCTGACGGATGCCTTTTTGTTGCTCGCCTCCCACCTGTGGGCGGGAAGGGTCAACCCGGAAACCTTTTCCAACGAGTGGGTGGTCCGCATAAACCCGGAGGTCGACCTCGCAGGCATCCTTCAGGGCGCGATCGAATCCGGTCGCATCGGTGAAGCCCTCGATGCGTTCCGCCCGCCTCACCCCGAATACAACGCCCTAAGGACCGCCCTGAAACTCTATCAAGGTCTCGGGCCGGCCGGCGAATGGCCCCGGCTGCCGGAAAAGGCCTCCTGGGACAAGGGACAAACCGGGGAGCTTGCCGATCGGCTGCGGGAACGCTTGCGCCGGTCAGGCGACCTGCAGCAAACTCAGGGGGACGAGGGCGCGGATGCGGACCTCGAACTTTTCGAGGGACTGCGCCGGTTCCAGGCGCGCCACGGCCTGGACGCCGACGGCCGGATGGGACCGCAAACCCTGCAGGCGTTGAACGTGTCCTTGCAGGAACGCACCGGCCAGATCGAGTTGAACATGGAAAGATGGCGCTGGCTCCCGCGCGATTTGGGGTCGCGCCATATCCGGGTCAACGTGCCGGCGTTCGGCTTGGCAGTCATCGAGGACGGGCAGGCCGTTATGAACATGCGCGTGGTGGCGGGGCGCCACTACCGCCGCACGCCGGTGTTCAGCGGCCTGATGGACCACATCGTCCTAAACCCGGATTGGAACATCCCCACCCGCATCGCCGTTCAGGACATCCTGCCGAAAGCCCGCAAGGACCCCGCTTACCTGGGCCGCGAGAAAATCCGCGTCTTCGAGGGCTGGGGCAGGGATGCCGCAGAGCTCGACCCGGGCAGCATCGACTGGAACCGGGTGGCGGCTGAGAACTTCCGCTACAGGCTCAGGAAGGATCCCGGTCCCCACAACGACCTGGGCCGGGTCAAGTTCATGTTTCCGAACCGATTCGACGTCTACCTGCACGACACCCCGTCCAAGAGGCTATTCGAGCGCAGCATGCGCGGGTTCAGCTCGGGGTGCATCCGCATCGAAAAACCCCTGGACCTGGCCGAGTATGTTTTGAGGGATTCGCCCGGGTGGTCGCGCGAGGCCCTCAGCGCCGCCATTGATGCCGGGAAGCTCGGCACGGTCGGCCTGGCCCGGAAAATCCCCGTGCACCTGATCTACATGACCGCCGGTGTGGATTCGGAAGGCCGGGTTCTGTTTTGGCAGGACATCTACCAGCGGGATCCCGCTCTCGACCGCGCGCTCAAGGAAAAACCCCCTCGGATTCCATAGCGGAACACGCCCGGCCGCTACCAGGAGCGCACCCGGCCGATGTCCACGTGCACGAAGTCGGAGGCGGGGTAGTACCCGACCCCGCCTGCCGCCAGCGACAGGGCGAGGCCCTTCAACTCGCAGGTCTGGATGCCGGGCATGCGGATGTCGATCGCCTTCCCGTGGACATGCAGGCTTTGGGCCGCCACACCGCGGTTGCAGAGGTGAAGGGCGGCGTTGGTCGCGGGCGAGCGAAAGCCGGAGATGACGTGAAACGGGCGCGGGTTTTCACAGCGGCGGGAAAGGGTGTACAGCAGGTCCAGCAGGCGTTCGTCGATGGGGCCGACCTCACCGCTGCGGTGGTCCCTCAGGATGTGGTTGATGGCCCTGAGAGCGTTCGGGTCGTAGCATCCCGATTTAAAGTAGCAGGCCTCGAGGGATTCTCCCGTGTGGGTGTTGAAAAAGGCCAGCCGGCGTCCAGGCGGGGTTGCCTCCCGGACAGCGGCGCCCGCCTGGCGCGGCAGGAAAAAAGCGGAAGCCGCCAGCAACCCCCATCGCAGAAACCGGCGGCGATGGATGGGCGCAGCGGCTAAGCAGCAGCCAGTGGGTCGTTCGGCAATCGACAAAATGCGCTTCAACCTCCCATAATGTTTCAGTTTATCCTGAACCAGGAGAACTGTCAACGCTCCCCGACCCGCCGGGCCGAGTTGACCCGCTCGCGGTCATAGGTCCGGAAAATCAGCGCCTCCCGCGCACGCCGCTCCCCGGGCAGGTCGTTGAACTGCAGCTGCTCGAGCCGCGCGAGCACATCCGCCTTGGCCGGAATCGCTTCCAGGCCCTCGCCGATCTTGCGGCCGCTCAGGGTGTCGAGCACCACCGCGGTGCTTCCGTCGGAGACGACGGCCAGCGGAATTTGGCAGCGGTCCAAAATGCGGGCGGCCGCCAGGATCTCGCGCTCGCAGGAAGCCAGGGACCCCGCTGCGCACCGGAACGCCATCACCCGCCGGCCGGCCGCGTTAACGACCAGGTCGACGGCCGAACGGTAGATTTCCCCGGCAATGGCCATTTCGATCGGCACCTCGACCTCGATCTCCTCCCGGTCGTAGCCCTTCTGCTCCAATAGAAGGCGTTCGACGGCCTGCCGGTTTTCCTCGGCGCCGATGTTCGGCACCTCCCGGTCGGTGACGAAATCGACAAGGGTCGTGAAGGGTTTGAGGGTTGCGGCCATGGCGTCTGCGCCCCTATTCGTCGCCGCTCGGCGGCTGCGGCCGGCGGCCGGCGGCGGTCCTGGCTTTCGGCGGGGCCGGAACCGGGATCCGCCGGGCGTCGCTCCACAGGCCTTCCAGATCGTAGAACTGGCGCACCGACTCGAAGAACACATGGATGACGACGTAGCCATAGTCTATCAGCACCCACTGGCCTTCGGCGGAGCCTTCCACGCTCAGGGGCTTGATCTTCTGCTTGCGCAGCTCGCGCACGACGTGATCGGCAATGGCGCTCACCTGACGGTTGGAGCGGCCGCTGCAGATGATGAACACGTCGGCGATCGATGTGAGCTCGCGCACGTCGAGCGCCACCACGTTGACGGCTTTTCTGCCCAAAACGGCCTTGAAAAAGACATCCAACGAGGCATCCACGACATCCGTCATAAGTAAAGTCCTCTGGCTTTGATGTGCTGCCGCACCGGTTCGGGAACCAGGAAGCGTATGGATCGGCCTGCGGCCGCCAGGTCCCTGATCCGGCTGCTGGAAACATCCAGAGCGGTGACCTGAAAAAGGGTGACGCCCCGGACCCCTTCGGCGCTGAAACCGGCCGAATCCCCTGAAAGCGTGCGTGGCGGCGAAATCCTTGAGCGGATGAAGTCCGCGACCGCCTCACGCTCGTTGCCGGCGCTGCGGTGAGCGGCGTCGGGCCGGGAGATCACGATCACGGGAACCAGCGCCAGCAGCTCCCGGAACGATTTCCAGGTGTCGATCTCCAAAAAGGCGTCCAGCCCGACGATCAAAAAAATATCTGTGCCAGCCGGCAGCTCGCGGTGAAAATGGCGGACCGTGTCGACGGTGTAGGAAGGCCCCCCGCGCCGGATCTCCACATCCGAGACCGTAATACCGGGTTCGCCCTCCACCGCCAGTTCAATCATCCGCAGCCGGTCGGCCGCGGCGGCCAGCACACCGCTTTCCTTGTGCGGCGGCACGGCGGCCGGGATGAGGAGGACCCGATCCAGGCCGCACCCCTCCCTCACTTCCAGGGCCGCCCGCAGGTGGCCGAAGTGGATGGGGTTGAAGGTGCCGCCGAACAAACCTAATTTCATTTTGTTAATGAACCGTGCATCGTTGACGGCTGCGTAAAAAGTCCAGTTTCAAGGCGCCGCGAATCCCGCTGAACGAGGCGTACAGTGACGTACGCCGCAGTGAATGCGGGATGAAGCGCAACGCAGAAAATGGGCTTTCTACGCAGCCGTCATTCGCGGACCTGCCCGCTGCCGTATACCACGAACTTGGTCGTGGTGAGCTCCTCGACTCCCATCGGCCCGTATGCGTGCAGCTTGGAGGTGCTGATGCCGATTTCGGCCCCGAGGCCGAGCTGGCCGCCGTCGTTGAAGCGGGTCGAGGCGTTCACCAGCACCACCGAGGAGTCCACCTCCCGCACGAAGCGCCGCGCCCGTTCGTAATCGCGCGTGACGATGGCCTCGGTGTGGTTCGACCCGAAGGCGGCAATGTGGTCGACGGCCTCGCCCAGGTCCGCCACCACCTTCACGGCCAGAATCAGGTCCAAGAATTCGGCCGGCCAGTCCGCGTCCGTGGCGGGCACGATCCCCGGCACGATCCGCTGCGACTCGGGGCAGCCGCGCAGCTCGACCCCAGCGGCGGCAAAGCGCCGGGCCATCGCCGGCAGGAACCGCTCGGCCTCCGACCGGTGGACCAGCAGGGTCTCCATGGCGTTGCACACGCCCGGCCGCTGGACCTTGGAGTTGAAGCTGATCTCCTCGGCCATGGCGAGGTCGGCGCCCTCGTCCACGTAGACGTGGCAGACCCCCTTGTAGTGCTTGAGCACCGGGATCCGAGAGTGCGCGACCACGAAGCGGATGAGATCCTCGCCGCCGCGCGGGATGATGAGGTCGATGTGCTCCTCCTGCTGCAGCAGGGCGTTTACCGCCGCCCGGTCCTTCACCGGCACCACCTGGACGGCGGCCTCGGGCAGCCCGCTGCCCGCCAGCACCCCCCCGATCACGGCCGCCAGCGCCCGGTTGGAGTGCAGGGCTTCGGAGCCGCCGCGCAGGATGACCGCATTGCCGGCTTTCAGGCACAGCCCGGCCGCGTCCACGGTCACGTTCGGCCGCGACTCGTAGATGATGCCGATCACCCCGAGCGGGATACGCATGCGCGCCACCTGCAGCCCGTTCGGCCGGGTGCAGACGGGGCCCGTGCTGCCCACGGGGTCCGGCTGCTGCGCCACCTCCCGCAGCCCCTGCGCCATGGCGGCGATGGTGGCGTCGGTGAGGATGAGCCGGTCGATCATGGGCGCCGGAAGGCCGTTTGCCTTGGCCGCCTGAAGATCCTTGCGGTTTTCGGCCTTGAGGTCATCGGCCCTGCGGGTGATCTCCTCGGCCACGCGCTCAAGCACGGATGCCTTCTGCCGAGACGAGCAGCCGGCCATGGCTTTCGCCGCCGGTCGTGCGGCTTTGGCCATCTTCTCTATGGTTTGTTCGATCGTGCTCATTTTTCAGGACCGCTTCCTTCCCGGCCGTCACTCATCCTTTATCTCATCCAAGGCGGTTATCACAAGATTGTCCCGGTGGATCACTTCGTCGTAGGACTTGTGTCCCAGGACCTGCTGGATGTGCTGGGACCTGAGACCCATGACTCGGCGGATGTCGGCCGCGCTGTAGTTGACGAGGCCGACGCCGAGGGGCTCCCCCGCCGGGCCCTGGAACTCCACCGCCGCGCCGACGGCAAACTCGCCCTGGACCGCGACGACCCCGCTGGCGAGCAGGCTTTTGCCGCGCCGGGTGAGGGCGGTTTTGGCGCCGGCGTCGACCGTGAGGCTGCCCTTGGGTTTGAGCGAGAACGCGATCCAGCATTTGCGCCGCGTCAGCTTTTCCCGACGGGGCGCAAAGTAGGTGCCGTGCGGCTCCCCGTCCAGCAGCCGCGTCAGGATGTCCGGCGTGTCCCCCTTGGCGATCACCATGGGCACCCCGGCGGAGTTGACCTTGCGGGCGGCGGCGAGCTTGCTCATCATGCCGCCGGTCCCGAGCGGCCCGGGGATGCTGCCGGCGGCCTTTTCGGTGCCCTTGGTGATGGCGGCCACCACCGGGATCAGCTGCGCGTCGGCATACGCGCGGGGGTCCTTGGTAAACAGCCCGTCGATGTCGCTCAAGCTGATCAGCAGGTCGGCGTCCATCAACAGCGAGATCATGGCCGCCAGGTTGTCGTTGTCCCCCAGCTTGATCTCCTCCACCGAGACCGTGTCGTTTTCGTTGATGATCGGTACGATCTTCCATTCGAGCAGGGTGTTCAGGGTGTTGCGCGCGTTGAGATAGCGCTTGCGGCTGGTGAGGTCCTCGCTCGTCAGCAGGATCTGCGCGACCTTGCGGCCGTGCCGCTCGAAAACCTTTTCGTATTCCATGATGAGGCCGGCCTGGCCCACGGCCGCCACGGCCTGACGCCGCGGGAGCTCATCGGGCCGGCGCTCCAGCCCGATTTTTTTCACCCCGGAGGCCATGGCGCCCGAGGACACCAGGATAACCTCGAAGCCCCGGTCCATCAGCGTGCCGATCTGGCGAGCCAGCTCGCGCATGACTTTGACGTTCAGCCCGCCGGGTGCGGTCAGGACATTGCTGCCCACCTTGACGACGACCCGGCGGACACTTTCAATCGGGATCCGGCGGAGGTTCATGGCGAAGCGCATCCAAACGCCGGCCGACGTCGGACAGAAGCAGGGCGACGCCCTTGCCGGTCGCAGCTGAAATGAGATGGACTTTTTGTCGTTTTTTCAAGGCCGCTCTGAAAGCCCGGGCCCGTTCCTCGGTCCCGGGAATGTCCAGCTTGTTGAGAGCGATGAGCTGGGGTTTGCGGGCGAGCGACCGGCTGTAAAGGGCGATCTCGGCATTGATGGTGTCGAAGGCCGCCAGAGGCGTTTCCGGATCGATGGCGGAGGCATCGATCAGGTGCACCAGGATGCGGGTGCGCTCGACGTGGCGCAGGAAGCGGACCCCCAGCCCCGTGCCGGCATGCGCCCCGGCAATCAACCCCGGTATGTCGGCCACCACGAAGGGCTCCCGGTCGCCGGCCTTGACCACCCCGAGGTTGGGGACGAGGGTCGTGAAGGGGTAGTCGGCGATCTTGGGCTTGGCCGAGGAGATGACGCTGATCAGCGTGGATTTGCCTGCGTTGGGCAGGCCGACGATGCCCACGTCGGCCAGAAGCTTTAGCTCGAGTTTAAGCTGCTTGAACTCGCCGGGCTCGCCCGGCTGAGCAAAGCGCGGTGCGCGGTGGGTGGAGGACTTGAAGTGGGTGTTGCCTTTGCCGCCGCGGCCGCCGCGGGCAGCGAGGAAGGATTCGCCGGGCCGGGAAAAATCCTTGATGATCTCGCCGGAATCGGCATCCCGGACGATCGTGCCGGGCGGCACCTCAATGGTGAGGTCGGCTCCGTTGCGGCCGGATTTCTGCCGGCCCTGGCCGCCGCCGCCCCGTTCGGCCGCAAAGTCGTGCTTGAATCGGAAGGGGTAGAGGGTTCTGCGCTCCGCGGAGGCGACCAGGATCACATCGCCGCCCTTGCCGCCGTCGCCGCCGTCCGGACCCCCTCGGGGCACGTACTTTTCGCGGCGGAAACTGACACAACCGCTTCCGCCGTCGCCGGACTGAACGGTTATGGACGCTTCGTCAATAAATTTCACTCTGGCGCGTAGACGCTTACTTTCTGGCGCGACCGCCCCTGGCGCTCAAACGCGACGATGCCGTCGATCTTGGCGAACAGGGTGAAATCCTTGCCCAGCCCGACGTTGTTGCCCGGGTGGAACTTGGTGCCCACCTGGCGCACGATGATGTTGCCCGCCCGGACGAGCTGCCCGCCGTAGATCTTGACCCCGCGCCGTTGCCCTGCGCTGTCGCGGCCGTTTCTGGAACTGCCGGCTGCTTTCTTGTGTGCCATACTCTCTACTCCTTAGGCAGGTTCGCAGTAAGTCCACCTTCTGCGTTGCACTTCATCCCGCATTCACTGCGGCGTACTGAAGCACGCCTCGTTCTGCGGGATTCGTGCGCCTTGATTTTGGACTTAATACGAATCCGCCGGAAATTCAGTTGAAATGAAAACGATCACGAACACTTGGTATAAGCGGGCGAAAGCCCGCTTATGCTTCGATGCCGTCGATGCGGATGGCGGTGTAGGGCTGGCGATGGCCCGCCTTGCGGCGATATCGCTTGCGGCGTTTGTATTTGAAAACCAGGATCTTCTTGGCCTTGTCCTGCTCGACGATGCTCGCCTGGACCGCCGCTTTTTCGATCACGGGCCGGCCGACGCGGATGTTCTCGCCATCCGCAACCAGGAGGACCTTGTCGAGGGTCACCTTTCCACCGACTTCGCCCGGGATTTTCTCAATCCGCAGGGTTTCGCCCTTTTGAACCTTGTATTGTTTTCCGCCTGTGCTGACGACCGCGTACATCGGGTGCCTCCTGAAAAATGATGGTGTCTCAAAAACCGGTAAATATTAGATGATGCGAAAAAAATGTCAACAAAAAAATGAGTTGGCCTGCCAGGTACGGCAGGCCAACCCATTTTTTCCGGATACCCGTCAGCCGATCCTAATCGTCTCGCCGATCGCCGACCGGCCCCGATGAGCACTTTCAGGTGACGCCGCTGCAGCGAGGCCCTGAGGACAAAGGAATGTCTTCGTCGGGAGCACAGTCGGCTTCGGCGGCCGGCTCTTTTTTCGCCATGCTTGCAGGTGCGGCCGGCTCCTTTTTCTCAATCAGAGATTTCAGTTTCTGTACGGTCGGCTTGACCGAAATCGCAACGACCGCCACCGCGGCGATCCATTGCAAAACCGCCGGGAAAACCTCCGCGGCCTGGCCCGCCGCGGCCTTGGCGGAAATTCCTAGGGCGGCGTATACGTGGTCGACCGCCAGCCCCAGCAGCACCGAACAAACCGCTATGGATGCCAGGTAAATAACCGTCGCCCGCTTGCCCATCGTACCCAGCAGCACCGTGATCGACGCCATGTTGGTTGCCGGCCCCGCCAGCAGGAACACCAGGGCGGCGCCCGGGCTGACGCCCTTCAGGATCAAGGCCGCCGCGATGGGGGTCGAAGCCGTAGCGCAGATGTAGAGCGGTATGCCGACTGCGAGCATCAGCAGCATGGCGGGCAGGCCCGAGCCGAGGTGGCGGCTGAAAAGGTCGTCGGGGACGAGAACGGTGATCAGGCCGGCCAGCAGCAGGCCGAAAAAAAACCACGGGGCCATATCGCCCCAGAGGTCCGTGACGGCGAATTTGAGACCGGCGCGCAGCTTCTCGGAGAAGCTGTGGTGGTTGCGGTGAACTTTCGGGTCGCAGGCGACCCCGTCGCAGCATCCGTCCACCGGGCAGGTCAGGTCCGGGATGGCGGGCGGGGCGCCCTTGCGGAAGCTGAAAAAGTTCTCGGCCACCCCGGCTACAACCGCGGTGATGAATGCCGAGGCCGGCCGGGCGACGGTCATGACCGGGTCCAGCATGGCCCAGGTCACGGCGATCGAATCCACCCCGGACTCCGGGGTCGATATCAGAAACGCAGTGGTGGCCCCTTGCGTGGCACCTTGTTTGCGCAGCGACACGGCTGCGGGCAGCACGCCGCAGCTTCAGAGCGGTATCGGAACGCCGATCAGGGCCGCCTTGAACACCGACGAAAAGCGGCCGTTGCCCAGGTGCCGGGCGATGGAGTTCGGGTTGAGAAACACCCGGAACAGCCCGCTCACCAGCAACCCGAACAGGATGTACACCGCGGCGTCCAGCAGCAGATGCCGCGACTCGTTCAGTACTTTGACAAAGAATTCCATGAAGCAACCCTTCCCGCAAGGCCAGCTCGACCTTCAGTGATTACTAAGGGTAGAAAGACCAACCAAGGCTTCGTCATTCACGCACATGCCTCAGCCCGATGTCCAGCAGCAGCACCACGTGCTTGTCGTCAAGCGCATAATACACCAGCTGGCCCTCGCGCCGCGTTTTCACCAGCGCCAGGTCCTTCAAGCGCCGCAGCTGGTGCGAGACCGCCGACTCGCTGATGCCCGTGAGGGCCGCCAAGTCGCAGACGCACATCTCCTCCCGGCGCAACGCCATGACAATCTTCAACCGGCTGGGGTCGCCCAGCACTCCATAAATGGTCGCCAGCTGCTGCAGCTCATCCTCGGAGGAAGCTTCACGCCGGGCCGTTTTGACCCGGTCCGCGTGCACGATGCGCAAAGGCATAATGTTGTCTTGGTCCATGGCAGATTCACCTGG